>JAAUYB010106768.1_pt1 | contig 16664 bp, 13 predicted proteins | sample 7278071 | NCBI WGS metagenome assembly JAAUYB01 (sample SAMN14350121, study PRJNA611818) | marine sediment metagenome | isolation source: surface marine sediment (1.8m) | place: French Polynesia: Moorea | collected 2018-08
CCGCACACCATGACCCACATGCGGCAGGAATATTACGGCGGCAACGGCGTAAGCGATCAGGACAGCCGGGAAAAGTGGAGCGAAAAAGGGTCGCTGGACACCCGGACCCGGGCACGGAAAATGGCCCAAAAAATTCTTGCCGAAGAAGAAAAAGTTCTCATTCCGCCCGAGGTTGAGATGGCTATTCGGGAGAAATATAATATACTGCTTTAGGCGAGGAGGCTCGGAAGCAAGGAGGCTGGGAGGCTGGGAGACACGCAAGCTGGGAGGCCGGGAGGCGAGGAAGCTGGAAGGCAAAGAGGCTTGGAGGCTGGAAGGCTTGGAGGCTGGAAAGCAGAAGATGAATCAAGTCGAGAAGTCAGAAGAATAGACGACACCCAACGTCGGAGGCTTTTGCCTTTTTGCCGTATAGCTTCCCAGCCTTTACATATAGCGGCTTCCCAGCTTCCAGGCTTTCCGGCCTTCCAGCAGTTAATTTAAATTTTGGGCAAATGTAAATCGAGATTGCAATGGAAAATGCAGTCATTCAGTTTATACATGAGACCACATGGAATGCTGTGCCGCAGGACGCTCGCCACCAGGCCCGGCGCTGTCTTTTGGATACCCTGGGGGCGGGAATCGGCGGACGGGTAACGGAATTATCTCAAATAGTTCACGACTTCGCGGCTTCGAATTTCAAGGGTCAGGGTGCCCAATTGTGGCAGGACGGGCGTGATGTGTCGCCGCCGGGCGCCGCTTTGGCGAACGGAATGACCGTCGATGCGCTTGATATTCATGACGGTCATTCACTCGTCAAAGGACATGCCGGTGCGGCGGTTGTGCCGGGGCTGTTTGCATGTATTTCATCTAAACCTGTGGCACCGGTTTCGGGCGAGGCATTTTTAACGGCATTGATTGTTGGCTATGAAATTGCCATCCGCGCGGGCATGGCCCTACATGACACGGCCAGTGATTACCACACTTCGGGTGCCTGGAATGCCCTGGGTGTTGCGGCTGTCGCGGCGCGTTGCTTTGGTTTGGATCGCAGGCAAACCAGACATGCATTGGGAATTGCGGAGTATCACGGCCCGCGATCCCAGATGATGCGTTGCATCGACTATCCGACGATGCTGAAAGATGGATCCGGCTGGGGTGCCATGGCCGGCATTAGCGCGGCATTGTTAGCGCAGTCCAATTTTACGGGAGCCCCGGCCCTGACGGTTGAATCCAAGGAGGTCGACGATTTCTGGCAGGATCTGGGCAGCATCTGGCAGATTACCCGGCAATATTTTAAACCCCATGCCGTATGCCGTTGGGCCCAGCCGGCGATCGAGGCTGCATTGGGTTTGCAGCGACAGCATCAAATTACTCCGCAAAATGTGAAACGGATCATTGTCCATACCTTTCATGAGGCGGTTCGCTTAAACTGCCGGTATCCCGAATCCACCGAGGAAGCCCAGTACAGTCTGCCGTTTCCGCTCGCGGCCTCCCTGGCCCGCGGACAACTGGGGGTTGCGGAGCTGACCGGCGCTGCTCTGAATGATCCGGTTGTTCTGTCGCTTTGTGATCGGGTGGAGTTGGTTGAAGATGACCGTTACAACAAGCGTTTTCCGGCAAACCGCATTGCCCGCATCGAAATTGAAACGGTGGACAACAAACTGTTTGACTCCGGTGACGTCGAAGCGATTTGGGAAGCAGCCAATCCGCCATCTGATACCGACTTGAGAGAAAAATTCCGGCAGCTGGCCCGTGAACAATTGACGGATGAGAACGCATCCGAATTGGAGCAATTGGCATGGGGCTGCGACAAGCTGCCCGATATCAACAAACTACTGTCATTGATGGCGTTGCCGGCAGCAAAAGACTAATATGACAAATTCAACCCTCCAACTAATGGATATTCTGCCGATAGGTTACCTTAGCTGTGATTACGGGCATTAGTGTTTTGTTCGCAAATTTTAACGAAATAGGGAAGGAGGAAAACATGAAAATACTCGTGGGATACGACGAAACCCGGGTAGCTGAAGCTGCATTGAAACTGGCCCACAAGCATGCGAGGGCTTTTGATGCGAAGATATACATAATAAACTCATTGGAACAAAGTCCGACGTTGAAAAAAGAAGATATCGATAAAGCCGAAAGTAAGCTTGAAAAGATTAAAACCAGTTTCGAGGCCGATGGAATCGCCTGTGAGGCTAACGCCTCTGTCAGCTACCAGTCTCCCGGAGAAGATCTGGTCAACTTTGCGAAAGAAAACGGCGTTGAGGAAATCATCGTTGGAGTCCGCCGAAGATCAAAGGTCGGAAAACTGATGTTTGGTTCCACGGCGCAGTTTGTCATCCTGGAGGCGCCCTGTCCGGTGCTTGCGGTGAAGTGAGGATTCGAGTTCATCAGGCGTGCTCGTACTCTTCCTCAATATCAGTGCAGCGTTTCCGATTACGAGCAGGAGCACGAGCACGACGACGATAAATTCTGCATGCTGCAACGGCATACGGGACTTCTCAAATTTGGCGGATAAACACCGATGCTTGCGATTTATCTTTGGCGAGGAAAAAACCTGGTTGAGAAATCGAATATCGAACAGTAAAGAATCCTGGTCCAGAGGTTCAGGCTTTAACATTACCCCCGGAGTGGTTAAAAGCTTATTCACCTCTTCCAGCTGTATTCCGGTTTCAAGTGTCAGGTTTCAGGTTTCAGAGAAAGAATCCGATCCTTTGGATCAAAGCCGTTCATAAATGGCGCTGACTTTCTCCGGCGCTGGTCTTCAGTTTCACGCCAATTGGAGTAAACGATTTAGCACCTATTTATTGATATCAAATCATGTTTGCGTAGAATTTGAGCATTGATATAAGAAGTGAGTTCAGATCGATAGAATACCACAAATTGTCATTATTCAATATTCATTTCCGGCTTAGCCGGTTTGGGTTAATACCGGGCAACTTATCTTTTACAGTAAGCGATGAGTTATAGGCCACGCACCCGGTTGGGCATTTTGATTCTTTCTTCGGTATGGTCCTGCGGATCTGAAGGCCTCAACCTAATAAAAAATATATAGCGTTTGTCTCGTTCCACTTGATGTGCTTGAAGCGCAGAGACAGAAGCAAAACTCTGCCGATATCGGAACGTTTTTTTGACAAACGCTATAGAGGGTTATGATCACTGCTGGGCGCGGATGCGTTCCGATTCGTCGGGCACCCTTATGACCGGTGCAACTTTCTTCAGCTCTTCGAGCGGAATGTGACACTTGATGACGTGGCGATCGACGACCACCTGCTCGGGCGGTGGTTCATTGTCACAGATTTCGCCGATTCTCCGGTGGCAGCGGGTGCAAAAAGGGCAGCCTTTGGGAGGATTCATTGCGCTGGGCAGGTTTCCTTCCAGCACAATTTCGCGTTTGGTCACTTCAGGATCGGCAATCGGCACCGCTGATAGCAGCGCTTCGGTATACGGCGAATAGGGTGGTGCAAAGATCTGCTCGGTAGTGCCTCTTTCAAGGATATGCCCCAGATACATGACCACAATTCGATCCGATAGGTAGCGGACTACACTTAAATCATGGCTGATGAAAAGCAGCGTGGTTTTATGTTCCCGCTGAATATCCATTAGTAGCTCGGTCACTGCTGCTGCAACTGAGACGTCCAGGGCAGAGACCGGCTCATCTGCGATGACCATGCTCGGATTTCCGGCAAATGCGCGGGCGATGCCGATACGCTGCTTTTGGCCGCCAGACAACTGTCTGGGCTTTCTGAAATAAAAATCCCGCGGCAGTTTGACGGTATCTAACAGCTTCATCACGCGGTCAAAGATTTTCTTTTTATCCGTTTCCACGCCAAATTTTTTAATTACGCGAGATATCTGACCACCGATACTATGGCTTGGATTCAAGGTGTCAAACGGATTTTGAAACACCATCTGCAGCGAACCGATCTGCTCAGGGCTGCGGTCACGAACCGCAATTTCCGAGAGATCATTGCCATCGTGAACCACCGACCCGTCAGTTCCTTTTTCCAGACCCATCAGCACTTTGGCAAATGTTGATTTGCCGCAGCCGGATTCACCGACGATGGCGACCGTTTCACCCTCCCTGGCCGTGAAATTTAACTCCTCATTGGCTTTCACATACCGGATTCTTTTACCGCTGATTAACGCCCGCAATGAGCTGTCACGTACCTCGTAGTACTTCTTCATGTGATCCACTTCGAGTACCTGTTCGCCGAGCTCGGCCGCCGCCCGGGCTTCACCTCCGGGCACTTCCTTGCTGTGATCGATTTCTTTGTAGCGCAAGCATCGCACGCGATGATCGGGGGCACTGTCCACAACATGTTCCATTGCAATATGGTCCTGGTCGCACAGTCCAGGTTTGAAATGATCACAGCGCGGGTGGTAATAACAGCCCTGGGGTCGTTCGAATGGCAGCGGCAGCTGACCCCGGATCGGCTTTAACGGGGCAGCGTGCTTGTCGGCCGTCGGCAACGGGATGCAGGCAAAAAGGCCGTGGGTGTAAGGGTGCCTTGGCCAGGTAAACAGCGAGTCAATCGTGCCTTCTTCGACAACCTCTCCGGAATACATCACGAATACCCGGTCACAGGTCTCCAGAATCAGCCCGAGATTGTGGGAGATATAGATTTGGGAAGTGCCGAACTTCTTGCTGATGTCGGCAACCAGCTTCACGATGCCGGCCTCCACCGTGACATCCAGTGCCGTCGTTGGCTCATCCAGCAGCAACAACGACGGATTCGACAGCAAACCCATCGCGATGACGACGCGCTGCTGCTGTCCGCCTGACAACTGATGCGGATACGATTCCATCAGCCGCTTCGGGTCGGGCAACTTGACATCCGCCAGCATCTGTTCGGCCCTCTGGCGGGCTTCTTCCTTTGAAATGTTCTCATGCGCCAGCGGCACCTCCATCAGCTGGGTGCTGATTTTGAGGCTTGGATTCAGAGAGGCAAAAGGTTCCTGATAAATCATTGCGATCTCTGATCCGCGAATGCGGCGCAACTCATCCTCCGACATCTGGTTCAAATCGCGGCCTTTAAACGTGATGCTTCCGCTCTTGATGCCGCCGTTGGCGCCCATGTATTGCATAACCGCCATGGCCACGGTAGACTTGCCGCAGCCTGACTCGCCCACAATGCCGATGGTTTCACCGGGCAATACCTCCACCGCAAAATCCACCACCGCCGGAATCTCCCCCGCCCGGGTATAGTAGGAGATGCAGAGGTCCTTGCAGACCAGTACCGGTTCTTGATTGTCGTTCATGTGTTGGTTACCTCCTAATCGCGCAATGAGATTTCACGTAGGCCGTCCGCCATGAGATTAAACCCCAGAATCAACGAAGATATCGCGATACAGGGAAAGAGCGTCATGTGCGGAAAGGCCATCGCCATCTGCCGGGTTTCATTGACCATGCCACCCCAATCCGGGTCCGGCGGCGGCAGGCCCAGACCCAGAAAACCGAGCACACCGATGGTGATAATGACATAACCCAGACGCAAACAAGCGTCGACAATCAGAGGGCCGCGCGCATTCGGTAAAATTTCAACCAGCATCACTTTCCAGTCTGATTCGCCTCTGGTTTGGGCCGCGGCCACATAGTCCCGATTGCGGAGATCCAGTACCAAGCCCCGCACAATCCGCATGATCCCCGGCGAAGATGCAAAGGTGATGGCAATAATAATGTTAATTCCGGATGCGCCGATTGTGGCGATAATGATAATATAAAGTACCAGCACCGGAAACGAGAGAATGATATCGGCAATGCGGGAGAGAACATCATCCACCCAACCGCCGCGATACCCCGCCGCAAGCCCCATCAGAATACCCACCAGGTAAGCCGAAATTGTCGCCAGGGGCGCGTACACCAGGACCGTTCGCGACCCCCAAACAATCCGTGAAAGGATATCGCGTCCGATATGATCGGTACCAAGCCAGAATGTGCCGCCTTTGGCCGCCACTACCCCCGGTTTAGCAAACGGCTGAATGGAGGAGTTGGGATCAAATGGCGCAAGCCACGGTGCCAGGATCGCGACTATCACCCAGAATAAAACGAGGAAAGCCCCCACCATACCGACCCAACTTTCCCGCAGAAGCCCAAAAGATTTTAGCGCACGCCAGATCGCCGCTCCGTACCCGGCTGAGGGCATTTGGGTTGTCGCTGCAGATGTATCCATCGATCGTCTCCTTACTTAAATCGAATGCGAGGATTGAGAAATGTGTAGCCAATGTCGGCGATAGTTTGCGTGGCAACCGCAACACACACCGCCACCATGGCGCACGCTTCCAACAGGGCGATATCGTTGTTTAACGAAGCCTCCAGGATCAGTGCTCCAAATCCTTTGTAGGCAAAGAAGAACTCAACCACAATCACCCCGGATAACAGCCAATTGATCTGTAACATGATGACCGTAAAAGGGGCGATGAGCGCATTGCGCAATGCATGCTTGACAATCACCGATTTATAGGGCAGGCCCTTTAGCACTGCTGTCCTGATATACTGGGAAGTCATGACTTCCGCCATGGACGCGCGGGTCATGCGGGCGACATAGCCAAAATCATAGACGACCAGAACCATGGCCGGCAGAATCAGCTGCTTGAACTCGAAGCCGCCCGACATGCTGCTGGTGCCCGGCAGCCATTGCAAGCCGAAAACAAAAATGGCGGAGAAAATTACAGCACTGGCAAATTCCGGCACCGAAGTTGTCAAAATCCCAAACACCGAAATCGAACGATCAAGCATTGACCCCTCTTTCATGCCCGACAAAACACCTAACGTCAGTGATAGCGGGATCATAATCGCAAAGGTCCAAAACCCCAATATCGCGGTGTTCCACAACCGCGGGAACATCACATCAGCGACCGGGCCTTTAAAGCGGATGGATTCCCCCAGGTCGCCGGTTGCAAAATTACCCAGCCAACTCACATAGCGCAACATGACAGGTCTGTTATACCCATGCTGCTCGCGCCATAGTTCTTTTTGTTCTTCGTTGGCAAATTGGCCGAGCACCCGGGTGGCCGGATCACCCGTAAGCTCGGTCTCCAACAGCAGAAAAAGAATCAGCGATACGATAATCATGGTAAATATCATGAATCCGATGCGCTTTATCACCAGGGTGACCATGTTGGCTCCTTTATAATAAATCGTTTAACGTTTTGATGGCATACGATCTAATTTGGGCCCGATAGAGAACCAAAGATGAAAAGATGATCACGAAAACACGAAAAAGGGATAAAATAGATTTCGCGCTTTCTATATTTCGTGTTTTCGTGACGAAGGTTTTTTCCTATAAATTACAGAGAACTCATATGGGGAGGCGCCGAAGCGCCTCCGTCATGCATGATCCAACTACGTCAGGGAGACCTTGTGGAAGCGGTAGTATCGGGTTGGATGCATTTCAAATCCGACAACGTTATCCCGGATAGCGGTGAAAACGGCACGGAAGAAAGGCTGAACCATGACGGCATCGTCCTGTAGAATTTTTTCTACCTTCTCCATTTTTTTACGGCGTTCTTCAACATCCAGGGTCGATTCGGCCTCGGTTAGGGCCTTATCCCACTGCGGATTGGCGTAGCTGGACTCGTTCCAGGGGACACCGGTGCGATAGGCCAGACCCAAAACCATAACGGCCAGCGGGCGATGGGTCCAGGAAGTCAGGCTCAAGGGTGCCTTGGTCCAAACATCCCAGTACTGCGCCTGGGGCATCACGTTCATTTTGATGTTGATCCCGGCTTTGGCGGCATCCTCCTTGAGTACGGCCACGGAATCCTGCTCCCAAACACCTTCGGTATTCCCCACGTTGCAGCTTAATTCAATGCCATTGGGGTAGCCGGCCTCTGCCAGCAGTTTTTTAGCGCCTTCGATATCCTGCTCGAACGGCTTCAGGGCAAAGTACTCGGGGTGAATCTTGGCGACGTGATGGTGTTCGGCAACAATCCCCAGGCCGCGGTGGGCAATGTCGAGCTGTCTTTTGGCATCGCAGGTTTTCTGCACCGCCCGGCGTACACGAATATCGTCGAATGGTTTCTTGGTCAGCTTCATACGGATCACGCCGGTCTGGGTCGATGGAATTTCGACGACCTTGATTCCCGGAATATTTTTGGCTGCTTCCAGAGTGGTTAGATCAAGACCATAGATTCCATCAACCTGTTTCGAAGCGATAGCGGCCAGATAAGCCCCGGGATCTTCACCCAGATCAACAAATCGAATTTCATCCAGAAAGACCTCGCCACCCCAATAGGGTTCTTTACGTTTTTTCAGGACGGCCAGCTCGCCGACCCTGAATTCGGCAAGGGTATAGGGTCCGGTACCCACCGGGTTTTTGGAAAGATCCCCGCCGTCCTTTTCAAAATCACGGTGAACGATGGCAGTGGGATAGTTGTAGAGGTTTTCAGGAATCGCCAGCACCGGAGATTTTAAATTGAGTCTGACCGTATGATTATCGATTTTCTGTACGGCGTTTTTGATCATACGTTTGATCGGGTTGCCTTTGCCATCTTTCTTCCCCGTTTCTTCGAGCATGGCATCAAACAGGCCCAGGTTGGATGATCCGGTCTTCGGATCGAGCCAGCGGGTAAAGTTAAACACCACATCATCGGCAATGAAGTCATCGCCATTGGACCACTTGATGCCTTTGCGCAGATGGAAGGTCCAGGTCTTCAGATCGTCGGATGCTTCCCAGCTTTCTGCCAGAGCGGGTCGCGTAACGTTATCTGGCCCGGTTTCTACCAGGTACTCGACGATATGGCGGGCAACGACAGACTTTTGGGTCCATGAATATGTCCCCGGATCGGCCATTTCCTGCACCTGCATACCAAATTTTAAAACACCACCCTTTTTGTGTGATGAGGCCTGGGCCGATGAAATGAAATCAGGCAACCCGGCCATGCTGTAAGCCGCCGTCGCAGACAGGCCCAGTAACGTGACGGTGCGCAAAAATTCTCTTCTCGAACATTTGCCCTCTGCCAGGGATTTTCTCATTTGTTCCACGCCGGGGTGTTCTCTGTCTGTCGCCATGATATTTCCTCCTTTCAAAAATGAGCGGTTGTCATGATAGATAAAATCGGTGATTTTGAAAGTTGCTATGAAACCATGAGAGAACGTACATCAATCAATGCTGTATTGCGATAAATGGACGGTTCAATTTGGTGAAGATGCTATAATAAAAAACTAAAATTCAGCTTTTTACTTAAGTTTAAGAAATTAAAACGATTCCAACATAGATAATTCAATATCCTCTGTCAAGGAGAAATCAGTTTTGTTCTTTGGCAGGGAGTCGTCGTACTGGCCGCAAAAGCCGCGTGGTTGCAATCAGAAATGCAAGGTAGGCATTTTTACGTAATTAAATTGGACGCTTTAACGCCGCAATTAGCGAACGCCCGAGAGAGGGGATGGACGGTATTCGCCGAAACCTGAACACCTTGGCCCAGACCTGGTTATACATGTGCCATGCAGATACGGCATTCTTCCATATTTAATAAAATGGGCCGTATTAAAGGTAAATCGTCGCGCTCTCCGAGGCGTAGGCTCTACGAGCCGGTGGCCAGGGCAGGCACACCTGAAACTTTCTTAATACTAAAACCTGAACACTGAACACTGAAACCTGAAACCTACTAGGTGCTGAAACCTGAAACCTTATTTGGATAGTTACGGGAGGATCAACTTCAGAGATATCGTGAAAAAATTCTTTGGTCAGAATGTCAGGCCCCGAATATGATGCGAACAGCGAAGAGCAGGGGCAAGCTCAGCAAAAACAATCGACCGGGCCATTTCCATTTGCGGTGTAGTGCAATGTTAAATCCGCAGAAGCACAGGAGCATGGCAAAAAGGAACATGCCGGCCAGTCGAAAAGACAGCCCGGCGTCATAGGAAAATGTTTTTACTAAACCGGCAGCGGAGAGCACGACTCCCAGCAGGCCGATTAGTATCCGAACTACCGCCTGGGACCGTTTGGACGGATCGCTTCCGGATATGATCTCCCCGAATATATCACCAATGATGTCACCGATCATGATTAGGTCCTTGTAATTATTCTAATTATGTCATGTTCTCTTGATATAACAAACGCAGATCAATCCGCCTCACTCTGATTTGCACGTTGGTTGAATTTCTGCACTCGATCATTTACTCTGTCGGCGGTTTTCTCCGCCTTTTCGATATAGTTTTTCGCCTGGGTTTCGGTGATACCGCCTGAACTGTCGCCACCCATATTTTTAATCACCAAAATTCCAATGATCAATGAGACGATCAGCAGACCAATAACTAATATGCCCCGCATTGTTTTTCCTCTCCCGAATCTGTCCGGATCCGAATGCACACATTTAAACAGGGGTTGTAATCGGTGCCGATTGGATTCGAATTAATTGAATTCTACGCCGTAGGTGTCTCTATTATACCACGTTACCGTAAAAAGGGGGGATTATTGATGAAACAAACATCTCAAATGCTTCGCTGACTTCATCAACAACTATCGGTTTAATGAAAAATCCGCGGTTCGGCTCATGCTGCAGCAAACCCAGAAATTCCATGTGCTTCAGTGCCTGAACCACCGGTGTGAGGCTTATCCCCAGTCTTTTGGCCATAACACGATAGGCTACCTTTTGACCCGGTCTGAGTTCATTCAAAAAGACCATCTTACGGATGTCGTTGTAGGCTTCACGGGTCAGGTTGACCTAAAGGATTGGTTTTTTAGCGGGGTTGATTTTCAAATTTTGAGTCCTTAGGTTGCCTTTGCAACACTATTATTTGACATTAAATCAATTAAAAGACGGACTCGAGCGTATCATTTTATACGACATTCATTAATACAAAATGTAATTACAAAATGCCAAGTAAAATCCACCACTGTTATCCACTCCCTCGAACCATATTGGCCAATGCACCACTGAAAATTTACTTGACCAATCGAGCCCCGAACTCAACGGTAACTTAATATGAGCGCAGATGAATTCCAGCGACGGCTGGCCGCAATTTTGAGCGCAGATGCGGTTGGCTACAGCCGACTCATGGCAGAAGACGAAGTATCAACGGTTAGGTTGCTCAATGCTCATCGATCCGGGATGATGAAACGAGTTGGTGAACATCGAGGCCGCGTATCCGACTTCGTTGGTGACAATATGCTGGCCGAATTTTCCAGCGCCCATGATGCGGTGAAATGTGCCGTAGAAATTCAGCGCAACTTGGCTCATCACAACAAGAAATTATCTCCGGGGCGCCGGTTGCAATTCCGTATCGGAATACATTTGGGAGACATAATGTTTGATGGAGAGCGCTTATACGGTGACGGCGTTAACCTGGCTGCGCGCTTAGAACCATTCGCTGAACCGGGTGGTATCTGCATCTCGGACATTATTTATAAGCAGGTTCACAATAAATTTGATCTTGAATTCATAGATATAGGACAAAGACCGGTTAAAAATATACCGGAGCCGGTGAAAATGTTCCGCATTATTGATGTATCCGTCACCCCAAATTTTAAAACGGATCAGGCTGCTTTCCGTGCCGAAAAAATACTAACACTTCCCGATAAACCGTCGTTAGCAGTACTTCCTTTCGTTAATCTGAGCAATGATCCGGAACAGGAGTACTTTTGCGATGGTCTCACAATGGACATCATGACGGCACTTGTAAAAATATCCGGATTGTTCCTGATTAGTGAGGGCTCCATGTATACGTTCAAATCAAAGCCCGTCACGATCAATGAACTTGGCGCTCAGCTTGGCGTTCGTTATGCCCTTGAAAGCGGGGTTCGAAAATCAGGAAATCGGGTGCGGATCACGTCGCAGCTCATTGAGGTATCGAACGGTCACAGGGTTTGGGCCGAACGCTACGACCGTCTATTGGACAACCTTTTTGCCTTACAGGATGAGATCACTGAAAGCATTGCGGCCGCCATGGATGTCCAGTTAGTCAGCGGCGAATCCGCTCATCGGGTCAGACGAATCTTAAGAAACCCGATGGCCCTCGACCTATACTACCGAGGATGGCATGCTATGTTCGGTACCACAAAAGAAGAGCTATCAGAAGCTCAACGGATGTTCCAAGAACTCATTCGACTGGAACCTGCCTCATCAATCGGTTATGGTCTGGCAGCCTGGGCCTATTGGAGTGCAGCAGCACAGGGTTTGGGCGATTCTATTTCGGTCGCGTTGGAGCGGGCGACCGAATTGGCTCAAAAAGCCCTGACTATGCAGGATGCCTCGGGCTTTCCACACATCATACTGGCACATGTCCACCTTCATAGGCGCGAATATGATCTTGCCATCTCAGCAGTAAAGCAAGCCAGTCTCGAGCGTCCGGGATGTGGCGGTACCTTCGCATTGAAAGCCAATATTCTAAACTATCTGGATCGGCCGAACGAAGCGATTGCTCTTGCTAAAACCGCTATTCGGATTACGCCTCTTTTTCCCCGATATTATCCTGAAGTTCTCGCGAAAGCATACTATGGAAGTTCACGAAACGTTGAAGCCGTAGAATTGAGCAAGGAAATCCTAAGACGCGATCCGAACAATCCGGAAGCGTTACTAGTGTTGGCCGGCGCCAGCGTTGTCCTGGGCCAAATAATTGAGGCCCAGGACGCGATACAACGCCTCTTGAAAGTTAACCCCGCTTTTACAGTTGATGAATTCGCCAGTTCACACCCGTACAAGAATCAGCAAACTATGGACAAAATGATTGCCAGACTTCAAAAAGCCGGTTTGCCATAGTCCTTTCCGAGCCCGTGGAAAGCTCCCAAAATGGTATCCGCTCAGGATAAGATACGGATTGAATTTGGATACTAATTTAAAATCTTGCCAGACCAGACGTTGTCGTGTAACTTGCCCTCGCCTGTATCATCTTTATTATACGCATCGTTGCAGAATCTGGGCCTTTTTTAAAACTTCAGCTGCTTTTAATATCCAAAGTCCAAATCAGCTATTTTAGGGCAGAGTAATTAGATTGGAGTAAAATGCCAGACCAAGAACCCTCTAATCACGAGCTTTCATTTACTGCTGGGGCTTTTGCTGTATTTCTGTGCGTGATCTTCGGCTCCAACGCGGTTGCCGTTAAAATCGCCTTTTCAGGTATGGGTGTTTTTACGGTGGCGGCCATCCGTTTTGGAATCGCCGCCTTAGCGATTTTTCTGTGGGCTCGAATGTCCGGGCAGACAATAGCGCTCCAAAAAGGCCAGGTTCATCAGATTTTGATATTTTCAGCCCTTTTTACATTTCAGCTGTCATTGTTTTATCTGGGACTCAGCAAATCAAATGCCTCACGCGGCACACTGCTATCGAATCTGCTACCCTTTTTTGTATTGTTCCTGGCTCATTTTTTTATTCCCGGAGACCGCATCACCCGGAGAAAGTTTTTTGGTATCCTGCTGGGATTCGCAGGGGTGGTCTTTATGTTTCTGGACGAGGAGGGCATACGTGCCGGTTTTCGAACGGGGGATTTGATCATTCTGGGAGCTGTCACGGTCTGGTCCTGCGCAACTATTTATCTAAAACGGATTATTACGACGTTCCACCCGTTTCAGATTGTATTGTATTCAACCATGTTTTCGGTGCCGCTCTTTTTTCTCGGCGCGATTATCTGGGACACTCACATGGTTTTCGCGTTAAATGCTCCGGTTATCGGGTCTTTGCTGTATCAGAGTTTGATTACGGCGTCTTTCGGATTTGTGGCCTGGAATACCATGCTCAAGAAATATGGTGCCGTATCCCTGCATTCGTTTCTTTTTATCATGCCCATTGCCGGTGTTGGCCTGGGCGGTCTGGTGTTGGGGGAGCCGATCACGGTTAAAATTTTACTGGCGCTTGTTTTTATCGTCTCTGGAATTCTGGTCGTACACTGGCATCCGAAACGAGCAATTTCGACTTATCCTATCCGGCGGGGGATGTAGGTAGGATCGAAGGGCCACGTCATTTAGACAGTTAATTGCTCGGAATAAATTGAGTTATGCGCTTATCAAAATCATGGAAATTCCAAGCACCAAAAAACAAATCTCAAATAAATACCAATGACCGAAATTCAAAATTCAAAACAAAGAAAATAAAGCAAAAACTCCGATAAGTGATTGTAATGTTTTCACCATTGGAATTTGTAATTTTGATATTATTTGTAATTTGAGTATTGTAATTTGGGATTTCAGTGACGTATGCAGCAGGACAAATCGCTTCTACCCAAATCAGTTAGAGTTTACTTTGACGTTTCCCTGGCTGTGACCGGAAGCGGGTTGGTATAATTCATGTCGTTGGTAGTATGATAATATGTTTGATTCTAATCCCGCCGGATGAGCGTCCCTGCAGGACTATATGAGCGCTACGCTGGAAGAGCGCTTTGCTGTAGGAGCGTTTCACTTGAAAAGCACCGTTTCGAGGAGTCTTGTTGTGAGCTAAATGCACAATTCCTGTGACATAAGCGTATATCTCTGGTGAGTTTGTCTGAATAGGGATTCAATTTAATATGAAAAAAGTAATTTACATCGTTTTATGTGCCCTTATCCTACTTTTGGGCTATCGGATCTTTTCGAGTTCTTTGACCGGGAAAAATGCAGATGTTCGCGGTCAGACTATTGTCTGTTTCGGTGACAGCCTGACATATGGAACGGGCGCCGGCAAAGAAATGGATTACCCCGCGCAGCTCTCCAAACTGCTGGGAACGCCGGTCATCAATGCCGGCGTGCCGGGCGATACCACCGCGAACGCTCTGGGGCGGCTCGAGCGGGATGTCCTATCAAAGGCACCCGATCTGGTATTGATTACCCTGGGGGGCAATGACCTGAAAAACGGCGTGGCCAGAGATCGCGCATTTGAAAATCTAAGAATGATCGTTGCATCCATTCAAAACACCGGCGCCACCGTTATTATCGGCGGCATTCGGTTCCCAATGCGGGATCGCGGATTCGGGCGGGCCTATGAGGAACTGGCCGACGAAACCGATGCGGTTTTGATTCCGAATATTTTCGATGGTATCATGGGCAACCGCGAGTTTATGAGTGATCCGATTCACCCCAATGACGCGGGCTACAAACTTATGGCAGAAAAGTTCTATGATGCGATCCGCGATCTCTAAATTACTAATGCGGCCATAATTGTCTATAAATCTTCTATTGAGGATTATTTCTTATTCACCGCAAAGCCGCAGAGTGCGCTGAGAAAATTTATTTTATGTTTGCCGTTGAGAGGACGACAAACTTAATGGAAAACTTGCATTAAACAATAGAAAAGCATAGGGTCCATAGAATCGAAATAGTTCACCAAATAGTTGCCCGAAGGGCTTGATCTTTTTAAATTTCTGGCCTCTCAGCAGAAAGTTAAAATTAAAATTCCTCTGCGATCTTTGCGACTCGAGCGAAGCGGGCGGTGAATCGATGTCTAATGACTCATGCCTGTCTTAGTAAAGCCTTATTGCTAAACTTACGCCTATGGGATTGAATTTAATTGAAAAAATTCCGCAATTTTAGCTAATTTTAGTTCATTTTAAATTTTAGTTCATTTTTGTCGGTCGGATTTACAACTTTTTGAAATTCAACAAAATTATATTTCTAAAAATGTAACGAATTGGCAAACCATGCGGTTGATTGCCGACAATCTCCAAATTACCAATCCAGACATTGAAAAAGCCGTTGCTGATTTTCGCGCTGAACCGATCCAGGAGTTAGTCCGGGCATGCCAGAAAGCCGGGGCAGATATGATCGATATCAATGCGGGACCTCTGCCCCGGGACGGCGACAAAAAGATGGTATTTCTGGTAAATGCTGTCCAGGAGGTCAGCGATTTGCCGATTGTTCTGGATACGACCAATCCTCAGGCAATCGAAGCCGGCCTGAAGGTCGCCCAAAAAAAAGTGATCATCAATGGCTTTTCTCTGGAGCCCAAAAAACTTGACCTTATTTTGCCGCTGGCAAAAAAGTATGAGGCCGAGGTTATTGGCTATTTGCTGAATTCCAGCGGACATGTGCTCCCAGATGCTGATGAGCGCCTCCAGGTTGCCTTAGAAATACTGACTGAGTATCAAAAAACCGGTCTTGACAAAGACCGTCTGATCATCGACCCGTTAATTGTACCGCTTATCTGGCAGGACGGACATCTTCAGGCCGGAGAGGTCCTCCGTACGATCAGACATTTGCCGGAGATATTGGGGTACCCGGTTAGAACTATTGTGGGCTTATCCAACCTGACGGCCGGTGCCGGTAGAGACCCCAGGCGATTGTTGCTTGAGCAAGTCTATCTCAGTATGCTGACTGCTGCCGGGTTGGATATGGTGCTGTTAAACATTTTCCACACCAAGACCGTCGCTGCCGCGAAAGCCGCGGCAGCATTGATCAGCGAGAAACCGTTTGCCTGGGAATCACTGTAAGTAATGAAGCCGGGTGAATTGGTCCGGTTTTGAGGTGCCTTCCAAAACATCATCGCAATTAACTTCCAATTGGTATTTAACTCAATTGGGGTTGAATATTGAAAATTGATGGCGTAGTAAAAAGTCAGAATTCTCAAATTTAGTTCTCATAAACTATTGAGATTATTCAGTGCAAAACTTTATTTTGCGTTTTTTGCGCCTTTTTGCGGCTATATCAAAATTCGATAGAATTCCACCAACCTTGAACCCTAAACCTTGCTTGTGGGGGCGTAGCCCGACCTGTTGGGTCGTAGCTGAAAGCGAAGCCTAAAGGGCGAAGACCCAAACCTTTGAACCTTTATTCCTGAAC
>JAAUYB010143924.1_pt1 | contig 16662 bp, 15 predicted proteins | sample 7278071 | NCBI WGS metagenome assembly JAAUYB01 (sample SAMN14350121, study PRJNA611818) | marine sediment metagenome | isolation source: surface marine sediment (1.8m) | place: French Polynesia: Moorea | collected 2018-08
GGAAGCGGACACCGTCATCAGCGGCGTCATGCTCGGCTACCAGTTTTAGGAAACGATCATGCCGCATTTCGATCATATCCGTGAGTTAAAGAACGTAACCCACGGCAACCGGCAGATGCCCTGAGTCCATCGCTCATGCTAATGGTTATCGAAAGGGTATCCCCTTTTCTGGAAGGGCCTCGCCCAGAGGCCCAAACGCATGCGACCGGGGAAGTAAAATGCAAATCGGCCTGACCGTCGGATTCGTGCTGTGGCTGAGTGTCGCGCCCTGTTTCGCGGAAGACCCCGACCAGCGGAACCTGGAAAGCTTCGACCTGGTCTGGGAGACCGTCAACCGTGAGCACTTCGATCCGACCTTCGGAGGGCTTGACTGGAGAGCCCGCTACGCCCGCTACCGGCCCCAAATTGTCCGGTCCCGGGGCCTTGAAGCCTTCAAGCGGATCACCAACCGGATGCTCTTCGAACTGGGCTTGTCTCATCTTCTGGTGGCAACGGATAACATGCTCAAAGCCTATATGCCGACCCTGTTTGCCGCCGGCAGCACGGGCCTCGAAGTGCGCTGGATGGGAAACCAGGCGATCGTCACACGGGTGGCATCCGGCTCGCCGGCGCACTCGGCCGGCCTGCGCCCCGGCTATGAGATAACACGCATCGCTGGCTGGGAAGTCGCCGATTTGGTCCATCAGGCCGACGCCTTGCCCCCTTACAATCCCCGAAACCGAAACGGCGGGCTGGCGAACTACCTCAAAGGGCAAATCGACGGTCCGCCGGGGACGACGGTTGCAATCGTCTACCGCAATGCCGATGTCTCGCCTAAGCAAGCGCTGCTGTTACGCCGACCAAGAGGTCCGGGGCGGATCATCAGCGAGGCCATGCCTCCCGTCCATATCCACTTCGAAGCGCGGCGGCTGGCCGACAATATCGGCTACATCCGGTTCAACCACTTCGCCGCACCGGTGGACCAGCAGTTTGCCGATGCGCTGGAGACGCTGCGCGACACGCGCGGATTGATCTTCGACTTGCGCGGCAATCCCGGCGGCTACTTCCGCATCATGGATACGATCGTCACCCAGTTGATCCGCGCCGAAACGCTGCTGTACCGCTTCCGGTTCCGGGACCGCACGGTGACGCGCGTTCTGCGCCCGGCACGTTTTGTCTACCTGAAACCGGTGGCCATTCTGATCGACGCCACCAGCACGTCCTGCAGCGAGCACTTTGCCGCCTGCCTGCAGGCCATCGGGCGGGCGGTCATCGTGGGTGCGCAGAGCCCGGGCTATCTCCTGGGCGCCCAGTGGAAGCGCCTGCCCAACGGCTTGTCGTTCATGCACACCTTTCTGCAGCCGATTCCTTCCGACGGGCGCATCGTTGAGGGCCAGGGGGTCAAACCGGATATTGCCATCGAACTTGACCGCCAGGGACTGCTGGCCGGTGAGGATCATCAATTGGAAGCAGCCCGCACCTATATCCGAACGCGCCCGGCGCCCTGAGATCGCATTGCGAGACGGAATAGGCCGGCCGTCCCAATCAGCATGGGCGGCAATCGGGCGGCGGTATTCGACGGCGGTTTAGGAAAGGCGGCTGCCCGGTCCGCGCGTAAGACCGAGGACATCTGGACACGACGTTAAGGCGTATTATTCTATCGCAACAACAGACGGATTTCAGGCCGGCATCCGCCGGGCATCTAATAGCTGGTCGCCCGGAGCAGTGATAATGGCGACGCCGATGGTCGCTTCAATCGGGGCGAACGATTCATAACCGGATTGTATCGAGTGGTGAAGATAGCGAAGATTATCCAAATCATGGGAATGCCCCTTATGTTATGGGCCTGCATCGGCATACCGGAAAAAGTGATACCGGTCGAAGGATTCGAGCGCGACCGTTATCTGGGGACCTGGTACGAGATAGCCCGTCTGGATCATTCTTTCGAAAGGGGTCTCGAAAAAGTAACCGCCGTTTACAGTCTGCGGGATGACGGCGGTATCCGTGTGGTCAATCGCGGCTACGACCCCTTGCGCCGGAAATGGAAAGAAGCCGTCGGCAAAGCCTACTCCGTCGGTGATCCCCGTGTAGGCCGTTTGAAAGTCTCCTTCTGGGGCCCCTTTTACAGCAGCTACAACATCATCGATCTGGACTTTGAAGACTATGGCCATGCCATGGTTTGCGGACCAAGCAAGTCCTATCTTTGGATCCTGGCCCGGGCGCCCCAATTGGACCCGTCGCTTAAATCGAAGTTGATCGACAAGGCGCAAGCCCTCGGATTCGCGACCGACAAACTGATTCACGTGGCCCATTGAAGATCTCGTCAAGCGCTTGAGAACCGGTGGCCGCCGAAGAATGGGGGCGCCAACCTTTACTGGCAAAACGTTGCGGTCGGTGTTCGATCATGGTGATCCGCCCTCGTGACGGGTCATGGATGCAATTAGAGATCGTTAATGCCATATCAACGGCCGGGAGGTCAAAATACGGGAGATGACGGCAACCCGGCCTTGACCGCCAGGCAATGACCGATTATTCGCGCTCACTGCCTGACGGGGGAATCGACCGGCGACGGCCGGACGCCACCGGACGAACCATGAAAGGAGGGTTGCATGTCCGACGTTAAAATCCTGGTCCCTGTGGATGGATCCCCGCCTTCCCACAAAGCGGCCGACTACGCCGCCAAGATGGCCGGGCTGATGGCGGCCGAACTGGTGCTGCTCTATTGCCACAAACCTTTCCCCTCCGTGATAGGGGAACCCTATCTCCAGAAAGCCATCACCCAGCGGCTCGAGAATTCACAAAAAATGCTCGCGCCATACCGTGAAATGCTGGAAGCACGCGGCATTGCCGTCAGTGAGCGCATTCTCGAAGGCCCGCCTGGCAACCGGATCTGCGAGACGGCCCGCATTGAAGGGTGCGAAATGATCATCATGGGATCCCGGGGGCGAACCGATCTGCAAGGACTATTGCTCGGGAGCACCGCGCACCGGGTCCTGCACGGCGCCCATTGTCCGGTGCTGGTGGTGAAATAAGACGGTCTCACGGTGGCAATCGCCACGGACCGTTCACAACCAGCTGCTTGGAAACGGTTTCAAGATGGGATACGATGCCATGCTGCCGATACCATCGAAAGTAATCTTAGGACCAATGCTTCTGCTGCAGGGGCTGTGGGTGCGGGTCAAGACGCCGATCCTGCCGGAAGCCGAGGGACCCCGGACGGGCCGCAGCGGCGCGGGGCCTTGTCTGCGCCTGCTCGTCGTGGGAGACTCCTCCGCCGCCGGTGTGGGTGCCGCCTCCCAGGCGCAAGCCCTGCTGGGGTATTTGACGCAGTATCTGGCCCGCCATTATACGGTCCAGTACCGGTTGGTGGCCCAAACCGGCGCCACCACCCGGGACGCCCTGAAGGTTCTTGCCGCGATGGCGACGGAGCCCCAGGATGTCGTCCTCACCGCTCTGGGGGTTAACGACCTGACCGGCCAGCGCAAGATGACCGCCTGGCTGGCCGATCAACAGCGCCTGATCGATCTGTTGCGGGTTAAATTCAATCCGCAAGTCATCCTGATCTCCAGTCTTCCCCCCATGCATCGTTTCCCGGCGCTGCCCCAACCCCTGCGTTGGTACCTGGGCAAGGGTGCGCGAATATTCAACGCGGCTTTAGAAGAATTGTCATCGGCCAATGCGGCCCTCTTTTTACCCTTGGACTTTTCCATGCAGCCCGAACAGATGGCGACCGATGGCTTTCATCCGGGACCGGACATATACGCCGAATGGGGCCGCCGGGCGGCCGCCCGCATTCGCCAGGGCCTGGCAACGAATACGGCCGTGACAGAGCCGTCTTTGTGGGGGGGCATGCCACCCAATTGACGACCGGTCAGATTCCAAGGCGCTGTCAACGTTCATCGACCCCGTCTTCGGCCGACCCTCAGCAAGGTGTCGCAAAACGTCATGAGCGCCGGCCAGACAAGGCCAAATCCGACGAAAAAGCGCCGCTTATGGACTATCAAAGAGCATTTTGAAGAGGAGTTTTAACACCGAATGGCCAAGCCAATCGTTTTTCGACAGCCTGTTAGACGATGGAGCAACCCCTATGAGTAAACTCCTGATATTCGGCGGCGCTCTGGGCGCCGCCCTGTCCGTAATCCTGGGCGCCTTTGCGGCCCACGCCCTCAAATCGCGGATGCCGCCGGAAACCCTGGCCGTCTTCCAAACCGGGGTTCAATACCAGTTCTATCATTCCCTGGGGTTGATCCTTATCGGCATTGTGGTTCAGGTCACCAAAGCATCCGCACTCCTGACGGCCGCCGGTTGGCTGATGCTGGTCGGAATCCTCATGTTTTCGGGCAGTCTTTACCTGATCAGCTTTACCGGCATTCGCAGTCTTGGTCTGATCACCCCGGCCGGCGGCACGGCCTTTATCGTGGCCTGGCTCCTGCTGGCTTACGGTATTCTGCGCGCATAGGAGGCGAAATCCTGGCGATCCAAGCGGTTATCTTCGATTTTGGACGGGTGATATCGGCCGCACGGCCAGCGGCGTGCTTTCGAGCCTATGAGGACGATCTGGGCATCGCCCGGGACAGCATCAACCGGATCATGTTCGAGGACCCGGCCTGGCAGGATGCCCTCGTCGGCCGCCTGACGATGAAAGCCTTCTGGTACCGCATCGGGCCGTCGCTGGGTCTCGGTAGGCGCGACAGCATTGATGCGTTCCGCCGACGCTACTACCGCGACGAAGCTGTCAACCCAGAGGTCATGCAAGTGATACGACGGCTCGATGGGCATTATCGTCTGGCGGTGCTTTCCAACCATCCCCCGGGGCTCGAACAATGGCTGGTGGACTGGGGCATCCGCAATTATTTCCAAGTCGTCTTTTGTTCCGGAGACGAAGGTTGCGCCAAACCCGACCCGGCCGCTTATCGGTCCACCCTCGATCGACTGGGGGTCAAACCTGCCGAAGCCGTGTTTATCGACGATACCGAGGGGCACGTGCTGGCCGCCCGTGGCCTGGGCATCCACGGGATTGTCTTCACCGATGGCCGGCAGCTTGTACGCGAACTCGAGAGGCTGGGGTGTAAAGGACTGCCTCCCACGAGCCGCTCGAGGACCGATTCTAGTCGTCGCGCTTCGGCATCCGCGTCCAAGCAGGAGATGTAAACCCATGCCTGGACACCTGTTGCTGGCCGGCGGCGCGGAATTCGGCGGACAGATGGCCGCCCCCGACCGACAGGCTTTGGCCGCGGCTGGGGGAGCCGGAGCCCCGGTGGCTATCATACCGGCGGCGGCGGCACCCGACCACAATGCTGAACGGGCCGGACAAAATGGGGTGCGATGGTTTCGAAGCCTGGGGGCCGAACAGGTGGACGCCCTGCCCCTGGTGGATCGCGCCTCGGCCAACGATCCCGCGATTGCCGATCAGTTGCGGCACGCCCAGCTGATCTATCTGCTGGGCGGGTTTCCCGCCCACTTGGCCGATAGCCTGCGGGAGAGCCTTAGTTGGCAGGCCCTGCGGGAAGCCTTCCATAGCGGCGCCGTAATCGCCGGAAGCAGTGCCGGCGCCATGGTGCTGGGCAACCACTACTACGATCCGTTTCAGTCGGTCGTCAAACCGGGGCTCGGCCTTATCGGCCAGGTATGCGTCATTCCGCATCATGCGACCTTTGGCCGGCAATGGACGGCCATTCTGAGCGAAGCGCTGCCGACCAGTCTGCTGATGGGCATCGACGAGGAAACCGGCGCGCTGACCCCGGGTACCAGCGGCACCTGGCAAGTCTTCGGGAAAGGTCGGGTCGTTCTGTATACGCAAGATCAAATCACGTCTTTTGGCCGCGGCGACGTCTTCCGTATCGATGACGATGGATGAGGATCCATCCGCATCCCTGAGAGCGGTTAACGAATTTCGGGTGTCAGTGATACATTCGGCTAAAGATTTCCGGTGCGACGGCGACGCGGCCCGCCGTGGAAGGCCACCAAAACTTGGCAATACGTTTCTTGTGTTTTAGTTTATCCATTGTTATTTGATGGCAAGGCGATCATTCCGATCATGCCGCTATTAGGCTCAAAGTGCGCCGAATCGGGCCTAGCTTGGTTTTCACCCAACTGAAATCAATCGTTTAACGAATAGACAGCCGACGGATGGCGGATCGACCCGGTAAAATCGTATTGATGGGCTCGGGTGAGCTGACGGCCACCATGGTGGAAGTCCACAAAGGGCTGCTGGACGGCCTGCCCAAACCGGCACGCGCCGTTTTTCTGGACACACCAGCCGGTTTTCAGCTCAATGTCGACCAGATTGCGGCCAAGGCCATCGACTATTTCAAACACCGCGTCCAGCATACGCTGGACGTGGCATCATTCAAGTCCCATACGCAGATCAGCGATTATGACCGGCAGCAGGCCGCCGGCGTCCTGCGCCAAGCCGACTATATTCTGATTGGCCCCGGGAGCCCGACCTATGCGGTACGCCAATGGCAACCCTCGAAGATACCCGACTATCTGGCCGAATGCGTCGTCCGCGGCGGAATTCTGGTGGCCGCCAGCGCCGCCGCCCTGACCGTGGGTCGCTTCACCCTGCCGGTGTACGAGATTTACAAGGTCGGCCAGGAATTGCATTGGGTTGCCGGTTTGGATCTCCTGGCGCGCTTCGGTCTTAACCTCGTGGTGGTGCCTCACTGGAACAATGCTGAAGGCGGCACTCACGACACCCGTTTCTGTTTTACGGGGGCCGAGCGTTTCGATGCCCTGGAAGCCATGTTGCCCGAGACCCGGCCGGTGCTGGGGTTGGACGAGCATACCGCCTGCATTCTTGATCTTGCCACCTCACAAGCGGAAGTTAAGGGCATCGGTGGGATTACCCTGCGAACCCTCGAGGGGACGGTGACATTCCAAAGCGGCGAGCGTTTCGACCTGTCCGTATTGCGTGACGGCGTCGTTGCGCCGCTGCGGGCCAAAACCGCCCCGGAGCAGATGCCGGCCCCGCCGCCCGGCAATGATGATGCTTTTTGGCAGCAGATCCATGACCTGGAAACCCGTTTTCATGAAGGTTTGGGCGCCAATGATCACCGGGGCGCTACCAATGCGCTGCTGGAACTCGACCGGCGCATCTGGCAGGCCCAACAGGCGATCGAAAACGAAGATGTCGTCACCCAGGCCCGCGACAACCTGCGGGAGATGATCGCCGTGCTGGGAACTCAACTGGGCGCCGTCTCGGGCCTTCAGACCGACTTGCTGGCCCCTTTGGTGGAGGCGCTGCTGGAACTGCGCCAGATGCTGCGCCACGAAGGGCAGTGGGCCGCCGCTGATCGGCTGCGCGACGCCCTCTTGCAGGTGAACATCCAGGTGGAAGACACCCCGGAGGGTCACCGTTGGCATTTTAAATCGACCTAAGACAACCCATCGGACCAAACGAACCGAAGAACACCTGGAATCCCAACCATGATAACGCACCCCTCCCTGTCACTGCTCTGTGTCGCCGAAAACGAAGGATCGGCGTTGTCGTCCCTATTCACCTATCTTGAGACCATCGCGCATGTCCGACTGACCATCGCCGCGCAGTGGCCGGCGGCACTGGATTCCCATGACGTCGTCATCAGCCACGGCGCCGAGGCCAATCAGGGTCGACACCCCGACTTGGAAGGATTCGTTCACCGGGGCGGTGGATGGCTGGCCTTGATCGACGGCGCCGAATCGCTGCCGGCCTTGTTGGGCGTAACCTGCGGGCCGCCTGGACCGGCGGCCGAATTACGGGTGCTTTTCGAAAAAGCCGAGCATCCCCTGGCCGCCCGACTGCCGGATGCCGTCTACCTGCCCGGCCGCCACCAGGTCCTGACCCCAAATCACGAGGACACCGAATCTGTTCTGTATGCCGACTGGCATTACGATCATATCTCGGTATTGACCCAGCGCCCGGTGGGCCGGGGTCGGACGGCCGCCACCACCCTGCAGGCCTACGACCATCCCGTCCTGCAGCGCATTTTCTACCGTCTGATGGTCTTCCTGGCCGGCCGCCCGCTCACATCACCCGAACTGGGGGTCGGTCTGTTGGGTTACGCCCCGTCCGTGGGCCGGCTGCATGGACTGGGTGTCGAAAACACATCGGGGTTAAAGCTGCGGGCGGTATGCGACCTGGCCCCGGATCGCGTCGATCAGGCCCGTCACGATTTTCCGGGAGTTAACCGCCTGCCCGACGCCGAAGCGCTGGCGGCCGCCGCCGATGTCGATCTGGTCATCGTGGCAACCCCTCCCAACACCCATGCCGAACTCAGCCTGGCGCTCATAGAAGCCGGAAAACACGTCATCTGTGAAAAACCGCTGGCCCTCAACCGCCGGGAAACCGACGCCCTGGAAGCAATGGCCGACCAGCGACAGGTGCATTTAAGCTGCCACCAGAACCGCCGCTGGGATCCCGACTACCTTACGATTCGGGACAGCCTGGATAGCGGGCTGATCGGCGAGCTGTTCTATCTGGAAACCTTCGTGGGGGGGTACCACCATCCCTGCGGCTACTGGCATTCGCATGCCGCCGTGTCCGGCGGAACGTCCTATGACTGGGGGGCCCATTATCTGGACTGGATCGTGAGCCTGATTCCCAAGCCGGTCGAAGCGGTGATCGGCACGCGACACAAACGGGTCTGGCAGGATGTGACCAACGCCGACCAGGAGCGGATCCAGATCCGTTTTGCCGGGGGCGTCGAAGCCGAATTCCTGCATTCGGATATCGCCGCGGCACGCAAACCCAAGTGGTACCTCCTGGGCACCCGGGGTGCGATCACCGGCCACTGGCGGGATGTGGATACCCACAGCATCGATCCCGATCACTACTATCAGCGCCACATGATACCCGCCACCGAAATGACCCCGGAGCTCACGGTCCGCCAGCGCCGGGCCGAAGGCGAAATCGTCCGCCTAGCGCCTGCCGTGGCCGAACGGGAACCGTACGCTTTTCACCGCAACCTGGCCGATCATCTCCTGCTGGGGGAACCCATCACAGCCCCGCTGGCCGACAGCGTCAAGGTGGTCGCCATTCTGGAGGCGGCGGCACGCTCCATGTCCCGCGGGGGCACCCCGGAGGTCATCGATGCCGGCTGAGATTCAATGGGGCATCCTGGGCAACGCCACCATCGCCCGCAAGTGCGTCATCGGCGCCATCCAGAAATCCCGTAACGGCAATGTACGGGCCCTGGCCAGCCGGAACCCCGATAAGGCCCGCGAAACGCAGACGCGCCATGGTATCCCCGTTCTCTACGAGCGCTATGCGGCGGTACTCGATGACCCGGACGTGACGGCCGTCTACATCCCGCTGCCCAATCACCTGCACCACCCCTGGACCCTCAAGGCCCTGGCCGCCGGGAAACACGTACTGTGCGAAAAGCCGCTGGCCTGTAGCACCCTTGAAGCCGAGGAAATGGCCGCCGCCGCCCGCAAGGCCGGTCGGTTTCTGATGGAAGCCTTCATGTACCGCTTTCATCCCCGCAGCCAACGCATCAAAACGATGGTCGATCAGGGCGTGATTGGCGACCCTCGTATCGTCAGGGCCGCCTTCTGCTATCACATGGCGCGTGATCTCCTCGAAAAAGGAGAGAATGCCCGACTCAAGCCCGAAATGGGGGGCGGTGCGCTCATGGACGTGGGCTGCTATGGGGTCAGTCTGGCGCGCTGGCTCATGAACAGGGAACCTGACCACGTGCAAGCCCAGGCATCCTATCACCCCGCAGGCGTCGACTGGCATCTGGTCGGAACCCTGGAATTCGGCCCGAATCGCCTGGCGGTGATCGAAGCAAGCTTTATTTCGGCGCTGCAGCAGACCTACAGCGTCGTGGGCGACCAAGGCGCCATCGATCTGCCGCATGACGCCTTTATCCCCTGGGAAAAGGATGCCGTATTTACGCACCGCCGGCAGGACGAGGAATCCGGCACACGGCACTGCATCGACGGGGCCGACGAATATCAGCTGATGGTGGAGCATTTTGCCGATGTCGTATTGGGAGCCGACCAGCCGGCCTATTCAACGCGAGAGAGCATTGCCAACATGCGCGTGCTGGAGGCGTTGGAACAGGCCGCCCGTAACGGACAGCGCGTCGCGGTTGGGGGCCAAGGGCGCCCAAGCCGCCACGAATCATAAAATAGAATATGTTTATGCCCGACACCACGGTCGCATCAGAATATACGGTAAAGCCCGAATCGCTGGATAGTTATGCGGCCTGGTGGCCGGCGTCCGAAGATTCGGTGGTCTGGCCCAGCCCTTTTATACTGCCGCCCTGGTTGGCCGCCTGGTGGCCGTCCTTGGCCGGCAATTGGGCGCCTTATCTGCTCTCGATCAAGGAATCCGGCCGGCTTGTGGGCTTGGCCCCGCTGATGCGCCGGGGCGCTGAAGCGCGCCTGATGGGTGACACCGACCTCTGCGACCACCTGGATTTCGTGGTTGCCCCCCAAAAGACGCAGGTCTTCTACCACCGTCTGCTCGACTACCTGGCCGCCGACGGCATTCGACGTCTGGTCATGCCGTCGATGCGGGAAGACGCTTCGGCCATGAACGCGCTGCTGCCGGTGGCCCGCGAATGGGGCGCACGGGTGCATTGCGCGCGTCAGGAACAACTGTTTGCCATGAAGCTGCCCGGCAGTTGGGACGCCTACCTGGAGAGTCTGAGCGGTAAGGAACGCCACGAAATCCGGCGCAAGCTGCGACGCCTTAAAGAAGCCGGCCGCATCAATCTGCGCTGCGTCCGTACAGCCGGGGAATTGCCGCCGGCCATGGATACGTTCATGCGCCTTTTCAGGGCCAATCGCGCCGCCAAGGCCGATTTCATGACCGGACCGATGTCGTCCTTCTTTCTCCGCCTGGCCGAACAAATGGCCGCCGCCGGTATGTTGCGCTTGTATCTTCTGGACCTCGACGACGTGACCATCGCCGCCGCGCTGTGCTTCGATTACCGATCCACCGTCTACCTGTATAACAACGGCTACGATGCCACTCATCGCCGGTTAAGCCCCGGTTTGCTTTGCAAGGTGCTCACGATTCGCGAAAGCATCCGCGACGGCCGCCGGATTTATGACTTTCTCAAAGGTTCGGAAAAGTACAAGCAGCGCCTGGGAGGCCGGCCGGTGCCTTTGCTGCGCTGCGAACTCGAATGGGACGCGAAACGGATTGCCACTTGATGAGCAACCCTCTCGCCATTGCCATGCTCAGCATCCACTCCAGCCCGATCGGTATCCTGGGGACACGGGATACCGGCGGCATGAGTGTCTACGTGCGTGCTCTGGCCCGCGAAATGGGCCGTGCCGGACACCGGGTGGATATCTTCACCCGCGCCCGGCATGGTCGTAAGCCCGCCGTAACGCGTCTATCCGCCAACGTGCGTTTGATCACCCTGGCCATCGGCGCGCCCACCCCGCTGGAAAAGGGCGATCTTTATCGTTATGCCGATGACTACGCGACGGCCATCGAAATATTCAAAGCCGATGCCCGAAGCCGCTACGACGTCATCCACAGCCATTACTGGATCTCAGGGCTGGTCGGCCGGATACTTGCGAAGCGCTGGCACCGGCCGCATCTGATCACCTTCCATACCCTCGCGGCCCTGAAAACCAACACCGGCACGGGCAGCCCCTCGCCGGCCCGACGCCTGCGAGCAGAAGGCGAACTGATCCGGAACAGTGATGCCATCCTGGCGCCCTGCCAAACCGAAATCGACAATTTGACCCGCTTCTATGCCGCCCCCCCCGATCGTATCTGGCAGGTTCCTGGCGGAGTGGACCTCGACCATTTTCAACCCCGTAGTCGTAAGGTCGCCTGCCGGCAGCTGGGCTTCGCGCCCCGGGATTTCATCCTGCTTTGCGTTGGACGGCTGGCCCCGCTTAAAGGCCAGGCCCGCATCATCGAAACCCTGGCGCGGCTCGGAGACGATGAGCACCTCAAACTGATCCTCGTGGGCGGCGACGGCCCGGAAGATGTCGAGCAGCAGCACCTTCAGCAAATCGCTGCACAGGCTGGCGTGGCGGCGCGGGTGGTATTTACCGGCAGCATCCCCCACCGGGAACTGCCGGCCTATTACGCTGCGGCAAATGTCTATGTGCAGGCCTCGCACTACGAGAGCTTCGGGCTCGTGGGGCTTGAAGCTTTGGCCTGCGGCCGGTCGGTCGTAACGAGTCCGGTGGGCATCCTGGCCACCCTGGCTGAAAGGGGTCAACCCGGTTTAATCCTGACCGACGGCTCCCCTGGCGCCATGGCTGATGCGATTGCCGCCGTTCGAGATGGCACCAAGGTCTGGCCGCCCGAGGCCATTCACACGGCCGTCCGGGAATTCAACTGGCCGCAAGCGGCCGCAAGCGCCCTGGAAGCCTACGCCCAGGCAATCCACGGCAATCCCGCGACCGGCCCAAAGTCTCCGTGCGGTGCGGCGACGCACACCGCAGCGCTGTGAACGAAACGGCCGCCGTTATGCTAAAATCTTTACAAACCGATTAGGAGCCCTCAGCTTAGTAGAGTTTTACGACGTCATTCTATATAGGGCTTTCTTTGAATTTCGTGCGCAGGGCATCGCGAATCAAAGCAAGGCGAGGCAACCCAACGGTGTGCGGCCCAAGAGAGGATGGGCGCTGCGCCGCTAGCCGACGGTACACACTAGCGTAAATACGAATTGCATAAAGGCGACGATGACCATTACGATCCACGCGCAAATTCCACGAACCTTGCAGTCGTCGTGCGACATCATGGCTCTGGCCGCCCACCCGGACGACACCGAGTTCGGCGCCGCCGGTACGGTGATTCGGTGGGCCGATGAGGGTCAGAGTGTGGTCTATGCCATCGCCACCAACGGTGACAAGGGCACGAGTGATCCCGGGCTGACCCCTGCCAAGCTGGCCGAAATTCGGAAGGCCGAACAGGCGCGGGCCGCCCAATTGATTGGTGCGCGTGAAGTCGTCTACATGGGCTACCCCGATCAGGGCCTCGAGGATACGCCGGAATTGCGCAAAGACATCGTCCGCCTGCTGCGGCTCTATCGCCCCCGCGTCCTGGTCACTTCGGACCCTTACCGGCGCTATCTATGGCACCGGGACCACCGGATCATCGGCCAGGTGGCCATGGATGCCGTATTCCCGTATGCCCGCGACCATCTGGCCTATCCCGATTTGCTCGACCAGGGTCTGACCCCGCACAAGGTGGCTGAAATTTATTTCTGGGGCACCGAAGACTTCAATTTTCAGTCTGACATCACGACGACCTTCGACCGCAAGATCGAGGCCCTGCAATGCCACGAAAGTCAAATGAAGGAATTCAAACATTCAGATCCGGTCGCATGGCTTAGGGAACGCTGCCGGGAAATGGCGGCCGGAACCGACTTCGCCCTGGCCGAAGGCTTTCACCGGGTGCGCCTGCCGCTTTAGCGGCTGTAAATAATAGCAGCGGTCGGTCGGAAAGCGATGCCAACAATGGCAAGAGAGGTGAAAATAAAGTGGACGGGCAACACCGAACGGAAAGGGAATCGATGACGACCAGAACTTTAAACGACCCGCCCCGCGGCCGACTGGGGGTTTTGACACCGGGGATGGGCGCGATCGCCACCACTTTCATCGCCGGCGTTCTGGCCATCCGCCAGGGCCTCGGCAAACCGATTGGCGCCCTGTCGCAGATGGGCACCTTATCGATGGACCCGATCGCCGAGGTCACGGAACACATCGCGAAGGTTGTGCCCCTTGCCCGCATGGAGGATCTCGTTTTCGGGGGCTGGGACATCTTCCCTGACGACATGTACGCCGCGGCAGTCAACGCCGGCGTGTTGGCGCCCGCCACCTTGGAAGCGATCAAAACCGACCTGCAGGCCATTCGCCCCATGCCGGCCGTTTTCGACCAGCAGTATGTGCCCCGGCTTGCCGGGACGCACGTCAAGACCGGTCCAAGCAAGATGGACCTCGCTGAGCAGGTGTGCGCCGACATTCAGCAATTCAAAGCGGCTAACGGCCTCGATCGTCTGGTGATGATCTGGTGCGCCAGCACCGAAGTCTATGCCAAGCCGGGACCGGTGCACCAGTCGCTGGCCCGTTTTGAAGAAGGGCTACAATCCAGCGATCCCACGATTGCCCCCAGTATGATCTACGCCTACGCCGCCATCCGGGAGGGCGTGCCCTTCGCCAATGGGGCCCCCAATCTGACCGAAGACATTCCGGCGCTTCAGGAACTGGCCCGGGAAATGCGCGTCCCCCTGTGCGGCAAGGATTTTAAAACCGGCCAGACCATGCTCAAGACGGTGCTGGCACCAGCGCTCAGGGCGCGGATGTTGGGGGTTTCCGGTTGGTTTTCCACCAACATTCTGGGCAACCGTGACGGTCAGGTGCTCGATGACCCCCGGGCCCTGAAGACCAAGGAGATCAGCAAGCTGGGGGCGCTGGAGCACATTCTGGATACGGATCGCTTTCCGGACCTCTACGGCGATCTCTTTCACAGTGTCAACATCAACTTCTATCCGCCGCGGGGTGACAACAAGGAAGGTTGGGACAATATCGATATCTTCGGATGGCTGGGCTACCCCATGCAGATTAAAATCGATTTTTTATGCCGTGACAGCATCCTGGCCGCCCCGCTGATTCTGGATGTGGCCCTGTTCATGGATCTGGCGGCACGCTGCGGCTGGAACGGCCTGCAGGATTGGCTGGCCTTCTACTTCAAGAGTCCGACCTTGTCCGCCGGCATGCTTCCCGAACACGATTTGTTCCGGCAGTTGGCGCATCTCGAAAGCAGGCTGCGCGAGGCGGCGCTTGAAACGGCGGCGATCAGCGACCAACCCGACTGGGCCCAGGCGAACTGATGGCTCCTCGGTCAGCGAACTAGATGAGCCGTCGCCTGGATCTAATACTTGAATCGCGGCTCGGGCTTAATCTTGTCGACGCATGGATCTACCTCTACAACGATCATGGCCCACCACCGCACTATCGACTCGGTGGGGCGGGGTATTCTCCAGGGGACGACCTCAGCCGATGATCTGTACGGCCTGATCGAAGCAGGTGAGCGTCTCCAACCCCTCGGCGGTAACCACGTGGGTGTTCTCGATACCCACGACGCCCTTGCCGGGAATGATCAGTTTCGGCTCCAGGGCGATGGTCATGCCTTCAACGAGCGGCATATCCTGACCCTTGGCCAGAAACGGGTATTCATCCAGTTCCAGCCCGACACCATGACCGATGAAGCGGATGCGCTGGTCATCGGCGCCCATGAACCATTCCCCCCAGCCGTGACCTGCCGCCCAGGAGACGGCCGTATCGTAGAGATCACCGGCCGGAACCCCCGGGCGCGCCCGATCCCGGATGACCTCCTGCAGATCGAGCATGGCCTGGTGGGCTTCCAGCAGATCCGAGGGCAGCCCCCCCAGGGCGAAGATCCGTGTATGATCGGCAATGTAACCCTGCCAGGCAAAGACGTAATCCAGCAGGATGGGCTCACCGGGTTTGATGCGTGCGAAGCCGGCCCCCTGGGCCACGGCCGGGCTGACCCCGGTCCCGCCGGTGGGCGAAGCCAGGAAACTAGGCACGGTCGCCGGCGGGCCGGCCAGTAGATGCCCGTAAAAAAGCTCCCCGCCCCACATGCGCATACGAACGATGCCCTGGTGCCCGCGCCGACGGGCCTCGGCTTCCACCCGTCCGGCCAATTCCACCTCGGTCATGCCCTCCCGGATGATGTCCTTGACCGTCCCGGCCACGGCATCCGCCTGCCGGGCGGCCTCGCGCATCAACGCCAGCTCGTAGTCCGATTTGACGGCCCGCACCCAGCGCAGGCCGGGGGAAATGTCCACTAGATCGATGCCCTCAAACAGGCGCGTGTATTGCAGATAAAGCGACGCCGGGATCACGTCCAGTTCCATTCCCAGCCGCTTGGGCGGCGGATGGCCCAAACCTTCGAGAATCGCTGTGATCTGGCGCGGGCTTTTCAAGGCCACGATATCGGCCAGGGACGATTCGGCCCGGGCCCGCGCCAGGCTTTTGCGCACCATCAGCACCGGCGCGCCGCTGACCGGCACGTAAAGATGGGCCTGCTGGATGGTACCGGCCAGGTAGTAGAGATCGGTGTTCTGCAGGATCAGGGCGCCGTCGAGCGCCGCGTCCGCCAGTTGTTGCTGGAAAAGGGCGATCCGTTGATCGAGTTCGGTTTTGGGCGTCGTGGTTGCCAGCGGCAGCATAGGCGATGCTCCTTGATGGATTGGGAACTTGGACGATTCGGTAATAATTCAGTGGTAATTTTGGTGGCGTCGTAAAATTCATAAATTAGACGGTTCCGAAAAAAGTTCGAGAATCGGCATGAAATGCCCAAGGAATGAAGCGTACGGACGGTACGCTGCAATGACGAGGGCTACGCGTAACGCCGATATTTATCCGCCTCGGGCGGATCGGACTTTTTACGGAATCGTCAAGTTTAGATCAATACTGCGGGCGTGACCTGAATTGTCAAGATGCACCTGCAGCGCTGTTCTGGAATCTGCGCACGACCGAGGCCACACTGCGGGCGGGACCCAGGTGGGTCGGGTGCCACTCGAACGGAAACAGTTCGCGGTAGCGACGCGAAACATAGCGCCGGTCGAGCAGGATGACGACCCCCCGGTCGCGCGAGGTGCGGATCACGCGGCCCACGGCCTGGAGCACACGGTTGAACCCCGGCAGACGGTAGGCAAAATCGAAACCGGCGCCGCGGTGGGTTTCGAAATA
>JAAUYB010111641.1_pt1 | contig 16638 bp, 10 predicted proteins | sample 7278071 | NCBI WGS metagenome assembly JAAUYB01 (sample SAMN14350121, study PRJNA611818) | marine sediment metagenome | isolation source: surface marine sediment (1.8m) | place: French Polynesia: Moorea | collected 2018-08
GGTACTTCCCTGAGCCGGAGAGGTACCCCCGGAAGACCATACCCGTACATCCTGAGCTGAGGAAATACCCCTCAGAATCCTCACCCGTACATTCTTGTCCGAAAAAGCCTGCCACATGCCGCATGTGGGAACCTTCCCGAGGTCAGGTAGTAGCCATGGAGATCCATGTATGGTCTTTTTCAAGGCCCGAAAAAGACGTCAAAAGAATATAAGCATATACATTACAGCTAGTTATATATCATCTTCCAAGAAACTGTACAAAACCGAAGCAGAAAACACCGCCGGCCGGGCAACATAGACAAACCCCGAACAATTTACAAGGCCGCCCCAATTACACCGGGTATAAAAAAACCCGCTCACGCAAATCTCACCGTCCCTTAGTGCCCTGTATTGCGGGGACTTCTGTCCTAATTCATTACCGTTCGCTAAATTAGTTGAGCTTTTTCTTTTCGAGATTTCGCATGATTGAGTAAGGATTGCCTTTCATTTCCATGCCGGCCCCGGTCTGTTTCCCCAACCTGCCGGACCCCGAAACGGGCCTGGCCCTGGGGCCGGGCGAGAAAAGCGCCTTGTGGAGTTTCAACCACGACGCGGGCCGCTGGGAAGTGATCGGCTCGATGACGGTCAGCCGGGACGGGACCCTGGTTTGCAGTGACCCGGGAAGCATTTTGAATTCGACTGAATTTCATTCCTTTTTCAAGGTGGCTTATTCTAACGTAAGTACCAACCAAATAACCGTTTAATTTATAGGGAATCTCTTGTACCCAATAAAAAATGGTCGTCCTTGACTACTTGATAGTCCAGAGTTCTTGGTTTACGGTGTCTCTCCTGGTACTTCATCCAATTTTTTTCCTCAATGTTTGGAAAAGTCTTTGTAGTAGATATTCTGGGAACAGGTGTGTCAGGTAGTGAGAAATAAGGAGTGAGGCCCGGTGTACTTCGGCTCCGGCCTCCTTCCACTGATTTTACGAATTCGTGTGCGTCTCACCGCCCTTTTTGCAAAGTGTCTCAGTTAACCCATTGCTCCAGGTGACGTTTCAATTCTCCGTCGAAAGCATCTTCGCCAAGTAATTCTCGGCATTCCAAGAAGATTTTTTTCGCACGCTGGTTTTGTTGGATCTCGCCCAAGAATTGTCCGTAGTGAAACAGGATTGTTCCTATGGCCAATGGATCCAATGTCTCCTTTATCTTTCTGAGTTCTTTGATCGCTTGCCCATAAAGAGAATCGGCATGTAGCTTATCACCTCCCGCGAGGATAACTTCAGCAAGGGTGATTCGAGCGTACAGGAGTGAAAGGCCCGCTACGGCATGATCGGTAAACCCTTTGATTTCACTTTCCAATAGTGCCTGAGCTTGTTTGGTTCGCTCCGTCCTGATAAGGAAATCTGCGAAATTATTGAGGTAATGAAGGCGATCCGAATCACCCCAGAAGGGTTGCTCTTGATAATAGGCGTACAGCTCTCCATAGAGGCGCTCAGCATCTATGAGTCGGTCGATCTCGAAATAAATCCCGGCGAGGTTGTTTTTGAGCGAAAGCGAGAATGAGTGATGTAAGCCGTTTACCGTGATACTTTTTTCCAGGGCTTGCTCATAAATTTCCTGGGCTTCATAATTACGGCCCAGAATCCCGAGTGTCCAAGCCAGTCCACCCTGGCTTTCGAGCGTCCGGGGATGGTTGTCTCCCAAGAGGTCTTTTCTCAACAAAACTATCCTCCTGAGCAGAGATTCGGCCTCTGCGTATTCACCATTACCGGTCAGAAGCAAACTAAAATTGTGTAGTGTGGTTAGCACTTGAGGGTGTTGGGGGCCAAGCACCTCCTGCTGAAGAGAAAGAGTTTCTTGGTAGAGTTCACGTGCTTTGCCCGTCTTTCCCTGCTTGGCGAAAACGTTCGCGATAGCTCTTTGTGTAATCAGGGTTTCGGGGTGCCTCATACCTAGGGTGTTTCTTTGTAGGTCGAAGGCCGTCAGGTAGAGTGCCAAGGCCTCATCAAGACGATTCTGGTATTGGAGTGCGTTACCAAGCCCCCTATTATAAATAGATGTTTCCTCAGCATCCTTTTCCGTTAGCTCCCCGTGTCGTCTCAATACCGTCCGGTATATCTCCTCGGCTTGTTCGTAATCTCTTTGAAGGAAGTGCCGCCGGGCCTGCGCGGCCATTGCACGCAAACTCTTGCTCTTTTCCTGGAGGGACGTGTAGAGTTCCAGAGCAGATTCGAAGTGATCACCGGCTTTCTGATAATATCCCAGGCTCAAATAGACGGAACCCAAATCTTCATGCATGCTTGCTTCCACGACAGGGGTTTCTTCAAACCTTTTCGGTAATAAATCTGAAGCTCTGTTCAAGAGACTTACAACCTTTACTTGGCGATTATCCAGATTGGGGTCTGGAGACGTCAGCAAATCCTTCAAAAAATGCCTCATAGCCCGATTCCTCTGGTTTTCTATGGCCAACTCAGCCAGGGTCGCCCTGGTATGAAAGTAAGCTACCGATGTCACGGTCACCAGAATCAGGAGAAAAAGCAGGGCCATTGAGGCGATGGTCACGGCAAAGTGATTCCGAACGAGAAACAGGCGTAGCCGGTATCCCCACCCATCGGGAGCAGCCTGAACGGGTCTTTTCTCTCTGAAGTGGCTGAGGTCCTCGATGAAGGAGGATATGGAGGGATAGCGTTTACGTCGATCCTTGTGCATGGCTTTCATGACGATCCAATCGAGGCTCCCCGTCAGGTCAGACGGGCGGATGATGGATTGCGCCGAAACCTTTTGATGAGGGATTGGAGGATTTTCCCGAATCAACGAGTCAAGCCTGGACGCGGGGTTCATCGCTTTGTGCGCATCTACATCCACGTGGCATGTGTCAGTCAGTATTTCGTAGAGAACAGCCCCAAGCGAATAAATGTCACTGCGGATGTCGATCACCTCGGTTCCAAGCAATTGCTCCGGACTCATGTATACCGGAGATCCCAAAATATGGCCTCTGGCCGTGTGCACCGTTGGCACACCTTCCATGTGAGGACCCACTTCTTTGACTATTCCAAAATCGATGACCTTGGCCGTCGGTTTATCGCCAATATGGGCGGCCAGAATATTATTTGGCTTTAGATCGCGGTGAATTAAACCGCGTTGATGGGCATGCTGTATACTTAAAAGAATTTCGGTGAAAAGATTCAGCCTCTCGAACAGACTCAATTGGTGACGGCGACAGAAATCCGTCACCGGAATACCGGGGAAATACTCCATAGTGAAAAAGGGGAACCCTTCTTCGGTCTGGCCGGCGTCAAAGACTTTGGCGAGATTGGGATGGTCCAGACGGGCTAGAGCATGATACTCCAATTGAAACCGCGCCTGTTCATCGGGTGAGGCCATACAATTCTTTAAGAGCTTGAGAGCCACCTTGCGTGGAGGAGTCTGGGATTTCGCCAAATAAACCTTGCCCATCCCACCTTCACCTAATGTTTCAAGGATGCTGTAGCCGCCGATAGTTCGAGGCCGGACTTCAGAAGACCCGGTCATCTGAACCCATAGGGGGAGGTCCATGAACGTGGCAGCCTCTTCATAGGCATCCAGCAGTTCTTTTATCATGTTCTGGAGATCGGGTCGATCGGGAATTTCCGAGCGGACATAGGCCATCCGCTGTGCCAAGGGGAGCTCGATTGCCGAACCGAACAGGGCTTCAATTTCCTTGAACTCTTGTTGGTCCATTTCGATGTCCTTTTGCTACAATAACCAACGCTAATCATAACGATAGTGTGACTTGGCATTTACCAAGGAGAGGTATTGGAGAACCTGATTCTTTTTTTAAGGCACGAGAAGTTGGGAAACGAGGAAATGTCTTACCACCTGAAGGTTACTGAGGTAGGTGACCCAAAACAAGTCATATATGAGAGTGTTTATACACTACCGGCCTTTGCTATGAAAAGTCAAGACTATTTCAAGCCCTTCTTCCGAGACTTGAGCGAGCAGAAAAGCACGCCTAATGATAGGGACCTGATTGAATGGCATTGGAAGGCTGAGGGGCGCTCCCTGTTCCAGGATCTTTTTCCCTCCGAGCTTAAGAAGCATTTATGGGCGTGTTACCGCTACGTCAAACAAATGGTCATTTGCTCCTTCGATCCCCACATACCCTGGGAGCTGTGCAGGCTCCATGACGGAAAAGAGGAGGGGCCTTTTTTTTGTGAGGCTTTTGAGGTGGTGCGTGTCATCGAGGGCGTGTTGCCGCCCGCCGGACTTAATCTTTCCAAGCTGGCCTATGTTGGTACGTCCGAATTGGTAGGAAGTGTTGAAGAGCTTGGGCTGATAAGGAACATCCTGAACCTCCGGGGTGCTTCGCTCGTTGAGATCGAGGCCGATATGGTATGTATTTTGACCTCATTGAAACAGGAGGTTTTCGATGGTATTCACCTGGCATTACACGGACACCAGGATGACCTTCGCGGCGACCACGTATCTGTCTCATTGGGCAACGGACAGAAACTCAAACCGGTTCACATCGATAGTACCTTGGGCATGGACAAGACCTACCCACTCGTTTTCTTCAACACATGCCATGGGGGCCGCCGAGCTATGGCCTTGACAGGGGCGAGTGGTTGGGCTGATCGGCTCTTGAAAGCTGGGGCCGGTGCGTTTCTTTCGCCCCTGTGGGCGGTTCCCGACAGTACTGCAAGGATTTTTGCGAGAGCGTTCTACAAGAGCATTATGGCCGGCAAAACCCTCGCCCGTGCCGTTCATGAGGCTCGCGCCGTATTGCGGAGGGAAGACCCTCTCGCTTGGCTTGCCTATGCCCTTTACGCCAACCCGGATGCCTACCTCAAGTCGATTGGGGGCGTCTCTACAACAGTAGGTTCCTTTGTTCTGGAGAGCTGCTTCGACGGAAAACTGGAACTCCAGGGAGCCGTCTATTCGATCAAGGGTGACAGCCTCCCGAGAGCCATGAATCTAGAAGAGGGGACCTACCCGGTCCGCCTTGAATTCGAGGGGATGCAACCTTCATACACAGATCTGGCAATCTGCCGGAAAGAGACCACCCATTGGAACCTGGGGGAAATCCTGAGAAAGCCCTGGTGGGAAGATCTCGAGTTTTGGTTTGTGCGTATTGCCCCCGGCACCATAAGCTTGGGCACCCATGGTTGGAATGAGGGGGTCCCCGTGGAGGTGGCCGTGACCCGGCCCTTCTGGATGGCCAGATACCCGCTCACTCGCACTCAGTATTACCAATTGGGGGGTCAGGCTCCTTGGAGGAAACACGAGGGCCGGGAGCAGGAAGACGTCTTACCGGTTACCTGGGTGAGTTGGAGGGATGCTTTTGATTGGATCGATCTTTTGAACCAACGAAGTCGGGGTTACTTTTCCCTGCCCAGTGAAGCTCAGTGGGTTCTGGCCTGCGCACCGCCCACAGGCACGTTGTTAGACCATGCCTGGTTCAGGCCAAGTGGTGTAACCGGGCCTCAACCCGTCGGAGGAAAACTGGAAAATACCCAAGGGATCCACGACATGCTCGGTAATGTCCTGGAATGGTGCCGAGACGCCCATGTGCCTCTACCCGGCGGCAGTCACGCCGATTGGGTAGGTCATGGGGGAGGAGGGGAACGAGTTTGCAAAGGAGGGTGGTACAATGCGGCTTTACGCGACTGCACACGCCTAAGCCGTCGTGGTGTGATGGCCGACAGGTGCGGTAAACATATAGGTTTTCGGCTCGCTTTTTCCGAGCCATGAAAAAATGGCTTGGAGACGATTTCCATATTTGTCATATGGCCTTGTATTCCGGTAGAATAGGAACCGTAAGCAATTTTTTTCCCTTCCGATGACTGTATTCCTGATTTCGAGCCGGCTTATCTGAACTATATTCCCTATTGAAGAGAGGATAATGGCGTGTCAGCTGAACTACCGGATCTGAACTCTGGAAACAAAGAAAATAAAGACAAGAATCTTCGACGCGTGGAAACGTTAGAGGACAAAAACAAGGATCAGGCTGAAGGTAAAAACAAGATCAGCGGAAACCGGGCAGAAGACTTTGGAGAGGAACAACAAACCCAAACCGGTGAAAAGAAGGGTTCGGAAAATGAATCCGGCGAGGAGCGAGATCCCATTGCCAACAAGAGTTCCGATGGGGGCTCCTCCGCTGCCTTCGGGAAAGATATCTTACAGAAACTTTTCAAACAGGATAAGAAAGCCAATCTGGATGAGCCTGAGCAAAAAGTAACAAATTGGTCCGCAAAAGACGAAATTCCCCAAGAAACCCGGAAGGATTTGAGCTTGCTTCTCACCAAGAAAAAAACCCTTGCGACCCAGAGCAATGATCGTCTGGTATTTGGGGAATCGCTATTAGACCAACAGGCCGGCAGGCTCTCCAGTTCAGGATTGATGATCGTAACCAGCCATCACTATCATACCGCCCTTTCCGCAGCCTTTTGCGTTCAAGGGGACTCCCAATGGCTTGAGATCCCCCGTTATCGTCTTGACTTGCGCAGTGTTGAACTTGGGGGGATCGAACTCTGGCATTTCTACGAAACAGACGACCTACCCGATCATTTCATGCTGCATTTAGTATTGGACAATGAGGCGGCAGGCCAATTGATTAAACCGGTCCTACACGATGAATTCGAGGCAAAAAATCCGGTTAAGCAGAGCGAAAACCGAGAAAGGGAAAGGCGACTTCTGCTCCAAGCGCCCATTTCGGCCCTTCGAACTATACGCGCTGATTCGGAAGGGGCAGCCGAGCAAATCCCAGTCTGGGAAGTGAATTACGTTCCCTACCTATTGGCGCAAAGAGGCCTTGATAAGAAAAAGGATTGCGAAATCGTCGCTCTTCTTCAAGACCAGATCTCTAAGGGCCGCTGGGGTAAATCTGACGCTGAAATCTGCCGGCGGCTTGCCATTTGCCAAGACATCCGTCTGGAGATTGGAAGGCTCTCTGATTCACCAGGGCTCAAGCCCCGGTTGGAGTTGGTTCAGGAGAAGGACGAACCAACGGGTCTCGCTTGCCTGGAACTGTACGATAGGGGCTTGCTAGAGCGCTATCTCTTTTTTGTGGCCACCTATTTCCCTGGCTTGTCTTTCGAGGAATTCACTCTGGTCCTGGAGAGATTAATCGAAAACGAAGAAGTAGAACAGCCCGAGCAACCCCCCGCTGTAGAAGAGCCTGATTCCGAGAGCAAACAGGATTACTGGGTCGTAAGTCATACTTTGGAAGAAGAGAGGGTAGAAAATTCAAAGGCTGAAGTTCCGAAGAAGAGCCTGTCTTTGAGCGAGGTATGGTTTGAACGCAGTGAAACCATTTTCGACGAGATCCCCATCCAGATCTCGGAGGATGAAGATGACCATGAAATAGTCGAATTTGAGAACCCGGGTCTTCGTGAATCTTTCGAGCAGTTTTTCCTGAAACGCCGCCGGCCTTTTCTAATGAAATGTATCGAGATCCTAAAGAATTCGATGATCTTCTTCTCCGATTCCACTCGAACCCGTGATCACATCATTGACCTCATGGTTAACATGTCCAAGCGAAACAGCGATTTCTACGGCCATGGCTGGCTCAAGGAGTTGGTCTTTCACATGTTCTTGGAGCAATTGGAGAAAACGGAGGAAGCCTTTGGCTCCGAAATGGACCTAGCGGCTTGTTTCAAACAATTGAAAGAGGCGAAAGAGAATCTGGTCATGCTGAACTGGATTGCCAGGATCATTCGCAAAATGACCCCCCATGCAGTGCTCCGGCCCATGATCGACAAGTTTTTTAATCAACTCATTGATGATGAGGACTCCAGGGACATGGCCTTGACGATCATCCGCAAACTCAAAGGCGCCATAGGTTTTGACGAGTATAGATGGATCAAGCAGTTGATCAACCGCGGTGGCTTTACTATCAGAGATGACATCGAGGAGTATTTTGTAGAATTTGTGCGGCGTAACGCCTCCAATCCCCAGAAAGTATTCGACACCTTTGACTCCTGGTTGCCCAAAGAACGCAAAACCAACTTAAGCAACTCTGAGCAATTCGCCGGCCTATTACTTATGAGAACGCTACTTGTGCATTCAAAAGTAGTTTATTTTCAGTTCCTCCGCGATGAGCCCGAGACCAGGTTGGCCCTAGTGCAACGGGTCGCCGAGATCCTTTATAATCCCGCTTCTCTCTGGTTATTGGAAAACGAACCGGAATCTGTCGTCAACCTGTTGGTCGAGCAGGTTTTCTTTACACCGAGCTTAAGTAGCCAGGAAGAGTTTGCCTCGCTTCTCAGCGTGAGGAATGATTTTGATGGATTCTGGGGTTATTTCCAAAGTGAAATTGCGGGAATCCTCAACAGGCGACCGAGGCTGGGGCGGCTCTCCCCGCCGCAAATATTGTTGACGGTGCTCACCTGGTATTGGTCTTTTCTCTCATCCGGTGGAAACTTGGCATGTCAGGAGGGGCAAGATGCGCAATGCTTGGAAGTGTGGCGAACTTCGCTAAGCACGTACCTTGCCGGGACCGGTGGCAGCGTGCGGGCAACCGCGGCTGTTTGGCGTCTGCTGGCCGATGTCTTACGGGAGTTCCGCGACAATATCCAGTATATTGTCGGCGATTCTGAACGCGAAAATCGCAAGTTTTTCCGCGCCTTGGAGAGAGAGTATAAAGACCGATGCAAGTCTTTGCATCAGATGCGTATTTCATTTCAAAAAATCACATGATGAAGGGAGGGGAACATGGCTGTTTTTACCATGAACGATCTTATCAAGTGTGTAGAGAAAAAGACGGTGCCTAAAACGAATACAGAGGTTCTGCTTGCCTTCAATGAACGAAACCAAACCGTGAGCACTAAAAAGCCGCGCTTGTCTTGGGGAACACGCTATTATTTAATTCGAAACAACAATGACAACAAACATGTTGCCCGTTCGCCCGGGGTCCGTGTGCAAGTGGGTCGACCAGGATACCTTGTTCTGGACGTTCAGATCTCTTATGAAGCATCTTGTTTGGAAGGTAACGAAGAACAACTCCTTAGAGCGTTCTTTCACCCAAATGATAAGCCTCGCGATCTGTTGGAGCGGCACCTCCGGCATTGGACCCGGGAATACGGCAGCCAACATTTCAATCTCGAATCTGTTTCACTCTCTCAATTCAAGCGGGGGCTCACCTCCTTCCTAATTAACAAGGCCGAGGAATTGGGTCTGACTCTTCTACCCAGTATTGCCATTCAAGCAGACGTTCCCGAAAGCATGCATCTCAAAGACTTATCTTTCACTGTCAAGCTACACGACGCCCCCGATCCCCTGCCGGTGATTTTTGACGCCGACGTACTTGTGGATCGAGATCGGCTCCATATTTTTCTCGCCGGCCGGATAACTCAGAAGCAGGTTGGTGAATTAATCCTAGCCGTAGGGCAGCGTTACTTCATCCAGGAAGTCGGCCTGAGCGACTACTACTTCGCCAGGAATGAACGGCTCAAATCCACATTATCCTATTATCTGGAGCCCGAGTTGAAAGAAAGGGGTCTTCATCTCGCCTCACTTTCCATCCGTGGCGACGAGCCGCCCATTCCTGCGAATTTTGAACACATCATGGAAGCTGGGAAGGAAATCCAGGTGGGTACGAAGCGCAATTTCCAAGTTCATCCTCAAGCCAAAATGCGCATCATACTACGGGACATCCGCCAATTCTGCACCGGTTCGCTTGAGGTCGATGCCGTACAAGGGCTGGTCGAAAAAGAAGCAGAGACACTTTTCGAATTGTTGTTGAGTCGAGCAAGCGACCGGGAACTGTTGAACCCTGAACGAATCAAGATGGAGGTCGCCAATAGTTTGAATGCGCGTCTGGTCGAGTACGGTTTGGGAGCGGAACTACTCAACCTGAACATCGATTTTCCCAGAATCTCCATCAATCATGAATTCAACTCGGGTAGTATTCCCATTCCGATCAAGCTACCCAAAAGAGAAGCCGCTGTCACCATCAATTTCCGCGTTCACATGATCCTACAATCCCGAGCCGATTATATCCTGGCGGGTCATCCTGACCTTCGCGCCTGGGTAACTCGGGAATTGGAACGCATTACCGGCAAGTTACTCTTCAAATACGACTATCTCCGGTTGGTCCTGGATTTCGAGGATGATGCAAAACCCGAAATCGACGCACTGATCCGAGAAAAAGCCAAAGAGATTGGTTATGAACTCGATCTGCTGGTGGTCACCCCGGACCTCCAACCCCTCAAATGGCGCGACTCCTTTTTACTCGAGCTAGACAACATCACCTTTCCAACCAAGGTCCCCAGTCACTCGGTGAAGCTTGGTATCTACCTGCGACTGAGTCTGAAAAACCTTCGTTTCCCGAGACTCGAAGCCTTGATTCGGGATGAGGCCGACTTAGACGGCAAGATTGGGGAAGCCATTCGAGATAAGTTGTTGCCTTACTTCCATGAGCTTGACCCCCAGCGCTTTTACGTAGGTTTCGAAATCGAACTGCCCCCACATCTCCAGGTCCAACCCGGAGAAAAACCGCTGCCTCCCGTCAAACGCGAACTGGAAAGACTAATTCGAGAAGTGCTTGAAGAGCAATTCGATGCAACCGTGGAGACCATCTCCATCAAGCAATTGGATACCGAGCTCAGTGATCGCCTGAACGCCCTGCTTAAACAAAGGGCGGAATTCGAATTTACCTTGGAGTCCTTCAAGGGATTTCAGGCAATCCCCTTCGCGGGCACCCTGCGGGTGACCGGGGTAGACGTGAACGGTTGGCATATCTTTGTCTCCAGCGAAGAATTCGACATCGATGAAATCGTACGCCGGGTCTGTCGTTTTCTCGCTCATCGGGCCGGCATCTTGAGTGAGAAAGCGCTGGCGTTTGTGGAAGCGAACAATTACGGGCGCCTTACCGAAATCTTCGAAATCCTGATCAACGAGGCAACCTGTTCCCAATTCGGCCTTCGGGTTGCCCTGGTGGACTTCGGCCGCGGCAAGACCGTGCTGGAAAAAGATCGTGCGTTACGGTTGGCAGAGGGGGAACGGTTGGAACTGGAAACATACAGTCATGCCTTGGGAGAGAGACGGAAAAATTTGTCGACTGCCGCCAATCTCTCCGAAACCCTCCGCTCCAACGACCAGGAACAGATGGAAAACCTCACCGAAGAAATCGCCGCTCTCCGCCGGGACAATATGAGCGAGGAGGCCGAAGAACTCGTTGAACAGTTGGAGGAAATCAAACGCCGCTATTTAACTGCAGGAGTGGATGAAGGTCACCGGAAACTCCTCGAAAAACAACCTCGGCGCAAGGAGGAAGAGGTCATTGAAGAACTCGAGTCCTTTATGGCCAACAGCCCCAAGACATCCGGCCTGCCCATGTCACCCCACTCCATGATTCATGGTGAGGGCGAAGTGCCCAAGCTCAAGCCGAAACCGGAAGGAGGTGAGTCAGCCGATCATGTTTCATGAACTTACCCGTTGCCCCTTCTGTCAAACCGAAAGGCAGATCCCACAGACCCCTTGTAATTCCTGTGGCGGAGTAATTCCCGGAAAAGACGGCCTTCCCTTGCTCCACGATATCAATGTCAACATCACCGCGCCCATTCCCTCGAGGTCTAAAGGCGATACTGTTTTGGAGCGATTGGACAAACCGTCAGTTTCGCCCGACGTCGATTGGTCCCCGCCCGGCGCTTTCGCAAAGCCGGCAGAAGACCGCCGGACCCTGGTCGCCAATGTGAATAGAGGAGCCGCCCAGGAGAAGATTGGGGCCATCCTATTCACCTATGAAATCAATCCTATCGGCGATATCTATCATCTCGTTCGGGGAAAAAATCTCCTTGGTTCGGGAAAAAGCGCCGGAGTGTGTATCCCCGAACCTCACATCTCCCGGGTTCATGCGGTGATAACCTATCGTGAAAGCTGTTACTATATTGCTGACAACAACAGTACCAATGGGACCTTTTTGAACAATTCTCAGGTCACCCGGCCCCAGCCCGTCACCGATGGCGACATGCTGCGTCTGGGCCTGACCAATTTCCTGTTTCGCGAATTAAAGATGCCTTCAGGAGACTGAATCATTGATCAAACCACTTCTCACCCTATGGCTGCTTGCAGGTTCTTTGGGTGCGATCGCCCAAACCGCAAAGATAGAACGAGTAGAAGCGCATGCCACCAAGGCCTGGAAATGTTACCTGAACATCAGTTACCCGCCCGATAGACAGCTCCGGACCCTCAATCCCAAGGAGGTGGAAATCAGGGTGGGTAAGGCATGGAAAGGGTATCCCGATGCCATTCAAACCTTCGAAAAGAGTTCCGAACCCATGGCTGTGGCCATCGTACTCGACGCCTCGGGTACCATGAAGGGCCCTCCGTTGGAGGAGGCCAAAGCCGCCGTCAATCAGTTTCTAACTACCCTCAAGAGCCAGGATCAGGCCGCATTGTTGAGTTTCAACGATTCCGTAGAGTTGCTCGCCCCATTCAATTCCCCTATAACCGACTTACAACGCCGACTCGGGGCCTTGACTACGGGCGGTCGCCATTCCGTGCTCTACAAGGCTACATACGAAGCTCTTCAGCTCCTGGATGACCGGAACCTGCCGTCCCGGCGCCTCGTCGTGGTTCTCTCTGATGGGAAAGACGAGGGTGTTGCTTACAGCAACCAGGATGTGGTCGAGCTGGCGAATAAGCAGGGAACCCCGATTTTTACTCTCGGATACTCCCGCGTCGAACAGGTCTACCTCAATAACCTGGAACGCATGGCCGAACTCAGTGGTGGTGTCTTCGACAGTACCCTTAGACCTACTGAGCTTGGAAAGATGTTCCGCCGGCTCCAATCCCACCTGAATGCCCAGTTGGTGCTTACTTTTCAGCCACCGCTCGACACATCCTTCGATCGTATCGAAGAGGTGAGCTTGGCCTTTCGCATCGCAGACCGGGAAATTCTGACCTCCTCCGAGGTAGTCTTGCCGGAGCAATGGAACTCTCCTGCTCTTAAGAAACCGGTTCAAGAGGATTCCGGCAAGAAGAGAGAAGAAAAGGCGATAGAGGTGGTGCCGCCTGTTAAAGTAACTGAGAAAGATCCCCCCTCCATTGTCGATCGCCTGATGCTCGTGGGCATTGTTCTGGGGGCGGCCGTGGTGCTGTGCATAGTTCTTCTGGGGATTTTGCATAAGCGTAAAAAGGGGATCTTGGACCAAGACCCGGGCTATCTGCCCAATGGGGAAACGGTTTTCCACAGGCCGGGGGCGGGCCGGCCCAGTGCCCTGTTCATGGTAAAGTCTCCTTACCAGAACGGAGCCTTCTATGTGGAATCCGAAGAGATTTGGATAGGTGGTAACGCCTCCTGTAACCTGGTTCTCAATGACGCCCTTGTGAGTAATTACCACGCTGTCCTTCGATATGCGAATCAGGGCTTTGTGCTTTGGGATTACCAAAGCACCAATGGAACAATCATAGACAACAGCAAGATCCACGGCGAATCCAAACTGAAATCGGGAAGTGTCATCAAGATCGGTGAAACACAATTGACCTTTTATGGCCTAAAAAAATAGCGGTCTCATAGCAGGATTATGATAAATCACGTCCTATAGAGGAATAGGGAGCTGTTTCCCATTTTCTACTTGGAGTGCAGACATGAAATTAGAAGACTTGAACCGACTGATCGAGAGAGTGAACCGTGGAGACATGGAGGCTCTTGAACCGCTCATGGCTCGGGCAGAGGCCGCATTGCGTGGAAAAACCTGGGTGCACAAGGGTGAGGATATGTCCTACGGACCGGAGGATATAATCCAGGAGACGAAACTCGCCATCTGGGCCAGGCTCCCAAAAAACCGGAAATCCTTCACCGACTTCAAAGATTTTTGCAAATACTTCCACAACTGTATTCGAGATGCGAGGAAAAAGCTCAGGGCGCCGTTCCTTAAAGAATCCGGTGCAAAAAAGAATAAAAAAAATAAGGAAACCCGGAAAGGTTCGGGTGTCGCCATACGTGTTCCTATGGATCGGGTGAATTCGGACCGCTGAAGCAAGATAGGAGGTTGACGGCATGACATTGGACAAGACCGAAACCAGTAGATTCCATCACATCATCGAAGTAGCCGAACAATTATTTTTGGTAAGCGATGTCGACTCTACATATGTGAAATCCATTTCGAGCGAGATCGGCAGAATGGTCTCCCGGCACCCCCTGGTGGACGGTCGAAACCATACCTCTGAAGAGGTTATTCGTTATTTGCTCAAAGCTTATCTCAGAAAAGCGTTGGGTCAATTCAAGCGCAATGACCCCTTGCATAGGTCACTTGAGCTAATAGCCCAAAACTTGGGTATTTTTAAGGTTGAAGAGGAAAAGGCATTGGAGCAACTCATCGTCCGTGAGCAGTGGTTGGAATTTGTCCAACACTTGAAGAAACATGAGTGCCAAATCAGAGGTTGGCGTGAACCTTATGTCACGCCGAATATATTTGTGTACAACAGATTTTATGACATGGGTCCTACGCAGATTTCCCAAATAATGGGATTAAGTATATCTGTTGTAAGAACGCGTTTAAAAATGATCAAGGATATCATTCCCTTAATGTATTGACAGGTAGGAGTCAATTATCTCCATTACATCGGTTACATTGGATTTTTGAAAGAAAATACTCATCCCCATCGCAGAATTGTAAACTTTCCCTCCCTTTAAATATCAGAAGAAGTCAATCAAGACTTCAAATGATATGTTAAAAGGAGGTATGAAATGCAGGAAGATGGGATTAATGTACCAAAAAGACCTCCCACCGAAGATGATTGATAAAATTATCTAAGTGAGGCTCAAAAGCGCCTAACGTCAACCTGAAAGCGTATAGCCGGCATACGCTTTCTTTAACAAAGTACAGGAATTATTCTCAATGAGTATTCAAGAATTGAATCCATACCTTGAGGTCTTAGGCGAAGATGTCGGGTTTGGCATTCTGGCCCTGGTTTTTGCCTTGATGTTAGCGCGAATGACCAGGAAACTCTATGATACTTTGGTCAAGAAACACTACGACGAGGTAAACCGCCTTGGTAGGATCATTGAGCTGTTGATTCAGAAGGACAAGAAGTAAGCGTCTGGAAGTGAGCGACCTGAGGCCGCTGAACGAGTTATCCCCAACGTTTGAAGGCGGCCTTCTCGCCTAACCGACGGGGCCGCGCACAGGTTACGTCGAAATAAGTTGAGATCCTTGGGGAACATCGCCCGCCGCTGTCCGGTTTACTGATCGTCCGGCGGGAAGAAATCGTCTACCGCGGTTACGTTGCCTATTGCTGTTTGGCCCTGGTCGTTGAATACGAAGACGACGCCGGTGATCGGGTTGCCTTCTGAGCGCGCTACCACGTAGCCGTCGCCTCGGTCGGCGGTGGTTACCAATAGCACCAGCGGTTCCAGCGGCGTTACACCGGTTACTTGCGTCGTGTTGACCAGCGTGCCGTCCTCGGAGAATTCGTAGAGCGTCAGGTTGGCGCCCTCCGTACCCGTGTTCACCAGCACCGGGGCCGAAATGAACTGGTCGTTGCCGGGCAGGAAGCCGAACACGATGGTGTGGCCCAGGCGTTTGCTGCCGGACTCGCTCAGTTCCACGGCGATGCCTTGGGAGGGCACGCTTGCCGGTCTGTCGTTGGTTACCCAACGGCCGCGTACCTCGGCGACGTCCGATTCCAGGGTGACGGCAACGCCGGGGCCTCGGCCCAGTGCCGTGAACAGGCTCTCGGCGCTTTCCTTGAGCATGCCGCGTGCCGGGATGGTGCGGGTGACGGTCTCACGGCCGGCGCCGTTCGCCCGTCTGGCGGCCAGGGTGACGGTTGCGTTTTGGCTGCCGTAGTTGTTGACCACCAGGGTGGACGTGAATTCGTTGCTGTTGGAAACCCAGGGATAGACCAGGGTTTTGACCGTGGCGCCGGAGGTGGCGAGCGTGTAGCCCAGATCGGCCAGGGCCGCTAATTCAAAGGGGGCGAGTTCACGACGGAGTTGCCCGGTGGGAAAGGGGTGCACCAGGACCGCGCCGTCTGCCGTGTTGCTGTCCCAGTTCACCAGGGATACGCCGGGCTGAAATGTTGCCGGCGCCTGCACCGTGGGGGCGCGTCCGAAGGCGTCGGTTGCACGTGCGCCGCTGAAGCTGATCGTGCCGTCGCCGCCGGTCAAGACGCTCGTGTTCAGGGCAAAGCTGCCGTCCTGGTTCCACAGGGCGTCGCCGTCGGAGCGCAGCAGGGATTCGTAAACCGTCAAGATCTCTTCATCGGAGGTGGAAGCGCCGTCTGGCCCGGTCAGCGCGTAAAAGCCCAGGCCGTGCATCACCTGTTTCAGCAGCACGCTGTAGAGGTCGTAGACGCCCAGGTCGGGCGCGGTGTTGCCGGTGGAGAACATCTTGCCGAAGTTGACGGTGATTTCCATATCGGGAAGGTCGGCGCCGCAATTGTCGACGCGACAGGGATCGACCAGATTGACGATATGGTCGAAGGCGTGGCCGTTGTAGAAACCCGGTTCGTTGCCGAAGTTGGGCGCGCCGGTCGCGGGCAGGGCGTTCAGGTCGGTATCATTGGTGGATTGACGAACCAGCACTTCCACGCGGCCGATCTCATCCAACAGGCCCGTCACATAGGTGAGCACCGCATCCATGGTATCGCGGCGGGCCTGACCCTCGGCGGGATCGTCGAAACCGAAACCGGTTCCCATCTGCACGTCCTCGAAGGTCAGTTCATAGGTCA
>JAAUYB010041473.1_pt1 | contig 16628 bp, 15 predicted proteins | sample 7278071 | NCBI WGS metagenome assembly JAAUYB01 (sample SAMN14350121, study PRJNA611818) | marine sediment metagenome | isolation source: surface marine sediment (1.8m) | place: French Polynesia: Moorea | collected 2018-08
AGACGGTGGTAACGATGTGATTGGGGGAGGAAGCGGTAATGATAATCTCAGTGGCGGTGCAGATGATGATTATATCGTAGGGGGATTCGGAGAGGATACCATTGCGGGAGGAGAAGGGAATGATAGTCTCGAAGGGGAAGACGATGATGACGTTATCACTGGAGACGGTGGTGATGATGTGATTGTGGGTGGAAGCGGTAACGATAATCTCAGTGGCGGTTCAGATAATGATCATATTACAGGGGGAACCGGCCTTGATACCATTACCGGAGGAGAGGGAGACGACACCGTTACGGGAGGAGAAGGGAATGATAGTCTGGACGGGGGAGAAGACGATGACGTTATTACTGGAGACGGTGGTAACGATGTGATTATGGGTGGAAGTGGTAATGATAATCTCAGTGGCGGTGCAGACGACGATCGCATCTCAGGGGGAGAAGATGATGATGTTATCACTGGAGACGATGGTAACGATCTCATCACCGGTGACGATGGCAATGATAACCTCAGTGGGGGTTTAGGGAATGATACTCTCTCAGGGGGAACCGGAGAGGATACCATTACGGGAGGGGAAGGAAACGATAGTCTTGAAGGGTTAGACGATGACGACGTGATTACGGGAGACGGTGGTCAAGATAAGATTGTTGGACATGGTGGCAATGATAACCTCAGTGGCGGTGCAGACGATGATTATGTTTTAGGCGGCATCGGAGAGGATACCATTGCGGGAGGAGAAGGGAATGACAGTCTGGACGGGGGAGAGGATGATGATGTTATTACCGGTGGAGGAGGAGAGGACACCATTGCGGGAGGGGAAGGTAATGATAACCTCCAGGGAGAACAAGAAAATGATCGGATCAATGGCGGTTTAGGAGATGACACCCTCATAGGAGGGGAGGGAGATGACACCTTGAATGGTGATGAGGGTGACGACGTTTTAGTAGGAACCACAGCAGATTCCCAGCAAATCGATGAAACCGATTTCTTGATAGGGGGTTCCGGTAGCGATCGCTTTATCTTAGGGGATGAAATAGGGGTCTATTATGACGATGGTGACCCGGTTTCCCTGGGAGAATCTGATTTTGCGCTGATTGCTGACTTTAATGCCGATCAAGATATCATTCAATTACACGGACCAAGGGAATTTTATTATCTGGATTTTTACACTGTCTTAGACGGGGTGATTAACGCGGCGTTGATGTACGATCCCGGTGTAACCGCCCGTCGAGAACTGATTAGCATTATTGAAAACGTGACTGAGGATCTCACCCTGGAGGATGGTTCTTTTGTCTTTGTTGGTGATCAAGAAATACCCAGTGCAAATTTCGAGAATAATTATGTCCCCATTTCTATCATCAATCAAGCCCCCACTGGCCTTACGGTAACCTTTGATCAACCCGATAAAATTTATCATCCCCAAGATGATTTAATCCTGCAAGGAAAGGGTATTGATCCCAACGGAGGCGAAGATTTATCCTATCTTGACGTTTACTTGCAATATCCGAATCAAGCTGTGGTAGCACTTGAGAAAATTACGGATTTTGACGATGAAGGCAACTTTAATCAAGCAGTTGATTTAGAAGGATATGCTGATGGGACTTATGTTTTTTGGATGCAAGCAACCGATCAGCAAGGATTAAATAGTGAATGGTTTTCTAGTAGCTTTAGCATCAAGAATCAAGCCCCCGATAGTCTGAGTTTGGAATTAAAGTCAGACAGCTATCATCCCTCAGAAACCTTAACCTTATCAGGAATCGCTAATGATCCCGATGGGATAGAAGATTTATCCCATGTCAATCTCTACTTACTACATCCTCATGGCAGTTGGACTAGCTTAGATACTGTTAGTGATTTTGATAGTAATGGCCACTTTAGTCAAGAACTCGATTTAGAAGGTTATGGGACTGGTAATTATCATATTTGGGGACAAGTCTTTGATGACCAAGGACTTCAGAATTCAGGTTTTTTGACAAGCTTTAAGATCCATAATCAAGCCCCCACTGACCTCGAATTTTCCTTAGATTTAGATAATTATGAAACTGATGATCTCATTAACATTAAAGGAAGTTTGATAGATAGAGACGGATTTGATGATTTGCTCAAAGTAGAAACGTGGTTGAGACAACCGAATCATGTTTGGATAGACATACCAGACATTACTATTTTTGAAGAACAAGAACGTCATCTAGGAACCTTTAATTATGATTTGAACCTAAACGATGTTATGGCTGGAGAGTATCAGTTATGGGCGCGAGGACAGGATACTTTAGGTGTCACTACTAATTTTGTTCAACAAAGTTTTCACTTAGCGTTATAAAAATCCTTCTAAAGATTAAATGTTTTTATCCTAAAATCAATCCCATTGCTTCATCAATAATTGCTGTTTTATCTACCATTTCTGCAAGTTCCTCTGCCTCATATTTACCTTCAACAGCTTCTAATGATGCTTGCCTCAATGCTGAACTATAAGCATCCTCTAAAGTCTCTCTTAACTCTGCTGGTTTCAGATAATTTCCTCCAGCTTTACGCCGTTTATTTGTGCGTTGAATTTGTCTAACAGCATTAGCAATAGAGACTTCCCAGGATCTTGTACTACGTTTTTCTGCTTGTTGTTTAATGAGATGTAATAAGATGATAATACTGAAACTAAAAATCTTATTGAGCTTATCATCTTTGCTCATTTCTGTTAGTTCCTCAACCAATAATAAAGCATCATCAATATTTCCTGCTAGTAACAAATCTTTTAACTCAAATAATTCTTCCATTTGATTATTTTTCCTAATCTTAGTAATCTTGTAAGGTGGGCATTGCCCACCCTACAGTTTTTATCTAAACTTTGGTTGCCCTGTTTGCACTAGGTTCTAAATCTCGCATTTTCTTCCCTCTCCATAAGAGACGAATAGGGGTCCCAGGAAAGCCAATTTGTTCTCGAAACTGTCGCTCAATATAGCGTCTATAGTTATCACTAAATCGCTTGGGATCATTGACAAATAAAGCAATAGTTGGCGGTTGACTTGATACCTGGGTTCCGTAATAAATTCTGCCTTGTTTTCCTTGTCTGCTAGTGGGAGGGGAATGCCATTTAACTGCTTCTTCTAACACTTCATTCACCACAGATGTATTCACCCGACGACGATGTTCTTCTACTGCACTGTCGACTAATTTGAAGATTTTTTCTACCCGTTTTCCTGACATGGCACTGACAAAAATAAGATCCGCCCATTCCATAAAATAAAGTCGATCCATTACCTTTTGTTTATACTCATAAATAGTGTAAGAATCCTTCTCTACGGCATCCCATTTATTGACGACTATAATAGCAGCCCGGCCTTCCTGAATAATGCGATCAGCTAGTTTAATATCTTGGTCAGTGACCCCATCAATGGCATCAATCACTAATAACACCACATCAGCCCGACGAATGGCTTTAAACGCTCGGTTAATACTAAAAAATTCCGCCCCATAATTGACATTTTTTTTACGACGAATACCCGCCGTATCGATTAACCGATAGGTGTTTTCTCCTCGTTCGACAACCGTATCAATCGCATCTCTAGTTGTTCCGGAAATGGGACTAACAATGGCGCGTTTTTCTCCTAAAAATGCGTTCAATAAACTGGATTTTCCCACGTTAGGACGACCAATAATCGACACATTGATCTCCTCTCGATCTGGTAGTTCATCGGGAGAGGGTAAATAGGTAATTAATTCATCTAATAATTCCCCCGTTCCGTTACCATGAATACCGGAAACAGGGTAAGGTTCCCCGAGTCCTAACTCCCAAAATTCCACCGCTTGTATTAATCCTTGGTCTGGTGACTCGCATTTGTTAACGGCTAATAACACAGGAACCTCTTGCTGTCTTAACCAGTCGGCAATCTCGCGATCGCCGGCAGTGGGTCCCAGTTGTCCATCCACAACAAAAATGGCTGCACTGGCCTCGGTTAAGGCGGCCATGGCCTGTTCTCGGATTAAGGGTAAAAATTCGGTATCGTCGTCGAAAACCAGCCCCCCTGTATCCACCACTTGAAAATCGCGATCGCGCCAAAAGGCCGGTCGATAAGTGCGATCGCGGGTAATCCCCGGTTGATCGTGTACAATGGCCTGTCTATCCTTAGCCAAACGGTTGACAAAGGTTGATTTGCCTACATTGGGTCGTCCAATAATTGCAACAATGGGTAATGCCATAAGAGTTAATTTAGGATTGCTGTTTGCAAAAATATAATTTTGTCCAATCCTTGATCATAACGGTTTTTTTCGGGCATTAGTTCATCGATTCCTGACATTACTCCTTTGTCTCACCTCTGCCCTTTTCCATCTCTTCCATAGTTAACCCAAAATTAACCTTAACTTCTCCATTGACCTACTTTTTTTAATGATCCCAAAAAAAATATTAAGTTTTATGGATAAAAAGCTTTTTTGTAGCAAATGTTACAGAACTATGTGTTATATATAGTACAGAGGGTGAAATACCCCAGATAATAAACCACCATAAGCAATCGGAGTCTAAATATTATGTCTACTCAACAACAAGCAAGGGCTTTAATGATGCGTCATCATCAAATGGTCAAAAACCGTCAACAATCGATGCTAGGGCGGGCTGCGGCTGAGATTGGCGTTGACGTTGAAAAAGATTACTGGACTACCATTCAAGGTAAACCCTGTTCTGGTTTCCGTAATTCTTATGATCGCTCCAATGCTGCGATGAGTTAATTCTAATTAATGTTTTTTAAATCGACAATAACTCAGACATATTGCGCGACAAACCACTATAGGGTGTTCTTCAAAAGAGGGACACCTTGTACATTTATTGAGGAAGATTTTTGATTACTTTTTAGTTTCTGAGAAAAATTGTTATAATCAGACCTAAAAATTAACATTGACTCATGACAAACTCGGCCAACCTATCAGAAAAAATTGCTCAATTTTATGATACCTCAAGTAATTTATGGGAACAGATTTGGGGTGAGCATATGCACCACGGTTACTATGGTAGAGGTGGAAACTATAAATTAGACCGTCGTCAAGCACAAATTGATTTAATCGAAGAACTATTAATTTGGGCTAATCTTAAAGATGTTACTAACTTTATTGATGTGGGTTGTGGCATTGGTGGAAGTACCCTCTACTTAGCTGAAAAATTTAACGCTAAAGCAACAGGAATTACCCTATCGTCTGTACAGGCAAATAGAGCCACCCAACGGGCTGCTGAGGTCAAATTAGACAAAACTGTACAGTTTAGGGTAGCCGATGCCTTAAATATGCCCTTTCCAGACGATAATTTTGACCTGGTATGGTCTCTTGAAAGTGGGGAACATATGCCTGACAAAAAGCAATTTTTTCAAGAATGTTATCGAGTATTAAAACCGGGTGGTACGTTTATTTGTGCCACTTGGTGTCATCGTTCTCCTAATTCTTGGGCGGGGGAATTAACCGAAGATGAAAAACAACATTTACAAGAAATTTATCGAGTTTATTGTTTACCTTATGTGATATCTTTACCAGAATATGAAATCATTGCTCGTGACTGTGGTTTTAATAATATTAAAGTCGATGATTGGTCAATGGAAGTGGCTCCTTTTTGGGATATTGTGATAGATTCAGCTTTGAATTTAGAGGCTATAACTGGCTTGTTAAATAGTGGTTGGCGAACCATAGAAGGCGCGTTATCATTGGGTTTAATGAGTCGAGGTTATGAACGGGGTTTAATCCGTTTTGGGTTGATTGCTGGACAGAAAAAATGAAATTTTGGTGAGTTTTTTTCCGATCTTTAGGTATAAAAGAACGACTAGGTGTTCATGGGTAATCTTTACAGCCTTAATCTAATGAGATTTTAACGAGAGAAAAGATTGAACAGTCAAACGTTAAAGTGTTGACTTTGACCACCATATCATTTATGTTAGTAGCAATTTTAGAATCTTAAAGCTAATGCTCAAAACGGGGTTTTGCAGTCCACTGTTGCAAAGCCTAATGATTTACCAGATCATAAACTATGATAACCAATAATCAAGATAAGACTTATTCTAATGAAGTCAGTTCTTCCACCTTAGAACTTTCTATTATTATGCCTTGTCTTAACGAGGCTGAAACCCTGGCAACTTGCATAAAGAAAGCACAAGGATATCTAGAGCAATATAACATTTCTGGTGAAGTGCTAATTGCTGATAATGGCTCTCAAGATGGTTCTCAAGATATTGCTACAGATATGGGAGCAAGGATTGTCAACGTTAAACAAAAAGGTTACGGTAGTGCTTTAAGAGGTGGTATTGCTGCAGCCAAAGGTCAGTTTATTGTCATGGGAGATGCCGATGACAGTTATGATTTTACCCAACTCGAGCCATTTATTCATAAACTAAGAGACGGTTATGATTTAGTGATGGGAAACCGCTTCAAAGGAGGGATAAAACCGGGTGCTATGCCTTTCCTACACAAATATTTAGGCAACCCTGTGTTAAGTTGGGTCGGGAAACTCTTTTTTGGTTGTCCTTGTAACGATTTTCACTGTGGACTGAGGGGGTTTAGAAGAACAGCTATTGAGTCCTTAAACTTACGGACAACAGGAATGGAGTTTGCTAGTGAAATGGTGGTTAAAGCCTCATTATATCGTCTGAAAATAACAGAAGTCCCCACCACCTTATCCCCTGATGGTCGTAGTCGTCCCCCTCATTTAAGAACGTGGCGAGACGGTTGGCGACACCTCCGTTTTTTATTATTGTATAGTCCCCGTTGGCTATTTTTGTATCCTGGTTTATTCTTGATGTTAGTGGGCCTTGTGAGTACCCTTTTCCTTTTAGGGACTCCTAGAGTTCATACTCTATTGTACTCAGCAACCGCTATGATTATCGGGTTTCAAGCTGTCAGTTTTGCCGTTTTTACCAAAGCGTTTGCTATTACAGAGGGACTGTTACCCCAAGACCCAAAAATTCAGCGATTTTTTCGCTATGTTAACTTAGAAAGTGGTTTGATTATTGGTACTGTTCTGTTGTTGTTAGGATTAGGGGGTTCATTGTATGCTTTGGGTAGTTGGGGCGATAAGTTATTTGGCTCCTTAGACCCCATAGTCACCATGAGAATTATTATTCCTTCTGTTACTTGTTTAGCTTTAGGTATTCAAGTGATTTTTTCTAGTTTCTTTTTGAGTGTTTTGGGTTTAAAAAGACGGTAAACTTAACACAAACATTTTTTTATAGTTATTAACAATGAGTCTATCAAATTCTCAGATAAAGATTAAGGTTGCTTCAGTGGGTTTGGGCTGGGTGACAACTAATCGCCACCTTGTGACCATGGGAGAAAATCCCAAATACGAAATAGTGGGGGTTGTTGATCGCCGTCCAGGTAGAGCAGAAGCGATCGCCAAAGAAAAAGGATATCCTAACTTCTATGAAGGAGATACTTTAGACAATATTCCTTGGTTAGATCAGGTTAACGCGGTTACCATTGGTTCTTGTCCTCATTCTCATTACTCTTTAATCAAATCCGCTCTTAAATTAGGTAAGCACGTTTTAACAGAAAAACCCTTTACCATGACAGTAGAAGAGGGAGAAGAATTAGTTGCTTTGGCCGAACAACAAGGCTTAACTTTAGGTATCGTTCATAACTTTCAGTTTGCCTCATCTACTCAACGTCTTTTAGACGATTTAAAAAGCGGTTCTTTCGGAAAAATTACAGGGATTGTCGCTCAACAATTGAGTAATCCTCGCAGAAGGCTACCGGTTTGGTATGAAGAATTACCTTTGGGACTATTTTACGATGAAAGTCCACATTTCTTTTATCTTGTTTCTCGATTATCTCCCGGTCCATTAGAGTTCCTCAGATGCGATGTTCATCCTAGTACAATGGGTTTAAAAACCCCGGCTTCCTTAGCAGTAAATTATAAATGCAATAGTTCAGAACATGGAACAATTCCTGTTACCATAAACATGAACTTTGAAGCGACTGTTAGTGAATGGCATTTAACGGTTTATGGTGAAGAGTATTTAGGAGATATCGATATCTTTCGGGATATTTATATTCGGTTACCTAATGATGACCTCCATGAAACAAAAACTGTAATTCGGACTTCATTATTAACAACTTGGCAACATTGGGCGCAACATTTTACCAGTGGAATTAAACATTTGACTGGTAAATTAAGGTATGGTAATGATACAATATTTGACCGTTTTGCTAATGCCGTAATTAAAGGTAAGAATCCTTCAGATATTGGACCATCTGATGCCTTGCAAGTGTTGAAAATGCAACATGAAGTTATTGAAAAACAAAACATACTTTACTGAAGGAGCATGATGATATAGAGTTTCTTCTATTGATGAGGTATAGTTCAAATGAATATGTGTTGCCTAGAGCTAAAAAATACCGCACCTCATAAATATAGCAATTATTTATCACTTCTAACGATTTTGTTAAAAACTAAAAGATTTATAGATTAGTATGAGTAAACCAAACTTATTTATTGTAGGTCAACCAAAAGCAGCGACAACAGCTTTGTATGATTTTTTGGGTCAGCATCCAGATATATTCATGACAGGAGCTAAAGAACCCCATTACTTTTGTAAAGATTCCCATGAAGAAAGCGATCGTTACTATGGATTTAAACAATTCTATCAATTTAGAGATGAAGGATATTATCTAAGTCTTTTTTCAGGTCGTTCTGAAAAGATTATTGGTGAGGCCTCTACTCATTATCTACATTCAAAAATAGCGGCACAAGAAATATATAAATTTAATCCAGGTGCGAAAATTATTGCATTAATTAGAGAACCAGTGAGTTGGTTATATTCGTTACATAATCATTATGTGATAACAACAACTGAACCAGAAAAAGACTTTGAGAAAGCTTTAGAGTTAGAACCCTTACGAAGAAAAGGAGAGTCTCTTGGGAAGCGAGTAAGGTGTCCATCATGGCTATACTATACGGATCGAATTAAATATTATGAACAGCTTAAACGTTTTTTTGATATTTTTGATTCTTCACAAATTAAAGTTATAATCACTGAAGATTTTCGTAAGGATAATGATAAAATTTATAAGGAAACTTTGAATTTTTTAGACGTAAGTACAGATTTTACAGCAAGTTATAAACCAGTTAATATCCGAACAACTATCAGATTTGAGAAATTAACTAATATTGTTTATCATCCTTTAACTCGTAGGATTGCACAAAAGTTTTTATTTTCTTCTCCTGAATTATATGAATTGATAAGAGAGAAAGTAGTCGAAAAAATTCTTTGGAAACCAGATCAAAGAGAACATATTTCTGAAAGTTTAAGACTTCAGCTTATGAAAAAATTCAAACCAGAAGTTATCAAAGTTTCCGATTTATTAGGGGTAGATTTAGAAAAAAAATGGGGCTATGATAAAATCTCAAGTTAAAAAAGTTGTATTAACATTGGTATCCTTGTTAATAGGATCTCTATTGATTTGGCTAACATTTCGGTTTACTAATATCAATATAGAACAGATATTAACTCAACTGAAAGAATTGAATTTAGCTTTTGTAATTTTCATTCCCCTTACCACTTTTATGACGTTTCTTATTCTGGCATATCGCTGGAGGTTAACCATCCAGAAATTAGTGCCAAATTTGACTAAAAGTAAAAGATTTTACGTATTTTATATTGCTTTGTCTGACTTAATTGGTATCTTTACTCCTCGTCAAATTAGTGTGCTAACCACACAAAGCATCGTTCTTAAAATCCATAAAGTAGGTTCTCTATCTCAAGGATTTTTATCAGCTTTGTACAATCAGTTTATGAACTTATTCATCCCGTTTATATTAATTCCTACATCTTTATCATTAATGTTAGGCTATATTTCTGAATCTTTGGCTATTTTTCTAGCTACTCTTACCCTATATATTGTCTTGTATTTATTAAGGAAATGGCATAATGTCTTAGTTAATTGGTTAATCCAAGGGTATAGCTTTATTAAAAATAGATTGTCTGGGAATAAAAACATCTCTAGCCTTTCAGAGAACACAACAAAGGGAACGATGTTTGATCAGAAATTCATAACCTTACAATTTTTATTAACTCTTATGCTTCATCTAAGTCTTAGTTTACGGAACTTCTTAGTTGTCAAAGCTATAGGTTTAAATATTCCATTTTCCTATATCTTTGCTGCTACCGTTTTAGTTTACCTAGCTATGGTTTTAAGTTTTACTCCAGGGAATCTGGGACTCATGGAATGGAGTTGGATTGGAGTTCTTAGGCTGATGAACATTTCTGCCTATGATGCTGCAACGTTTGCTTTAATTCAAAGATTTTTAGTAACCCTTTCCATCATCATTGTTTTTACCCTATGTGTTATTTTTCTATGGCTTGACAGAACGATGAAAAACGGAAATGCTAAATCATAAATCATAAATAAAGAGAGACTTGATAAAACCATGAAAATTCTTTTAGTTACCCATTATTATCCAGAACACCGTGGAGGAGTAGAAATAGTTGCTGGTCAACTGTCTGAATACCTCCTTAAACAAGATAATATAGAAATTACTTGGATGGCTAGTAATGTTGACCCTTATCCTTCAGATATTGCTGGACTTAAATGCCTCTCCATGACTGCATCGAACTTAATTGAGAATAAAGTTAAAATTCCCTATCCTATCTGGAGTTTGCCCTCACTATTTAAGCTTTGGCAAGAGATCAAAAAAGCAAATATTATTCATATCCATGACTATCTTTATATGAGTAATTTAGCAACTTTTGTATTTGCAAAAATTCAGAAAAAAACCTTAGTTATCACTCAACATATTGGTTTTATTCCCTATGATAGCCCTTTGTTTAGAGGACTTCTTTCTTTCCTAAATTCTACTCTGGGATGTTTTATTCTTCGTTATGTAGATCAAACTATTTTTATTAGTGAAGTTGTACAAAAATACTTTTCTGAAAAAACAAGTTTTCGCCGTCCTGCTTTAATGATTCCTAATGGTGTTGACACAGATATTTATGTTCCTGCGAATACTAAGAAACGAAAAGAAAATCGTCAAAAATTAGGTATTTCCGTTGAAAAAAATGTATTTTTATTTGTAGGTCGATTTGTGGAGAAAAAGGGATTACCTATCATTGAAAAATTAGCTCAGAAATTCCCTTCTTTAGAATGGATTTTTGCCGGTTGGGGACCATTAGATCCCGAAACTTGGGGACTTTCTAATGTTAGGGTTTTCCGCGATCGCAGAGGAACACAATTAACTCCTTTATATCAAGTAGCAGACCTCTTAGTTTTGCCCAGTAAAGGGGAAGGGTTTCCTTTGGTGGTACAAGAAGCTATGGCTTGCGGAACACCTGTTTTGATCGGTTCAGAAACCGCTAAAGCTTGCACTGCAGCACAACATTTGATCTTATCAGAAGCTGTTGAAGTTGAAGATGTAATAGGACTTTGGTCAACTAAAATTAGTAATATCTTAGACGATTTGTCCTATTTATCAGATTTAAGAGAACCTGTCGCTGATTTTGCTCAACAATATTGGTCTTGGACAAAATGTTCTCAAGAGTATTACCAAATTTTTGAAGCATTGAATGAAAGCAAAAATTATAAATTGAATGTAAGACAGGAATAAACTTATTCAGAATAATTCCTTCTTCGTCAATATTCCTATTCCCTTGTTTATCCATGTGATATTGTGTTATCTTTTTCACTGGTTTTGCCAACTTAATGAGTTGAGGTTTCTCATTGAAAACTTCCTTGAAAGTCATTTTAATCGCAGCCTTATGGATATTAATTGTTAGTACGGGACGAATGGGTACAATAGATACAGTTCTTAGACTACAAATGGCCCATTCTTGGTGGAGTGGTCAACCAGAAATTAAGCCTAATTATCAACCTTCCCATGGACATGATATTAAGGCCGGGATTCAAACCCTTAATGGAGACCGTCGTTATGGTTATGATTCAGGACAATCCTTATTAATGCTTCCCAGTGATTGGTTAAGCACTAAAGTTAAACCATATTTTCCCAAAATAGGGAGACGAGATTTTCAAGAATTAGGGGTTTCTTTTCTTACATTTCTCCCCATCAATGTCGCTACTGTTGTGGCCTGTTTTTGGTTACTAAGATTATTCGGTTTTGAAAAAAATTTGGCCGGGTTGAGTAGTATTATTTGGCTAATTACTACAACGGTTTGGCATTATTCTCAAGTTCCCTTCCACAATAATTTGGTTAATGACTGCAATGCTAAGTATGGCTATTATAGTCCAAATTGCTTCAGTTTCTATGCTTTTCTCCTTAGAGTATAATATAGCAAATCTATCTCGTCCCCTCGATCCCATCTATGGGCATTTTCGTTTGGGCTATGATCGTATTTATGGTCAATTTCGTTTGGGACAACGTTTTTTCAACCTTGCTTGTTATATTAATCCTCAACTTTCAGAGCAATGTTTAAGTCAATTAGCCAAAAAGGTATCTCCTGAGCAAGAGCGTATTATAAAATATGAAAATCAGACCCCTATTTTTGCGTTTAATTATACTCGATACGGCCTAAATCGTAAGTGGAACCTGTTGACATGGGGATTCTTGGTAATTTTAGCAATAGTGGGAACAACTTTTTGGTTTGTTAATCCTATTTATTTTCTTTGATTTTTCAAATGATTGATTATTATTCAGATTAAAGCTTAGGAAATAAATAAATATCTAATACTCGGTTAGGGATTTGTTTGACAAAGTTTCTCCATAGGGTATTATGCTATTATTACTCATTGTGAATAATTATTTTTGAACAATAATGGAGGGACAATTTAAACTCATGACTTCTTGGTTAAAAAAAATTATTCAAGTAATTATAATTGCTTTACTATGGACAATTCTGATTAATCCTGGGGATCTTAACGGAGATACTATTCTCAGATGGAAAATGACACAATCTTTTTGGACAAATGCTCAAGAAGTTGCCGTTGATCCTAACTACAAACCTCAAGATAGAGAACTGGGTTTGGGTGTTGTAGGTAAAGATGGAACCAGACGTATTGCTTATGATTCAGGACAATCATTACTCATGCTTCCTGGAGATTGGTTAGGGACTAAAATACGTCCTTTGTTTCCTAAAATGGCATCAAGTGGAGAACCGTATCTGGTTCAATGGTTAACCATTAATCTCCTCATTTTTGTTCCTTTAAATGTAGCCTTAGCCGTATCTTGTTTTTGGTTAATTAGGAGTTTTGGCTTTAATAATAATATTGCTAGTCTAAGCAGTATTGGTTGGTTTTTGGGTACCACTGTTTTACATTATGCCCAACTTCATCAACAAAATAATCAAATTTTATTATTTGTTATTCTTGGTTATAGTTCAATTATGAATTTTATGCAGAGTAAAAAAGATGGTTTTCTTACTCTGAGTGGATTGTCTTTAGGGATAGCCTTTTTAATTAGATTTACCAGTATCATTCATGGTTTTACTGCTTTTATATTTTTACTGGGTTGTCTTTTTTATGAAAAGTACAATTTAAGAAAAGTTCTTACATCTAGTTTACTCTGGATAGTCGGTTTTCTTCCCGTCGCTTTCTTGGCAAAATATATCGATTATCTTCGCTTTGGTTTTTGGTCATTCAAGAGTGGCTATGCCGTCGCTGCACAAATGGGCTCAGATGCGATCTATGCTCATTTACCTCCACGCCCCCCAGGTTTCCCCTTTATTAACCCTCCCCATGTGGGCATTATCGGTGTTCTCTTGTCTCTGGAAAAAAGCATTTTTATTTATGATCCTTTATTATTACCCTGTATAATATTGGGGATCATATTTTGGAAAAAAATATCTCCTTATATTCAACTATATTTAATTAGTTGTATTTTCAATCTTACTCTGCATATAGCATTAACCAGTAAGCTATTTTTTTGGCATGGAGATGGGGCATGGGGAGCAAGATATCATGTTACCTCTGTTCATCTATTATTGATTCCCCTAACTGCTATTTTAATCGATAATATTTTATCCAATAAAGGATGGAAAAAATGGGGTTTAAAAACGATACTTGCTGGAGCTATTGTGGTACAAATTGCTTCGATTAGCCTAATGTATCACACAGAAACTAGTGATAAATTTAGGCTAGGCAAACGTTTTGAGAATATACTGTGCTTAGGACAAGCTTCTCCAGAAACGTCATCCTTTTGTCAGTATAGCCCTCAATTTCAAAGAAACCTATCACAAAAAATATCTCCTTTGCCGTTTAATTATGCAAGATTCCGCCTGAATCGTAAACTAATATTTATGGTTTGGGGTTTAGCTCTAATAACAGCCATGATAACAACAACGTTTTGGTTTGTTCTTGAACTTTAACAATAGCCCATTAATTCCTCGGTTTGCCATTCTAAAGTATCTCCAATAGTCGAACCATTATGATAGGCAGCCAGTAAAATTTCGCTAGTTTTACCCCAACTAATCACCCCATTATGATCCAATGCGATCGCCCCTAAGTCTCGGTCTCGTTTTTTACACTCTTCCATGGACTTTTGCATCGCTTCGGGCAACGATAACCCATCTCCGGCCCGAATCACCACCCGCGCCGCGAAACATTCGTTAATAATATCTTCCCCCACACCCGTACAACTCACCCCTGCCTCTGCTGTCGCATAATTACCCGCCGGCATGGCTGAGTCACTCACCCGGCCAATTCTTTCTAACCCTTTTCCTCCCGTAGAAGTTCCGGCTGCAATTTTTCCCTGACTATCCAAAGCGACAACACCAATGGTTCCCCTGCGTGCTTCAGAAGACTCTGTACTGGCGAATAAACGCCCCATTTTGCGCTGAAAATCATCTTTCCACTCTTCTATCCATTCCAACGCCCGAAACTCTGTTAAGGGGTCATAAACGGGGATATTTAATTCTCTGGCTAATTCTGCGGCCCCCATATCCGAAAGAATGCGATCGCTTTCTTCTTGCAAATGCTTGGCCAAGTCGATGGGATTTTTCACACGGGAAATATTAATGACACCGCTAAAGGTTTGACTCAACCCTTCCATCAACGACGCACTCATACGAATTTGTCCATCGGATTGTAACACCGATCCGGTTCCGGCGTTGAAACTGGGTTCATTTTCGAGTAACTGACAACCCCTAACCACTGCGTCGACTGCTGTTCCCCCGTCGGTCAATAATTGATACACTTCGGTAACAATATTATGGAGAGAGGGACGCACTTTGGCTAAACCACCCTTATCGTCGAGGGAACTCGCACCACCATGAATGATAAGTTTCGGTTGGGTTGTAGTCATGAATCTTTATCCTGTAGTTGGGAACGTCTTCTGCGACATCGTTCGGAGCAATACTTTACATCATCCCAACATTTGGCCCATTTTTTTCGCCATGTAAAGGAAAGGCCACAAACGGGACAGATTTTTGTGGGGAGATCGGATTTTGAGCGTTGACGGGCCATTGGATTCAGTGGTTACTTATCAGTTGTTTACTCTTAGTTTATGATAGAAATAACAGACTTAATTTTGACGATTTATTAATGGTAAGCGCAACTTCTACCCATTTATCAACTATTTTATTAGGGTTTCGGGCATTATCTGATCCCATTCGTTTACAAGTTTTGGAGTTACTGAAAACTCAAGAATTATGTGTTTGTGATTTATGTGAAAAATTAGAGATTAATCAATCTAAACTTTCTTTTCATCTGAAAAATCTTAAGGATGCTCAATTAGTGCGATCGCGTCAAAAGGGTCGTTGGATTTATTATCGTCTTAATTTATCTCAATTTGCTCTACTTGAAAACTATTTATCTCAATATCAACAATTTAAAGATATTTTGCCCGCTTCATCTTGTGAATAATTTTGATGTTGGTTTTATCGTTAGAAGTTGCCACGCTGAGAGAAAATGGCACAAAATTCTCTTGTTTCCTTTTGAGCTTTCATCCTTAACAGTAATATAGGCATTTTGCCTGTTACAAGCTAGAAGCTTGTGCTACAATTTTAACGATTCATTTATACCTTAACCCCCTACCTATTGGGTTAAATAGGACTTGTTGGAAACTACTTAAATCAGCATCACTTAAATCAGCATTACTTAACCCTACCTATTGGGTTAAATAGGACTTGTTGGAAACTGGATTATGATGTCCTTGGTTTCTTTCTCCCCGAAACCGATCCCTACCTATTGGGTTAAATAGGAATTCTTGAAAACATATTTAACACTGCAAGAGGAGTCTAATATCCTCCTCTTTTCCTTTCTTTTTTTATTGGTTTAAAATAGAAGTATTTTTTAGACTTTTTATGATAAAATTTTGTACAAAATTATCTTTTATGCGTTTGTTTTCCTGAAATAACTTAAATAATTCGTATTATCAGCGTACGCTTAACCACTAGAAAAGAACGTCAAGACTATGAAGAATAAACAAGATTCTACAATAAACAATAATCTAGACGAGAAATTACTTCCCGAATACAATTTTGACTATAGCAAAGCTCGTCCCAATCGCTTCGTTAACGAAGTCGAAGAAAAAACCATTACCATTACTTTAGACTCAGATGTTGCTGAAGTTTTCACTACATCCGAACAAGTTAATCAAGCACTTAGAGCCATATTATCGGCTATTCCTGAAAAATAACCAGCCAAAAAGATGAATAAATCTTCAACAGTCAATGCTTCCATAACCTCAACTCAATTGCGTGTTATGCAAAAATACTTATCAAAAT
>JAAUYB010053458.1_pt1 | contig 16618 bp, 14 predicted proteins | sample 7278071 | NCBI WGS metagenome assembly JAAUYB01 (sample SAMN14350121, study PRJNA611818) | marine sediment metagenome | isolation source: surface marine sediment (1.8m) | place: French Polynesia: Moorea | collected 2018-08
CATAAAATTGATAAATTTGTCACTCATGATCCAAGCACCATATTATAAAACTAACACCAGAGTTTTTCTAAAGTCCTACCTTCTGCTTCAGAAACTTTATTGTCATTTAGACCTCAGGCCAAAAATGAAAAAGTTTATTTACAACCTTATTTTTTCAAAAAATCGTTCTTCTCCATTATCTCAGAAGGTCATTGTTTTTTTGGGAAAAAAAATGCTGATTTAGATAGCCCAGGGTATTACCTTTCAGATGATACCAAAACTGAAAATGGCCCCCTTCATCACCATATCTATGTTTTTTCTGACAACTCGGTACACTGGTGATAGTAGACCGCTGCCACCATTATCACATGAAGAACGCTGGCTTTTGTGTGTGTGTATTTCAAGAGTCACATCACGACTAACTATTCTATGTACTATTCCACATACAGTATCTTCTGCTCCTTCTGTCTTATCGTGCGTGGTAACTTGAACGCTTCTTTTCTCTCTCTGTGACGAGAGACCTTCTTGCATGACACCTGGTAGAAACCTAAGATCAGAAAAAACATCTTCATTTTTTATGATCAAAATTTTATTTTTTTTAAAGCCTCAACATGCCCAGCCCAACCAGAAGAATTTGCTAATTCCGTTAAATTAAGAAACACTTGGGAGTTGAAAAATGCCAGTTTTGCATAGAATGACCAAGTGTGACACTTGGAAGACACTCACAGCGTCACCAAGTGCCACTGCAAGTGTATGATTCAAGTGTGCTTAAACCCCCTTAATATTTTTTTCTCAACTTTGATACTTGATACTTGATATCTTAAGTATGCACTGAAAGCAGTTTTTTATTGACACTTTTCAAGTGTGACACTTGGGAGACACTGCCAGCGTCGCAAAATGATGACACTTAAGTGTGTGTCTCAAGTTTGAGTCTGTGTGACACTTCCCAACGACCGAAAATTTCTTTTATCGCGCTCAACCATTTTCACTACATAGGACCCTTTTTGTCGCAAAACTGACGCAAAAGGCAGCACAAAAGGCTAATTTACGCCTAATATGAGATTTTGCGCAGATTTTGCGCAATATTGACGCAATTTTGCTACGTGCGCGCTCTGTGTGTCGAATTTGCGTGCATTATAAGCTTGCAATAAAATGTATTTTGCGCAATTGCGCAAGGATTTTTTTGCGCTAATTTGCGCAATTGCGCAAAATTTTGCTACATAAAGTTATTATAATGTGCGCAAACTTGACAGAATCATGCGCAACATAGCAAATTTGCGCAAAGGGGTTTTAAAAATTTCGCGCACTCTATGTGGCTTGGTTAGGGGACACTTGACAGTATGGTTGGGAGGGCTCCTAGATCTCAAACAAGGTCATCTTTTCACTGTTTAAGAGAACATTTGTTTGTTTTAAAAAGAATTTTGTTCCCCAAACAAATAAATTGAAGTGATAAAGTGCTTCTCAAAAAAGCATATGCAATATTGGCACTTGTAATTTAGTACAATATGTACATGGTCCTAAAGCCAGTACATGTGTCATTGCTAATGTTGCTTTTAAGCATAACTTTTTTCCTTTTTGTCAGATCACAAAAACCAATTGTCATGAAAACCACACTAGAGGAAAGTTACATTTAACAACAGTTAGAGGTTAAGCATTGTTAGTTTTTTTGTAGGATTCAACTTGTATGAGCATGGCAAGGAAAAAAATCAAAAGCAGGTACAAATGAATTAAAGGAGAAAAAAGAGCAATCCATTCACTATTATGGATTCAGGGAATATTTCAACAAAAGGATATCTCGTTTAAGCAAATATTGTGGAAAAACAACCCCTAAGTATTTTTTTTTGCATTCCTCACTGTGACTAAATATCCATTGCAAATAGGAATATTACCAAAAAAGAGGCAGAAATATATTGGTGGTACTCATCAGAACACAATTTTTTATATTGCATGCAGTTCAAGGAAAGAATAAAGCCCCAATCAATGTCCAATAATTTATGATAATTTAACATAGGTTGGCAGCACCACAATGTCAAGCCATCTTAAAGCTTTGTCATTATCATCACTGAAAAACTTCGCTGATAAATCAGAATCACAAAGGTATTTTTCTCTGGCATATGAGTGAAATAAAAAAACCTTTTTTGTATGAGCAGTTCCTTGGAATTACTTCTCTGAAGCATAATTATTCTACAACATAATTTAAGCCTCACACTTTTTTGCTTCCACAGATATTTGGTTTGTTTTCTTTTACAGTTTAAAAGGTGAAGTCCAGCAGTACTACAGATTATCAAGAAGCCAATTTCGAAAACAGTTTTACAACTTTGCCCTGGAGCCTCATGAAATGACTCAAATACTAGATCCACTGGCAAAGTGAGTCATTTTCTGTCAAACTCATAATCTCTTCTCTTCTCCTCTCATAAATGATGGGCCGCAGAAGGACAATTACAACTGTGTCACCCAATCCCCTCTAACCAGGGTTGTTAGCATAGGTGTTCATTCGATCTGGCCAGACCAGGAGCACAGATGTTATGGTTTTCAACTAAGAAGAAGTATTTCTTTAGTCAAATCAATGGGGGTACTTGAACCACCAAGAATGGTCCTCAAAAGGTGAAGAGCCCGTGTTTTAGGGGTTAAATGGTCCAAATGTTTCTTTTGGAAAAATACCACAATTTCTGTTTCCCCTTTAATGGACATAGTTTTATGGTCTTTAGATTTATTTAGTGTTTACATTAAAATTAGCATTTCGTTTGCCATTTTGCTTTTTGCTGGTCTTTAAGCTTTTTTTTTGGGATTTCTTCCTTGACCAGGAGATGGAGTAAAAAAACTACACCATTGGATACCTTATGGCCCTAGACCAGGTTATGTCACACATACACAAAACTCATAACAGAAACGCAAGTGGTTTAGGCTGGAAGTTAATTTTTTTTGAATGACTGGGCGTTCTATCTTCAAAGTGGCTGAGTGCTAGTCTTGCAGCCTTGTCCCGGTAGCTCAGTCGGTAGAGCGGTGGACGCCCAGATTTGTACACTGGAATGGCACAAAATCTGTCGTGGGTTCGAATCCATCCATTTGCAGCTCTTTCATAAATTTTGTCTCTCTCTCTTTGGCCATAGGTAGGAAAAGAGCTGTGGACTCATTCCGGGTTGGAGAGAGCTGTGGGCTCACTCTGGCTGAGGTTGAGACACAAAGGCCAGTATAAGGACAAAACCCTTCAGAGGGATGCAGATGGAAAACTGCTGTAAAGAACAACCGGAGAAGGGAAACTCCGCAAAAGTCCTTAATTCCTCCGGAGGGAGATGGCGCCCCCCATAATCCAAGCAGCTGGGAGGAGAAATCAAAAACAGGAAGCGCCCTCTGGCGAGAGACTTGGTGTAAAAACCGAGAGACTCCAAGAGGCACAGAACCTCCTTGGTTCTGACCTTCTGGGTTAGGTCCCAAGATAGGTTGCACCCGTGAGGGCTTGAAGCTTCCGAACCTGCCCCTAACATCAGAGGGCGAGGGTGATGTAACAATATCCACCCCCTGTTGGAGTGTAAACCTTCAGAAGAGGGTCACCCAAACATCCGAGGAGATAAGGAAGTCCTGACTTGAGTATGATAGGGACCGACACCTATCGCAAGCAGGCAGGGGTACCTGGAGGCCAGGTGTCACAAAGACAAAGACAAAGAGTGCTGGTCTTGCAGCCAAAGGGACCCTATGATGCCAATCCCACACCCAATGAGCACCATACAGGCTGTGATGGCGAACCCGAACCCGGCGATGCCCATGTGGCGACGGTGATTGAGGCCCGATGAGGTTAGAGACGGGGACGACTTGTTGTCCTTCACCACTAGCTCCAGTCCCTCCTGTAGAGGCACGGATCGCTTGACTTTGAGCATGAAAGACCTCCTGAGATCCGTTTTTATAAAAAGTCCTTGGTCGTTAGTTGGCATTCAGAGTGGCCGTGAAGAACTCCTTCGCGTCCGGCAGTCCACTTAACGACATAAATGGTGCATTCTGGCACGTTTTGGTTAGGGTTGAATGGGAATGGGCAAAATTGAATTCCTGGGAGTCGAGCCTAGGATCACCTTAATACCCGGGTACCCGGGCGGGAAATTGAGCTTGAACATATATCATATGTTAGGCTAATTTTCGGGTTTTTTGCTCCTTTAATGTTAAAAAAATAAAATGGTAATTTTTTTAAAAAAATATATTTTTGTTCTTTTTTGCAGATAGAACCTAAATTTTTGGTTCAAAAAGCCCACAAATACCTCTCTTTTTGGAACCTGGGATTCAATAAGGGAAATCCCGGGGTTTTAGCTTTCTAAAATTCGCCGGGTACCCGGGACACCGAGCTCGAGCTTTTCCCGCCCGTTCATTCAACCCTAGTCTTGGTGCATGCAAGGCGGAGTCGGCCAAGGAGGTTAGCACTTTGGTGCAAATAGTCAGTAATGACAAGATAAGAGGAGTTAGTCTGCTTAGGCAGGGAGACATCTTCACCATTTTGGCAAAGGAGTTGCTGGACTTCCTCCTCAAGCAGCACTTCCCTATGCACCTCCCCTTTCGGGAGGAGGAGCAAGATATAGAGGAGGTGGGTAATTTTATGAACTCGAATCGATCAGAGAAAATACTGCAGTGCTTTCTGGTATGCAGGGTGAAAGCAACAATTGCTTCCTTCCAGCCGATGAAAGCGGCGGGGCTGGATGACCTCAAACCTGTTGTGATACAACACATCGGGGATGAGGCACTGGCCAGAATTACAATCTTTTTTAAGCGTTTAATGCTGTCCTCCTTCATCCCAAATGAAAGTAGTCTTCATCCCCAAGCTGGGAAAGGACGACTACTCGGTGCCGAAGGCCTACAGACTGATAACCTTATCAAACTTTCTCCTAAAGGTGATGAAGAGAGTCCTAAACTGGTTCCTCAGTGAAAGGGTGTTTGCTCTCCCAATGCCCAACCAGCAGGTCTACACAAGGGGGCTGGGGGCAGAGACGGCGCTCTCGTCTTTCGCAGACCTTATGAAAAGAGCCTTTCATTGAGGGAAAAAATCCCTCCTCGTTAGCCTCGACTGTTCAGGGGCTTTTGACCAAATAAAGTTCTCCTCGGCAAAGGAGGCTTTTGACGCTGCTGGTTCGCCTGCCATGATTGCTAGTTGGTACGATAAAGTGCTGACTGGTCTGGTGTCGGCGGACCTGAAGGGTGCACATAACATAATAATTCTGACCATGGGTTCTTGACAGGGGGAATCTTGTCGCCACTTTTTTGGAATCTTGTAATGAACTCCCTGCTATGAACCTTCCCTTGGGAGGACTTTAACACAATAGGATATGCAGATGGTGTTATTGTTATTGTTGGAATGAACCGGTCAGCATGGCCTCGCTGATGGAGCGGTGTGTGAATGAGGAGACCATCATGGTCTTACGTTCAACCCCGACATCGATAAAACAACCACGGTTATGTTTCACAACGGCCGAAAGTTTTAATACTCCCCAGATTTATATATGGGGGGTAGACAGCTTCAATACTCAGAAAAGATGACTTATCTGGGGATCATGTTCAATTAGAGGCTGAGTTGGACTGATCACATAAAGAGTAGGGTGTGATAATATACGTACCTTTTAAAAAAGACCAAAAATCTGGTCGGAAAAGAGTGGGGGTTAAGCCCCGCTCGGGCGTTGTGGATAATTGAAGCCATAATTTGCCCAAAGCTAACTTATGGCTGCTTAGTCTGGAGTCACAGCCTCAACAAGACAAAAAGCAACCTCCTAAATAAAGTACAAAGGCGTGGACTCATGGGAGCTTCTCACTCCCTCCAGTCAACCCCGCTGGCGGCGCTGGAGACAACATTGGGAATCCTCCCAATTCGTCTCCACACCCGACGAAAAGAAATACTTGCGGGGAATTTTTTTTTGCAAAAGTAAAATACACATTACATATAAACAACTTTAATCTTGCTTGCAGCACGAAACCGTTCATTATTTGGTGAGTCAACATCAAGTAATAAACACTGCTCACTTATAAGTAGTGACCTTTACTTGGCAAAGTGCAAGTAAGGGGTGGGTACAAAATGACTTGAACCTTACTTATGGAGCCTTTGGTCTTGTGCACATAAAAACTGTAAATTTACTCACTCTCAATAGGATACCTAACAAAAAATCTTACAAAAAATCTTATAGCAGCACAAACCATATACATAAACCTGTCTACTTACACTGACAAAAATCTTCAAGCTTCTTCTCCCTATCCTGCATGCTCCGTCTGTGTCTACCCCTGTCTTTGCACTCATTTTCTGTACAATAATTCTGGCTGTCCTCCTAGCTCCCTTGAAACTTGAACAATGAATGCAAAGAAAGAATGAAAGTTGACCATTTGTTTGTAATGTGTACGTGGGGGAACCGACATCTTGTGTTTGGGGGAATGGCCATGATTGGTGTGGGGGAATAGAAGACTTCCTTGATATGTGCGGGGGAAATGACATCATACTTGTAGGGGAAATGACAACTATCCACTAAAGCAATTTTGTGGGGAAATCGAACCCCACCCGTTAAGATGATATGGTTGCAAGCAAGGCGCTAGCAAACTGCTTCTTTCTGATCAGTTTTAATTTTCAGCTATTATTGTTATTACTCCTACAGTGTGACTTAACTTGTGCTTGTATTGCTCCATAAAGTTCTGTTGAGTACTGTGAGAAGTGTTTTTGATATGTTTTTAAAAACTAATTGAAACGATGCAATGACAAGCAAAGCACAAGTAAATTGCTTGTTACAAAGCAAAAAAAATCAACAGTTCTCCAGTAGAACTGTTACTTTGAGCAAACTAAAACTGTTGTCATCATTTTAACTTTGTGTGCAGTCATTTTTATTGCCATCTTAACACAGAGCTTCATCCTACATGTTGCATAGTTACAAACAAGATACTTTATACTTGCCATTTGCTTGTATGGTACTGTCATGTCCATGTCATCTTACATGCTAATGTGCTTTGAAAACTCTAAAAAAATGTAAACATTTTACAAAATGGATGTTTGCCTACTTCTTGTAATTTGCCCTCTGCTTGCAATTTCCCTGTGCTTGTACAATACATTTTTTTCCAGCTTTTTTTCCTTCAGCCAGGCCAAAGCAGCTAAAAAAAAAAGAATCACTTATAAACAAGAAAGGGACAAGAAAAAGGTGAGATTGAGCTGAGCAAAGCCAAATCCAAGTTCTACAGCATTTGGACGGCCAGGGCCAAGTTCTGCTGCATCTACAGGGCCAGGGCCAAGTTCTACTGCGTGGAATGGCCAGGGCCAAGTTCTGCTGCATCTGGAGGGCCAGGGCCAAGTTCTACTGCGTGGAATGACAAGGGCCAAGTTCTCCTGCGTGGGGAGGACCAAGAGGAAGACCAAGATCAAGTTCTACTCCGTGGGGAGGGCCAGGGCTAAGTTTTACTGCATGGGAGGGCCAGGGCCAAGTTCTACTGCATGGGGAGGGCCAAGCTGTACTGCACGGGGATGACCAAGACCAAGTTCTTCTGCGTGGGAGGAGTGCCAAGACCAAGATCTACTGGGTATCAAGGATCAAGACCAAGATCTACTGCATGGGAGAGGGGAGCAAGATCAAGTTCAAGGCGCCAGCAATGACAGAAAAGGAGGAGTGACAAAAGACTAAGTAAATTACAAGTTGCTAGTTCATTACATGAAAAAAATCACAAGTAATGTACAAGTTACTTGCAATTAATTGAAAGGATTGCGTGGAAGAACTTGAGTAAGGTTCAAGTAAATTGCAAATACTGAAGTATCCATTTGCAGCCTAAAGAAAATAAAAGTTCACAAGTACGCAACAACAAGTAATGCACAAGATTTTTTTTTTGAAAACTGCATGGTGCGTAACAATTGCAAGCTACCTGCAACTTGCTTGCAGATATCAAGAATGGAGGGAGCGTAAACGGCTCATTTAGAATGCATTAAAATATTTACATATAAAAGATGCTTGCATCTTGCTTTCCTCATACTTGCAAATATTGCTTTCATTTGACTTGTACTTTGCTCATTGGTAACAAAAAAATGTTTCACAAGTCAACCACGGGTAAACCACAAGTCATTTTTACAAGTCAAGTGTCAGTCAACCATTCATATGTAATGCTTTGTCCTTCACCCTGGGCTCCACAGTACATAAATGGAGAAGGGACACAAGAGGTCGCTGGATGATCTCCTGAATCAAAACTGCCCAACTCAGTTTCTGACTGATGTGGGAAGTAGCGCTAATAAATGGGTGCAGAACAACTGCGTCCAGAACCCGTGGGTGCAACTATTCACGGATGCCTCAAAAAGGGGCAACGACACCAGCTATGCACCAGTGTACCGAGTTGTCAGAAAAAACATTGATATGGTGATGAAGGGGGCCATTTTTAGTTTTGGTATTATCTGAAAGGTAATACCCTGGGCTATCTATATCACCAATTTTTTTTCCAAAAAAATGGCGCTCTGAGATAATGAAGAAAAACAATTTAATAAATCGTAAAATTAAATTAATAAATTTAATAAAATAAATTTTTATTTAATAAATAAAAAATAAAATTTAAATAAATAAGGTAGTAAATAAACTTTTTCATCTTTTGCCTCAGCCCCAAATGACAATAAAGTTTTTGAAGCAGAAGGTAGGACTTCTCTCTCAAGCCCACCAGTAAGCTGGTGGAAGACACAATAGTACTGCTTGTGTCAGCCAAACTCATGTGCCAAATAGAAATGGCCTGGGTTCGTGGACACTCAGGTACAACAGGGAATGAGGCAGTGTATGGTATGGCAAAAGAAAACGCCGTCACCATCCAACTTTCATTCCCTGCCCTTGCGCGGACAGAGAGAAAACTAAGAAATAAATAAAAGGAATTGCTGAATGTAAATGGCAACAATGGTGGAGAACGATCCCACAATGTGGAATCGCTAAATCATTCTTCACTGTACCCACCACACAGCATAGAAAATTTAAATAGTGGATGAGCACAAATGAGCTCACAACTCTCGTACAGGCGGCAACAGGTCACGGCCTCTTTGTCGGACACCTGTCAAAGTGGAGGGAGTCCCTTCCGTCAACCTGCAAACTTTGTGGGGAAATGGAGGAGACGTTGCTCCACCTCTGGGGAGAGTGCCCAGCACTCAATTTAACTGGAAAGAACCCAGCTGTTGATTGTGGGAACTGGTGGGAGACATAAAACTCCTCATCGCCTCATACTTGACTTCTTTGAACATGAGAAAGTAAGTGGACCTACCAATCAGAGGACGGAGGGGAAAAAAACCCCTTCCAACCTTAAAAAACGAAGGCGCCTTTGAAGGCCTTCACAACAGAACGGAACGTAGCTGAAGAGGAAGGCGGCTACATTCTGCCTTTAACATCAAATTTCATACTAACACTAGAGAGACTCTGCGAGTAGCGATCAATCTTCTCTTACTCTTTCAGTGTGCACCGGGGCCTTCTTCGGTGGCGGCGGGAGCGGAGGGACGGTCGAGTTTGGGGGAGGCGACGGGGCTCTGGAGGAGGCGGAAAGATTGAATTGTTGCTCAGAAATAACTGTACAGCTCGCAGTGCGGATACCTTTATCAATTTATATTGACGTATCCTTTCGCGGCAATTTAAATTGTCGTGTGAAATCATGCACGGAATACACACCTATTAGCCCTATTTGACCTATGCACAAAAAACTGTTTTTGCACAATTGCGCAATTTGTGCAAGCTGTTGCACAAGTATGTGACTCTGCGCCCAAAAAAGCACCATTTTGCGCTTAATATAACAGTATTCCGGCAGTTGGGTACCTCTTTGGCCTCTGTAGTTGACTGACCCTCTTTTGTTGAAGGAGTTAGCTCGCTTGCGACGGTTGCTCTCATGGTCCTGCTGGACGGCTGCTGTCTCCTTGATGTCCTCCCACGTCCGCTGATCCGCTGGCAGCTGAGCGACTGCTCGCTTGTCGTGGTTAAGGAACTTGTCGCGGAGTCCTCCCATGAACAAAATTATGTTGAGCCATTCAATTGCCTGACACCATCCTGTCCGGCACGCGTCGGCGACTGTCATGAGAGACATGCCAAGTCACATGAGGTGTCTGTCCTCCCTCATGATCCTCTCGGCGTACTCCTGAATGGTCTCCTTCTGCTTCTGACTGAGCCTGCGGAAGATGTTGGACGCTTCCTCCAAAGGCATCCCTGTAGTCCAACTCTCCTCAAACTTGTCGCGAAAACCGTTGAAGGACGTGAACAGGCGGCCACTGGTTCCCTCGTCCTCCATTATTCCCTTGAACCAGGACAAGGCGTTGGTCAAATCCTTCCTGTCGGGAATTGAGTCCGACACGAGCGACCACCAGATAAGGCCACATCTCCTCTCCTAATCAGCCGCTCAGATGCCTTTCTTGGTGAAGTACGTCTGCGGGCATGTACCGGTAAACCAGCCCTTTGCTTTGTCGCTCCGTCTCCTGCCCAGTGAACTTGTGGATCCCAATCCTGGTTCCTGCCATGTCGTCGTCATCGGATTCTAATGGTGGGGGTGGAGATGGAGGCGTGCTTGACTCGCCGTCACTGTCAGAGTCAAAACTTCCGTTAAGGTCTTTTGTCTTTCGTAATCCCTTTATTGCATAATTCCACGACTAGTTATAGATGACTAGGGCGGGCGGGGCAGACGATCTATACAAAGAAAGTTTACGGCCCCTATATACAAGAGATTTTTTTTGGGGGGAATGGGGACACGGCATTGGCGTTGACACAACAGAAACGAGGAGGGGGGATACACAAAAACTAAAACCAAACTTGATCCATGCGCTGATTGAAGGGTTACCCACACCGGCAGAGCCCTTGAGTGCCAGCCACCACCAGCACCTGCCGCCAGCAGCTCCCCTTACCCAACCTTGACCTGTAGAACCGTTTCAGATCTTTTCGGCTGCCACCAGGCAGCACCCCAAGCAAAAGGGGGTGGAACTGCTGCTCCCCTGAGTTGTGGCCCGCGGCAACAACAGCACTTGCAACCTTGACCCTGGGAGGAAGCACATAAAGTATTTAACATACAAAGTCATGCTGGGAAAAACCAAAAGGTGAAAAAACCCAGTCACTTATCTTTCATCGATTCCCTCCGGGTGGATTCCCTCGACGCTGCCGTGTAGCCATCTCTCCTCTTGACTCTCGAATCCCTGAGAGCAGTCATCTCTCCTCTCCTTTTTTCGCCTCTCCCACGTGGATTTGCGACGAAACTATCTGGCTCAATCTGATCCGACGCCCTCCGGATCCTCCCTGACGAGCTGGTATAGGCCTCTGGCACCTCTAGAAGCCTCCCATAATCCGTAGTCCACTTCGGGTTGACCCAGAGGACCCGGATGAAAATTGAACCGAAGGAGCGGATTGTTTATAAAACCGCTCGGTCCGGCCGGGGTTGAGAGATCTCCCTTCCGTTGAGGTCATCTCCGTCTCCTGACTCGCTGTCACTGTCAGTACCGTCAACTCTGTCTTGGTCGTCTCTGTCTCCTCCCTCAGCGTTGTCCTGCACTTCGGGTTCCGGTTCCTGGTTTGGTAGCTGCTGGCAACTAGTTCTTGCGGCTGTTGCTGGTGTTGCTGCTGCAAGTGCTGTTGCTGCTAGCTGGTTTCCGAGGTCGAGTGTGTCGTCTTGGAGGAGCTCCTCCTTGTTGTCGTGTTCTTGACTCTGTGGGGCATCATCCTGATCAACTGGGTCCACTAAAGTTAGGTTCTTGACATCGGGCGACGTATGCTGTCCGCCTCTTGCCTTGCCGGCCCCATCCTGGGTGTGCATATCATCAGACGACGTATCCTCCCCACCGTTTGTCTTGCCGGTCTCATCTTGGGTGTGCTTCGGTTTCTGCTCTTCGGGACGGTTCCTCCCATAGGGGTTGTCGAACTTGGCCTCCCTATCTGCTTGTAACCGTCTAGCACCCATCACCACATGATCAAAACTTTCCCACCATGTTAGTGGTTTGTTCTCACTCATGGCATTGACACCTCACTTGCCCGGAAACCATGGTGTGGTTCGCTTTCAGACTGCCACCAATGTGGTGTAAATATAATAATCCATGCTATTGTGTGTGGTTATGACAGACAAAGATTTATTTTGATTCAGATCTAATCGAAGACTGACAATTTGTCACATACGAAAGTACGGTTTCTCGTGTGTGTATTTCGGAGATCACATCACGACTGACTATATTATGTACTACGCTACATACTGTATCTTCTTCTCTCTCTTTCTCGCGCGCGCGCGGTAACTTGACTACCGCCCTTCTTCTCTCGATGTCGTGATTCTTCGCCACGACAGAATTGTTCTGTTATTAGGACATAATAATTTTCGTAGAATACAGGGTCCCATCCCAAGCCCATCCACGATTTGTGGCCTTGTTAATGGAGGGATCTTAACCAAATTTTCACACAAGGTCTAACTAAAAATCAGCTTCATTTTGATAACTATGAGTTATCAAGCTAACTCTGCTAACAACCGAGATAATCCAAGATAATAGGCAGGATGGGACTTGACTTTAAAACTGCTCCAGCTCCCTTAATATCAATGTTAGCCTAACCTCAATCCATTGACACATCACTCAGAGAAAACACAAGAGGGATACCTGACATTTGGTTTACCATATGATATCACTCTAATAAAGCTCTCACCAATATTACTTAAAATTTATTTTGCATTAAAAAATGGAGAAACATTTACTTGAAGATCATGCAACATATAGTATAAAAGGTAAATTTTACTTGCAGGTTCAATCTTGACTTAGGAATGAATGAAACTGTTGTGGACACAATATTAAAAAAAATAAAACCATGAAAAATAAAAAAGCAACACTGTTTTGCAATGAAAAAACATTCCTTGTTGATGTAAAAAGCGGTGTGTTGCACCTTAATTGTGATAATTGCATATTGATCTTTCACCTATAAACAATCAAGTGAGGAGGCTATTAGTAATGAGTGGCCCAGCGAAACCTCATCCCCCAAATGGCAGACCAAAAAAATGTGCACGAAAAGCAGGGACATTTTTAGAATATTTCACATAAAAAAGAAAATATTCTGCATACTTTCATGCATATTCACGCAAATTGTTGGGCTGGTTGGATTCATTGAGAATAAGCCAGATAGCAGAAGGTGTTGTTGATGAAGTTGGACCACATCACTTGATAAATATGCACATTATAAAGGGGAAACAGAATGAGCAGATTCCCCATGGTCTCAAGAAAAAAAGCCCTAAAAAAATTTCAAGTGAAAAGAAATTGAAAAAATATTTGGTCACTGATGCTGTTCAGGGAGGGTGTGCATATGGGAAAAATTAGACTTAAAAAGGAAAAAGAATAAAAAAGCAGTTTTACACCACACAAATGGCTCATTTGTATGGTGGCAGCAAGACCAACAACAGCAGCAACAGCAATAGCAGCAACAATAACAGCAACTTTGAGCAGTCTGGTTTAGCTGAGCCACCCATTACATTAGGTAACAGCATCGTAAATATACAGGGTGTTCCAAAAATAGCAAGAATGATTTGAGCAATCTGTCCGAGTTCTGTGTTTGCTGTTTCCACCTGTTTTCTTGTTTCTCAGCTGCACAAATGTCTTAGCTTACAGGGGGGAAAAGTAATTTCTTAAATATCTTTTAAAAAAAAGAAAAATAAGACAAGAACAATACAAAAGCTTAAAATGGCTTTGCGCCACCTTGGAATAAATGCTACTAAAAAATCTGGAAAATGTGTAATTTTGCCTGAACCTGTATGCTGTTTTTGATTGTAGCTATGTTATTTTTGAGGCAATGACATCGGTTTTTTTGCTTATTTTGTAACTAATTGATATGTTTTTCATATGAATAACATCCTAATAAGTTGCACATGTTCTGGCACCTGCAGCAGGTGTCCAAAGACGCAGCGAATGAGTGTAATAATGGTTGGTGCTAAATATGCAATAACTTTTTTTATTTTTAAGATATTTCATAAGGTAAGCTGCTTGTTGGGGTAACGAAAACACATGTCTGTCGGAGCTCTTCAACAAGATCAACGTAGAGGGCATCTGGGGCCTCATACGCACCTGCTAGACAGTTGAGGTGCACAGGGTGACATCTTTGGGTGTCGTTTGGGTGCGTTTTGAGGCCAAGGTCCTCTCTATGGGGGCCTCAAAAGATTGCCGCCGAGCGCGCCAAATTAAAAGAACAACAAACGGAGGACCTCTGTGAGGGGGGGCTGTCCGTATAAGCCCATTACGATGCGCTGACGCGCTGACGTAGTCTGACGCGCAAATTGCATAATAATGGTGCGCTAATTACTTAATAATGGTGCGCTAATTACTTAATAATGGTGCGCTAATTACATTTTTTCAAACGTGCAGCCCCTATAATTTGGCGCGCCATTATCACGTAATTGTCGGGCAGCTTACAATTTGGCGCGCTAATTACTTGATATTGGAGCGCCAATTACTTGATATTGACGCGCCAAATAAAACAAGAACAGACTGTTCAAAATTGCGAAATCATTTTGGGCAATTTTTGGCAAAGATACTTCCCCACCAACGAAGGCGGGCAAAAATATCGGCTACCGTCAGACAAACGCTAGAACGGTCTATATTATCAAGTATAAGTATAGTAATTGTTTTTGACGGACCCCTCAAAAAGTGGCATTTAAAAGGGTCCGTTTTAGGACTCGTTTTTTTGTCACAAAAATACCCGTCCAAACACCTTAAACAAACGCCTCGATGGGTGGTATTTTTTTGGCAAAAAAGGGGAAAATGGGTCAGAATGATCCTTTTTGGGCTCCAAAAACGGGTATTGTGACGGGCAATTCGTCGTGGGGGGGGGGGTTAGTTAAAACGGAAAAAACTCAACGGATACATTTCTTGGTAGGGTTGGCACGACGGGCTGAAATTTTGCACAGTATCTTGTCTCACTAGTATCTACACATTTCGTTTCATAAAGATCTCTCGAAAACCCATAGATTCCGAATTTGAAAAGTAGTCCCATAAATAACAACAGCAACAACAACAACAACAACAACAACAACAACTTGTTCCGTTACTTGGTAATTGATGAAATTTGGGGTGTTAATTACATTAATTACAATATTTTTTTGTAAAAAATATTAATTTTTTTCATAAAGATTAAATGTTGAACTAATATCATTAAATTGGCGCGCCAGACTATGTCAGGGCGTCAGAGCGTCAGCGCAGCGTAATGGGCTTATACGGACAGCCGCCAGGGGGAAGGAGGAACTCGCACAAAAGTTAAGTCTAGTCATTGTTGACCCTAGCGCGATCTGTCAACCCAGCTCATCATGCATTAATACCTGCACCTGGGTGAACATGGGCGGGAACAACGACGGGTCCAAGCAGCTTGTAGCAGGCCAAGGAGGTTAGACGAGAGAGGTAGAGTTTTCCTGCTTTAGAGCTTCCGCCGCCCTTTCCAAAAAAGGAAGGAAAAAAGGGAGTTTGAAAGACAACAAACTCGGCTGACGTCACAAGAGACTTATAGTGTACTAGCACATAATGAGTGTATCAAAGCCAAGGGTGCCTCTGACATTGAGGATGAGGCCCAGAGGCAGCCTCAGAGCAGGAAAAGTGCAGTCTCCAGCACATGTATCCCGCTCAACACTGCCAGCAAAGAGTCGTCCATGACTGCTGTCTTGGAATTGCATGCCACGGCTCTGAGAGCTGTGGGCCCGCCCAAGCCGATCGCCGACCGCTGCGCCTAGGAACGAGGTGGCCCCGCCCACAACGCATGCTGCAGCTCTGCTCATCTCGCACAACGTGACCCCGTCCACGTCACAAATCTCGCAGAGCGGCAGAGGAGCTTGCTTTAAACACAGAGGGAGTCAAACCGCAAGACAGGGTCAGTGGATAGGTGCAATATACTTGCCAAAAAAACTTTTGTTTACTCTCAATAAAATGTATGGAACTCGCCAGGGCATTGGACGTTACAAAAATAATGTAACATATTACAGTTACCGTTCCTTTTGTAGAAAATTAACTAGTTCCTGTTACAGTTCCTTCAGTAAAAAAAGTAACTAGCTCTTGTTACTTTGTTACATGTCATGATTTTAGATGTTTTTTAGCCTACATACAGCTAAATAAAAAAAGGTACTCAAACAAGAAGCTGCAATCTAGAAGTTTGAACAGAGTTTAAAGTACAAAAATACAAGAAGACTATTTTGAGAGGAAAAGATCTTCAAAATTGGTATTTTTGCAAAAAGTAACAAATTTTGTTCCTTTTTTTGCCGTTACCATTATTGTACCGTTACTTATATTTTCAACGTTACCTTGCTAATCAAAAATAGCTAGTTTTAGTAATGCATTACTTTTTATGTGTTACTCCAATGCCCTGGAACTCATAGTGTATCACATTCATTTTAAAAGGCCCAGCATCAATTTTTGGAAATGATGAAAAAAAGTCTCTAAGTTTTTTAATTTACATAATCTGCCTCAAAAAATAACTTGGAGTCTTGGAGAGGAAATTTTTTAATGTTTTTTACCTTGTGCTAAAATATCCTTGTTTCTTCCTACAGGAGTACGTCCTTGACTGTGCACCCCACCATCTCAAGGGACTCCATGAACTTGCTCCTGACTGAGTGCCCCAGCTCGTCCCTTATGGAGGACCCCATTGCCAGCAGCGAGAGGGGCGGAGGAAGAGGGGCGAGACGGGAGTATGAAAATGGTAACATGCTTTTTATAATCTAC
>JAAUYB010129360.1_pt1 | contig 16613 bp, 14 predicted proteins | sample 7278071 | NCBI WGS metagenome assembly JAAUYB01 (sample SAMN14350121, study PRJNA611818) | marine sediment metagenome | isolation source: surface marine sediment (1.8m) | place: French Polynesia: Moorea | collected 2018-08
ACTTCCTCAGACACCTGATACACCTCTGCGCTAATAGCTGGCCCCATAGCAATGCGTAAATTTTCCAGGGAACTCCCCCAAGCTTGCAAGCGGGCGATCGCTTCTGGGACAATACGTTGGGCAGTTCCCCGCCAACCTGCATGGATAGCTGCGATATTTCCTGTCACTTCATCTCCGATCAAAACGGGGGTACAATCAGCACTAGCAACCCAAATGGCCTGTTTTTCTTGGTTAGCAATGATGCCATCTGCAGGGGGAAAATCCTCATCTGAGGTGTCTTGGAGAATCTCACTAGCAGATAAAATACAGTGGCCATGCACTTGTTTAACTCGGTAAGTAGTAGCTTCTGGGTGCAGAATTTTACTTAATTCTTCGGGGGGACGGGGATGGAAAGGTTGGGTGAAAAAGCCGTGAGGCCAAGGTTTTAAAAGGGAACAGGTCAAATAGGGTAAACCTTCCCAAGACTGCCATTCCCAAGTTTGAGTGGGGCGATCGCCGATCATAGAAAAAACCAAATAAAGTGAACATTCCCCTTAAAATTTAGCGGGTTTTCGCATGAGATCGCTAATGGTAAGATCGATTTGAGGACTTCCATCAAAGACGGTGCCTACGTCAAACCGTTGTAAGTGAATTTTGGCTAAGTTATAGGCTTCTGGGGGCAAAGGAATATAACCCGCATCAGCAACTAATTCTGGAGCTTTCTCTAAATAGTATTCTACAAAAATTTCTAGGGCAGGATTTTCTTGGGCGCGTTTGGCGTTAACGTAGAGGAAGAGAGGACGAGATAAGGGAGTATATTCTTCGTTTTCCACGGTTTCTGTCGAAGGGATAACCCCACCATTGCCATTATCCACTGCCACTGCTTTGAGTTTATCTTGATGTTGCTGATAATAACCAAAGCCAAAATATCCAATGGCGTTGGGATCTTGAGAAACCCCTGTCACTAAAACCTCATCATCTTCATTACTAACATAATCTTGGCGACTTGCTCCCGTTTCTCCAAGGATAGCTTTGGGAAAGTAGTCATAAGTACCAGAAAGCTCGTCTGGCCCATATAGGGTTAAGGGGCGAGCAGGATAGGTTGCATCCACTTGCTTCCATTGTGTAATTTTATCTTGGGCGGCTGGTTCCCAGATAGTTTTTAATTGTTCAACGGTTAAAGTTTCTGCCCAATTATTGTTAGGATTGACAACAATGGTAATAGCATCAAAAGCAATGGGAAGCTCAATATAACGGATTTCATTATTACTGCAAGCTTTCATCTCTTCGGTTGAAATAGGACGAGAAGCCGCATTAACATCTGTTTCTCCAGCACAAAATTTCTGAAACCCGCCTCCTGTTCCTGAAAAATCTCCTTCTATTTTAAGCTCTTTAATAGATGCTTTTGTTGCTTCGGTTGTATAGGTTTCGAGTACGGCTTCGGTAATAGGAAAAACCGTACTTGAGCCATCAATTTTAATGGGTTTAATGGCTGAGGATGGCACCGATCCACAGGCGGATAATAGGGAGAGAGACAAAAAAGCCACACCCCATATTCTCACCTTAAAAATTTGTTTAATATTCTCTAACATCGTTTATACAAAAAGGATATACTCTAAAGTACAGTTTCATTCTAATAGTTAATTTTAGATAAGAGCAAAAAAGTTAATAATTTTTTATAAATAAGCTGTCAAATAAATCAGCTTCTTGATTAAAATCCTTAGGGGTTCGGTTGTTTGGTAATGTGATGAGTGGTACGGTACAATATTAGAAGTTTTAAGAGTGGGTATAGGATGAACCATGCTAATTGATCCCTTTACAACTGTGGCTCAGATAGTCAACTTTTTTATCCTGATTTTATTGCTAAAACGGTTTCTGTATCGACCTATTCTTAAAGCAATGGAACAGCGAGAAAAAAAGATTATAAATTGTTTACAAGAAGCAGAAATTGAAGTCAAAAATGCTCAAAAAGAGGCGGAAATCTATCGAAAAAAACAACAAAAATGGGAGGAGCTAAAAAGAAAAAGATTTGAGCAACTAAAAGAAGAAGTTGCAGAGCAAAAAAAAGTATTAATCGCCAACGCTGAAGAAGAAATTGAAGCTTTAAGGACTCAATGGTATGAACAACTACAACAGGAAAAACAAACTTTTTTAGAAAGTTTACATCAACAAGTTAATGAGCAAATTATGAAAATCGCTAGACAAGCTTTTCAAAATTTAGCAGATTCCAGCTTAGAACATCAAATGATTAGCAAATTTATAGAAGGATTACCTAATCTTTCCCAAGAACAAATTAAGATGACTCATCCCTTAATAAATACTGAACATCAATGCTTGACCATTTCTTCGAGTTTTCCTATAGATTCAAGCCAAAAAGAACAATTAATTCAGGCATTAAAAAACCATTTTCATAAAGATATTAATGTTACCTTTCAAACCACCACCGATAGAATTTGCGGCATTGAACTTTGCAATCATGATTATCGAATTTCTTGGCATTTAGATCACTATCTTGATGAACTGGAAGCCAAAATGTCTCAATTATTAGAAGGTGGGGAAAATGCCACAAGAAACTGACTTTTTGAAAACAGTATTAGAAGAATTTTTTCAAGTTTCTGACACCGTTTTAAACAGCCATGAAACTGAATTAAAACCCCAAGAAATAGGCACTGTTACCTACCTAGCCAATGGTATTGCCCGCGTGACAGGTTTGCCCAATGTAAAATCAGAAGAATTAGTCACTTTTGCAGGAATTGGGTTAGGAATGGTCTTTAACCTCGATCCCCAGGAAGTTGGTGTCATTTTACTCCATAGCAGTCAAGGATTAACCTCTGGATGTCAAGTCTATCCTACCGGACAGGTGATGGATGTTCCCGTAGGAGAAAAACTATTAGGAAGAGTTGTGGACGGTATAGGAAGACCCTTAGATAATCAAGGGGTAATTGCCACTTCACAGCGTTTTCCCATTGAAAGAGAAGCCCCTGCTATTATGGATCGTTCTCCGGTTAACGTTCCCCTACAAACAGGAATAAAAGTTATTGATGCTTTAATTCCCATTGGACGGGGACAGCGAGAATTGATTTTGGGCGATCGCCAAACGGGAAAAACAGCCATCGCTCTCGATACTATCCTCAACCAAAAAAAAGAGGGGATAATCTGTATTTATTGCGCCATTGGACAACGAAGTTCTGCGGTAGCTAAACTCATCAATGAGTTACGACATCATCAGGCCATGGATTATTGTATTGTCGTGGTTGCTGGAGGAGAAACCCCACCAGGGCTAAAATATATCACCCCTTACGCTGCGACTTCCATGGCCGAGTATTTCATGGAAAAAGGGAGAGATGTGCTGATTATTTATGACGATCTTATCCAACACGCCCGCGCTTATCGAGAATTATCTCTTTTGTTGCGTCGTCCCCCAGGTAGAGAGGCGTTCCCTGGGGATATTTTTTACATCCATTCTCGTCTCTTGGAACGCTCAACCCACCTCAGAGCAGAATTAGGAGGGGGTTCTCTGACTGCTTTACCCATTGTGGAAACAGAAGCCCAAAATATCTCTGCATATATACCCACCAACCTTGTTTCCATAACAGATGGACAAATTTACCTTACCCCCGATTTATTTCAAAAAGGAATATTACCCCCCGTGGATGTGGGAAAATCAGTATCCCGTGTGGGAGGAAAAACCCAATTACCAGCTTATCGCGCTGTTGCGGGGGATTTGCGCCTATCCTATTCCCAATTTGTGGAATTAGAAACCTTTTCCCGTTTTGCTACTCGATTGGATAAAGCCACCCGTCAAACCCTAGAGAGGGGTCGTCGTGTCCGAGAAATACTCAAACAACCCCAATATCAACCGATTCCGGTAGCCCAACAAATTGCGGTGTTATTAGGGGTGAGTTATGGTCTTTTTGATCAATTACCCTTAGACAAAATTGCTCATGCAGAAGCCATGATTCGTCTGGAAATTGTTGAAAAACTACCTGACGTTTGTCAAAGAATCCAACAAGGGGATAAGTTAACAGAAGGCGATCGCAAAGCTTTATTAGATATTGCTGAACTTGCACTGTCAAAATTCAGTTATGATTAATTTTCAGAGAAGTTGCCCTTAACTAATGGTGCTTCCCCGCCGATACCAATACCTGTGTTAAAGATTTGTGCATTAGTAATATTGAGGTTATCCATAGATGCTCCAGTTACATCAGCATCATAGATCATGGCATAGGCAAAGTTGACATTATCCAAATTTGCTTCATTAAGACTGGCATTTGTTACCATAGCTCCAGTAAGGTTTGCCCCTTCTAAGTTGGCTCCAGTCAGATCAGCCCCTTCTAAGTTAGCTTCTGTGAGGTTTGCTCCTTGAAGGTTAGCGTTTCTGAGATCAGCACCAATTAAATGAGCATATTTCAAATCTTCGTTACTAAGATCGCAAGCTTGACACTGTCCCGTTTCTAATAATTGTTGTACATGAACGGGATTTCCTGCCATCACAGGACTCGCTAATATCAGGGGAGTAGCTAGTATTATGGCGTTTAATAGGTTCCTTTTCATATTTAATCCTCCTCGCCTCTGTTTCTTAATTTCAATGTAACTAATCTTCATAGAAACCCCCTCCCCCGATTGGGTTATTTTTTTGTTCCCGTTTTCCTACAACTTAATTCTACAATTAGATTAAAAAGCGTTATCAAAAGAAATTATTATGTTTAGTTTTGGCAATGTTTTCTCAGAAATTGCTTGTATTCTGGCGATCGCAACTGCGGTAGGAGGGTTAGCTCTATGGTTACGTCAACCATTGATTATGGCATTTATTATTGTTGGTATTCTCATTGGTCCTGCGGGCTTACGGTTAGTTTCTGCCAATGAAGAGGTAGAATTATTAGCTGAATTAGGCATTGCTTTATTATTATTTGTGGTGGGTTTAAAGCTTGATCCCCATGAAATTCAATCCGTGGGTCCTGTGGCTATTATTGCGGGAATGGGACAGATTTTAATAACGGGTGGCTTAGGTTATTTAATTGCTATTTTTTTAGGTTTTCAGACAATTTATGCTTTTTATATTGGTTTATCTTTGACCTTTTCAAGTACAATTATTGTTGTTAAATTATTATCAGATCGACAAGAAATTGATGCGTTACATGGCCGAATTGCCCTGGGGGTTCTCATTGTTCAAGATTTAGTTGTTGTCGTTGCTATGATTCTTTTAACGGCTTTTAGCGAGGAGTCTGATCAGTCTTTATGGCAGGAAATATTAGCAGTGTTACTCAAAGGAGGAGTGTTTTTATTCTTAATTGCCATATTAACTCGTTATCTCTTGCCTAAATTACTTCATGCTCTTGCTTATTCCACAGAATTATTATTAATTTTTGCTATTTCTTGGGCAATAACATTAGCTGCTTTTGGAGATACTTTAGGGTTTAGTAAAGAGGTAGGTGCATTTGTAGCGGGAGTCTCTTTAGCTTCTACCAGTTATCGAGCAACTTTAGGGGCAAGATTAGTCAGTTTACGGGATTTTTTACTGCTCTTTTTCTTCATTGATTTAGGTATTCATATTAATGTTAGTTATTTAGGCTCTGAAGTCGTTTCTGCTCTCATTTTTTCCCTATTTGTTCTCCTTGGGAAACCGTTAATGGTGATGGTTTTAATAAGTACGATGGGCTATAGAAAATATACTAGCACAATTACCAGTTTATCATTGAGTCAAATCAGTGAATTTTCCTTAATTATTGCCACATTAGGAGTAGATTTAGGTCATATTGATGAGAATGTTTTAGGCTTGATTACTTTAGTAGCATTAATTACTATGGGGGTATCCACTTATATGATTATGGACTCTCATATTATCTATGAAAAATTATCACCCCTTGTCTCTCATTTAGATAAATTAATCCCTCATTCAAAACAAAAATTAGGGGATTTAGATACGGTTAATATTAATAGCATTGATATAATTATATTTGGTTTAGGACGCTATGGTGGCAGTTTAATTCGAGCTTTACAAGGCACAGGTTTACAGGTTTTAGGGGTTGATTTTAATCCCGAATTAGTGAGAGAATGGCGCAGTAAAGGAATATTAGCTTTTTACGGTGATGCAGAAGATCCTGAATTTGCAGCAACCCTTCCTTTAAATAAAGCTAAATGGGTAATTAGTACCTTACCAGGACAACGTATAGGACTGACCTTATTACATACTTTACAACAGCAAAAATTTCAAGGCAAAATTGCTTTGACCAGTCACACCCAACGGGAGATGGAAATCCTTAAAAATGAGGGTTCTGACTTAGTTTTATTACCCTTTAGAGACGCAGCACAAGAAGCAGCAAGAATGTTAGTCATCGATTTTAATTAAACCCTATTTGAGTTAATTTAGATCCTATTCCTTTTATATTTAGTCACACCGTTTTTATGATGATAAGTCGAAGAACTATTTTAAAACAAGTACGCTAAAACGCATTTTAAATGCGTTTTAGAAGGCAAAAGGCAAAAGGCAAAAGGCAAAAGGGAAGTAGGTTATAGCCTTTTTATCAAATCTCACTAATAGGCAGTTTAAATGCACAACAGCTTACCAACTTTAGGATTTAGTTGTATAGCTTTTTATCCCTTAAATTTTCCTATTGCTGATGACAATGATTACTAAAGATTATTTATTTTAAAAATCTTAGTTTATCAGTTATCATAAGCATAGCCGTTAACATCAAAATCAAAGATATCAACAACTCTGGCTATTAAAATTGATTGGTTTTTATGTATTACTGTAGAAAAAAGCAAAATTTTTTAACCCTTGCTCTTTCATGGTTTTTGACAGTTTTAATTTCTGTCGGATCTGTTGGATTCATCTTGCCAATTGTAGCACAGGAAAAGCCAACAGCACCGATTAAGTTAGAAGGAAGAACCCTTTTTTATGTCAGTGAATCAGGACAATATACAGCCAAACAAAGAGCTAATGAAGCTAACAGTCATTTAGACAAAATACTAGATGATAATCAATCCCCCATTTTAGTAGAAATTGATACCAGTAAAGAAGTTCCCGTAATTACGATTAATGAACGTTATTTAATCTCTGTTACTTACAACGATGCACCATTAGGAAAGAGTTTAAGAGGACAAGCATTAGCCTGGAAAAACACCTTAGAAATTGCTATTAGAAAAGCTGAATATGAAAGAACTGCCCAGTATTTTATTAAGGCTATTTTTATCTCGATAGCTATTATTTTTATAGCTTTTATTCTGTCTTGGAAACTAGGAGTAATTTGGCAGCGTTGGCTCAAACCTTTGGAGGAAAAAGAAACAAATCCTCAACCTAATACATCATCTCCGTTGATTCAACCATTAACCACTACTCCGGCTGAATCATCTTTAAATTTACAGCTAGTAGGCTCTCTAGTTCTTTTAACAATTATTAGAGGTATTATTTGGATCGTTGCACTGGGTTATATTAGCGGTTTATTTCCTCAAACTCGTCAATGGAGTCATTTAATTATTGAGATTTTAAAAATTAGTTTAGTTACCGATATTTTTCGTCTAGGCAATCAAAAGTATTCGGTATTTGACTTTTTTATATTAGTAGGATTATTAGCTGGCTTAGTAACCTTAACTCGCATGATCAGCACTGTGTTAAAATCAAAGTTATTAAGTGCTACCGGACTTAATCGCGCTATCCAAGATACCACTGCTTTAATTGTTAATTATGCTCTGATTTTCCTAGGGACTATTGTTGTCTTACAAGTTTGGGGATTAGATTTAAGTTCTTTAACGGTTTTTGCTAGTGTTTTAGGAGTTGGAATTGGTTTAGGACTTCAAGGAATTGCTAAAGAATTTGTTAGTGGATTAGTCTTAATTTTTGAACGTCCCATTCAAGTTGGAGATTTTGTTGAAGTCAGTGGACTCATGGGAACAGTAGAAAGAATTAGTGTCAGAAGTACGGAAATAAGAACTCTAGATCAGGTTTCTGTGATTTTACCCAATTCTCGTTTTTTAGAGTCACAAGTTATTAATTGGAGTCATTCTAGTCCGATTTCTCGCTTAAAAATTCCTGTTAGTGTTGCCTATGGTTCCAATTTAGAAGTGGTTAAAAAAGTCTTAATTGATACTGCCAAAGATCATCGAGAAGTTTAATCTATGCCATCTCCTCAAGTTTGGTTTGCTGAATTTGGTAATAGTTCTCTTGATTTTAACTTATTGGTTTGGATTCGTAAACCTTATAAACAATTTCAAATCAAGAGTGATCTTTACTTTAAAATTGATAGCCAATTTAGAGAAGAAGGAATTGAAATACCTTTTCCTCAACAAGACTTGCATTTTCGCTCTAGTGATTTACCCCAAAATATTTCCCCCGATCTCATCAAATCTTTAACTAACCTATCTGATAGTTTAGCCACTTGGTTAAAAACTAATTCCCATCAGACTACTATTCAAGATAAAAATAAAGATATAAAATAAAAAAATAGAAGCCAAAAAATACTTAATAAATCCTATGAAAACTATATTAGCGATTGAAACAAGTTGTGATGAAACTGCCGTAGCTATTGTTAATAATTGTGAGATTTATAGTAGCGTTGTTGCCTCTCAAATTGAACTTCATAAACGTTATGGTGGTGTGGTTCCTGAAGAGGCTTCTCGTCAACATCTTCTGACAATTAATCCTTGTATTGATCAAGCTTTACAGGCAGCAAAATTAAGCTGGAATGAAATTGATGGTATTGCTGCAACGGTTGCCCCAGGATTAATAGGAGCATTAATGATAGGAGAAACTGCTGCCAAGACTCTGGCTATAATTCATCAAAAACCATTTCTGGGTATTCATCATTTAGAAGGTCATATTTATGCAACTTATTTGAGTGAAACAAACTGGAAAACGCCATTTTTATGTTTATTAGTATCAGGAGGTCATACCAGTCTTATTTATGTCAAAGATTGTGGTATTTATGAACAATTAGGAAGCACTCGTGATGATGCAGCAGGGGAGGCTTTTGATAAAGTTGCTCGGTTATTAAACTTAGGTTATCCAGGGGGTCCAATTATTGATAAATTAGCGGCAACAGGAAACCCGAAAAGATTTCCTTTGCCAGAGGGTAGAGTTTCTTTGAAAGAAGGGGGTTATCATCCTTACGATTCCAGTTTTAGTGGCTTAAAAACGGCAGTTTTACGCTTAGTAGAAAAGCTTAAACAAGAGAATCCTGAAGCGTTACCAATTGCTGATTTAGCTGCTAGTTTTCAAGAAACTGTCGCCCGTTCATTAACCAAAAAAACTATTAATTGCGCCCTAGATAATAACATTACTCATATTGCTATTGGTGGGGGTGTTGCAGCCAATAGTGGATTGAGAAATCATCTCCAAGAAGCTGCCAAAGAACATAATTTGACTGTTCATTTTCCGCCTATTCAACTCTGTACTGATAATGCTGCCATGATTGCTTGTGCTGCTGCTGATCATTTAAATAGAGGTCATACTTCTCCTCTGAATTTAGGCGTAAAATCTCGTTTAGATATTACTGACGTTATGACGCTTTATCAGTATTAGAGCAATTATGTAGTCGGACAAAATTCAAGTTAACTATTGAACCTTTTCTAACTACACTCTAACTTATAAATCTCTTCTGCCACGCTTTTTAAGCGTCTTAATTGTGCTTTCATATCGTTTCTTGTCCAAGGAGCAGCAAATTGGTTAAAACCCCAACTTATTAAAGGGTTAGGAATCTCAAACTCAAAACGATTAATTAATTTTGTTCCCTGTATTGTTGGTTGACATTCCCAACGATCGCATCCTTTAAAAAAACCATTAAACTGCCAAACTATTAACCCTGGTTCTCTCTCAATAACATGACTAATTAAAGTCGGATTGATAATAGGAACTTTAATAATAAAACGACTTCTTCCCCCAATTTCCGTACTCCATTCTCGAATAGGTTCACATTTCAAAGCGGGGTTTAACCAACGGTGCATTAAGTCTAAATCAGTAATACAGCGTTCAACAATTGTGGCACTGGCATTAATTAAAATTGTTTGTTCAAAAACTTGGTGTGAGGACATATAGAAGTCAGAAGTTAGAAATAAAATCTTAATGATTAATGCTGTTAAAGTATTAATATTGTACCATCACAATATAAGAAAAGATAGAATATAAACTCATGAAAGGACTTTGGTTAGAAAATCATCAATTACAGTTAAAAACCGATTTACCGATTCCCAAACCTAGCACAGATGAAGCATTAGTCAGGGTTCTCCAAGCAGGGGTTTGTAATACTGATTTAGAATTACTACGGGGTTATTATCCCTATCAAGGCATTCTCGGCCACGAATTTGTTGGTGTGGTCGAACAGGGCCCCCAACATCTCATTAATAAACGGGTTGTGGGTGAGATTAACGCTGTCTGTGGTAAGTGTCGTTTTTGTCGTGGGGGTTCCCCAACCCATTGTCAAAATCGTACGGTTTTAGGGATTGTTAACCGTAATGGGGCGTTTGCTGATTATTTAACCCTACCCATTACCAATTTGCATCCCGTTCCTGACAATGTTAGCACCGATGTTGCTACCTTTACCGAACCCTTGGCCGCTGCTTTAGAAATTCAGCAACAGGTATCTATTGGAGAAAATCAACGGGTTTTGGTGGTAGGAGATGGTAAATTAGGACAATTAGTAGCCCAAACCCTAGCTTTAACGGGGTGTGATTTATTGGTAATTGGTCGTCACCCAGAAAAACTGGCTAACCTCGCTACGAGAGGCATTAAAACAGGGTTAGAAACAGCAGTAACCGAGAGAAGTTTTGATATTGCCGTTGAATGCACAGGAAACCCTCAAGGGTTTGAGCTTGCCCGTCGTTGTCTCTGTCCTCGTGGTGTTTTGGTATTAAAGAGTACCTATGCAGGAAAATTAACCCTAGATGCTTCAGCCTTAGTGGTTGATGAAATTACGGTCATTGGTTCCCGTTGCGGCCCCTTTACCCTGGCTCTAGAATTATTAGAAAACCGACAAGTTGACGTTGAACCCTTAATTCAAGGGCGTTATCCCCTTGAAGAAGGACTCCAAGCTTTTGAAACAGCACAACGACGGGGGGTGTTGAAAGTTTTAGTTGAGATCAGCCATTAATCTAAACAAGTGTCAAGAATTCGCCAATCATTGCTACTAATAAAATCAAGGCGATGATAACCTTCTAAAACGAGATCAGACCGTTGACCATCTCTCGCAGCCAGATAAGGGGTCTGTAAGGACACAGAATAAGGATACTTAGTGCCATCAGAGGGATCAAGAATAAACATCGTCATTTGATTGCCTTTAAATGCCCCTGTAAAACAACTAAATTCTGACCTTGGCATATAAACAGCACCTTTTACCTCCCCCTGATCAACTGTGAAGACCATATATTCTTGTCCAATTTTATCAGGTTGACGGGAACTACCATAGAGATAAGTACCGTTGGGGGGCAAATTTCGAGAAGGGGTTTGTCTCAATAATTGTTTTTTATTTGTATTAACATCTTTCTCGGCTGCAAGAGTGGGCAAACTGTTAACAATGCCTAAACTTGAAAGAAGACTCAATGACAATAAAAAAAGATGGGTAAGTGAGGGTAAAAACGATTGATTAAATAACATGGTATATTTCTAAAAATCCCGTGATTGCAAGTCTATCTATGTTCACCACCCCTCCGTGAAAACGGGACTCAATCACCCCAAAAGGCGACTTTCCCTCTTCCCAAGGAATGGCTTAATTAATTGCTAAAAATGGCCAAAAAATCAGTACACTTAACCGACTCTTCTTGTCCATTATCAAAACTTAAATGGAAGCCTATTTAACAAGATACCAACGACGGTATTGATGTTTAATGCTGGCTCCTCAAATATGCCACAAACTCTAAAGCCTAGTAGGACATAGCTAAGGGCAAAAACTATCCTCACAACCACCTTCATTGTGCAATCACTTTCCTAAATAAATCAATAATTTTCTTAAATTTTAATAAGTTGTCATATTTTAGCGATATATGCGGACGGAGAGACTCGAACTCTCACGCCAAAGACACTAGAACCTAAATCTAGCGCGTCTACCAATTCCGCCACGTCCGCGTTGTATCCGGTCTACCATTGTAACACATATATTCCCACATCAAGGGAGACTGTGATAATTTAGGATTAATATAAAAGTGGTATTTTTAGCAACACAATAAAAACAGAGGAAATTACTATGACTATATCTTCAAATTATGAATTTAACAATAGTCAAAATGAGATTTTTCAAGATTTAGCTAACAAAATGCGTTTTGTTGGTATTCTTCTCCTTGTTGGTGGTATTTTTAGCACAATTATCGGTGTTGCTGTTATTTTTGTGGGAATTTTTCTTCAGAAAGAGGATATTTTTATAAATAGTGGAATGAGCAGTATCATTCAAGGAATCTTGTTTTTGCTGATTAGTAGTTGGATACGCAAAGCAGCCTTAGGATTTTTTCAAATTGTTAAAACAACTAATAACGACATTGAAAATCTGATGAGTGCCATAAGTGAGCTTCGTAAGCTTTACACTTTACAGTACGTTCTGGCAATAATCATGATTATTTTTATTGGTCTTAGTCTTATTATTAGCATGAATGAAAACTTGAGAGTTTTTTTGAGTTAATAAGGTAACACAAATTCTAGAGGATGTCTCCTTATCTATAGGCCCTTGCATTCATCCCCATCCTTCTATAAGGTGGGGATGAATGCAAGGGCCTTCGGTTAAGATTTTTTTGATTGTCGTTTACGATTGGATTTTGATGGACTCCGAGAAGTAGAAACACTTTTTGGCGATCGCTGACGAGGCAATTGATCGACATAAATGGGGACAGTAAAGTGAAATTTACTACCATGATCTTTCCCTTGGGATTCTGCCCAAATTTTACCACCCCAACCGCGAACAATTTGACGACAGATAGCCAAACCTAGACCCGTTCCCCCTGTACTGCGACGTAATGCCCCTTCTTCTTGGTAAAAGCGGTCAAACACTGTTTCTAAGCGTTTTGGTTCAATTCCCCGCCCTGTATCAGCCACCGTCACTTCTAAATTATAGGGACTACTGCAACTTACTTCTATGGTGATTTTGCCCTCTTCAGTGGTGAACTTGCAAGCATTGTCTAATAATTTGGCCAACACTTCTACTAACCATTCCCCGTCTGCTTGAACTAGGGGAAGTTCATCTATTACCAGATTTTCAATGGCGGGGAGTTTTCTCTCCTTATGGCGGGCCCTAACATTACTTACGGATAATTCTACACATTCATATAAATCCAAAGCCTCTATATTCCACTCAACCCGTCCACTTTCTAATTGAGATAGGGTCAAGAAATCTTGTACCAATTTTCGCATTCGTTCGGCATCTTGCAGAGCCGTATTGAGCATCACTTGACGCAACTCAAGGGACATATCTGGTTCCGAGGCTAAACTTTCTAAACAGACTTGAATGGTAGATAAGGGTGTCCGTAACTCATGGCCGGTAATGGCCACCAAATTAGAACGAGTGCGATCAAGGGCTTCGAGTTGTTCATTGAGATCCTGCAGATTAGCATAAGCTTCCGCTTGAATTAAAGCTACCCCAATTTGAGTGGCGATCGCATTCACCAAACCCACATCTTCTTCTTTCCAGGTAATGGGTTTCGGGCCACAATGATGTAATTCCAACATTCCCAAGAGTCTTCCCCCATAGAAGATAGGAACCAACATCCAAGACAAAATAGAACAATTACTAACTAAAGTTTGTAAAGATTTTTCTGAGTTCTTCTGCTGTCCTTGACTTTTAATAATACGAGGATCACTGGTAGCATTATCAATGGTTAAAGCGTCCCGTAACTCAACCACTTCTAGGAAGAGAGGATTATTTTTTAGGGGCCAGGTTTGCCCTTTAATCGAAGCAATACCTTGATTGAGAAATTCGTGTTCAATAGTAGCGGTGGTATCCGTTTCCTTGCAACGATAGAGCAAACAACGACAGACTCCTAACCCTTCCCCCAACTTTTGGACAGCTATTTGTAGAATTTCGTCAGAATCAAGAGATAAACGAATGGCGGTAGTAACGGAATTAATTAATCGTTCCTTATGTTCTTTAGAAGCTAGAGAACTATTAGCTTTAATCAGTTTATATTGACCGGCTTGAAGATAGGTCACTAATCGTTGTACAAAAGGATCAGGATTATTATGAACAACATCCCAAGTGGTGTTATCTATTTCTTTTTGCTGATCTCCCTTTTCAGTTAACCCTTCTGATGATAAATATGTTTGACGGGCTATTTGCGCTTTTTCTTTTAATTCTGGACGATAATCAACAATACTATCCAAAAGAATATTAGCAGCCTGTTGACTCACTTGACGGTCAAAAGTCCAAATTCCTTCAAAACGACGATTATTATCAATAGCCGAAATCATGGCTCGGTTTTGGGTGGGAATTTTTTCTTGACAAATTAAGCAGCTAGCGTAGTTTTGACCAATGACAATTAAATGCCATTCTTGAGTGAGGGTGTCTGTTGGCTCAAAAGCAATGGTTTCGTAGTCTTGGGAACGGTTCTTAAAGTCAGTTTCTGGGGCAGCTAAGACATAAACTTGATCACTTTTTTGCGCAATACGTCGATATCGTTGGGCTTCTTGACGATAAAACCGTTCTCGTTGGAAACTGGCTATCACTAACGGTTGTTCTGATCCTGCCAGTACCTGATCTTCCATGGCATGGGATAAGGCAGTCAAGGAAGCCTTAAAATACATTTGGGGCCGCCATTGGGGAAATATTTGTAACAGTTGCGTTAGAACCGATTTGGATCTGCTCATCAATGATTTTTTCCAAGATCTCCTAGCAAAATCGTGATTTCTCCTTAAACTCTATCCTACAAGAAAAAGGGAGAGGATGTGAGGATTGTAAACTAAAGCGTATTTAAAATGGGTTTTGGCCAGGCAAAAGACTAGAGGTTTATCTATTCTTGCTGTAATTTTCTCTATTATAATCTTTCTTGACATTGACAACTCTTTTCTTATTTGATTAAGATCCAAAATGAATACCATTTTTGTTTTTTTATAAGTCTATTTTTTTATGTCTTTAATTCGTATTCCTCCTGCTTGGGAAATTTCTGAGAATCACATTACCCCTGATGGGGTTTATTTTAATCGTCGTCGCCTTCTTAAAGGTATCATTGGCACAGGAATTGCTGCTAGTTTGATTCCCCTTACTGGTTGTCAACAATCTGCTTCTAAAACTGCTTTAGAATCAAGTTTAAACCTTCCAGAAATTCCAGGTATCAAAACTTCCCCCCAATTTAATCGTGTTGAGCGTCCCATAACCGAAGAAATATTAGCTGGACAATATAATAATTTCTATGAGTTTGGAGGCACAAAAAATATTTGGTTAAAAGCCCAAAAGTTACCTACTGAAAACTGGAAAGTTGAAGTCACTGGGTTAGTTAAAAATCCTAAAACCTATGATATTGATGATTTAAAAAAGAAGTTTTCTTTAGAGGAAAGAATTTATCGTTTTCGCTGTGTTGAAGCTTGGTCAATGGTATTACCTTGGGTTGGGTTTCCTATGAAAGCACTTATGCAAGCAGTTGAACCCACCAGCGAAGCAAAATTTGTTCTTTTTAGCTCTTTTTATGATCCAGAAATCACAACAGGCCCTGGTTTTCATGTCGGTTCTTTACCTTGGCCTTATCAAGAAGGGTTAAGAATTGAGGAAATGGCTAATGATTTGGCATTTTTTGCTGTGGGAATTTATGGACATGATTTACCTAAACAACATGGCGCACCATTACGCATGGTTATTCCTTGGAAATATGGGTTTAAGGGAGCAAAATCTATTGTAAAAATTGAATTTCTAAAGGAACAACCTGCCACCTATTGGAATACAATTGACCCTAATGAATATGATTTTGAAGCTAATGTAAACCCCAATAAACCTCACCCCCGTTGGTCACAAGCAACAGAGAAATTTATTAGTAAAGGGCCAGGTTTATCTTGGGAAATAAAAGAAACTTTACCCTACAATGGTTATGGAGAATATGTTGCTAATTTATACACTTAAATTCTGCATTTTTTTATCTTCTGTAAGTATTATTAACAGCAAAAAATGCGCCATTTTCTATCTAAAAGATGACGCATTTTTCCCTAAGTTATAGTGAGCTTTTCTAAGTAAAAACTAGCGATCAATAAATGCAAAATCAAGTTGTAAAGTAGTTTGAATAATGACTTGATTTTGTTCAGAAACATCTACCATTATACTGTCACCATCTTTAACTTTTCCAGCTAAAATTGATTCTGCTAAACTATCTTCTAACCGTCTCGTAATAGCGCGGCGTAGAGGTCTTGCACCATAACTAGGATCGTAACCTTCATCAGCAACTAATTCCTTAAATTCCTCAGTAACATTTAAAGTAATTTGACGTTGTTCATCTAATTGTTTGGCAACTTCTGCTAATAAAATATCAGCAATTTCTCTGACTTCAGATTTAGTTAATTGACGGAAGACAATAATCTCATCTAAACGGTTAAGAAACTCAGGTCGAAAATATTGCTTCAATTCCTCATTAACGGCTTCTTGAATGTGCTTATAATGAAGGTTATCATCATCGCTTTCTGTTTCAAATCCAAAGTTATAACCGCCCTTTTCAATTACTTTTGACCCCAGATTAGAAGTCAT
>JAAUYB010009632.1_pt1 | contig 16587 bp, 17 predicted proteins | sample 7278071 | NCBI WGS metagenome assembly JAAUYB01 (sample SAMN14350121, study PRJNA611818) | marine sediment metagenome | isolation source: surface marine sediment (1.8m) | place: French Polynesia: Moorea | collected 2018-08
AGTGACCTCTTGACCCTCCTGCAAGTTCTGCACAGAAAGCGTCGTGATGTCTCCAATCAGAACTCCTCGAAAACAAGTTCCTGCATCTCCGTCGATTACGAGGTTACCGCTCAGATTGCCAAGGTCCACAACACCCTGAGATTGAACCTTGGTCCAAGTGTTCTCGGCGTCAAGGGCAGCCAATCCGCTCAGGTCCGGCAGGTCATCAGCCTCGAGCTTCGTTCCCATTACTTCGATAACAGTCTCTGGCAAATTCCATCCGTCCATCGCATTGAGCTCAGCCGCCGTTGCGGTAAGCGGAATGTTGATTCCAGGAAAAGTGTTTTTGATTGCCAGCTTGATGTTCCTGATATGATCGTCTCCCTCACGCCGCTTGTCAGTCGGCAAGGGATTAGACGGATCTAGGTCATCAATAAACTGCACATTCTCAAGACCCATCAGAAGCTCCTCCTACAAAGTAGTCATGTCCCGTATGCTCACGAGACTCATGATAATTCAATATGTCGATCTTGGCCTGCCGCTCCATGAGGGCAAGTCCGCTCGCCAGCGGCGCGTTCTGTACTTGCAAAGCAGCGACCGTTTTGAGGGCCTTACAGAAGACCCAGTTTTTGGCTTCGATCAGCCAGAGATTACTGACCTCAGTCGCGTTGTCCGCGAAGTTTCCTGTTTGACGAACATACGCCAGAACATTGAGGGTAGATGCATTGCTAGCGGCTAGTCGGAAATGCAACTCATTCCCTCGTAGGGCGTAATACGTCAACTCCGTGCTGGGCTCTTCTCCCTGCAGCTGAGCAAAGAAAGTCTTCGTCAGATAGTGTATGTTATTCTCCCCGTCCACGTAGTATGGCCGTGCGTCTTCCTGCTCACGCGCGAAATTGGTACCAAGGCTCACAAACGTATCTCCAATGCTCACGCTCAGAGACAACGTCTGCTGGAGAAACCAAGGGAAGAAGTCTCCCCGCTCCAACTCATCTATGGCGATGTTGATCTCGTTCACGACGCTCGTTCTCAGATTCGTGCTCTTTCTCTGGCCAAGTCGAGACATTGCTTCGTCGAGGATTTCTGCATTTGTAGGCACTGAATGCCTCCTTATTTGCAATCAATTATTGCGGATAATTGCAATCAATTAAAACTGTCAGTCGTCAAATCTGTAGCAGTTGTTCTCGCTGAGCCTTTCCCTCAGATCGAGAACCCTCTGCGCTTGTCTGGGCGTCTGGTCTTCTGGCTCGATGTCCAGCAGCTCATTCAGCTCTTCCTTCCACTCGTCGCACAGCCAGCGGAGCTCAAAGCTGCCAATGGCCTCAACGATCTTATTCATATCCTGATCGTAAGTTCCACGAGTAACGGGCACCCATTCCGAAGGTATCGCCGCAATAAGACCCGCACACGCTGCCAGTATAGTCACGACTCCAGTCACTGTCATTTCCTTCTTAGTTAAAGCCATCTCGAGCTACCCCCAAACGCTTTTCATAAGTGCGGAGCCCGCCAAGTCCCAGCATGCCAAGCAAGATGGTCGTCAATTCTGCTGTGTCAAGGCGAGGAGCCTCTCCCAACTCTACTCCCCACAGGAATGCGCTCCAAGACAGAATTGGCTGAATTATATAATTCCATCCGAGAGCTATGCCGCAAATCCATCCAATGGCCGGACGCCAGCCCGCCACAACGATCGACTTGTGCTGAGCCTCCTGCTGATTGATCGCCAGCTGACCTTGCACAAGGCTGGTCATCGCAGCAAGCATCTGCGTCTCAATCTGCTCCTTCGCGCGAGCCCGCTCGTTTGGATCAGGGATTCTGTCGATCAGCGGCGCAATGATCGGCCCAATCATGGACCTAACTAATTCACCTATCATAGCCATTTACTCCCATGATGAGCAACTCTTCTGGCTCATACTCCATGAGCTTCTGCATAGCGTCCTTGGACCTTACGACCATCGGACCCTCAACCGCTGGAGTAGTTACTCGATTCTCCCCCACCGCAATGCAGCCGGAGATATCTTTCAGCCAATTTCCTACATGGATCAAAATCAGATACCTGCCAACAGCTGCACCCGGCCGATCGACTTTGTGCAGATACACACCGAGTCCCTTGTTGATCAGCGCAACTACTTTGTGTCCATTTGGCCTAGTGAACGGTACTAACTGATAAAGTCCTGCAGGTACACAACTGTTAAAGGGCTCACCTCCGGGTGCGGTCGGTACCCAAGGCTGCTCCAGTGTATGAAGATCTAGGGCCGAGATAGTCCCCAGGATCACGCCGTCCTGTTCCCGTTCCCTCTCTAGCACAAGTCTCTTCATAGTCTTTCCTCAAAAAGGCAGTGGCGCAACGAACTTCAATACCGCCGTATCGACGCCATTGTTGAACTCCGCTCGACCCGCAGTACTGTTATGCTGAATGATATCGAGCTGAAAATTCGGCCCAAACTTGCCGCAGAACACCATATGGTAGCTCAGGTTCTCACTCAACAGCGGCGGCACTTGATCTTGCCAGTACGCCACACCGAACCTGATACATGGTCGAAAGAATTTGCCTTCGCGCCAGTCATGACCCCACGCCAGAGTGTACCGCCAAGTATCGGGCAAATGACTGTCGTCGCCAGTCCTCATCACACCAAGATGCCACCTATCGTAGCGCAGCTCAATCTCCTGCGTAATCCACTCGTTGTCATTGGTCAGTCCAGCACCAAGACCTACTGCCAGCGACCAGTCGTCGTCCGCCTTCGCGAGCTGCGATGCACCGAATCCCGCAAGCAACAGTAGCGCTACGAAGATGCCAATAGCGAGTCCTCGATGGTCCTTGAACCACTTGAACAGTTTTTGAATCCCTACAGCCATTATTCCCTCCTGTCTTCGAGACGGATTATTCTTTCTTTGATATCCTCGATCTCGTCGTCATGGTCGCGTATTCGCTCTTCAGCTCGCGGGAGAATTCCGTTGGAGACTCGAGCCTCAAGATTAGCAAGTCTGGCGTTATGAGTATCTCGAACTCCGTTGAGCTCTCCCTCAAGCTTGAGACCCCAAGCCACCACACTAATAAGCATAGCAAGTAGAGTAGCCACAGCGACGAGATCGCCATAGCTCCGAGCTTTGTAGCCGTTAAGTTTAACACTGTTATCTTCCACTAATGGACTCCTATCACTTCGTAGTCTATATCGTAAGATTGGAGGGTCCACTTTGGAATGCCCGAACTCTCAAATCGAATTGCAATGTACTTACCGGATATAGAAAAGTCTGCGAAAGTATCTACTCCAATGGTAAAGTTAAAGGGTCCTTCCCAGTCAATTGCTCCATCAGGAGTTTCATGAGAGCCCAAGTAAATTTGAATGTCTGTTCCTAATGGTCCTTCAATCTGAGGCCAGACATGACCTGCGAGAATTTCGTTCCCTCGCTCATTGATTACCGCTCTTCTTTCTAGATAAGTATCAACGTAGCTAATCGTGCCATAGCCAAGCAGATAGAACTTATCGTTCAACGTATAAACAGGCGCAAAGTTTCTGGCCTGCAGTTGAGTGCCGCCCCAAGCGACATCGTCATCTTCCCAAGTATTATCTGCGACCAACAAGCCACCAGTGAAGGTAACGTTGAAGGTCTCCGTAAAGGTCGTTGGGAAGCTTACCGGAGGATACTCCTTGACGACCTCCGAGAATTCTACGGACTGGTCTTCCTCATTTGCCTGGCCAACACCGATGTCGATAATTATGCCAGCTGCCAAGGCATTCTGCATCCGGACAATTTCTTCAATGTCGATTGCTTTCAGCGAAGTGCCGAACGGCAAGCTCGAAGCTGCCTCAAGCGCCAGTCCAGGAATGTCTGACTTCGAGAATCCTACATCGTTTGAGAAGTCAAATTCTTCTGCAAGAAGCAGGACAAACTCGACTTCGGCTACTGGGAACGCCTGAACAGTTCCAACAATCTCAGCAATATCGACAGCTTTCTGCGAGCTCAGACTTAGGGCAAAGGTTGTCTCAGTCGTGAGCCCGATGAGCTCCTGCCCAAGAATATTTGCTGTGACATTGATCGGCAGGTTAATGCTTGCAGCAAGGTCACCAACTGCAAGCAACTGCGGACCAAATCCGAACGACAGATCAGGCGTAGCCTGCAGGTCAAGCAGTGCGGTAAGTTCTACCGATCCTGGACCCTGCGTAGCAAACAGGATGCTCGCTTCGATCTCATTCGTGAAGCCCGAGGACGCCGACAGATTCATCTCGAACGAGAGACCTGCGTTCAGCTCGCCGCTTCCTTCCATCGTAGCAGAAGTGTCTACCGAAATGTCGGGACTTGCCTGCATTTCTGCCGTTGACTTCGCATCACCAGCCAGCAAGAAGTTCAGGTCAATTGCCGCTTCGACAAAAGGCTGATTGTTCAGATTACCCAACGTGCCGATGGTGAGGGGAAGAAGCGCGTTGAGCTCCGCGTCAGCACTAGACTCTGCTGCAACGGTAAGTGCCAGACTCGGCGCTGCCGACGTATCGACAATTGCGCCAAGAGGTGCGGCAACTGAGAACGCAGCCGACGGACTTGCCGCAATCGGCGAAGACCCTGCCTGCGGAGTAAACGGATTAGTGACGTTCGTCACCGTACCGTTGGTCTGAACGAAGTCTGCGCTGCCGATGGCGTCATTGAAGTCATCTGTCATCGGCCAAGCGTGCGTCATGCCGGACAGAGTTTCAACGGCTGTCTCGTCTGCCCAATCCTGCAGAACATCTGTTCCGAGAGCCGAGTCGGCAACACCAACTTGAAAGGCATCAATCTCCGTCGTAAAACTGCCAGCCGTCTCCGTGTTCCTGCTACCTAGCGCGATAGAATCTACGTTGATGATGGTCAGAGTATCACTGCTGCCAGCAGCCGATTGCAGACTTGCGTCGCCCGGTGCTTGCCAATACAGCGTTCGACTGTTATCAGCATTAGCAACTAGAGCTATAAACCACCATTCGTTCTCAACGTAGTCAACACCGACCTCAGTATCATCGAGCGTGCCGCCGTCGTAGCAAAGGAGCTTTAGGTCTCTTGCCCCAAGCGCTCCACCTCGAACACCAAAGCCGAATGTCTGCAGGTTTGTGCTGCCCTGATGCAAGCTGCAAAAAGCGCGCCGCGATGTTCCGAGACCGCTAAACGATTGCATGCGAAAGTGACCGCCGACGGTCAACGGTTCGTTCAGCGTCGTGAACACATTGTTCGCGATCAGATACGCGCCGGGCGCGAGCATGTCACTGGTGTAGGCCATTAGCTTGTTGGTAATTTGTAGATGTAAGGAGCCGTACTGCGACTACCGACGTATATCAAAGCGCCTTGCCCATCGCCCATATCGCGAATGTATTGGCAATGAGAGTATTCACCGGGGTTCCCGTCAGCCGCAGGCGTCGTGCTGTTGCTAATTGATCCCCAAGCATGAGGCCCATTCGCGATATCAGCGCCCAAAGTCAGCGTGTAAATCGTCGCGCCGAACGCTCGCTTGTAAAAATAGATGGTTCGGTTTGGCGCGTGATAGTGCGCGCCCAGCACAGAAAGACTTGGCCTCGACCCTGTAGTGCTCGGCGTTGTAGTCGTCGCAGAACTCGGATTCGATAGGTCAACGCAATAAATTGCTGCTGAATTTGCCGAGAAGTGGAACCAATAACCATCTACGATAGTACTGGCGCCCTGTCTCAACGTATCCGATCCTGGCGCAGGCCATCTTGAGCCATGTGACGGATAACCCGTAATAGTTCCGTCCGCGGTATCAATCGAGTAATACGGCAAAGTACCTAATGGCGAGTTATTGGCATTGACCCACAGCAAGCCCGTATCTGGATCATAGGCCGCACTGTTCGCTTCATACCTTGCTGAGCCCAAACTGCCGTCAAATCCTCGACCATAGTAAGTCCAGGGTGCGGCTGTTGGCGTCACTGGGGGACTGGTTATTGCCGAACGATCCAGCCCCCAGACTTGCGTACCAAACGACCCATTGACATATTGACCAAACATGCCGGGCAGCCAGATCGTGTCGCCAATCGGAAATCCAGCAGCGTTCCATTGATGCACCGAACGCGGATTGCCGTCTGGATATGACGCGTCCGTACTATTGCCGACATCACTCCCGTTGATGTTGGTCGATGGTTCTACCAACTGAATCCAGCGTGGCGTTTCGCGATTAAGCTGCAGCGCCCATACACCATTGTTTGAACTGTCCGTATGTCCACCCGAACAGGTGTGCGTCATCTCAAGACGGCCTTGGTCAAAACCCATGCCCGTGAAGGCTCGGAACGCTGGATTGACCATGCCAACATCTTGCGCGGTGTTCTCAGTGGGCACTACGCGCCAATCGCCTTCTGCAGCGCTAGTCCACCAAGACGGCGCGCCACTGGTTGGCTGACTAGTTCTTCCATAAGTGATAAGAGCCCTGCCCTCTATCACAGCTCCAAGATCAGGATTAGCTCCAGAAAATCCGTTAGTGATACCTGGAATCGGAGTGCCTGCATTCTTTGCTGCACTTCCGGAAGCAAGAGCTAAAATCTGAGCTCCGGTTAATTCAGTAAGAGCGTCTGCTCCTATTGATACAGTATTATCCCAGGGATTACTTTCGACTTCAGTATCAAACTGATGATAACGATTGTTCTGCAACAAGCCACTGCCGCTTGGATACAGAATATCATGAGTTGTTCCGTCTGCAATAGCAGCAGCAAGGTTTGCTGACGACGGACCGACATTACCCACGACCAGTGGCTTGTTGTTCGGGAACCAGCCGTTGTGGCTCATGTCGAAGTCGGACCCGCTGGATGTCCAGCGAACTCGAAACAGATCGTTGCCGCCAGTGTTGCGCCACACATGCAAGTTGTTTCGATAAGCCCAGCGATCCTGCGTGGCCGGCGAGCCTGTGAAGAAGCCTTCACCCTCGAGCGTGTCGCCAGAAATCGAATCCGATCTCAAATACGTATTGTTGTAATGGTGCCAGCCTTCCCAGAACGCATTGAATTTTGTCCAGCGCTTGGCAACATTCGCAAAGACGTTCCGAAACACATAAGAAGGACCTATGTGCTCAATGGCTGAGTTGTCTGACTGACTCATGCCAGTGTTAATGTTCTCGCAGTAATTGTCGTAGCAACCGTGAAATCTAATCGCGTGGTCATATTCGAAGACATTGTCCAGCGAGTTGCGAATGTAGTTTCTGTATGCGTAGTTACATTCGAGGTTGTTCTCTTCCTGCGAATGCGCGAACGTGATACTGTCACTGTACCCCTGCATCGTGGTGTTCCATACGCAGTTGCCATACCCCACCAGCCGAATACCATCATTGTTCCAGAACGTGCTGCTCGGGATAGTCGTTGCCGACCACTCGATAGTGCCGTCGAGAGTGCAATTGTAGACAAGGCAGTTATTTGTGCGATAACCGCCACTACCACCGGACGCTGCAATTGCACGACTGGCATTTCGAATCGTGCAGTTCCTGATGGTGATGTTCTCGACTAGCTGTACAAAGTCAGAGGCAAGCCTAATCGGTCGAATTGCACTGGTCTCATTGACTGCCTGACCACCATCAATGGTCAGATTTTCAATGACAATGTTGTCAGCCAGTAGCTCAATACAGAACGAGTCGTTCATATTGATGACTGTGCCGACCTCACTTTGGCCTCTGATATAGATAGGATTCTGAGCAGTTCCTCCATTCGTTATGTTGAGCGTACCAGTATAATTGCCGTCCTGCAGCTCAATTACGTTTCCTGGCACAGCATTGTTAATCGCTGTCTCGAAAGCCGAGAGCGACGAGCTAGTGATCGTCGGCGTACCAGCACTCGACGGAAGGGCTCGAGTCGTAACAACAAGAAGATCACTGACCGTTCCGCCATCTGCATTGAGCGTCGAGCGGACTTCGTACTCAACTCCCGGAGTCAGATCAAAGATTATTCCGGCGAACTCATTCAGGCTTGGCACCAAATACATCGGATGAGCTTCAAACCACTCCGAAGTGCCGGACTGCCTATAATCCAGCGTCACATAACGATTTGGATCGCTCGAGATGTCGTTCAGAGTAACGGCAATCTGCTCAGGCGTGCTGCGCACAGCGACAAGGTTTGTCTCGAATGACTCGAAGTTGACAACAACATCAGCATTTGCAATTCCGTCAGTCGCACGAAAAGTGGCGGCGAGATTCTGTCCGCCCACCGTCGGTGTTCCCTGTACCACACTGCCAACAAGAGACAAGCCAGTAGGAAGACTTCCTCCGACCAGACTAAAGGTCAGAGGATCGCTTTCCAGATCGTCCGCAAAGTCGTCCAGATCTAGCGAATAAGCCTCGCCTACGACAACGCTTTGATCTGGAATCGACAGCCAGAAAGGGGGCGTATTGTCTAATGCAGCAATACGAATAGGCATTTAGGACCAGCCTTTTTTGTACCCTTCCTCGGCATCAGTCACCGTTGCGAAGACGGAAAAGTGCGTTGACTGATCGCCAGCGAGCCGCTTCGCGTGCTTGCCGTGCATACGAAGCATGCCGGATAACTGCAGAGCTGTTGTGTAATGCATCGTGACACGCTGACCGCCGATCTCCAGATGAACCATGTCGACCTCGTGACCGACAGCCATATTGCCCCTCCGCAGAAGAGTCGGACCACAAATGCTTATCTGCGGATTCTCTCGAGGCAAAGAAACAGGCTTGTCGTCAAGCTTCGTCAGAACCATCTTACTCACCTGGAGCCTCCAGATCTTCCTCGAGTACCTTCCGGGTCTCGTCGCCGAACTCGACCCAGTACTTGAAAACGTCGGGCGCCTTCCGCAGCTTGAACGCTTCCTCCTCGCTCGTAGCTAGCAGAAGGGGCTTATCGCGAACAACTGTCTGAACGGTGCCAGCCGAAGAGCCCAGAAGAACTTTGTCTCCAACTTTGAATTTCGCAGCCATCGTTGTCTCCTAGGCCAGTGAGATGTCTAAAGAACCCGCAGCAAACTGCGGAGTGATGCCGGACGAAACCGCAAGACCAGCCGTAAGATCACCGTAAATCCAGAGCTCATTGGCCACAACATCTGACCCGATGCCGACAGCGTTCTCTGTCTCACTACCGCCAGTAGCTGCTGGGAAGGTGATCGCGTTGTCGTTGTCGACAGTTCCTGAGGCCTCTGTCCACTGCGCAGCAGATCTTGCTACGTCGACTCGCCCGTAACTGGTGTAGGCTGCTTCACTGCTATTCTGGTTGCTGGAATCGTTCAGCGACGCAGTATGCAGTGAGCACTCCAGGTTTCCGGCTGCCGTTGATCCCTGAATGCCAGCGGCATCTCCGATGTTGTCGAAGTCGTCGTTGAGAAACAGCAGATTAAGCAGCTCAGATTCTAATGTATCTGTAGCAGGCATTTTATTCCTCCAAGTATTACCAAACAGCGCCTATTCGATCAGGCAATTCTCCATTGGGAGCATGAGATACAGGCGCTCCGTCTACCCAAGTAATTGGGGTATCCCAAGTCGCTGCACCGGTGTCCTTATTCAAGGAAGTCAAACGAACAAGCTGTCCGCTGATAAGTATCTGATCATCGGTCTCGCCGAAGTAGCCAAGGTTCCAATGGGTGTTGGCCAGTACAAAGAATCGAGGATCTGCGATGACGCCAGAGGTTGCGTTCGTGCCTCCGCCGACCATCGTGGTAAGAGCTTCCCACAGCGTGACATTCGCGCCACTGGAAATCTGCATAGCCTGACGAGCTTCGACGGGGTCCCAGGAAGACGCAGCCAGCGTCGTGTTATCGTAGTTGACGCCGTTCTCGTACAGATTGATAAAGTTCGTGGGCCAAACAGTCTGAGCATTTGCAACACTCTGCCTATTCCATCCGCCCGTATTGTCGTTCAGAGCAAACTCGATCGGGCCTCCGCCATCTCGCTGGAAGATACAGGCACGAACTTCGAGCCCTTTCCAGCCATTGGGATATGCGCCAAGTGCTGTTTCATCCTGCTTGTAGATATGCGTATCTGGGTCTGCGTTGTCGCCATCGCCCAGATTTGTGAAGAGACAATTGACATAGCTCTCTTCGAAGAAGATATCCGTATAGCTGCCGGGATTCGGCTCAGCCTGTCGGAAGATGCTATCCACCGATACATGCGTCAGGTGATACCACTTGGACTGAGTAACTGCTCCGTCAATCCCTGCATTGATATCGTTGAGCATGCCAATTCGGCTGCGCCCTTCAAGGTGTACGTTGTAGCGAAAGACTCCACGCCGGGCCTGATTCTTGACCAGCGAAGTCGCGACACCTCCAGGCCCTGGATAGGATCGCCGATGAATATTGTATTCGCTCAGCACCATGCCTGTGCCGTCGTCGAGAGCTCCGGCTTTCTCGAGCACTAGTGCGGCTGATCTGTATCCGTCTGCTCCTGTTCCGAGGCTTCGCCAATCGTTCGAAGTAATGCAACGTCGCACAACAGTATACAGTCCCTCAACAACCAGAGGATTATGGCCACCTCGGTTAAACGTACTATCCTCGATAACCACTCGATAGGCAGCAGAGTTGAACAGGTCTCCAAAGTCTTCATTTGCACTACCCTGATTATTGTTGTGGCCCTGCAGCTCGAAGTGGCAATTTTTAACCTTGATGAACTCCACTCCATCTTGGCTAGCAACTCCGGTAAGCTCAGGCCTGCCTAACTGACTGGCAAAGTAAGCATTCGCTCCCCAGATCTTGTTGGCGTTCCCTTCGCCGGCGACTCCGAAGTTCCTCAGCTCAATGTGATTGCAGCCGTCCTCAATCCTGATGCACTGTTCCTGATCCCAAGGATTGTTGGTCTCAATAGGAGTAACGTCCGCCCAGCTGTTTGTGCCGATATAGGCGAATCCGTCGAGAATCCAGTACCTCGTCGCACCTCGCATGCGGAGGATAGTGTCTCCCGCAGTCGGCGCAGATATCCCAACGGTATCACCTGGACGTACCTGCAGGTAGATTTCCCCGCCAATGCCTCCAACCAGACCATTGAAGTCGAGGGCCTCCGAAAAGTCCTGCGTGCCACCTTCGACGTTCGCCTGTACCTGAATCCAGATGCCGGGAGGAGCCGAGTTGATGGCCTGCTGAATAGTCGTGTAGTCTCCAGCTCCATCCGCGCGCACGATAGCGTCCGGAGTCGCAGCACCGGCAATTCTCAGAAAGCCCCTCTGGTGGGCCTTGAGATTTCTAAACTTGGGAACAAAAATTCTCATCAAGGAGTCCTTACAAGAATATCGCTTCCATCAGGAACAAGAAACAAGTCAAACTTCGCCAAAGGAATCCGCCCTGCGTCACTTGCAGTTTCCTCATAGGCGATGACGAATCCCACAACGGAGCTGCCGACTACGCCCAAGAATGTCTGATCTGGAATCGAAATATCAACTTCATCAGTCGTGTCGTTGATAGTAATCGAACCAGAGATTCCTGTCTGCCTAGAGTAACTGCCACCCGAGATTTCTTGATTACCCGGAGCAGCTAAGAGCGCCTGCAGATTGTCGTAGTCCGCCAAGACTGCGTCCGCCTCCATAGCTTCCAGCAGGAGCACGAGGCCATTCGCGCCGCCATCCCGAAACTTCTCGACGGTCGCTCCCTTAGCAACGTTGAACTGCATGTTCGCCATTAGGGAACGAATCCTTTAACTTTCCTGAAGTGCTGCCGGGCGTCCGGAGACCGCTGATCACTCGGCGGGAAAGCCTGGATGCGCCAGCGAGGCCGGTTCAGGAACTTGAACTCCGCTGCTTTCCTGGCCACATTCGGATGAAACTCCGTGCCTAGCAGAGCGACCTGAACATCGAGCTTGACGCAAGCGTAGAGGACTTCCATCCAGTACTGATTGAGGTCAGACTCCTTGATACCGAGCAGCTCCATCCAGTGTGGATACGCCAGATCAGGATCAATGTCGATGTGAATAGAAACTTTGCCGGCGAGAGTATGAGGTGTCTCCCTCACACTAGCATACGACGGCAGCTGTAACTCAGACATGCTATTCTCCTACGTGGCTCTAAAGAAGCCAGCCGTGTTGAGGTTGACTGTAAGATCTGACCCGTCGGGAGTTGCCGTAAGGTCATGCGCGGTGAGTGGAATGCGACCAGCGTCGCTGCCTGACTCCTCATACGCCACGATCAGATCCGTGATGGGATCGCCGCTCAAAGAGCTAAAGAGCAGTGTATCTGTGATGTCGATGTCTACTCGATCGTTTGTGTCATCGACAGTCACTACGCCAGTCAAACCGGTCAGACGAGCATAACTGCCGTCGTCCTGCTCAGTGTTTCCTGGCGCTGCCAAAAGCGTGCTAAGATCGTCGTAGTCCTTTGCGGTGTTGTCGGCCTCAAGAGCCTCCATCAACAGGACGAGCAGATTCCCTGCGCCGTCTCGAACCTTCTCCGCTGCTGCACCCTTGGCAATATTGAATACAAAATCAGCCATTGCTTTACTCCGAAAGGAGCGGGGGCCGAAGCCCCCACCCAAAGGTTACTGCTTACGGCCAGTCTTTGAAGCCGCCGATGTACGCAAACGTGCGCTCGTAGTGCAGCTCGAGCGTCGCCTCCGTGAGCCACTGATCCTTCTTCTTATCCTCATCGTTCGCCTGGATATTTTTCTGGACCTTGGTGTCACGATTCTTCAGTGGCCGATAGACCAGCCCCGAAGGATTGATGACGAACATGCTGTACGTGTACAGCGGATGCACGTTCATCAGCGGATGCGACTTGATTGCGATGCTGCCCTGCGGAATCGAGAACTTCATCATCCGCTGACCGTACATCGTGATCTCGCCGTTGTAGTTGATGCGAGTCGAGTTGTCGCTGGCGATCAGTTTGTTGAGGTAGTTCAACGCACCGTTGCCACAGTACACCACTCGCTCATCCCCCGCCTGACCAGCGTCATAGTCGAACACCGGAGAAAGCGCTGCAATGAACGTATCGAGCGTTGGATCGGCTGCGAACACCGTATTGTGCGAGGTGATCATCGACCGAAGACCTGCCATCGTACGCTCAGGCTGTCCGTTGCTGCCCGTGCTTTCGTGCGCGACGCCCCAGAACATTGCCTGCTCGATCTTCTCCGCATGCACGAAGCTCTTGCGAATCTGATCGTTCTTCAGCGGGTCGCCCGTGCGGAAGTACGTGTTACGTGCAGTTTCCGTCAGCTCATACGGAGTCTTAAAGATCTGCGTGTAGTTGGTGTACTTCGTCGGGTTGCTGGAGACGACCGTGGGCGAACCACTACCTTCCGCGTGCGCCGAACCGACTCGCGTCAGACCAGCACCATTCGTAATGCCGCTCGTACCGTCGGTGCCTGCGTACTGACGTTCGACAACAATCGTCGTGCCGTTAGTAACGCTGGTGACCTTCAGCAATTCCGGTGCGTAGGAAGCCGCATCTTCCTCGACCTGGAGAATATCACCCGGTGCAAACTGCAGGGCGTCTCGAGCGGGGCTGCCAAAGGCTGCAACTGTCAGAGTCGTTTCCGTCTCATCGGTTACTCCTGCCTCATTCAGCGTTACTCGAGCGACGTCCTTGACTTCTTCCCACCAGTGAATCTGCGGGTCGTCGCACGCTTCTTTCTTCATCTTCGAGCTGAGTGCGAACAGCGGTGCTTTGCCGTTCGGGTTCATCCAAAGGATCATCTCTCGAAAATCCTGAGGACGCTCGCCCGTCCCAAAGGAGCCAGTGCCCCTCAATCCTGCAAAAAATGTCATCGTTCTCTACCTCGGAAAAATTACCGTGTGTCCCTGTCAAAATCTTCCGAAAGCTGGGAAAAAATATTTCCTTCATCCCGTTGAGCCGGCTGCGGCGGAACAGGCTGCGCGCCCGTAGGTGCCACTGGTGCTGCCGGAGGAGGAGATGGAGCAGCCGCAGGTGCTGGAGCCGCTGGTGATTCTGCTGGCTTGTTCCGAGCAGCTATTGCTGCCTGCGGATCTTTACCAAGCTGAATCATTGCCATGACCCCAGCATTCGCTATGATCTGCTCCCTCGTCGCACGAGGATTCGCCGAACGATAGGCATTAATTGCGGTCCCTACAGCTGCTTGGTTATCTTTTCCTTTCAGATCTGGCCAAGCAGAGAAGAACTCACTCTCCGCCTCATTCGCTTCGTTCGACGCAGAAATCAGTCGATTCACGACACTCGGCATTGCTGCCATGACGGCGTTGTAGCTGCTCATCATAGTGTCGTACATTAACTGCCCTGCCAACTTTGGAAGTACCTTAGATGGCGCTTCATCCAGGGCGGCGGCATCTTCTTCCGACAAAGAAAACAATTTCTCGAGCTCGGGTAAAGTTTTCTCTCGGTGTTCCTTATACATGCCCTCAAGTTCTTCCTTGGTAGGAAGCTTGACCGGCTCAGGTTCCGGAGTCTGCTCGTCCTTCGCTTCCGCTTTGGGAGGAGTCTCTTCTTCTCCTTCCTCCGCTTTGTCGTCAGTGGACGCTTCTTGCGTCTCGCCTTCGTCCTTTTTATCCTCGGGCTTAGCCTCTTCGGTTGCAGGAGTCTCAGGCGCTGAGGCCTGTTCCTCGGGCAACTGCTTGCTCGATTCAGTAACGGGAGGGGTTGCCTCGACGTCACTTTCAGATGTTGCTGCTAGTTCTGAAAAGTCCACATCGACGAAATCACCCTCGTCGTTGCTGACTTCAGATTGCGGGTTCAAAGTCTCCGCTTGCGTCTCCGTCGTCTCCGGAGACTGAGTCTGAGTCTGTTCTGCGTTCTCCGCCATTTCTTTCTAGCTCCTCCTCAATTGAATCAACTTCTTGCTCTAGTGCTTCTATGCTGATACCAGGCAATTGCATAAACAACTGTATTCCTGATACCTCGCCCTTTTCGAACTCCTGCGATAGTACCTCTTCGATCGCTCCAAGCTTCGTCAAGATTCCGGGCAGCCGATTGTCCACTTGGCCCTTGGCTACTTTCTCCAGCTTTTTCCATGCTACATGGTCCAACAGGGCTTTGAAATCAGACAACTCCTCCTGCGCTTCCCGGAGGCGTACCTCCAGATCTTCCTCGTCCACCACCTGCTCCTAAGGGAACTACGTTCCCGAGTTCTGCTTGTCGTTGAATACGCTCGTCCGGAGTAAGATTCAACCGGAAGCGATCAATGTTTCGCTCTCCAGTCAGCTTCATCGTATGCGCGAGCATACCGCCAATATCCCACTCCATCGCGAGCCCAGGGGCGCTAGCTAGCTGTACAAGCAGTTCTTTCCACAAGCTAGCCTGCGCAAATCTGTCAATAGGAAGACTTCCGTCCACCGGCACATAGTCATAGAATCCAGCAATGTCCTGAGGAGTTACCTGAATCCCTGGACTTTGCTGAGGATTCTGTCCCTGCCGCTGACCTTCGTACAGCAAGTTGCCAGCGACCCTGAACTGCTTCTCCTCCGAATAGAGTTGCTGAGTGTTCTGCAGCATCATCTGACTCAGGGGCGCCCAACCAATTGCCGATGCATACTCTGCTGGAGTCTTGAGCCTATTCGTCGAGAAGCCAGTACTGGTTCGAACCTCAGTTGCCGTCTTCCTGCCAGCATTATTCACCATTCCCATAATGTTGTCGACGACTCCAGTCACTCTCTGAATCATCGTCTCAACAAATTGCGAGTCCCTCAGATGCCCCTGCGTCACGTCCCGTACCTCAAGCTGGTGCAGCGCATCCTTCGGACTCGTACCATAGGCGCTCGGTTTCAGCTTGACTACACCGCCGGCGCCAGGACGCAGCAGGTCAGACATGACAAGCCGACTCGGATCAACAACGCGCACATCATTGAGAGATTTTCTCACGTTGAAAAAGTGCACATTGAAGAGCCAAGATAGCGTATCAGTCAGCGGCTTAATCACGTCGATCATGCTCAGCTTCACGAACTCGCTTGCACCCATACCGTACTCGATGACGGAGAAGGGAAACTTGTTGTGATACAGGCCGAGCGGCCGCGCGCCAATAACAGTATTCAGATTTGCTACCGTGAACACCCACATCTCGACCGAGTCACTCTCGCTGAGTCCCCAAGATTTCGGCACGACCTTGATAATCATTTCGTGGACATTCGCAGTCGCAACGCCTGGCCCCTGCTCCTCGTCGGGCTGAACTGGCCGCTCCATCTGCGGTGTTCCATCGGTCTCCAGCGCACCTCCATGACCGTTCTTCTGACCAGCGGTCATCCTCGCATGCTTGATGTTGATATATTGCTGACCCTGCAGAGACAAGAAGCTCGCTACAGTGTCCCGACCACAATACTCACCATCCTGGAAGTTGTACAGACTAACCCGAGGATCAGGAAAGAAATCATAAGGCCGGACATTGTAGAGTCTGTTCCCCTCATACCCGACCATTTTCTCGATGACTGTCTGCTTGCCGGTCTTGTTGCCAATGGGCACACCAAGGATTTTCGTAGGCTCTTCGACAATCTTGCTTGTCGTTATCTCTTCTCGATCCCAGTAGTTGCCGACGATGCCCACGCCATACTTGGCCATGTCGTACAGCCAGTTGAAGAGAGCTGGAAGCTGCTGACCCGTGAGCAGCTGATAATCCATGATCGCCTCAACTGCCTGTACGCTGTTCTGTGATTCTCCGTGCCGACCAGTAAACTGATATACAGGATTCCGTGCCAAGAACACCGAGCTCCAGTACGTGTGCGCAGTCATAATGATTGCAAATGAGTAAGGAAGCTCGAGGCTGATG
>JAAUYB010043927.1_pt1 | contig 16566 bp, 15 predicted proteins | sample 7278071 | NCBI WGS metagenome assembly JAAUYB01 (sample SAMN14350121, study PRJNA611818) | marine sediment metagenome | isolation source: surface marine sediment (1.8m) | place: French Polynesia: Moorea | collected 2018-08
CTTTTACCGTACCATATACTATCATTATATCGTAATTACTGCGTTTCGCTAACCCCATCTAAATCAGATAGATTTTAGATGGGGACTGCGCTCAACGATTTTGTTCAATTTGTCGGGCCAATGTGAAAAATCGGACCTAGGTTATTATCGCTGAATTTGAGCAAATATCTCGGCTAAGATTTCCGTTGCTCCAGCATCCCGTAAACGGGTAGCTAATGCTTGGCCTAAGTTTTCTGCTTGTGCTGGTTCGCCTTCAATCGTATCCTTCAGTAAGATTTTGCCGTCCAAACTGGCCACCATTCCCGTTAAGGTTAAAACATTATTTTCGATTTCCGTATTAACCCCGATGGGAACTTGACAACCCCCTTCTAATTCCCGTAAGAACGCTCGTTCTGCATAACAGCGATCGCGGGTTTCGGTATGTTCTAACGCTTTGAGAAGGTCTAAAATTTCGGGATCATTGGTACGACATTCGATCCCCAGGGCCCCTTGACCCACCGCATGAAGGGAAATCTCATCGGGAATAATTTGGTGAATGCGATCGCTCATATCTAACCGTTGTAACCCAGCTACCGCGAGGATAATAGCATCGTATTCTCCTGCCTCTAGTTTACCTAAACGGGTGTTAACGTTACCGCGAACATCCTTGAAGGTTAAATGGGGGTAATGGTGACGCAGTTGGGCTAAACGACGCAAAGAAGAGGTGCCAATGACCGCACCTTCGGGTAAGGTATCCAGTTGTTTATCTTTGTGTTTTTCGTTAACCACCAGTGCATCGGCCGGGTTGACTCTTTCGGTGACGCAGCCTAACATCAACCCTTCGGGTAAGTTGGTCGGCAAATCTTTAAGAGAGTGTACCGCCAAATCCACTTGATTTTGCAACATGGCTGTTTCTAACTCTTTGGTAAACAGTCCTTTATCTCCAATTTTAGCCAAGGCAACATCTAAGATTTTGTCCCCTTGGGTACTCATGGTTTCTACGTCAAACTGACGATCTGGATAGTGTTTTTGTAGTTGTTCTTGTATCCAGTAAGTTTGCACTAAGGCTAACTGACTTTTTCGAGAACCGATACGAATAGCGCGGGTAGAAACAACCATAGAGGGTAAGCTAATAATTCAATGTAACGATGAGGAGACTCATTCTAGAGTATCGCAGTGTTTGACCCTCGTTAACAGATTGGGAGACTTGAGAGGAAAATAGTTACATCTCTTTACAAATTAGGGGATAGGGATTATGGATAATAAGTTAAAAATGTTTGAGTTTGAGACTGGGAACCTTTATATTGCCTAAGTTTTGGGGTTTTTATGTTATTATTAGTTGTGAATTATATCAAGTAACTGTCTCCAAATCTATGATTATTTGGCAAGCAGATTTCTATAGACATTTATCCCAAGAAAATGAACAGAATACCACCTGGAATCTTATTATTTGTGACCAACAGGGAGTGATGATTTACCAATCGAGTTGTCAGCAATCTCAAGCTAATTCTCAATGGTTGATTAATGAGTTAGACTCTTTGGTTAAGCAATATTCTCCTGATCAAATTCAGGTGTTTCGTCCTCAATGTCTTAGTTTGTTTCAACTGGTGGGAAAAGCACTAGGCATAAAAATTGAAGGGACGAGAAGAACGCCAAAACTTAAACAAATTTTACAAGAAACCTATCCTAACTCTCTAAAATTAGAACAACTTCCCCCTCAAGCAATACCCGAAACTTTATGGGGAGATAAGTGGCGTTTTGCTACATTTAAAGCGGGAGATTGTTTCGATTATTTTAGCGATCGCCCCATTCCTATTAAAGATTTATCTCAAGAGTTTAACCCGATTAATTTAGGAATTGCCTCGGATATTAATATTCCTGGTGTGATTATCTACGGAGGCAAAAAATCCATGTATTTGTCCCGATGGTTAGCTGATAATCAACCCTTTTCTTTGAATTATATTCCCACAGAAGTTGGCAAATCTGGTGGCTTAATTTTAGAATCAGGTTTAGTAGATCGTTGGGTTTTCTTGACGTTTGAAGATACAGATATGGCTAACTCGGCTAAACGATATGAACAGCAAAAAGAAAGTAGTCAAGGACTCCATTTTTTACTAATACAACCAGATGATTCTGGAATGACTCAGACCGCAATTTGGTTATTAAAGGAGGAAAAAATATGACAAAAAAAGAATCAAAAATAATTTTACAGCCTAATAATTTATGGGAGAAAGTAAAACAGCAAACCGAACACGCTTTAAGTTGTGGTGCTTTAAAATCGATTCCTACAGATTACAAATTGATAAAAAATAAAGAAATAGACTTTTTAGTTAGAATTTTTACTAATTTAGGTCGTAAAGATAAGGCAAAAAAAGAACAGAAAAAACTGGGTAAAGATTTCAATCCATTTTTGCCCTATGAAGACGATTTGTTTGTGGCCGATATTTCGGATAGTCATGTGTGTTTATTGAATAAATTTAACGTTGTTGATTATCACTTATTAATGATTACCCGTGAATTTGAAGAACAAGAAACCTTACTAACTTTCAATGATTTTGCTGCCCTCTGGGCTTGTTTATTACAAGTTGATGGTTTAGGGCTTTATAATAGTGGTAAAATTGCCGGAGCGAGTCAACGTCATAAACATCTTCAACTTGTTCCTTTTCCTTTAATTCCAGAACTGTCTAAAACCCCCATTGACCCCATAATAGAAACAGTAAACTATCAAGACAATATAGGTAAACTTCCTTGTTTTAATTTTTCTCATGGTATCGCTAAAATACAGAGTAAAGATAATAATAATATTTTAGAATTAGCTCACCAAAGTTTAGAGACTTATTCCAGTTTATTAAACACCCTAAAAATTAAGATTAACCAAGAAGATAAACCCAAACCTTATAATCTTTTAGTGACTAAAAAATGGATGATGATGATTCCGCGATCGCAACCTAAATATGAATCAATTTCTGTTAACTCATTGGGGTTTGCTGGTGCATTACTGGTAAAAAATGAACAACAAATGAAAACTTTACAAACCTTAAAACCCCTAACAATTTTAGAACAAGTGGCTAAATAAAGGGGGGTCGGAGTTCAGAGTTAAACAATTCAATAGTCTGACATAAACCCACAAAAAATACTGTATTAAAAAATTAATTTCTCCTGATTTCTGTTGTAATGTTTAAATGTTATCCATTGATACGGAATAGTCTAAACCGAGCTTATAGTATGGAGTAGAGGGAACTCAAAGACGCTTTTTTTCGTCTTGGGACATTAGTTTAAAATTTTATGTTACAATTTGTAACGAACACGGAACTAAGACTAAAACAATGGGGAAACTAGCACTATAGACGAAAATCACACTTATCCTGAAAATAAGATGTCCTTTTATTAAATTTTTGGGGGTCAACCCATGGAAAGCTCATTGACAATTTTAAAGTATTTTTTAGTTATATTGGACTTTGTAGAATTCTTAGCCACACCGTTCGGACTCAGTGCAGCGATTATCTTGTTATTGTGGAGTCGTTTTGTCTGGTTAGGGTGATGTCGCTTGATTGACAGGGGGACAAGGAGGTTGAAAAGCTTAATGAAAGGGAGGTTTAGTCGTGAACCTCCCTTGAAAAATAAAAATTACTAACCTATGTTTCAAGAAAGAACATTATTTCTAGTTTGCGGTTTAGGCAGTTTGGGACAACATTGCGTCGTAGCACTCAAAAAGTTTGGGGTGAACGTTATTGCCATTGAACAAACGATGCCTAAAAGTTGGGAGTTTCCTGAATTACCTAAATTTTTAGAAGAATTAATTATTGGAGATTGTCGTCAAATTGAAATTTTAGAAAGAGCAAAATTAAAAGAATGTCGTTCTGTTTTAATTGTCACCAGTGATGAAGAAGTAAATGCTCAAACCGCGTTAACGATCAGGGAACTTAATGACAATATTCGCTTGGTGATGCGTTGTGGCCAGGAAAACTTAAATCAACTCCTTAATCAACAGTTAGGAAACTTCTTTGCCGACGATCCAACCCAACTAATCGCTTCTGCTTTTGCTTTGGAAGGCTTAGGAGATGAAACCATCGGTTTTTTTGCCATCAATAATTATCGTTTTCAGGTGATTAAACATCAAATTAACTCCAATGATCCTTGGCTTTATGGTAGAAAGCTTTCTGGATTAAACAATAAAAATCGTCGCATTTTAAGCCATATTAATACTGAAAATATAACCTTTAAAGGCTTTTATGAATGGGAACTTAATCGCTCCCTTAATATAGGAGATACTTTAATTTACATCGAATTAGTTGATGAATTTTATTTGAGAAGTTATCAGGGGTTACTGCAACAAAAAAAAAAGACGAAAAAAATGGCAAGAACGACTAAAAATTTTTCTGAATCGCTTTAAATTAGAATTATCCCAATTGAGTCATTTTAGTTTATTACGCCAAGTTCGTACTGTAGTTTTAATGTGTACTTTGCTGATTATAATCTTGTTGATTGTTGGGACATTTCTCTTTCAACTTTATTATCCTGACACAACATTAATTTATTCCTTTTATGCAACAGCAATTTTACTGTTAGGGGGGTATGCTGATCTATTTGGTAACTTTCAACCCATTGCACCGATTCCTCCTTGGTTACAGTTTTTTGCCCTCAGTTTAACTGTTATTGGAACCGCTTTTGTCGGGGTTTTGTATGCTGCTTTAACAGAAGCTTTATTATCAGCAAAATTTCAATTACTGCGTCCTCGTCCTGTTATTCCTCAAAAAGAACATTTAATTATTGTTGGTTTAGGAAAAGTGGGTCAACGGGTGGCTAATTATTTAAAAAGTGTTAAACAACCTCAAGTGGGAATAACGTTCAATCCTGATTTTGATCGTACTATTTTGCCTGACATTCCCCTAATTATTGGTAATTTAAAAGAGTCCTTTACTCAGGCAAATATTAGCACAGCCAAAAGTATTATTATCACCACAGATAATGAAATGTTAAATCTAGAAATTGCTTTAATGACAAGATTACTTAATCCTGAAAGTCGTTTAGTGATTGGTGCTTCTCGTAAAGGATTAAGTGAAAAATTAACTCATTTACTCAAAAATGCTCAAGTAATTAATTCTTACGCTGTTGCGGCTGAAGCATTTGCAGGAGCAGCATTTGGGGAAAATATTTTAAGTTTATTTCGTCAACAAAATCAGACCGTTTTGGTTACAGAATACCAAATTGAAAGCAACGATACTCTCAATGGTTTATTAATTGGAGAAGTCTCTTATGGTTATGATGTTGTGATTATTTCTTATCAAAATACATCTCAAGAGATTAAATTGATGCCTTCTTTGGAAATTAGATTAGAAGTGGACGATCGCATTGTTGTTTTAGGGACAGTTGATGGTTTAAAACGAATCGAACAAGGTAATATTTTACTGACTTCTCGTTGTTGGGGGGTGAAAATTAATTCAATTCCGAATCAAGATGCTGAGTTTGAAGGAGCGAATGCCATTACTCGTATTTCGGGATGTGATTTAGCCTTGGCCAGACAGTTAATGAAGTCTATTCCTAAAACCTTACCTATGCCATTTTATCAACATCAAGCTCAATATTTGATTACAGAATTAAGGAAGGTTTTAATTCAAGCAGAATTAATTCAATTCTTTTCTGGTTGAGCATTTAAAAGTAGTTGAATTAATTTTTTCTTTCCTCTATCGTCCAATTTTTCCCACAGTAAATCATAAGCGGATAATCTCATTTGTCCCTTTTCATTGTTTAAGATTTGAATAGCAATTAATAATCCCTCTTCTCCATAGTGTAAAACACTACTTAACGCATCAGATAAAGCTGACATTTTTTCTTGTTGCGACTCACTTAGTCTTTGATGTTTAAAATTGTTAGACATATCTAAACTGATTTGCCAAAAATCAGGTGTTGTCAAGGATTTCCTCTAAGGGTTTGACTCTTTTTTCTTTAATATCTTGTTTAACTCAATGTTTTAGGAAGGCACATTAAACTGATGTTAATGAACCTCACAAAAAGTGATAATCAAATCAATTATCGACGATAAAATAAGCGTTTAGGTAAATAGCTTGTTGGTTAAATTTCATCTAAATTAATCCCCAATTCTCGCAATTTTTCTGCTAAACGATCAGCCCGTTGTTTTTCTGAGTCAGCCCGTTGCTTTTCTGAGTCAGCCCGTTGTTTTTCTGAGTCAGCCCGTTGTTTTTCTTCTATAACAACTTCTTCTGGAGTAGGTAATAACTTTCCTTGTTCATCCCACCAACGTAACCAAGGAAGTTCTACATTCTTATACATTCCTTGCCAAAGTCCTAATTCTACTCCCAAAGGTGGAATATAATAATGCTCCCTTTCATTGGCTGACATTAATTGATATTTACCCTCTAAGAGATGATAAACTTCCACACTAGACTTTTGCACTTCATAAATGGCATAAAAAGGGACACGAATAGCCTGTTCATAGACCCAAAATTTCCCCTTATAAGGGGTTTGATCTCGTTCTTCTTCTCCATTACCCGACACAAATTCAATTACAATAGAAGGAGCGATGATTTCTTGCCACAATACATAAGACCGTCTCATTTGTCCATCTAAAGTAGAAGGAACATTTGCCACATAAAACCAATCAGGAGCTTCTGCACCTCGTTGTGGTGGTTCGGTTATTCGCCAATAAATACCACTATCTTGTCCGATCGCAAATTGTCCATCAGGATGTAACTGTTCTAATTTTGACCAGATTGATTCAGTGAGTAGAATACTTTGAGGATGTTCCTGAAAATTTTTCACAAAAGTGCCGTCGGAGTCCGGTAGTTGAGTATGATCGGGTAAAGAATTTTTCGTGGTAATATCAACTACGTTTGTCATAAAGTTATGCCAAAAGATATCACTTTCAATTCTAATTTATTATCCTCAATTTTAAACTATTTTTTAGCCACACCCTTTGGACTAAGTGCAGCTATTATTCTTTTCTGATTGGGTTAGGTGATATTTTGCGCCCCAGGTTGACCCTTTTTCACCATAAATGATTGTAAAGTCTCAATAGAAGCTTGTGCATCTAACACACTAGAAACAACCCGATAATCACTTTGGAACGACTCGGAAGTGACTGTACAACGGACATATCCATTTTTAGTTCCCTCAAAAAACTTCACATGAGGGTTAGCTAGTCTAGCTAACTTTATGGTCGGTATATATTGTTGAGGAAAAGCTGAAGAAATAGCGGTTCCCACAAACTCAGTAGCGATAGTTGGTGATTTTGGATCATCAAAATCTAATTTTAGATCGTTAACCCAACTCGAATGAATATCCCCCGTGATCACCACTGGATTAGAGATTTGATTATCATGTAAAAATTGAAGCAAACGACGACGACATTCTACATAACCGTCCCATTGATCCATATTATAGATTCCTTTTTGAGGACGAGGATCGACATCGTATTGAGCCATCATCACTTGTTGTGCCATAATGTTCCAAGGGGCTGAACTCTGGGATAATTGGGACTGTAACCATTGTTCTTGTTCTGTTCCTAGTAACGTTGTTGTTTCGCTCTTTGCCTCTTGACAACGGGGTTGTGCGTTATCACCACAGGGTTGATCGTTACGATACTGTCTGGTGTCCAATACCATCAACTTCCCTAAGTTTCCCAGATCGAAACTGCGATATAGGGTAATCTCTTCCTCCGGTTGAAAAGAGACACGGATCGGCATATGTTCGTAATAAGCTTGATAAGCTGCTTTCCGTCTGGCTTTAAATTGTTCTAAACTTTGATCATCCTCTGGACTGAGGTTGGCGTAATTATTATCAACTTCGTGATCGTCCCAAGTCACGATCCAGGGAAAACGATGATGAGACGCTTGTAAGTTAGGATCGCTTTTATACTCTGCGTAACGGTTGCGATAGTCTTCTAAGGTGAAGCAGTCTTCCCCCTGATGCTGACGAATCCTGTTTTTATCACCTGATTTCTCATAAATATAATCTCCCAAAAACACCACAAAGTCAAGTTCTTCCTGTGCGAGATGCTTATGAGCAACATAATAGCCGTTTTGCCAGTCTTGACAGGAAGCAAAGGCAAATTTTATCTTGTCAACCTCAGTATTTGGGTTGGGGAGGGTTTTGGTTCTGGCGATCGCACTTTTATAGTTTCCTAGTTGAAATTGATACCAATAAACATGATCGGCTTCGAGTTGCGTCACATCTACATGGACGGAATGGCCTAATTCTGGAGTGGCGATCGCAGTTCCTTGACGAACAATTTCGCTCATTTTAGGGTCTTTGGCTACGGTCCATTGTACAGGAACTCTTCTGTTTGGCATTCCCCCTCCTTGCAGGGGAAAAGGGGCTAATCTTGTCCATATCATCACGCGATCGCTTTGGGGATCTCCCGAAGCAACCCCTAAAGTAAAAGGAGACTTAGATAAGTCTGGGATAGAAACTGCTTGACTTTTCCATTGATTGGTTACGATTAAACCAGAACTTAAAAGGGTTGTGATGAGAAAGTCTCTTCGTTTCATTGTTTGATTACAAATGTTTTGAGCAAGAAAATAGTCTTATTATAGTAAAAATTTTAGATGTTTTCAGGACATGATTTGGAAACGGTGTACTGTCTATGTTTTGCTTAGGTTTAGAATTAATTTGCTAAGATTAGATTATGATTTAATAATTGAATTCAACCCGTTATGGTTAATCCTCTAGAAATTAAATTTGATTCTTTTCAATTGACAGATGAACAATTCTATCAACTCTGTCAAGATAACCGCGACTTACGGTTTGAAAGAAATAGCAAGGGGGATATGGTAATTAGGCCACCGACAGGAGGAGAAACCAGTGATCGAAATTCCGAAATAAATTTTCAATTGAGACTCTGGAACAAACAGTATAACCTTGGTAAAGTTTTTGAATCTTCTGGAGGGTTTAAGTTACCTAACGGGTCAGATCGCTCTCCTGATAGTGCTTGGATACCTTTAGAAAAATGGGATAATTTGACTTTAAAACAACGCCAAAAGTTCCTACCCTTATGTCCTGATTTTGTGATTGAATTACGTTCTCTTAGTGATAGTTTAAAATCCTTACAGGAGAAGATGAGAGAATATATAGAAAATGGAACAAAATTAGGATGGTTAATTAATCGAAAAGACCAACAAGTGGAAATTTATCGACAGGGAAAAGAAGTGGAAATATTAAATAATCCCACCACCCTATCAGGAGAAAATATATTACTTAATTTTGTCTTAGAATTAGATGAAGTTTGGTAATAATTAAATAAACTGCTCAATACTAACAGTTAGATCGCAAAAAAATCATCAAAAACTTGACAATTTAGAAAAAAGTGCTGTATTATGAATTTTAGTCAGGTAGGATGCCTCAATCCTACCTAAAATTAATACACTGACCTTAAAAGACACCTAATAAGACAGCAGTGGTGAACAACATAAACATGGCCAGGAAAATCATAGAGATTGTAAAATAAGGCGCATGGTTAATCTTCTCTAGATATTGGTGCTTTTTGCGATCTTTGTCGCTTAAGGGTTTGAAATACATATCGTGCATAATATTAACGCTCCATTCTAGCTATCTGAACGTAGAGGATGACCTTGTTTCGTTGCTGAAATATTGGAATTAGATTTACATGTACACTGACTGGGATAAACCTTACAACTCAGCAATGTTGTGGTGAAATGTCATCAACTCATGACCTAATTGTAAACCCATCAACTCTAATCAGACGTTAATATTTGTTACGTCAGGGACATCGCTGTTTCTAAATGTTTAATCAAAGTTGCTGGAGGTAAAGGTCCATTGAGATGATTCCAGGGTAAGATTTGCTCTGTTTCCCAGTTATAATGAACATAATAATCTAAAGGGGGTAACTGTCCTTTTAACTCCTTGAAAGCGCGTTTATAACTGCCTAATGAATCCCCATATATTCGGGTTAATTGTAATAATTTACTAAGCCGGCGATCGCCTCTTGAAATTAAAGCTTGAATAACGGACCAATTATAACTTTCTGGACGAAATTCTATTCCTTTTCTACCCAGTTCTTTTTCTAAATATTTGAGTCTTTTCTTAGCTATTTTATTAACTCCAAACCACTGAAAAGGAGTATGAGATTTAGGAACAAAAGTGCTACAACCAAAAGTTAATCGTAACCCTGGTGCTGCTTTTTTAATTGACTCTAACATCAGAATAGTTTGTTCAATATCTTCCTTGTTTTCTTCTGGAATTCCCACCATTCCGTAGAGTTTTATATTTTTTAATCCGCCAGCTTTGGCGTTAATTGCTGCTTGGATTATCTCTTCATTTTCGAGTTTTTTATTAATAATGTTTCTAATTTTTTCAGAACCACTTTCCACTGCAATTGTGACCGATTTTGTGTGGCGATCGCTCAATATTCTTGATAATTTTTCTGTTAAAGTATTGGTTCTAACCGAAGCAATACTCACTCTAACATCCTCATACTTTGGTTGATAAAGATAGTCTAATAACTCATTAAATTGAGGATGTTGAGTAACAGAAGCACCCAATAAACCAATTCGATTGGTTACGGTTAACCCTTTTTCTATTGCTGGTATTAAAGAGTTTTCTAAACTAGCAGTGCGAAAGGGTAATGTCAGATAACTCGCCAAACAAAAACGACACATTTCCGGACAACTTCTCACCACTTCTACCATATAAATATTCTCCCATGCTGCCCTTTCTGTCACCACAGTAGAAGCAGATAAAACATTACCTTTGTAAGTTTGTTTTTCAACAGTAGGGGGAATGGTATTATCAAGAGGTTGAATGGATGTTATTTCACCATCAGGACTATTATATTTAACTTCATATAAACTGGGAACATAAATCCCTGGAATGGTAGCCAAATATTTTAATTTCGTCTCTCTATTTTCATATCTAACCATTTTATAAGCTTCAATAAAACTATTGATTAAATTTTCACCATCTCCCAATAAAATGATGTCAAAAAAATCAGCAAACGGTTCAGGATTAGCGGTTAAAACAGGACCACCACCAAAGACCAAAGGATGATAAGTATTCCGTTCATTTGCCTGAAAAGGGATAGTCAAAGATTCTAAGAGATTGAGAATATTAACATAATCTAACTCCCAGGAAAAAGAAAAACCCAACAATTCAGGATTTTTAGGTAAAGACTCTTGAATATCTGTAAACAAGCGACTAACATTAACATCAGAACGAGTGGCAAAAGTTGCCCAAATAATTTGATATCCTAAGCTAGTAATGCCCACAGTATAATCATTTGGAAAAGCAAAGATCAAAGGAATCGCATTACTATCAGGGGAAACCGTGTTAAATAATAAATGTTCTTGGTTAAAAGGAGTCATCCGTTATTCGTTATAATTTTTTTTAGTATAGCAATAATTTAAAGCTAAGGTAAAAAATAGTTCATGGTATCAATAAACAATCCCAAACTAAACGAGGTTGAACATAACTTAAAAGTTGTTTTTTCGCCCGTTCTAATTTTCCCAAAAGAAGCTTGTTTTGTGATCTTTGCCAAGAAGAATATTGTAAATAATTAATTAACCATAACTGTTCATTATTATCTAATGCTGTAGTTATTTCCTTAGCAAGTTGTAAAGCATCCAACGGATTTTCAGGTAATGTTTTCAACTTTTGTCTGAGTTCAAACGGGATAGTATTTAATTGTTGCCAAGCTGCGATCGCTTCTCCAGGACTCCCTTGACTTAAGCCAATAATATCCGAATGAGCGATAATTTCTTCATAACTCAATCGTCCTAAAATTGTTTTTAAATTATCATCAGAAAGACGATAAAAAGGAATTTTTTGACAACGAGAGACTAACGTTGGTAATAAAGAATCAGCACTAGGAGCAATTAAAATTAACGTTGCTTTTCCGGGTTCTTCTAACGTTTTTAATAAGCCATTGGCCGCCGCTTCCGTCATGGTTTCTGCTGCTTCTATCACCACCACACAGCGAGATGCTTCGAGAGGGGGACGACCTAAAAATTGAGTAATGTCACGAATTTGTTCGATGCGAACTTGAGGAGGTGCTTTGCGTTTGAGTCCCGTTTCTTGCGCTTCCTTTGCGGTTAATAATTGTCCCTGATGGAGATAAGTGGGTTCTACCCAATAGAAGTCGGGATGATTACCGTCGAGTATCCGTTTTTTGACCGTCCCCTGCTTCTCAGAGGATAAACCCACAGACAACAAAAATTGTGTGAAACATTTAGCCCCTAAAGACCGTCCAACTCCATCAGGGCCAGCAAAAAGATAGGCAGGAGCAATGCGATTTTTAGTGATCGCCTGTTCTAGTAAAGTCACTGCCGCTGACTGTCCTATCAGTTGTCGAAAATGATTCATTTTTATTAAGATGGCCAAAGTTCGATTAATGATGTATTTATAGGAATAACATTTATGGCTCGCTATACATCTTCTTTCGTTGCCAATGCTACCCTAGGGGAAGTTCCTACCTTACTGAATCAAGTCTTAGAATCCTGTGATTTTGGCGTGGTTTATCAAGCAACGGATTACTTCATGGCCAAAGAAACCCCTGGAAAAGTAGCCTTCTCCAAATTAGTGAGTGTGGAAGTCTTAATTGAAAGCACCATTGCCAAAAAGAATGAGGTTCCTGTGACCTTCGTGGTGAAAAATGACGAATTACCCTTAAATCCGAACAACCACTGTCAACAGCGATTTCAACAACTACAAACAGCCTTACAACAGAGCCAAGAATGGCGTTCTACCACGGTTGTTCCTGGTTAGGTCTGGGCCTACTTAACTGAGATCAGCGTCACTCATATTCTTTGGTATCGTCATCGTAGTCCATCATGGCCGGGTCAATGAGGGTAATATCGAAGGGGTCATTACTGGGTAGGGTGGGGAACTTATCCCGTTGACGATACTGGTAAATAGCAAACACCTGAGGGCCAAAAACAATCTCATCCCCATCTTGGAGATCGTGGGATTCTTGTTTAATTTTGGCCTGATTAATTAACAATCCATTCACACTCCGTTTCCCTTCCATATCCCCATCCACAATACGATAGTAGCTGGAACCATCTTGTCGAATGCGACGATAAAGAGTAGCGTGATGGCGAGAGACAAACTGAGAACGGAGACGAATATCACATTCTTGCGATCGCCCGACACTATAGGTGGGTTCTCGCAATAATATTTCTTGTCTACCTTTATCGTCCTCGACAATCAAGAAATGTTCTCGTTGAGGGAGTACAGATTTTTCAGCCATCGCTAAACCAGGTTTAAATTAGAGTGATTATGATAGTTTCTTTAGCTGTTTTGCTCAGGGCTATGATCAAAAGCCCTACCAACGGCTTTGACCTTGACCGCGCCCTTTCGGGCAAAGTAAAAAGGCACTCATGCCAAAGTAAAAATTTAGCCCGACTCGCGCGTTCCCATGGGGAGGAAACCTCGTCGGGGTCGCTCGTCAGTTAAGTTTAAAGCCTCTTTATTGTTGAATCGTCTTATCTTGAGGAAGAGGTCGTACCTTTGTTCGCTAGAGCCGAAGCAGAGCGAGGAACTTTTGACTTCTAACTTTTGACTTGTGAACGATTGCTTCCCTGTCGGAATTGATAGCGGAGTAGTAAAGAGTTGGTTACTACTGTTACCGAACTAAAAGCCATGAATCCCGCAGCCAAAGCAGGGCTGAGGATAAAGCCAAAACGGGGTAATAAAATTCCCGCAGCAATTGGGACAGCAACTGTATTATAACCCAAAGCCCACATTAGATTTTGCCGAATTTTTCTGAAGGTAGCCAAACTGAGATCCATGGCTGTGATCACATCCCAGAGGCGATCGCTCATCAGAACAATCTCGGCGGTTTCCATGGCCACTTGGGTTGATCCTTGTAAGGATATTCCTAGGTTGGCTTGAGCTAAAGCGGGAGCATCGTTAATACCATCCCCAACCATAGCCACTTTTTGACGCTTCTGTAACCTCTCCACCATTTGCGCTTTGCCGCTGGGACGGATTTCCGCAAACACTTGAGTAATCCCTAGCTGTTGGGCAATGGACTGAGCCACTTGGGGGTGATCCCCTGTCAAGAGGATCACTTCTAAGCCCCGTTTTTGCAATTCTGAGACGGTTTTTTGGGCATCGGGTCTAATTTCATCTTTAAGAGCTAAAACCCCCTGGATTGACCCTTCTACCCCTAGATAGACCACGGTTTTCCCTGCTTGGCTTAAGGAATGAGTTACCGTCTGATGGTCAGTTTCCAGGGTCAACCCCTTTTCTTCTAACCATCTCTGGTTACCCAACCAAACCGTTTGACCGTCTACGGTTGCTTGCACCCCTGACCCGGCTTCGGTCTGAAAATCCTGGGCTGAGAGTAAAGATAATTCTTCCTGTTGCGCTTTTTCTAAAATAGCTAACCCTAAAGGGTGATTGCTACCACTTTCCACCGTTGCGGCTAATTGTAACAAAGCTTGGGAACTGATCTGGCCCAAGGTCAGACAATCGGTGACAGTGGGATGGCCAACGGTGAGGGTTCCGGTTTTGTCAAAGATTACCCCCTCCAGTTGCTGAACTTTTTCTAAAACATCCCCCCCCTTGATCAGCAGTCCCCGTTCCGATCCCATGCTGGTTCCGACTAAAATGGCGGTGGGAGTGGCTAAACCCAACGCACAAGGACAAGCGACTACCAAAACGGCGATCGCTAGTTTCAGACTCAATAACAACGGGGAGGTTGACCCCATGGCCATCTCCGTCTGACTGGGGGTTAACACTTGGGGATATAACTGGGTTCCGATGGTGAACCAGAATAGAAAGGTTAAGAAAGCAACACCCATCACCCCGTAAGCGAAATAACCGGCCACTGTATCAGCTAACTGCTGAATGGGGGCCTTGCGGGTTTGGGCCGTTTCCACCGAAGCGATAATCTGGGCTAAGGTGGTATCTTCCCCAACTTCAGTAGTTTTTAGGGTAATCACCCCAGAATGATTAAGGGTTCCTGCGATCGCCTTATCCCCAGCTTCTTTAACCACAGGAAGGGATTCTCCGGTGACTAAAGATTCATCAATGGCGGTTTTGCCAACAATAATCTCTCCATCCACGGGAATTTTTTCCCCTGGCAAAACTTTAACGTATTCTCCCACTCTGACTTGTTCAACAGGAATGTCAATGCTAGAACTATCATCAGAGAAGGGATCACCCACTAATCTGGCCAAAGTAGGTTGTAGGGCCATCAACGCTTCTAAAGCAGAAGAAGCACGATTTCTGGCTTGTTTTTCCAGGGTTCGGCCCAAGAGAATAAACCCTAACAACATCACAGGTTCATCAAAAAAGCATTCCCACCCCAAACTAGGGAAAATAAAAGCCACACAGCTAGTAATATAAGCACTGAGGGTTCCCAAACCCACTAAGGTATTCATGTTAGCCATACCGTGGGACAGTCCCCGCCAACCATCTATGATAATTTCTCGGCCAGGAATCAGTAGGGCCAAGGTGGCCAGTCCCCAATGAAATTCTAAACTACTGATAATAGGAATAGTTGGACCGCCAAAATGCTGTAAATGAGCTAATGTTGAAAATATTAATAAAATGGCTGCGGTAATCAGATTTATTTTTTGTTGTTTGGCTTCTGCTTCTCTTCGTTGACTTTGATTAAGATGGATTTGTTGAAGAGTTAACGTTTGGGAGGTGCGAATGTCGGAAGGAAAGCCTATTTTTGTTAATTTTTCGGCTAAGGTATCGGGTTCAATGGTTTGGGGTTCATAGTCAATGACTGCTACTTCTGTGATTAAATTAACGCAAGCAGAAACCACGCCAGACTGTTGTTTAAGTTGTCTTTCTACTGCACTCACACAACCGGCGCATTTCATCCCTTGTACATCAAGGGTAACGGTTTCTATCGGGGGTTCAGGAGTAGTTGATTCTGGTTTTAAGGAGAGTTGTACCATATTCTGCTGTCATTAGGGATCAGTAGGTATTGCTGATCTCATTAATCTAGTTTCTTCAATTTTATGGTATCCCTAAAATTTCCACCGTTATTAAGCTTTAAATTTATGTTTTCCTTATATTTTGCACCAAAATTAGGAGATTATTCTGCTAACACATCTACATCTTTCTTGATGACTTCATAGTCAAGGGAAGATACTTATCAAATACCTTCCCTTTTTCTGATTGATTTAATCGTGTTTTTTTCCACTAGAAAAAAGTGTTAAATTTTTCTAGATTCACAGTAAACTTTTCCCCCTTCATCGGGAACCACATGACAAATGTTGTAACCCCGAATAAACGCCTCGAAAATGGAGTAATCTGATTTACGATAATAGTCTCCTAAAACCGGTTTAATGGCTTCGGTTGCCGTTTTTAAATGATAATGAGGCATGGTTAAAAAGATATGATGAGCCACATGAGTTCCAATATTATGATGGATATCATTGATAAATCCATAATCATGATCCACCGTAGATAATGCCCCTTTCAAGAAGTACCAATCTTTGCCCCGATACCAAGGAACATCAGGATCACTATGGTGTAAAAAAGTGACTAAATCTAACCAAATCACAAAAACAACATAGGGACCTAAATAATATTTAAGTAACCATAAAAACCCGAATTGATAGGTTAAAAAGCCTAACAACGCCACCATTAAAC
>JAAUYB010208601.1_pt1 | contig 16564 bp, 15 predicted proteins | sample 7278071 | NCBI WGS metagenome assembly JAAUYB01 (sample SAMN14350121, study PRJNA611818) | marine sediment metagenome | isolation source: surface marine sediment (1.8m) | place: French Polynesia: Moorea | collected 2018-08
AATAAATTCTTAAGTAGTTACCATCAAAATAAACCCTGTTCCCTGTTCCCCGTTCCCTGTTCCCTCTCTAAACTAGCTAGTTTTATCGAAGGTGCAAGATATGAGTTTAGCGACCTATATTTTCCTATGTTATCCAAAAAATCTCTAATAAATTACCGTTTTAGGGGATCGATTGGGGACAATTCGGCTTAGAATGATGCAGTGAAACATTTAGCCTATGGGGATTTTGGCGATTTCCATTTATTAGAATTACTTATAGTTTATCGTTCTTTAACTTGGATTGGCCAAAACCCCATGGGACAGAAAACACAACATAAGGAGATCAATCGATGAATAAAGGTGAATTAATTGATACCGTCGCTAATAAGGCTGAAGTCACCAAAAAACAAGCAGAAATCGTTATTAGTGCCACTATCGAAACGATTATGGAAGCAGTGGCCGGAGATGACAAAGTGACTCTAGTGGGTTTTGGGTCCTTTGAAGCCCGCGATCGCAAAGCTAGGGAAGGCCGTAACCCCAAAACCAATGAGAAAATGAGCATTCCTGCCACGAAAGTCCCGGCTTTTTCTGCTGGAAAGCTATTCAAGGAACGGGTTGCCCCGAAAAAGTAATCACATCAATCGATACATGAAACGACCCGTTCATGGTGGTAATTTGGTCTGGGCAGCAGAACAAATAGGCTGTCCAGTTTCTTCTATTTTGGATTTCTCTGCTAGTATCAATCCCCTTGGCCCCCCTCCATCGGTGTTAGCAGCGATTCAAGGGGCTTTAGACAGCCTTCAACACTATCCTGACCCTAACTACACACAATTGGGGAAAACCTTGTCACAATGGCATCAATTGCCCCCTGAGTGGATTCTGCCAGGGAATGGGGCCGCAGAATTATTAACCTGGGCTGGTCGTGACTTGGCACAGGAAAAACAAACTTATGTCATGATTCCTGGATTTAAAGATTATTGGCGGGGATTACAAGCTTATGGGGCAAACATTGTCCCCGTTTCTTTTCCTTGGCAAACCCCTAATGCTCTCAATTTTCTTGATCGGTTTCAGGATACGGATGCCGGTATTATTATCAATAACCCTCATAATCCTACGGGACAATTATTCACTCGAGAACGTTTACTACCTGTATTAGAACGGTTTAAATTAGTGGTGGTGGATGAAGCGTTTATGGATTTTGTCCCCCCTGCTCAACAAGAGAGTTTAATTCCTCTGATTGCTGATTATCCTAATTTGGTAATTGTGCGATCGCTGACTAAGTTTTATACGCTTCCGGGTCTGCGTTTAGGTTATGCTATTGCCCATCCTCAACGACTACAAAAATGGCAAGCTTGGCGCGATCCTTGGCCGGTGAATAGTTTAGCGGTTGCTGCGGGGATAGCAGCCATAAAAGATGAAGTCTTTGCTCAACAAACCCAACAATGGCTATTATCAGCCCGTGAACAATTATTAACAAGTTTATCACAGATTCAAGGTTTAACTCCTCTTCCTAATTTTGTTAATTTTCTTTTGGTGGAAACTCAGATTCCTAGTTCTCAATTACAACAAGAATTATTACAGATGTATCGAATTTTAATTCGAGATTGTTTGAGTTTTGAGACGTTGGGCGATCGCTATTTTCGCGTTGCAGTCCGTACGGTTGAGGATAATAAGAAATTGCTCGAAGGTTTATCCGATATTTGCGCTGAGTGATAATAATTTTCTTTTAATTTTAGTGGGTAGAGGATCGTTATTATAATGGTAAACAATCTAATAAAAAATAAGAAGAAATGTTGACAGTTATTGGTTGCGGTAATCTAAATCGATGTGACGATGCAGTGGGGGTGATTATTGCTCAAAAACTACAAGAGAGTTTTGAAGATAAAAACTTATCTAATGTCAAAATTTATGACTGTGGAACTGCGGGAATGGAGGTGATGTTTCAAGCAAGAGGAAGTAAAAAATTAATTATTGTTGATGCTTGTTCAACGGACTCGGAACCAGGAACGATTTATAAAGTACCAGGTAACGAATTAGAGGAATTGCCCGAACCTAGTTATAGTTTACATGATTTTCGTTGGGATCATGCCTTGGCAGCCGGTCGAAAAATATTTAAAGAGGAGTTTCCCAATGATGTAACTGTCTATTTAATTGAAGCAGAAAATCTAGGATTAGGCTTAGAAATTAGTGTCAGTTTAAAGGATTCTGTGCAGCAAGTTATTGATGGGATTAAACAGGAAATTGATCACTATATAAACTAGAAAAAAACCATAATTAAATAATTGATGATAGTGTTAACTCCTCATTACTTACTTGACAATGGCTGTTGCTTAGGAACACCCACCGCACGAGGATACTTATCAGAAATTTTGGTCGTTTTTTTAACATAGATAAAGTGGCGTACACTGTTAGTTAAAGGAGTTTTAAGTGGTTTAATTAAGATTATTTTTCCCCCTAATTGTTTCAGGGCATTATTCAAGTTTAATTCTTCTTCTTTTTGCCAATTTCCTCGGTATAAAACCCCGATTCCTCCTACTTTGAGAAAAGGTAATACATATTCAGCACAAACCGAAGGTTCTGCCACTGCACGCAGTAACCCTAAATCATATGTTTCTCGATGTTGTGATAAATGTCCGATATTTTCTGCACGACCGATAACTGTTTGACAATTAGACAATTTTAACGCTTCTAAAAAGAGATTAATAACCTTAATTTTTTTCTGAGTAGAATCTAGTAATGCGAGTTGCCAATGGGGAAAAATAATACCAATAGGAAGACCCGGAAAACCCGCTCCCGTACCAATGTCAAGCACTTTTAATGAATCTTTATATGATAAAAAATTTAAACCAATAACACCAGCTAACGAGTCCCATAAATGCTTTTCCCAAAAGTCGTTGGGTTCCGTAATACGAGTTAAATTGATTTGACGATTAATTAATAATATTTCTTGATATAATTTTTCCCATTTTTCTAATTGTTCCTGATTAGGTTGCCATTGTAAGCTATTTTGCCAGATATCTTTAAATATTGGTAATTCCATAAACTAAAGGGGTTAAAATACAGCAAGTTTAACGATCTAGGTTTAATAATAAAGAGTTGAATAGATTAATGTTTCAATTTGCGATAAATTCGTAAGATAATTTTCTCAAATTCTACCCAAACAAACATCAAACTACTAAATAATAAACAGATCAATAATTGTTCTCCTGTTAACACGGTAGTATTAAAGAAAGCCCGCAGAGGGGCAACATAAACTAACATTAATTGAAGAATCGTTGTCACAATAACTGCACCCCAAAGATAGAGGTTAGAAAAGGGGTTCATTTCAATGGCTAAACGGGTGGTCGAACGGGCTGCGATCGCATGGCCCATCTGAGCAATACAAAGGGTGGTAAAGACCATGGTTTTCCAGCTTTCAGGATCATGACCCGGTTGATGAGCATCAGTAAACGCCCAAGACATCAAACTAATAGTAATAATGGAAAAAATGATGCCAATACGTACAATATAAGGCCCCAAACCACGGGCAAAAATACTCTCTTTCGGACTCGACGGGGGACGTTCCATAATATGGGGATCAGCCGGTTCTACGGCTAAAGCTAAAGCCGGTAAACCATCGGTCACAAGGTTCATCCAGAGGATTTGTAGGGGTATCAAAGGAACCCCAGAAAGTCCCATCAAAGGGGCTGCTGCAATAGTAATTACTTCCCCGACATTACTGCCCAAAATGTACTTAATAAAGTGACGAATATTGCTATATACCACCCGTCCCTCTTCCGTGGCAGCGACGATGGTGGCAAAATTATCATCCAGCAAGACCATATCACTTGCTTCCTTGCTCACATCCGTCCCTGTGATACCCATAGCGATGCCGATATCCGCTTGTTTGAGGGCCGGGGCATCATTCACCCCATCGCCGGTCATAGCCACAAATTTGTTGCGCTTTTGCAAGGCTTGAACAATGCGTAATTTATGTTCAGGAGAAACACGGGCGTACACACTCACTTGTTCTACCTCTTCCTCTAACTGAGGTTGAGACAATTTTTCTAACTCCCGTCCCGTTAGAATATGGTCCTCTGGTTGGATGATGCCTAACTGTTGCGCAATAGCTTGTGCCGTTAACTGATGATCCCCCGTAATCATAATAGGACGAATACCTGCTGCCTTACACTTCGCCACGGCGGCCTTAACTTCGGGCCGGGGTGCATCCATCATTCCCACTAACCCTAACCAAATTAACCCTTGTTCGGCCTCTTCTGCTTGGGTTGCGTCGGGTATTTGTGGTAAGGGTTTATAGGCGAACCCTAACACCCTTAGGGCCCGTTTAGCCATGCCATTATTACCCCTTAACACTTGGGCTTTTTGTTCCTCGGTTAACTCATGAAGCCGTTGTCCTTGTTGATAATATTGGCAGCGTTCTAAGATTAATTCTGGGGACCCTTTGGTCAATAAAACATAGTCATGATCGGCTTGACTCTGCCAACTGGGCCAGCGATCACTGGTCTGACTGCTTTGACAAATGGTACTCATGCGTTTGCGTTCGGAGGAAAAGGGAAATTCTCCGACTCTGACATATTCTTCTTCTAACGCTGACTGGTTTAACCCGGCTTTGCCTCCCATGGCCAGTAACGATCCTTCGGTGGGGTCTCCCATAATGGTCCAGTCTCCTGCTTCTTGAGACAAATGGGCATCATTGCATAAAACGCTGGTGAACAATAGGGCCTGCAAAGCCCCATAACGACTACAATTAATACTACTTTTGGCTTCGCTACAAATAAACTGCCCCACCGGTTCGTAACCGTTTCCTGTCACCTGATAGTTGCCTTCGAGGGTTTCCACTTCTTGCACAACCATTTTATTTTGGGTTAGGGTTCCTGTTTTATCGGAACAAATAACATTGACCGATCCCAAAGTTTCCACCGCCGGCAGTTTACGGATCAAAGCGTGACGCTTGACCATGCGTTGGGTTCCTAAGGCCAAAGTAACGGTGATAACCGCCGGTAGTCCTTCCGGAACCACGGCCACGGCCATACTTAAGGATATTTCTATCAATTCTTGTAAGAGTCCCCAACCGGCTTTGAGGGTTCCCCCGACCACTACTAAGGCAACCATGGCCAAAGAACCGGTTACTAAAACGTTCCCTAACTGGGTCATGCGTCGCTGTAGGGGGGTGTCTTCTGTTTCCACAGATTGTAACATTTCGGCGATTTTACCCAGTTCTGTGTCCATTGCTGTGCTGGTGACGACCACTTTTGCCCGTCCCTGGATCACTTCTGTTCCGGTAAAGACCATATTAACGCGATCGCCGATGGGGGTATCTTCTTGTAAACCTTGGGTTAAGACATTTTTTTCAACGGCGTGGGCCTCCCCGGTTAAGGCTGACTCTCTTATATTAAGATGAGATCCTTCTATAATTTGACCATCGGCGCATAAGGTATCCCCTGCTTCGATTAATATAATGTCTCCAGGTACCAATGAAGGGGCTTCGACTTCTTGACGTTTTCCGTTCCTAATGACTTGTACTTGAGGAGAGGATAGCTTTTTTAATGCAGCCAGGGCTTTTTCGGCGCGGGTTTCTTGTAAATAGCCTAACAGTCCATTTAAGATAACAATGGAAAAAATAGCAATGGTATCTTTGAAAGGAACACCACTTTTAGTTGTGCCACTGTTGTGTAATTCGACAATATCCAAAATACCGGAAATAATGGCTACCACGATCAGCATAATTAACATGATATTAGTAAACTGATCGAGGAGTATTTCCCAGTTACTACGGCCGGCGGTTTCTTCTATTTCGTTGGGGCCGTAATGTTGCTGTCGTTGGGTAACGTTTTCTGTGTCTAACCCGGTTTGAGGGTTTGTTCCCAATGTATCTAAGGTTTTGGCGACAGAATAAGTATGCCAAGGTTGTTTGCGTTGGGGTAAGGTATGGGCAGAATAGGATCGATTCACAGGAACCAAGGTTAAGTTAATGGTCTACTTTTCTTGATTTTACTGTTAACTTTTAAAACTGTTGCGCTTGATCACAAAATCGTAAACTCTCTTTCTTTTATCAGACTTAAATCTTTAAAAATAATTAAACTTTATAGCGATCGCTAACATGGAACAAAGACAAGAATAACAATCATTTCTTTTTTTCTCAAATCCCAATTTTAAGTAAACATCAATCAATGGTTAACAACCAATCCTAATATCTCCAACGGATTCATATATATTATCTTTTTTGTGCATACTGATTAACTAATACACTAATAATTTCCTGATAAGATTTTTGTTGTTTTGCTGCTTCTGCTTTCAGAAAACAAATGGTTTCTTCAGTTAACTCTAGAGTAACTTTTAATTTGTTTTTCTTGGCAATTAGTTCTTCAGGAGAGGGTAAAAAATCTTCAACTACTTCTCCTAATTCCATTGGTTCATCCGTGTAAGTGATTTTGTTGTTCATAAAATTTCCGTCCTTTTCGCCAATAACCTGCTCCAAAAATTCTAATTTTTCCATTTCGATAGGTAAAACGCACTGTTAGAATTCCCTGATTTACTTTACCTAAACAATAGAATCTTTGTTCTGTGACACTATGAGCTAAATCTTCTACAATAATACGATGAGGGTCAAAAAAAGCAGATTGTGCTAATTCAAAAGCAACGCCATGTTTTTCTAAATTTGCTTTATTTTTGCTTTCATACCACTCAAAACTGCTCTCCATAGTTACAGACATTCTTAATTTTATCCAGAGCAATTAACGATTTTTGTTGTACTTGTAATTGATACATATGGTTAAACAAATTCCAACAATATTCTTCAGACAGTCCACAAGTTACTGCACCCCGTAATACCACATTCAAATACCAATCATTAGGGGCTAATTCTTGGGGTAATTTATCTATAACCACATAAGTTCTCACATTACTATAAACCCTCCCCTGACTGTGAATCGTTACAGACTCGCGACGATAACCATTACGGGGAACCTCTTCCCGTTCATCCAAGCGATCGCTAAATCGCCAGGGAAGCTGATACAATACCCCTTCTACTCTAGCATTAACATCTGGCACTACATCCAACGCCCCACAATTACGCCGTAAAGAACGACGATAAAACCCTAAACGATATCCTTCTAGCAACCCTGTTCCTACGACGTAATGATGGGTATTTTCTCCAAAGGTTCGCTTTAAATCGACCGGACACATACAAGACCCATAGGCAAAATAGTAAAATGAAGGTTCTGATGTCTCTTTGGGTTGCCAATGACTTCCATGTTGATGATAATAGGAAGTATAGTTCGTTCCTGTTTCAGTGGCGATAAAAGCAGGGGTGTTAGGGGTGTGGTTCATGGTGCATAATGGGGGTGGTGACTTCTAATTTTAATGTTCCCTTTCGGAACTTTCCTGTTACAATCGATTTGTGCTTGACTCAGTTTCTAAGGTCAGGGTTAATTTATCGGCAATCCCTTCGATCCAACTTTCGTCTTGTTTGGTATAACTTCGGGGAACATTCGCCCCTAAAATTATCGCCCCATTTTTCCCCAAGGGTTGACAAATTACCCCTTGTGTGTTAGGGGGGAGATAATCAAATTCGATTTTCCCAGGGTAAAGGTTCAAGTTCACCAAATAAACAGGTTTTTGGGTTTCTAGAACCCGTTTTAGTATTTTACCTGGAGTCACTTGGGAAGTAGGACCGAGGATACCTCGACGCAATAGAACTTGATCCTGATAATACACAACTAACGATTGAGTGACGGTATTCGTTAATACCATAACAGAAGCCCAGGCTAATTCTGTTTTAATGGGAGCGGATAAATTGGGGTTAAATTCTATCCCTTCTTCTCCGATCAAAGTGACAGCATCAGGCGATCGCGGTTGAATCTGTTGCCAAATTAATCCCACTAAAATTAAGACACCGCTTAAAATAACGCCTAAGACATCGGATCTTGCTTGAGAATCAGTTAACTGTACTGTCACGAAACGATTTATTAAGAGGAGAATCCCTCCTAAACTACCAGTAAATAGGGGGATTAATCGTAAAATTCGGTTGGGATCTAATGCCATAATAGTTTGAAAATGAGACTTTCATGTATTATATTTTGGCAGAAAAAAGCCAATTCTTGCCTCTGTGAATAACATTGGCTAGAATAGACCAGTGATCATTCTAATTCTTAAAAGCTTTGAAAACTCGACTAGCTATTTTAGGGGTTGGACGTTGGGGAACCCATTTGGTGCGTAATTTTTTGGCCCATCCTCAAGCAGAAGTGGTGGCGATCGCCGATCCCATGGCTGATAATTTAACAACGATTGAAAACAAGTTTTCGATTAATCCTCAATCTATTTTATTAACATCTGATTGGCCAACCATTAAACAAGAAGTCGACTTAGATGCGATCGTGGTGGTGACTCCTGCTTCTACCCATTATCCTCTGATTAAAGATGCGTTAGCATCGGGGTATCATGTCTTAGCTGAAAAACCCTTAACCGTCGATCCTAGGGAGTGTTTAGAATTAACCCGTTTAGCACAACAGCAACAGCGACAGTTAATGATCGATCACACCTATTTATTCCATGCTGCTGTCAATCAAGGTAAGGTAACGCTAGAAGCGGGAAAATTAGGAAAATTACGCTATGGTTATGCGAGTCGCACCCATTTAGGTCCGGTTCGCCAAGATGTGGATGCACTTTGGGATTTAGCTATTCACGATATTAGTATATTTAACCATTGGTTGGGAGAATATCCCCATCAAGTACAAGCGCAAGGAAAGATTTGGTTACAAGGCGATCGCCGTACTGCTTTGTCTCCTGACGGGTTAGCAGACATGGTATGGGTTAATTTATATTATCCTAGCGGATTTCAAGCCACTATTCATCTGTGTTGGTGTAATCCCGATAAACAGCGTCGTCTTTGTGTAGTAGGGAGTGAAGGGACGTTAATTTTTGATGAAATGTTGAAGGATGAACCCTTAGTATTGCAACAGGGTTATCTGCAACAACAAGGGGAAAAATTTATTCCTGAAGGACAAGAAAAACAGGTGATTTCTGTAGAAAAAGCGGAACCCTTAAAAGAAGTGTGCGATCGCTTTTTAGAGAGTGTGAGAACAAATACGGTGTGTGACTTTTCTTCGGGAGTGGTTGCCACAAAATTAGTGCAGATTTTGACTTGTTTAAGTGATTCAATGCGAGAAAATGGGTCACTTATGACTATTCCTGAGTTAGATTTTGATTCAAACTCTTAATGGTATTAACAACTCTGGTTATATCGAGTTAGGAACCAACCTATTTTAAAAAAGTTCTGAAGAGTCGTAAAAAGAAACCGATGATAATCATTATAGATGACAGCAAAACGACGGTCTGTGCTATGGTGTAAGAGAATATTGCTATTGCTTTTTTAGAGGGACTGAATGGATATCCTGACAGAAGGAGGAGGACTACTCCAACAACGAGACTATACTCTCATCATTGATAAAAGCGAGAAAATGTCCATAGCTACCACCTTAAGCCAAACAACTGTTTGGTCTATTATCAAAGATACGACTATAGCCATAGCTAATGAATGTGAAAAACTTGATTTTGATGGACTGACTTTTTACTTATATGCAGATGATTTTCAACGTTATCAGGGTTTATCCAAAGAGGAAATTGAGGAGATTTTGAGCCAAACGAAACCTTCAGGAGAAGCCCATTTATTTGAAGTTCTTAATGATGCCCTAAATCAATATTTTTCTCGACGTTCTCTGGGTTATTCCAAGCCTCAAGGAGAAACTTTTGTTATTATTACGGCCAGTCATCCTCTAGAGAAAAATAAAGTGGAAGAAACAATTATTGAAGCTTCCTTCAAGATAAATAAGGAAGAAGAACTAGGTATTTCCTTTATTCAAGTGGGAGGAGATCCTCAATTGGGTGAATTTTTCCAAAAGTTAGACGATGACTTACTATCAATGGGAGCTAAATTTGATATCTGTGACACCATTGCGATCGAAAAACTCGATGCCAGTCTCTTAGCTTCTGTCTTATTAAATGCTCTGATTGATTAACTGCAACTTTCGAGATTGGGGGCAACCTTTTCAGAAGGAGTGGAAATAGATAATGTGTATTTTGTCACCAGCCAAAACAAAAGTATAACCTGTTATAACAGGTTATAACATAGCTAAAGAAAAAAACGATCGCCTATCAACAAGCGATCGCTGCTAAAAATTCCACAAGGTTTTCTAACGTCTGCGTCTGACACGACGGGAACGGGAACCACTACTACTCCCAAACCCAGAACGTCGTTGAACGTTAGAGCGAGACTTGCCGCTATTTTCTAAGCGACTGGAACCAAACCCAGATCCACTGGACTTGCTCGCATTGGGAGACTGTCTATTACGGGTCGTATTGGAACCAGAAGAGGAACGGTTAAGGTTTCCGGTGGTGCGTAAGGTTTGACGATTTTTGACGGCGGCCGGGGGGGCGTTATACTTACTTTGATAGCGTTCACTAGCCTGAGTGTAAGTATTACCATAACCACCATAACCAGTCATTACGCCGCCGGGTTGATACATCGGAGGAACATAGTATTGTGGACGAAATAATAAACTTCCCAACGCTTGACCAGCTAATGCACCGGCAAACGGAGTCCAAAAATTGGACTCACGACGCACAACAACGGTTTGAGGTTGTCCGGTTTGGGGGTTGGTTTGGGTTTCGGTGACGGTGTGGACGTATTCGATTTTAAAATCTTCGGTGAGGTGCATCACTGCGTCATCTCCCGTCACTTCTAGATAGGTAGTTTCCCCTTTTTCTATTGCTTCGGGGGTGAGTCTGGCCATTTGTAAGATTTGAGTCTTATAAAGGGGAGGTTTTCCTGTGGGAGTATTTAACAACATTAAAGTGTAGGTTCCGTCAGCATCATTGTATTCTGCTTGCTGTACGGGATAACGTCCCTCATTCACTTGGTTGGGAGGGGTTACGCTGGTTGTCCTGTTCTGGGGTGAAGAAGATTGAACGGAGGTGGGAGAACTACAAGCAACCGTCGTCCAACAAAGGGTTATGGATAAGAAAATAGCTAATAATTTACGCATTATAGGGGTATGAGTTCAGAAAAATTGAGTAATAATTGATCGTTGGTGAGTTGGTCGCCAAACTGTGCGGGAGAATAGTGAATTTGTATGGCTTCTAACCTTTGGTTATAGTGAAGGTTAATTAAGGCTTTTAACCCATATTCTAACGCTTCTCTATCGGCTAAATTGGTTTCTAAGTCCGGTTCTTCTCCAGTCAAGGCAACGGTGATCATAACCACCAAGTTACGAGTCACAGGAAAGGATAAAGGCATGTTTTCATCTTCTTCTGAGAGAGGAACCTCGCTTAAGTAGCGTTGGGCCGAGTCGGTGAATAGTTCGGTAAAGTAGTCCCCGGCTTCTCCCTCCTGCCAAAAAAAGTCCCCCTCATTGGCAGCAGATTGCCAGTAGAGGTTCATTTGCAGAAGATTTTGACAAATTTGAACTAAACCTTCTCCAATCACCTCTAAGTCCCCCTCTGCGTCTATGGCTTCTCTCGCTGCGCTGTTGAGAACTCCTAATAAGGGAGCAATGTCATCTCCAGCAAGATGCACAAAGATGCGACAAACCACATAACGGGTTTTTCCGGTAAATTTGTTTAGGCGATCGCGCCAAGCACTCATGGGTTATTATTAAGACGCTTTATCATGATTAACTTCATTTTTTAGCCTATCATTTTTTTTGTTGTAATAACAAGTTATTTGGTCATTCTTGATTTATTTCTGTGATTCCTGCTGTTGCTAATGCTTCTAGAAACTGGGTTTCTGTTAGTTGAGCGATGCCTAATTTTTGTGCTTTTTTCAGTTTACCTCCTGGGTTTTTCCCAACAACAACATAATGAGTTTTAGAACTAGGAGAACTGGTTAAAGTTCCTCCTGCTTGCTGAACTAATGATTTGGCTGTTTCTCGGTTCATACTCTCAAGAGTTCCCACAACTACCAGCTTTTTAGCTTCTAAAAGGATTTCATTTTTTACTTTTTCTGTTGTTTCTTCTTCTGTTTTTTTCTCTTCTTTTTGCTCTTGTTGTTTTACTGATTCAGTTTCTTCCTTTACATCAGTCATTGTTTCTGCTTGTTTAAACTCTTCTTTTTCCCTAGTAATTTTATCAATTTCTTGTCTTAGTTCAGTTTCTGCTATTTCTTTTTCCTGTGCAACTGTTTCTAGTTTCTTCTCTAATTTAGCAATTGTTTCTCCTTGATTCTTAACTTCTATTTCAAGTTTTTCTCTATCTTTATTAATTTTTATATTTTCTTCTTTCTCTTTCTGTAAACTCTTATTTTCTTTCTCTGCAGTTTCTAGTTGTTTCTCTAAAGATACAACGATTTCTTGCTGTTGAATCAAACTTTTTTCTAAGGATTCTTTTTCCTCAGTAATCGTTTTAATTTGTTGTTGCAGTTCTTTTTCTAAACTATGTTTCTCCTGAGATACACTTTCTAGTTGTTTCTCTAAAGATACAACGATTTCTTGCTGTTGAGTTAAACTTTTTTCTAAAGATTCTTTTTCCTCCGTAACCGTTTTAATTTGTTGTTGCAGTTCTTTTTCTAAACTATGTTTCTCCTGAGATACACTTTCTAGTTGCTTCTCTAACGATGCAATAGTTTCTTGTTGTTGAGTTAAACTTTTTTCTAATTTTTCTCGTTTAGCGATTACTGTTTTTAGCTCTTGGTTTAGACTATTATTATTATCAGTCGCTTCTTTTAGCTGACTATTAACTTTATTTTGTTCTGTTTTAAAGTTTTCTAATTGTTTTTCAAGATTAGATAAATCTTTTTTATAAGTTGCTTCTAACTGTTCTTTTTGCTGCTGTAAAGATTGATTTTTTTGTTGAGCTACAGTAACTTTATCTTGTTCTTTTTGAACTGTTTTTGAAAGGTTATTTTTTTCATCATGCAGTTGACTGATATTTTCTTGTAACCCTTTTACTTGTTGTTTGATATGGGTATAATCTTGTTGTAAATGGTCATTTTTTTGCTTCAATTCTTGATTAATGTCATCAAGAAGCTGCCATTTTTTCCTTAAATTTTCTTGTTCTTGAGTTAATTCTTTTTGTTCATTCAATAAGGTTGCTTCTCGTTGAAGACGACTGTTACGAATCTGTCGATAGTTGATACCAGAAGCTCCTAAAACCAGCATTAGTGTACCAATTTCGTAAACCAGTGGGTTAATCATATATATGTCTCCTACTAAAAAAACAGCAACTAGCCAGTTCCAGTGTCGAGCGTTTGTAGCGTCCTAAGCTGCAATCAAGACTGTCCCATACTCCTATTTATATCAGGATGCGATCGCCTTTTTTGATATTTCTTCTTAAATCTTACAAATCTTAATGTCTTCCTAACCCTGTTCACATCAATTTAGATTTGTCAAACTCAGTTGTATCCTATTAATTTTTCTTTACATTCTATCTTCATCTTAAAACAGTAGGGTGGGAAAATCAGAGATTTATTGAGACTATCCGTAAAATAACAGAGTTTGCCCACCCGACAAAACTGGATTTTAGTATTTATTTAACAAACACTTGTTAATGAATATCTGAGTTATAATTTTTGCAAGGGAAAATTTAATCGCTCTCTCTGCTGTAGATATAAAGTAGCAACTTCCCGTGCTAAGTTACGAATACGACCAATATAACGGGTTCTTTCTGCTACAGCAATCACTCCCCTTGCATCTAATAAGTTGAAGGAATGGGAGCATTTTAACACATAATCTAACCCAGGAAAAACTAACCCTCGAGTAATCAATTGTTTCGCTTCTTGTTCGTATAAAGCGAATAATTTGAACAATAAATCTGCATCGGATGCTTCAAAATTATAGGTACATTGTTCCACTTCGCTTTGCAAGAAAATGTCTCCATAATTAATCTCATCATTCCACTGAATTTTTGTGATAGCTTCCACTTCTTGTAGATACATTGCCAACCGTTCTAAACCATAGGTAATCTCAATGGAAACCGGACGACAATCAATGCCACCACATTGCTGAAAGTAAGTAAATTGGGTAATTTCCATGCCATCTAACCATACTTCCCAACCCACACCCCAAGCACCCAAAGTGGGAGATTCCCAGTTATCTTCTACGAAACGAATGTCATGATCTTCTGGTTTAATGCCTAATGCTCTTAATGAGTCCAAATAAGTTTCTTGAATGTCATCAGGAGAAGGTTTAATTAACACTTGATATTGAAAATAATGCTGAAACCGATTAGGATTTTCTCCATAACGTCCATCAGTGGGACGCCGACAGGGTTCCACATAAGCAACAGACCAGGGTTCGGGTCCGATGGCCCTGAGAAATGTATGGGGACTCATGGTTCCTGCCCCTTTTTCGGTATCATAAGGTTGAACGATTAAACACCCGCGATTGCCCCAAAATTCGTTGAGTTGAGCAATAATTTTCTGAAAATTAATAGACACTTTTTGGCTGATTTCCCTAATTAGTTTAATGATTAACTTTAGTTTTTCCCATTATAGCAAATCAGGTTCCGATTTCCTTTGATTATATCTTTTTTTAAGAATAGTTAATTATTTTGGTCATGGAAAAATAATCAAGAAAAATAAAGTTTCACAAAAGTTTCCAGACTGATCAGAGATGTTTAAGTTAACCTAAAAAGTAGATAGAGTCATTAACCATAAAACTGAATGAATTTTTTTAGTAGATTAAGTATTCAATCCAAACTGATGTTAATGTTACTAGCTGTCAGCATTGCCTCTATTTTAATCATTAGTTATGTAGGATACACCAGTGGAAAAGAAGCAATTTTGGAAAACATATATTATCAAATTACAGAATTAAGAAATTCTCGTGCCAGACAAGTTCAATCTTATTTTAACTACGTTCAAAGTCAAGCGATTACTTTAGCAGAAGACCCCACTGTTATTGAGGCGATGGACTCTTTAACCGATGGTTTTAATCAATTGGAAACTCAAGAAATTTCAGGGGATATGGTTTCTGATCTTTGGCGGTTTTATGAACAAGAGTTTATCCCCCGTTTACAAATGAATGTAGATGGAAATCCGACAGTTTTAACCTATTTTCCTAAACATAGTATTGCTCGTTATCTGCAGTATTATTATTTGGTTAAAAATCCTTATGATTTGGAAAATAAAAGTCGTTTAGATATGGCCAAAGATGGTAGTGAATATAGTAAAAAACATCAAAAATATCATCAATTTTTTCGTTCAATCACAACTCGATTCGATTACAAAAATCTCTTTTTAATCGATAGTGAAACAGGGAATATTGTTTATAGTGTCCATAAAGATACAGGGTTTGCCACCAGTTTTAAAGATGGGCCTTATGCTTACAGTGGGGCAGCTAATCTATTTGAAACCTTGCAAAATAATCGAGAACGAGGGGCTTTTGAAGTTATTGATTTTAGTCCTTTTCGTCCTAGTTATGGTCAACCTGTCGCTTTTATTGGTAGTCCAATTTTTCAACAATCAAATTTAATTGGAATCCTCTTACTTCAGTTACCTGTTGATGAAATTAATCGCATTATGACAGGAAATTTTCAATGGAAAAAAGACGGACTTGGCAAAACCGGAGAAACCATTTTAGTTGGGTCAGATTATTTAATGCGTTCTCAGTCTCGTTTTTTAGTGGAAAATCCTGATAACTATTTTAAGGAGTTAGCAAAACAAAAAGTTTCCGAAAAAAAAATCCAGAAAATCAAGGCCAATCAGAGTCCAATTTTATTACAAGAAGTCAAGACTAATTCTATTGAGAAAGCCTTACAAGGAGAAGAAGGCTTAGGTATTTTAGACGATTATCGTGGTGTTTCTTCCTTAGTTGCCTATGCACCTTTAAAATTAGCTGATAGTTTAGATTGGATAATTTTATCAAAAATTTATGTGAGTGAAGCTTTTGAACCCATACAAATTTTTGGCAAAAGAGTATTAGTAACCAGTGCTATTTTAGTTCCAATTGTAACTATTTTTTCCCTATTTCTTTCCCGTCGTTTAGTGATGCCAATTTATCGCTTAATTTCTGGAGCAAAAAAAATAACATCAGGAGAAACAGATGTTGTTGTAACAGTGCCATCTGATGATGAATTCTATCAGCTTGCTACTGCATTTAATAAGATGGCAAGAACTATTGATGAAGAAAAAGAAGCCCTAGAAGAACAAATTAGACAAAACGATTCCCTACTCTTAAAAACCCTGCCAGCACCCATTGTTAAACGATTAAAAGAAGGAGAAGAACAAATTGCCGATAAATTTCCTCATGTAACAGTATTATCAGCAAATATTGTCGGTTTTGATGAAGAATGTGAGCTAATGAGTGCAGAAGAAGCAGTAGGAATTTTGAACGATATTATTACAGCATTTGATGATGCAGCCCAACGCCATGATGTAGAAAAAATTAGCACAGTTGGTACCTCTTATTTAGCTGCCAGTGGACTATTTGTGCCGAGATTGGATCGGGATAAAGCAGTCATAGAATTAGCACTAGAAATGTTGAGAATTGTACGGGCTTTTAGTCAAGAAAGACAACATTATTTTGAGATTAGAATTGGAATTTACTCAGGAGAAGTGATCGGAGGACTATTAGGTAAACAAAAATTTATTTAT
>JAAUYB010106003.1_pt1 | contig 16551 bp, 13 predicted proteins | sample 7278071 | NCBI WGS metagenome assembly JAAUYB01 (sample SAMN14350121, study PRJNA611818) | marine sediment metagenome | isolation source: surface marine sediment (1.8m) | place: French Polynesia: Moorea | collected 2018-08
CGCCCCAGGGGGGCCCACAGCCCCGCGGCGGCCAGGCAGTAGGCGACGGCGAAAAAAGCGAGGGAGACGTAAGACACCAGAGTAGTTACATCATGGATTTGTGCCATAAATGAAATGGTAAGAATAAAGGCAACCTCAAAAATCTCCAGAGCCACTCGCATAAATACCTCCCCCTTACCCTTAATCTTTTACCCGTTCTTGTTGGCTTTAGGACCAACAAGAACAACAAGGACCACAAGGAACCCCATTCCAAGACTCCCGTGCCCACATTCGAATTTTCGATGGTCCCTCATGAATAATTAATGAGGCAGGTATGATTTCGGACCCAAAAGTTTCACCCCCCGCTAAAACAAGTTGTGTTCCGAGTCATGTTTTGGGTTTGCCTCCCGCGGCTCTGGAGTTCCCCCCTTTTCCCCGGTGGCCTTTATTCTTACCATTTCATTTATGGCACGAATCCATGTCGTCATGGAGATAAGCGTCTTTGGCGTGTTGCCATGATTGATTGTCATTAATTAGGCTCTTTGGCTTATTTTCCTTCCATTCGTATAAAAGAATTATTATGTGTTCCTACTTGTTTAGGAATTGTTTGTTGATACACTGTGTACTGTTGCATGTCTTGTTCGGTTGTCTGGTGGAAATCCGGCAGTTTGACAATAAAGCTATTTCAGAAACAAAAGAAAAAGAACTCTCGAATCTCAATGCATAACTTTTACACATTCTATTCCGTTTTGCTCGTTTTGAATCTCCCGCCTTTTCACCTCAGTTCCTCCAAAACGTAAATCAATACTTGGCCTTGCAGTTTCGATTTCGAAAGGAATGCTGCGCAATAAACGAAAAAAGAAAGCTAAAAGGAAAAGAAGGAATTCTCGAAAAAGTATAAAGTGCAGTACAAGCAGAACAAAAGAGGAGGATATCATAATGCAGTCCAGTGTCTCATTTTCCCTGCATTCTTCTCCCGGGCGGCTCCGGTACTCGGCTGGGCGGGGTCACGTACGTTGGCGTCAACGGCGGCACCTCATACTACGGCGGCGCCTCCACACGTACGTAGGGCCGGGCGTCGTCGACGGTAGCGCCTCCGTCTACTATTCGGGCCGGGCCGGGGACGTACTTCGGCGGCGTCAGCGGCGGCGCCTCCGCGTCGACGGCGGCGCCTCCGTCTACTATTTGCGCGTGGCGCGTACGTTGGCGTCAACGGCGGCGCCTCAAACTACTCAGTCCGGCAGCGCCTGGTACTACGACGGCGCCTCGTACTTCCGCGGCGCCTCATACTACCGGCGGGGGTCACGTACGTTCAAAAGTTTGTTGACTTTTGTCACCCGGCGCTGGCCGCGGGTCATTTTCAAGCTCAAATTAGACGTATTTCTGATCGGATTTTGGATAAAAGCTTGTTTTAACTCTGATAGAGCACGAATCAAAGTTTCATATCCATTGCTGGGAATTCAATTTGTGCGAGAAATGACCGAGTTTTGATTTTTTTTCTTTTTTAACCCCTATATTTTACTTCCTCACTCAGGTGCAACCATGCTCCTCTCATGGACCGCTCTCAATGTCTCCTTGGCCTTGAGGTGTCTGGAGGCTCTGTTCGGACCGGGCTCTCTGGCCGTGGGTGACCTTGTAGGATCATGCGTCAATTTTACTCAAGAGGGGTGTGCCACTTGCACATGGAGGGAGACAAGCAGGTTTTTATATATAAAATTTCTTTATTTTCCATTTTTTTTGTGCAGGTGCTATCAAGGGGGAGCGTTGATCCTTCCTTCCCACCCTTCTTTCCCCACATATTAGATGTTTTATCACACGGAAATAGCTCTTTTGGGGGGTCACCTTTCTCCCTCCAATTTTTTCTTTCCCAGCTATTTAAAGGTGCTCACAAAGATCTAGGCCAAAAGGTGCTCATTTCAAATAATGTATTCATCCTTCTCCTCCTCTTCTTCTCCTCAACGTGCCATCTTGGCGGGGCGCTCCTCCTCCTCGTCCCTCTCTCCACTCCTCTTCTTGGGGGGCTTCTCGCTTACGAGCGTGAGACCATACTTTATGGTACACGCGAGCTGGCACAGACAAATCCTGCCTGTGGTGGGATTCCCTCCGTTGCTGTGCACGTAGTTGATGATTTTGTCTTTGTAGCCATATGGTCCCCTTCTCTCTGTAAATATTTTTTTTAATTTCAGGCAATTCTGTTTGCCAAAGAGGATGTCTTCCAGACGTTGCAGGGACTACGTAAGAAGGCGCGGAATGGAAGGTAAAAAACATTACTCACGAATTGCCCTGACATGGATGGCAGCAATCCCTACTGACAAGGAAGAGCCCGGAGAGAGGCTGCATGCCGAGGTGGAGGTTCCCTTCGGCACCACCAGACGGAAGAGACCACGTCCTCGGCGGTTGGGCTACAGGTACAAAGAGTTAATTCACCTCTGTCCCTATGTCAAACAAATGTTTTGTAACTCACAATCATAACGGCCAGGTTAGGCACTACCAAGTTGGCCTTCACGATGATGTTCATGTGCTTCTTTGACGCGTTGACAAGGTGGTACTTAACAAGGGGAAAAACTTTTTTAAAGGTTCAATTTGCCCAGCCCATGCTTTCCTTACCATGCCATTCTTCATTGTGTACACCGGGGGGTGCTCTGTCATGATGTAGAGCTTGGGCTCTGTCAGGTTGGTCTTCCCGTGCGTGACGGTGACCACCTTCTCCTTGGACCTCCTGATCGCAGTGCACGGGTACTCTAGATTTTTAAAATATTTAAATATTTTCTCCTGTCTACGTAAATGGGCCTTTTTTTACCTTCTGTGGTGACACAATGCTTTGCAATTGCCCTTGCCATGTTACGTGTCATCTGCACTGTCCACACCTTGATGGTGATTGATGGGTGTATGCCTTCATCCTTTAGCTTGAAGAAGCTGTTGCCGACTCCTGCTCCCACCGTCAGTTCCGTGTCTTCGGGGTCAAGCTTGAGGTACGGCGGCGGCGAGTCCCCCTTCCAGGTCCTCGACTCCAGTTCTTCCAATGTGGTCAGGTTGCCAGGTACGAAAGGCTCTTGTCTCGCTGTAATAATTGGTTATTTCGAACATTTTAAGCTGTTCTTGCAAAAAGTATTAGACTTGTTACTTACGATTGTCCGTCGTCACCACTTTGAAGTCCTCAAAGAATGGTTTCACACTTGGAACCATCATGTGCACCACACTTCTTCTAGGCACCGGAGCGGGTTCCGGAGTCATCAGAAGGACCACCTCTCCGCTGGTAACCGACGCACTTCCTGACTTGCCTGCCTCGAGCACGATGACCTTGCGTGTGGAGGAGGGGAGCTCCTCCGGGGCCGGCTCTTCACTTCTGCGGGTTTTTTAAAAACTTTCTTTCCCATGATCTCGGATATTTTTTAAGCCTCCTTACCTTTGCACACAGGTAGGGTCCGGGGCTGTGCCGGACGAGGATGTTGGCTCATCCCGCACGGCCGACAACTCCGGGGCCGGCACCTTGTTGCTGCAGGTTTTAAGATTTTGTCTTCTATTTTATGAACATCACACATGTTTTCTCTTTTGTACCTTGGTGCGCAGGACGAGGCGGTGGGCTCGCTGGCCGCGGACTTGACCTCATCCGAGGGTGGTGCTGGGGTGGGCGGCGGTGGCGGGGGCGGCGGTGATCCCGTCGGAGCGGCAAATGCGCTCCCTGGCGCAGCGGGTGGTGACGAGGCTGGGGCCGCCAACAGCCCATCAACGGCCGCCACCAGCTCTTCCAGCTCTGCAGCGGTGGTCAGGCCCCTAAATGTATGAATAGTGGGTCTGTTGAAAACTCCATTGTTGAAAATTTAAAATTTTATTTTGCCCTGCTTGCACTCTATCCTGCCCATAATCAACTTCTTTTTTAAAACCCTCTTACTTGTCTTTGCAGGTGCTTGGCCTGGGTGCATCGGCCGAGTTGAGGGTCGCGTCCGATCGGCTGGGCTCAGAGACGGGAGGGGCCGTGGGCTTGGTCAAAGAGGAGCCCTCCATTCCCCTTTCCTTGGTCATGCCTCCCCCGGACAGCGCGGCCCTAAGCAGGGTGAGTTCCTTGGCTTCCAGATTCCTAGCAAAAGGATGTTTTTCATTTTTAAAATATGTTTTTGACCAATCGGATTCGTGGCCTTTTAGCAAATACAATGTCTTACTTGTCTGTTAAGGCCAATGGAACAGTGGATCCCTTCTCCGGTACACACTCCGTGGAGGCGGCGGAGGATGCCTCGACCCCCGGCTTTGGTGGATCTCCGGAGGAGCAGGACCCTGCGGCGGCGGAGCCGCCCTCCCTCGGTCCAGTCTCGGCCATCAGGCCCTCGGATGCGTCGGCCGCCGGCGGGGGGTCGATGGAGGAGGAGCCTTCCATTTCTCTCCCGGACTTGCCATTGAACTTCGTAGGCGAGGAGAGAGCCGCCCCCAATGCGGTGAGCGCCTTGCGGTCCATTTTCCTAGTAAAAATAACAATTGTTTTAAAACAACACTTTTTTTGCAGACGGTTTTCAAGCAAGATAAGGACAATGGTGTGGAGCAGAAAGAAGGTATACTTACCACCTTTTTAGAAATTGTTTTTTTGAAGGGAGCTGTTGTTGTTGCTCCTTTTGAATCTTAGCTTGGGCTATGTTGGAGGAAAGAATGTGGATAAATTTTTACATACTACTTTTTGCATTTTCACTCACCTCTGGTGTACACCATTTTTGGCAGGAAACGGGGGCCAGCGCCACTTAAGTAGGGGAGAGAACAAGCCCTCAAAACATGGGGTTTTTCCGAGCTCGTTTCATGACGCCATTCAAGCAACCCAGACTGCCGTGAGTACACACTGAGAAAATCAATATTTCTTCTGTACTAATGTCTCCGTGCCGTATGTTGCAGGACAACAGCACCTTCTTCAAGCAGGGGCTCACCATGGAGCTCTCCCTGGGAGAGTACACCTGGATGGTATGCCTTTTTTATTTTGAAAACACTCATTAGGGTTTTTATTAAAAAAATACTCTGAGTTTTTTTCTTTTTTACAAAGCAAATATTGACTACAGAGCCAAAAAACGAAAAAGTTTTTGTCTGTGGCAAAGCCCAGACCCTGGAACAGCCAATGTTGTTGTTGTTGTTGTTGTTGGGACTGATTTGGGTTTCTTTTTTAAGTTACTGAAATCTTTATAAAAACGTTTGTAGACACTAATGAAGTGACAAACTGTACAAATGTTCAGTCCGTTGTGGCTGGTACTTTTGTCAAAACAGCACAACAAAAATGCACTTTTTGCAATTTTGTGGCTCTTTTCAACTTTCTGGCCCGCCAAATGAGTTCGAGATTCAAACTTGACTTTATCCACCCAACATAATTTGGGGGTGCTGATTTTTTTATTTTTATTATTTTTGTGCACCACTCCTTCTACCCAAAAATGACTTTCAAAATATTTTTGAACATTTTATGCTTTCTGCTTGCAGTAATTCTTAGCCAAACCATAAAAACTTGTCAAATCCCTTTGCAGACCTTTTGAACAGGGTTTTTTTAAAAAAAGGAAAACACATTTCCCACCTAAGCAAACAATTTTTTGCCAATATGCAAGTAGCTTAAAATGTTCACTATCATCATGTTATTTTTCTAACCCCCCAGATTGTGGCCCTCATCCTGTCGTTCCTCTGCAACTCCATTTTCACCTACACCTTCCTAAGGAGATACTGCCGCGGGAGATGCTGCCGGTCCTCTCCCCGGACTGTGCCTTCCACTTCTCCCCCCAACCACGTCAGCATTGGAGTGGGGCCATGTGCAGGAGTCTCTACCCTTTCTTCACCCGCGGCCGATGAGGGGTGGCCGTCCGCCAAGCCCGCCTTCTCCGCCTCGCTCCGCCGGCCTCCTAATGTATGCAATTCTTTTACCGTTGCCACGCACTCAGATACTCAGGGAGGACCTTGTTAAACAGATTCGGAGGTCCGCCAGCTCGGCTACGCTGGGCGGGGATCCCAACCAGTGCGGCCTTCCGTGTCCTTCCCTGGTAGGCCTTTGCAATTCTATAAACACAGTTTTTTCTCCTCCTTTTACACCCCCTATTCCACCCCCGCACAGGCCAGCCAGACACCGGGGAAGAGAAGGTGGAGCATCGCCCCAACTCATCTCCCGCAGCAGCAGATACCTCTGACGGTCTTCGCGCACGCTCAAAATAAGACAAATAGAATAAAGACGACTGCTTTGTAATAAATATATTTTTAAACGAGGGCGATTGCGCGCCCGCCCTCCCTCTCTTCCTCCGGCGGGAACTCAACCACAGGGTTGTTGTTGTTGTTGTTGTTGTTGTTGTTGTTGTTGTTGTTGTTGCCGCCGCCGCCGATCTCCCTCCCCATCTCCAGGTCCGGCTCCCTCCTCGCCGCCGCCCTCATCCTGGTGAGGCGGAGCCTCCACCCCAGCCAAGCGGCCCCAAAACAGGCCAGGGGGCAAAGGATGGAGGCGGCGAAGGCGCCCACCAGCCCCGCCAACAGAGGGTCGCCGAAGACGGGGGCGCTCGGCGGCGGCTCCTCTTCGTTCAGGGTGGTGTTGGTGTTCGAAGGGGAGTCGTCGTCGGGCGTCATTCCGCTCGGTGGCCCACCGTTGTCGGGGGTGGAGGGGTCCTTCGCCGTCTCCTCCCGCGCGGCCGCCGCGCACAGGGCGAGGCGCTTGGCCACATAGGCCTCCAAGGCCGGGGCGGCCTTGCCGTAAACACGGCGGGTGGCGGAGGGGGCGGAGGCCACGAGCTCCAGCGGGGCACCGCGCAGGGGCTCCTCCGTCTCCTCCGCCACGATGAAGTTGTCGCCTGGGGAGGGGAAGGTGGACAAAATTAAAACTTATCCAGGACAACCAAAGCAGGGCAAATAAAAGCTTTTTAATTGCGGCGATAGCCGTCAGGTCAAGTTAATGGTTCCAGTTGTTGTTGCTGTTGTTGTTGGGGGCAACTTTTTTGTAGGGTCTTCGAATGACTTTGTACCTCAAAGTCATAGAAAAACACAGGTAATTCTTTTAAAGTTAGGACAACTTTTCCGAATTGGTCACTTTCTGTGTTCACACAGTTATGTGAAAACCACCAAAAAATAAATTGCAATCTAAGACTCAAGGAGTGCTAGTGCTCAGACAGAATTTTTTTTAAAATTGAAAATTTCGGGCACCCCCGAATCATGTTGGGCGGGTCAGGTCTTATTCAAATTTTAAAGGGCATGTTGGAGGTCAAAACCGCAAAATTGCCCAAAAATTGCTCATTTCTTTGCACTTTTTGGTTAAAGGTCCTCTAGAACTTTGTCAGGCTTTGAAATTCTTCTGCAAATATTCGTCGCAGGTCATCCAACCTAATATGTTCTTGTTGAAGGGGACAAATTTTGAGGTGATTTCTTAGAAAAATCACGCCGTCTGTTGAGATGGTCGTAGCTCAAAGTTGTAGAAATAAAAAAGTTGCGTTTCTCTTGGCCGAACAACTTCTTTTTTTGGAGTTTCTTTGTATCTCTCTTCGTTTGACGGCTGTGATTTTTTTTTTGTTTAAAAAAAAAACGCCAGTCTTTTCCTTACCTAGGCCCTCCAGGGTGAGGAAACCCTCCTCCAGGGCCACGCCCACGGACGGCGCGGGGGAGAGGGGGAGGCACTCGGGCGGGAGCGGGTTCGGCCTGGTGGCGGCCGCCGAGGCCAGGAGGAGGAGGAGGAGGGAGGAGGAAGAAGAGGACATGGTGGTGGTGGTGGTGCTGCAGCACTTTTTTATCTCTTTCTGTTTGTGCGGCTGTCCCAAGCCACCCCTCCCTCGCTCGCAATTTTGCTCCTCCCTCCCTTATTATTGGAGCTACGGTCGTGGTACATACGCCAAAAGAAAGACAATGTCTTTTCCCGTTCATTTCCGTTGAAAAACCCAAAAAAACTCGAGCGGCCGGGCTGCAAATGCGGCTCAAAGTCTCTTCGTCCTGGCTGCCACACCGATGGATGAATCGTCAAACCCTTTGGATATGTCACGCATACATAGTTTGTCCGTCTCTCCTCCGAATTTGAGCTCGGTAGCACCAAAAATGCGGCTGCTATACATCGTTTAATTCGAAAAGACCCTTGTTTTTCCGCCAAAACGCGATGCACACCAATGTCACGGTTTTTGAATCAATAAAACCAGTAAATATTCAAAGAAAGCATACCCAAAATAAAAGGGAATCACCATCCTCCGAATATTTGGCAAAGAAAGAGCACAGCATTGATTTTTCTCACCGACAAATTGCCTCTTGCCTCATCCCATGGTCAAGGACAAAAGGCCTCCTTTTGACGGCCAATAACAAAAAAGATAGTCTCTTTTTTATTTCTTACAGGAACAGTATTTATTTCTCAAGCAGAAGGATTTTTTTGCCTTAGCTTCCCACAATTTGTCTTCTTATTTCACGGTCAAGGTTTACGTACGCAAAGGGCCTTTCAGTGGAGGCCAGACAAAAACACGTCTCCTTTGTACTACTGTACTCTTTCGTGTCGGGGAGGGCAATGTCGAAATAATGGGCCGCCGTCTGGTTCTCAAAGGCGGGTGTAGTATCCAATACCCAACCAGGGAGAATTGGGGCAGGTGACGGGTATTTTTCCCGGCTCTTCTTCGCGGGGCCTGGGGCGGAGGGGGTCCTCCTCGTCGGGGTCGTGCGCCTCCAGCAGGCGCCAGTGGGAGAGGCAACCGGCGGTGTAGCGGAGCGCCAGCCTCTCCCCGGTCCGCCTCAGGTGCGCCATGTTCTTGGCCAGCGCCGTTCCGCACCTGTCATCATAGACCGGGTACACTTGGAGGAGGCGGGGGGGGAAATCTCGGGAGATGCGCAACCCGAAGGTCTTGCCAAAGGCAAGGTGACCGCCAGCCAAGCGCTTTTCCAGTCCGTACAGCAAGCGGCCGTAGATGCGAAATCGTTCGCTGGCGCCGCGAAGGCAAGTGAGGCAGAGGCTCGAGGCCAGCCCGCTCTCCGCCAGCGCGTAGAGGAGAACCTGCCGCAGAGTCGACTGTGTGGGCACGTGGGGCATGGTCACGACAACGGCCGCCGTCTTGTTGTCCTTAAAGTAGGAGATGGTGGCCAGCGAGGGGGGGAACCCTCCGTGCGTCTCCTCCGTCTCCACCACCTCCGTGCCCCCACTCCCTCCCGTGCAGGTGGCATGGCGGCGCTGGCGGCGCTTGTAGGCGGAGCACGCGCGCCCGTGGGCAATGCCTAGGTCGAAGCAGATTCGGAAGAAGGCGTAAGCTCGCGTGGCTACGGCCGCCAGGCTGCTGCGGTACAGGGCCTCCCGATCACAGCACTCTCCCACGCTCTCCTCGTTGTGCTTGCAGATTGCGTAGAGTGCCAGGTCTAGGAGGGTGCGCGGAATTCTCGCCGCCCCTTCCGCGCGCGAGCAGTCCTCGAGGCGCGCGATCTCGGTCGGGTTGGCCCTGCCCGGGTGTGGCGTGTAGGGAATGTACCATTTCTTGAAGCGGGCCATGTCGGGCACCTCCTCCGGCGCAAAGTGGCCTGGAAAAAGGGTCTTCGCGTTAACGCCGAATGAAGCGAGCGGTGTGCGCCTGGGTGGGCTTTAAAACTTTTATTCGTGCACGTTGTACGATATTACTGCGAATTTGCCATTGCCGCCTTAATTCTAATTCAATCATTCGCCGCCCCCGCCGCCGCCACGTTGGGCACCATCTCCCACTTGGGCGCGCCCGCCTGCATGGTCCTCCGCATGTCCCCCTCCATCACTCGGATGCTGGATGCCAGGAGCCCGGCCTCGCAGCCCGCGTCCACAAACTGGAGGTCCACACGTAGCTCCCGCCTTCCACTCTCGCTCGTGTCCATCGCCGTCAGGTCGAGGGGGAAGAAGGAGCGGTAGCCGTACTCGTTGGCGCGCGGAAAGAGGTCTGGGTAGCGCTCGTCCACCCACTCCCTCTGTCTCAGGTAGGTCAAGAAGGTGAGCACGTCCAGGTTGCCGGCCACGCTGGTGCCCTGCAGGTTTTCCAGCCCTCCGTCAAAGTGCAGCTCGTCCGCCCCGTAGAAGAAGCGGATCTTTTTCAGACTCTTGGGGATGACCGTGCGGAAGGAGCAGTTCTTCTTGCTGGTCTCGTTCTGAAAGAGCTGGTGCTCGGTGACAAAGAAGAAGTACACCAGTTTGGTGCCCCTCTCCAGCATGAAGGTGACCTCTCCCTCGCTGATGCCGGCCGGAAGGTGCTGGTAGCTCGGCACGGCCACGTCCATGAGGAAGTGGAGCTGGGAGCGGGCGTAGTTGGCCATGAGTTTCTCCATGGCCTTGGGTGCCACTCGCGTTGACTCGGCCATGAGGTAGATGGACTTGATGTCAAACTTCACGTCGGTCGGGTCGTTGGTAAGGTTGGCATGCTTGAAGTAGTCCGTGTCGGAGCGGTTTGTGCCGTTCACCTCCTCCACCTGTTGGTGGTCGGGTCTCTGCCGGAAGAGGCGGATCAGTAGTGATGTCTGCGGGGGGAGGTAGCTGAATGTGTCGGGGGGGTCCCTCCCCTGGAGCGTCGCCAGCTGGTAGTTGCGGCTGGGGCCAAGCAGGGGGACCGAGTCCATGCTGAGGGAGATGGTCCGCGACACCGGTCTGTCGGCCGCGTTAAAGTCGAGGGACTTGAAGGCCTCCACCATCTCGGGGGAGGCGAGTGCTGTGCGCACGGCCTCGTTGGGGATGGTCAGGTCCGATCCGTAAATGCGCTTCTTGGCATCCTGGGGCATGAACGACTTGATGGCCTGTTCGTAGAAGCCTCGCATGCCTCCGCTAAGGCCGGGCAGGCTAGCTGTCACGTCGTAGTTGTCGAGCACCACCTCGGCCGAGGAGAAGAAGCAGCTGGAGGCCGTGTAGGGATCGATGTACAGCCGCGGGTTGTTGGCCACTCCGCTGGAGGAGATGAGGCTCAAGCGCGCGGCCGCCCCCTGATCACCCGCATTGGGGTTGGCACGCGTCGCCTCGTATTTAATTCGGATGGGTTGCGGGAGGAGGCGTACCAACTCATGAGGATGCGTGCGCAAGACAAAGGTGAGGGTGTCCGCATTTGGGTTCGATCCCGTCAGGAGCTTGATCTTGAATCTCTTGGTGCTGAGGAGTTGGGGGGAGGGGAAGGCGTTCCTCTCCGTCATGGAGTAGGAGAAGCCCGGGCGGCGCTTAGCGTCTTTCACTCTGCCCGTGGGCGCCGCCGCCCCCGGGCTCGTCTTCTTTTTGCCTTTGGGCATGTCTAGGCCAGGGCCTTCTTCAGTGTGCGGGACACTTGGTCCTGGAGGGCCTTGGTCAGCTTCTTGAGCTTGGGTCGGAGCTTCTTAGCCACTTGGCGCTTGAGCGCCTTGGTCAGTCCGGCAGAGGTTTCCTTCTTCTTCACCGCCACGGTCTTCTTTTTCTTCGGGGCGGCCTTGGCCGCTTTCTTCTTGCTCGGAGCGCTACCGCCGCTCGTCTTCTTGGGTGGCACCCTCTTCTTAGCTTTCTTCAAGCCGCTCATCTTGGTCGGGGCCATGCCCGCAGCGCGCAGGAGTTCGTCCACGCTCTCGTCTTCGTCCGGTAGGAGTTCCGTCTTGGTCTCCTCGTCTTCCTTGTCGCTGTTCAACTCAAAGCTGAAGTTTGAGCTCTCTTCGCCGCTCGGGAGGTCGTCCATGGACTAATCTGGAAAAGGCAATGTCGGGTTAGGCCAACAGCTTGAAGTGAGCCAGGATGTCGGTGTCCTGGGCAAAGCGGAGCTCTGTGAGGTCGCGGCGGTAGAACCGAATCTCTACGCAGGAGTCGTATTCCCCGAGCCAAACGGGGTTGGCGATAATCTCCCCGTCGCCGGTGATGTAGGCGAGCGTGGCGATGGGCCCCGAGCCCGCCGCGAAGCTCATGGCCTGCTGCCCGCTCGTTCGGAGCAGCAGGGGGTACAGGGTTTCCAGTACGTTGGTCACGATTTTGCGAACTTCTCCCGTCACAAACTGCCCCTTCTTGGTCCCCGTGCCGGGCGGGTTCTCCGCCGTGCGCAGCTTTAGACTGTGGGCCCTGGCCGTGTTCATGACGCGGGCCAGAGCGTCGTTGAAGACGAGTGTCACCTCCACCGTGGGAGCCTGGGCCGTCCTGACAAAGAACGAGAGCGCCTTGTCCACCTCTTCCACCACCAGGATGCCGGGGAAGAGCCCTAGTTGGGTCTCGACATCGCGCAGGAGCGGCCTGAGCACCTGAGCCAGCTGGCTGGGGGAGTCGACGCCCTGAACGCGACACTGTGAGAACACTTCCTTCTCGGGGAGCTCCCGGTGGAAGGCCAGCTCAAAGTTTCCTTCGCCCAGACGCTCGTACTCCTCTTCGTCAAGGTCCTCACAGCTCTCCAGCGTGTAGAATAGGTCCCTGGTGAGCAGGTTGGGCGGGCAGGGCTCCCTGGCAACGACGGTCACCACCTCATCCCCCTCGTTGCCGAGCCCCACCAGCCCCTTGGGGTACGCCTTGATCTGGTCGGGGGCGAATCCAAGCAGATTGAAGAACATGGCCTTCGCCTCCATGACGAGGATGGTGGCCGGGGGCAGGCGAACAAAGAAGGAGTTGGACTCCCTGGCGTCGTAGCCCAGGGTGGGCTTTTGGTCCAGGACGCTGAAGGTGTCTTGCACCTTGGCCATGTGCTGCCCAAAGCGCTTGGCCAGCTTTTCCACCGTGACGTCGGCTTCTAGCGCCCTCCGCAGCTGAAAGCTGTGCTGTAGGTGGCCCCTGAGAGAGCAGGTGATGACAAACACGCTGGGATCCTCCACGCTCTTGCCGAGCAGGTCAACGAGTTTCATGCGCCGTGGCTGGCCAAAGGGGCGCGGGTTCTGGTAGCGGAGACGGACTCGGTTGTCCCCCTCCGACACGGTTCCTCGCAGGTGCAGCATCTATCCTTGGCTGGGCGCCTGGTCGCCGCGGACGCGGATCATCTCCCTCTCGTAAACGACGCCGGGTAGTTTTCGCCCTCCCTCCTTTCGAACGTGATACACTGGAAGGTATGGAGAGAAAGAGGGACGTTAGCGGCGGACTAGTGGTCGGGGGTCACGCCTCCCACCTGGAACGGCGCGGAGGTCTCTGCTCGTGGCAAGGTAGCGCTCGACGATCACATACGGCTCCCTTCCAAAGTTGCCCGCGGCGGAGCTCTTGTGGAAGGGGCCGCGGCGTCCCAGCGTGCGCAGGGACACCAGCACCCGGTCGCCCAGCCCAAAACGGAACATGCGCCGCAGCCACCGTTCGTTGCCGATGCGGCGGGCGTTTACCGTGGCGGTATTGAACAAGGAATGGTAGTCGGCCACGCCCCATCGCTGGCGGAGGTACTCCGCCACGTTAGATCCGCTGATGTCGCGAGGCGCGTAGTCGGTGCCGGGAATTTTCCGAGAGTTCAGTCCGGCAATGCAAGTCGGCAGGAGCTCGAGCCACCTCTTTGTCTCCAGCGTGTCCATGCAGGCCTGCAGGGTGGTCTTGACCGTTCGGATGCCTCTCTCGGCGAGGTAGGCCTTGGAGCGCGACCTCAGGTAGCGGAGTCGGATTCCGTGCCTGTCCTTCATCCGTCTGGCAAACTTTTGAGAGTACAGGCTGCAAAGAGAGGAGAGAGGGGCATTTGCGCTTGCACGGTGGCCCGAGTCGCCGTCTCCTCACCTCGTTTCGCGGTCGCAAAGGACCAGATGGAGGTAGTCTAGTTGCGTGAGGCGGAAGAGCGTCTCAAACGCCTCCTCGAAGGCGTTCAGCGTCCTCCTCTTGATGGGCACGGCACCCAGGGTTCCCGTCAGGGCTTCCATGCATATGAGGAAGCCCACGTGGTTGTCGTTTTGTCTCTTGTCGCCGAGGAAGGCCACGTCGGCAAAGGCGGTGCCGAGGCGAGCCTTCACCAAAGTCTGGTACTCTAGGGGGCGCCGCCTGTTCTCCTCGCGGAAGCGCTGCAAGTGCGGCCAGTGCTGCCGGAAATGCTCAATGTCTTGCCGCGAGAGGGGAGGTAGTCCCTTGCGGCGCGCCACCTGCCTCAGCTGGTCGTCGTCGAGGATGATGCCGCGGCGGATGTTGGAGAGGAAAGTGGGCGTCAGCCGGCGGACAATCTCCCGGGGGCCGACAGAGGGTGGAGGCGAGCGAGTTTGGCGCCGGCGCCTCCTTCGGGCGAGCCGCTTTCGCTTGGAGGAGGGCATGCGACGAGCGGGGCGGCCGACTCAGTCAATGGGGTAGGACTGGTGGGGGGACTGCAAGAGGAGAAAGACGGTCAGGAAAAGGGCCGGCCGCTGGGTCCGAATCGAAAGCAAGGTTACCACGCAGAAACGCTTAAAGTTGGTCGGGTTGGGAAGTCTGGCGGTGCGAACGTGCATGGTCATGGTCAGCCCTCGGGTGGCTCTCAGGACCCACGAGGCCGTCAGGGGCCTGCTGTCCTCGGAAGCGTCTGCACCGGGTGGTGGAAGCGAAAAAAGCGCGCGGTTCATCTTTTCGCGGGGCACCCGTCCGATCCCCTTGGTTTTCTTCACCTCTTCCTCGTGCTCGCCCTCCTCTTCGAGGGGGAGGAGGGTGTAGCACTTGAGCGTGGTAAAGAGAGAGCCCCCAAAGACGCCCTCCAGCTTGAGGCGGTTGTTTTGCGCCCACGGGGAGTCGGCGTCTTCGAGCACCGCGTTGCGATGGCGCTCAAAGAGGCGAAGAAATTCCGGTCTTAGGTTGTCCTCAAACTTGCGATGGCGAACAAAGATCATTAAGCTGTCCGTGTCCAGGTAGCAGAGTTGGGCCCTGGTGGGGTCGAGCACGGTGAGGAGGAACAGGATGTGGGAGAAGAAAATCAGCCTGGAGGAGCAGAGCACGCTGGCGGCCAGCTCGCTAAGGTTGAAGATGGCCGCGTCCGGATTCCGCCGCGTGACGGCAAACACGAGCTCCTCGGCGGCGGGGGGCTTGGGGGGTGAGCGGGATGCTTTGCGCAGGTCCCTCCTCCCTCCCTTCTTCCCCCGTGGCCTCGGCCTCGTGCCCATGAGCGTGCAGGCGACCAGCTTTGGGTCCGCCATGGCCCTGGTCTTGACTAGCGTCGTGTGCGTCGCCAGTCGCGTGGTGCAAAAGTTGGAGCTTTCCTTGTACGAGTACCCGTAGAGGGCGTTCAAGTACAGCTTGCAGGCGGCGATGCCGGACACGTCGTCGGGGCTCTCTCGCTTCAGCCGGTGTCTCTCCTGGAGGACGCGGAAGATGGCGGGGAAGAGAAACGGCCTCTGCTCGTAATGGATGTAGTGGACCAGGGTGAAGTTGGTGAAGCGCCTCTCCTGCACCAGGAAGCGCAGATTTTGCACCGACATGGTCGTCAGCTGTTGCGGTGCGTAGCCCAGACGGGTCATGGTCAGGCGCTTCCCCCTGCACCTCTTCTCGAGGCGGTCTCCTTCCAGGCGGCGGGCGAGTGGGCCCAAATCCCCCTCGGGGTCGTCCTCGCTTCCAAACTTGCCCAGGCAGAAGGCCTGCATGAGACTGGCGATATCCCTGCGGCCCTCCGCGCCTCCGCGCACCGTCACGAATCCGCCCAGCTCGTCGTCGGTGAGTAGGCGCCTTAGCAGCTCCCTCTCTCCAATCTTGCCGCCGCCCAAGGGGCCTCGCCCCACGGCCCCGCCCACCACAGAGTCCCGGGGGTGCTCCTCTCTCAGGAGGCGGAGCAGGCCGCCGGCGCAGTAGCTCTTCTCGCTGCGGCGGGCGCGAAAGGCGTTTCCGTGAAAGTAGTCGCAAGCGTACTCGAAGTGCGCTTCAAAACGAAGCGGCGGGTAGGAAGGGTCGGCTCTCCTGGCCGCGGCGACCGCCTCATTCAAAAAGTCCACGTATCCCGACTGGAGCTGATTGATGCGCCTAGTGCTCGTGCCCGGGGAAAACTCTCCCCTCGTCATGGTCTCCTCGCGCTCGTCGTCCTCGTCGTCCGTCCAGGTCGTGCGGTGGTAGTCCTCCATCGCCCAACGGGCTCGCTTGCTGCCCGTCCCCTCCTCCTCCTCCCCGTCCTCCTCCTCTTCGGGCTCCTCGGAGGAGGAGCTGAGGTAGCATCGCTGTTCCGGCTCGCACTCGAACCAGGGCGGCTCCTCGTCTTTTTCCGCCGCCGCCGGTCCGTCATCCCCGCCGCCGGAAGAGGCACCCACCACGGCGCGGGGGCACAAGGCGGTGTGTCCCGCGTAGTGGAGCTCCGAGTGGTACTGCAGGAAGAGCAAGTGGCCGGGCTCCAGGAGGAGGGTGCAGTCCGCTCGGCGCCTGTGATCGTCCGAGAGCGAGAGTTGGCCGGGTCCGGCGTGGAACTGAGTGAAGCAGCGTTGCGCCTGGGGGTGGCGTTCCAGTACCTGATACTGGCAAAAAAGCGACTCCTGGCAGTTGAGGCGGCGCGTGGCGTCCTCCATCCGAGGAAGGGGGCGAAAGGAGGCCTCCTCCTCCTGCTCGTCGTCGTCGCTGCCGCCTTTTCCGCCATCTCGGACGCCACGCTCTCGCTCTCGCGGGTTGTAGTAGAACTGGGCGGGTCCGTAGGGGAGCGGTTGCGCGGCTGACGAGGGAGGGTAGGGAGCAAAAAAAGGCAAAGTTACTCTGTCCGGCGGCGGCCGAGCGAAGCTCGGCCGTGTCTCGGGGGGGAAATCGCGCGCGCGAGACATGCGACGGACCGCGCGAATCGCGGTCCGTCGCACCCCAAGTTC
>JAAUYB010001641.1_pt1 | contig 16518 bp, 9 predicted proteins | sample 7278071 | NCBI WGS metagenome assembly JAAUYB01 (sample SAMN14350121, study PRJNA611818) | marine sediment metagenome | isolation source: surface marine sediment (1.8m) | place: French Polynesia: Moorea | collected 2018-08
GAAATTGAGATAGACGCCCAGCGGTTCCCGGCCTGCCCGCACCATGGCAAACAGGTCGTTCTGGAGTCCCCAGCGGTCGATGGCCGCCAGGATCCGGCCGCGCACCAGCGGTCCCAAAGCCGTTCGCTGGGTGGCTTCGGCATAGGCCACCCGATAGAAACCGACCTGCCCGTCATTGACCTTCACGACCTCGGCATCTCCGATGGCGACATCCAATTCAGCCTCACGCATCAAGAGCCGCTGCTGGCGTTGGGTGCCGCTGGCGTCAAACAGACGCAGGCTGATCGGAATCGGCCACACGCTTGTATCCGTGTGCGGTTGATAGGTGAACCGCTGCTGGCGCAGTCGGAGCTGATCCCCATGGCGCTCGGCGGTCACCAACGGGTGTCCCGCCTGCTCCACCCAGGCGCGCATAATATCGCCGACCGGTGCGTCCGAAACCGCTTCGAAGGCTTTCCAGAACTCGCCACTGCCCGCGCAGCCATAGGCGTGCGTCTTGAGATAGTGCCGCAGGCCCCGCTGGAAACTGGTCTCGCCAATATGCTCCCGGATCTGACGCAGGATGCTGCCGCCCTTGCTGTAGATGATCGGGGCCGTGGCCGTGTTGATGACCAGGTGCTCCCCGCCGGGGATCTCGATGGGAAAGGTCTCGATGAGGGCATCCCGCTCCAGGGCCCCGTCGGTCTGACCGAGAACGAATTTCTCCCAGATGGCCCATTCGGGGTGATAATGATCGACGATGCCGTAGCCAAAATAGGTGGCGAAACTCTCGTTGAGCCATAAATAGCGCCAGTCCGCGGGGGTCGCCAGGTTGCCGAACCACTGGTGGGTGATCTCGTGGGCAATCACCTCGCAGATCCGCTCCCGCCCCTCCTTGGAGGTGGCCTCCGGGTAATCGAGGAGTAAATTTTCCCGAAACGTGATGGCCCCCCAGTTTTCCATGGCACCAAACGCAAAGTCCGGGATGGCGATCAGATCCATCTTGCTGAGCGGGTAGGGCAGATCGAAGTAAGTCTCGCAAAACTGCAGGGCGCGGCGGCCGAAAGTGATCCCCAAATCCCCGTAGCGCGTGGCGCCGCGGGCGGCCACCAGGCGCACCCGGGGATCCTCCAGATCGACGGCCGACTCGAAATGCCCCACGGCGAAAAAGAGCAGATAGGTCGACATCTGCGGGGTACGCTCGAAGCGCACCTGTTTACGCCCGTCCGCCAGGGGGGTTTCCTGCGCGACGGCCCCGTTGGAAATGGCTGTCAGACGGCGGTCGACCAGTAGGGTAATTTCAAAGGTCGCTTTGTGACGGGGGTGATCGAAACAGGGAAATGCGCGGCGCGCATCACTTTCCTGAAACTGGGTCACCGCCATGGGCCAAAAGTGACCTTTGGCCATGTAACCGCTGCGGTAAAAGCCGGCCATGCCCGCATTGATCGCGCCGTGATAATCGACGATGAGGGTCAGGGGACCGGCCACCGGCTCCGGAAACGTGATCAGCAGTTGTTCGTCCCCGTCAAGCCGTTCGAAGGCGGCCTCGGCCTGCCAGTCGTCTCGATGCACGCGGCAGGCCTCGATGTCCAGCGCCAGGCAGTTGAGGCGCACCAGGCGCAGGGCCTCTGGTGGGTGAAACGTTATTTCGGCGCATCCTTTGAAGGTAAATTGTTCCAGATCAGGATCGATCGTCAATCGGTAGTGCAGATCGGGGAACTCAATCATGGCCGTGATCGCTTTCTGTTCGTTGGTGGATACGTGTTTCAGGCTGCCGGGTGTGCAAGGAGCGTGGCCGCGTCGCATCACGACCGCCATGAGGCGGATCGGATGGTCGCCTTCGTCGGGCGCTGGGGTGGTCAGACAGCCACCGGCTACATCATGTCGCGAATATTTCTAAGCCGCACCACCATTTCGTGCAGTCCCCGTTCGGCCCGACGCAGAAAGGTCCTCAGGGGCGGCATCTCCTCGTGGGAGAAATCGGTGATGGCGGACGCCAGCCGGACTTTGAGCGGCACCCCGCCGATGTTGTAAACATGGCGATGGAGATCGGTGATGATGCGGTCCCGCGCAATCTTGACATCGTCGGGCATGGTCATGGGCAGCAGCCAGAGCATGCGGCTCTTGTCGAGCGAACCCACCATGTCCGGGTCGCGCACCACCCGCGCCATGCGATCCACGACGGCCTGATAGACCTCCTTTTGCTTGACTGCGCCGGCCGGGACCTTTTCGCGCGGAATGGCCCGTACGATGGCAAACAGAATAACGGCGAAGGGCGTCCCGTAACGCACGGCCCTTTGCATCTCCTTTTCCACGAAGAAAAGAATGCTGGAGCGATTCAAAACCCCACTGGGTAGTTCTTTTTTCTCCTGCTGCTTTTTCCAGGCAATTTTGCCTTTGACGATTTCCGCGTAGATCTCCTGGAAATTGTTTTCATCCAGGCCCCGCTCGTGAAGGCCCGTGCGGACCTGCTCCAGGATGTGCGCCAGATCTTCGCCTTCGGTCGTGCCTTCCTCCAGGGCGCCCAGAATACTGAACTTCTTCAGATCACCGGCACCGCTTGGCAGACTGCCGCCCCACTTGTCCAGATCGATCTGCAGTCTGGTCAACATAGCTTCCATGCGGGCACTCAAACGCTCTTCGACCTCCCGCAGCACATCACTGTTGACATCCTTGGAACGCAGCCGGTCCACAATCTGCGACTGGACGCGCTGCAGGACCCGGTCCAGTTTTTCGTCTTCCCCGTCCTCGGGGTTGGCGACCGCCTCCAGCGTCATCTGCCGGCCAATCCGCTCGATATACTCGACCAACAGATCGGAGAGCACTTTGTCATCCCCGGAGCCTTTGCGAATCTCGGCCGACAGATAGATCAACTCGGCGGCAATCTGGGGATTGGAGAGGACTTCCTGGATCAGGTCCTCGCCTTCCACCCCGATCGCTTCTGCCCCTTGGGTCAACACCTGGGCCAGGCCCTGATTCTGAAGTTCCTTGCCCAGCGCGCCGATCAACTCCATGTAATCCGTCAACGGCATGCCTTCACTGATCAGGGCTTCCTTGAGTACCGGCATCAACCGCTGGAGTTCCTGGGGATCGGGCACCAGCCGGCGGAGGATCTGGGCCAGCCGTTTAACCGTAATCTCCCCCTTGCGGTATTCGTTCTTGACCAACTGAACGAAAACCCGGTCCGTCAGTTCATTGGCTTCCTGATGGATGCGGGCCTCGTCGGCATAGACCACCCCGGCGGATTTCTGGGCCTCGATCCCGCTGAGCAGCTTGCGTTTCATGTCGAAAACCGCTTCGGCCAGTTCGGCCAGGTTGGCCCCTTCCATTTCGGGGGTCACCTTGTCGACTTCGTCACGCAGTCGGCCAAGCTGCTTGATGATGACCGGTCCGGAGGCGCCGCCGCCCTCGCCGCCGCCCTCGCCACCCTCACCACGGCCCTCGCCCCCCTCACCGCCCTGCTGGGCCGAGGCTAAGTCCGAATCGATCAGCGTACGCGAGGCCGCACCGGGATTGTCGATCACAAAGCGCAGCGAAAGCGCCTGCTCCAGCTCCTCCATGACCAACCCGCCGGCCACCACACCCAGAAGGCTTTGTTTCTGTTCCTCCGGCACGCCGGGGCCGCCGTCCTCGGCGCTTTGTTTCAGGGTGTCCTTGGCCACCACGGCGTCGTCTTCCGTAACTTTCTTGTAGACCACGTGGTTGATTTTAATGGCCTCGACCCGTTTGCGTCCCAGCTCCCCGCGCATGGTGTCGGCATTGGGATAGGCCGCCAGATCGATAAACACACGCACGAACTCGGCGATGTCGTTTGACTGCAGGCCCTCGTGAAACGACAGGGACTGCACCCCGGCCTTCTTGAAGTGCGATACCATGCGAGACACGTTCAGACGGGGGTCCAGGGGTTCGTCTTCGACAAAAAACTGATCCCGGTTCATGATCAGTACGATGGGGGCCTGGTGATTCAGGGCCTTTTCAACGGTACGGAAGAAGTCCTTGATGGACTGCGCGGTGTAGGGATGATCGAACTGGTACATGGTCGACCGGTTGAACAGCAGAGAAAACGAGCGGCCGACACGATCGTATTCTTTTTTCATCTGGACGTGCGACATGAACGATGCCTCTCCGGTATTGGCGGGAATGGCCCGGCACGCATCGGCGGTGCCGCGCAGCCCCCAGCGCCGGTTTGTCTGTTGGCCTCACCCGGCCTGCGCCACATCGAAAAGCCCCACCGGGATATTCAATGCAAATGCGCCTTTTCGTAAGCCTGCAGGTCTTTGAGAAAATCCCGGCAGGTCTGGTAGCGGTCCGCTTGACGATACGCTGTCGCTTTCAAAATGATTCGATCCATATCTTCATTCACGTCCGCGTTGAGCTCCGAAGGCATTTTCAAAAAATAACCTTCCTGACGTTTAACTTTCTGCTTGAGCAGCATCATCTTGGAATCAAAGGGCGGCAGCGGCAAATCCGGCGAAAGCATCTTGAACAGCATGGTCCCGGTGGCATAGATGTCACTGCGACCATCCACGCCCCGTCCCAGGATCTGCTCCGGCGGCATGTAAACCGGCGTGCCTTGAACCATGGGCAGCTTTTCATCCTCGGCCCGCAGGACTTTGGCGACGCCAAAATCCGTGATCAGCGGCCGCTGGGTATGTTTCTCGACCAACACGTTGTCCGGTTTGATATCCCGATGGATGATCTCCATCTGGTGGGCGTAGTCCAGCGCCTCCAGGACCAGGCCGCAGATGCGGACCGCCTCACCCACCGGTATGGTGCGGCGCGACGGCAAAAGATTTTTCTTGGCCATGCTGATCATGCGCGCCAGCGATTGACCCTCCACCAGCTGCATGGTGAAAAAAAGAAACGCGTCGGTTTCCCCGACCTCGTAAACCGGGATGATGTTGGGGTGCGATAGAATCGCCGCCGATTCGGCTTCGGACTGGAAACGCTCGGCCGTTTTGGGCGTCATCAAGCTTTTGGGCAGAATTTTAAGGGCAATCTGGCGTTTGAGAGTCCGCTGGTAGGCAATGAAAACAATGGCCATCCCCCCGCGCGCCAGCTCTTTGAGGATCGTGGAGGTGCCCACCTCGTTACCGATCAGGTGGTCCACTTTAATTTTGGCAATACCGCTCATCTATCCCCATCCCTGTGCCGGTAGCCAAGCCCGCCACAGTGGCGTGACGGTCTTTGAACTTAAAGGGCTCTGACATCGAACCCTTTGATTATTTTATGTATTACAATTACCTTCGGAGGTCAAACCATGTCGTGACCGGGGGTCGGTGACATGCGGCAAAGCGCCCCACGGCCGCTGTTTTTGACATCCGAACGATCGTCGTTAGTCTATCTTAGTCTAACAACGGCGATTTGAAAAGAAGCCGTCTGAAGCCCGTTGAACCGAACCCGGGAGACTCGAACTTGGACAAACACCTGAATGCCGAAATGAAAGCCAGGCCGATCCTTTGGGTCTGGGTCATGGTGATCCTAGTGCTGGCCGTGAAAAGCTATGCCTTCGAGGCCGATCACGAGCTTGAGGTGCAGCTCGATCCCGTCCGCCAGCAGCTTGCGGGGGTCGATCGCATCACCGTTGGCCGTGGGGCCCCGTCCACCCTGCGGATATTTCTGGGTGCCGATGTGGTTGTCGATCGTCTGCTGGTCAACGGTGTCCCGCACAAATATAATCGGCACCCGAACGGCATCACCATCGAAACCCTTGCCGACGGCGGGCCCCCTTCACGCCGGTTGGAAATCCACTATCACGGCCGTTTCGACGACCCCGCCCCGAGCGATCCGGTCAATACCGACAACCCGGGTTACGGGGTATCCGCGACGATATCGCCCCAGGGCACCCTGCTGCTGCCCGGTGCCGGCTGGTATCCGTCCCTTGACGGGGCCCGCGAACGGCTGCGGATCGAAGTCGTGGGGCCGCCCGGAACCCTGTCCATCACGGCCGGCCGCCCGATTGAGGCCGCCCCGCGCCCCGGGCGTTCCGTATCGGCCTGGCAGATCGACAATCCGGTTGAAGGGCTGGCCCTGGTGGCGGGCAATTTTTCGGTACGCACCCGGCAGGCCGGGCATCTGCAGGCCGCCACCTATCTTCTGGACGACGACCCGGTTCTGGCGGATCAATACCTAGAAGCCTCCCTGAATTATCTGGCGGGCTACGAAACGCTTTTTGGCCCTTACCCCTTCGAAAAGTTTGCCGTGGTGGAGAGCTTCTTCCCCACGGGCTATGGTTTTCCGTCTTACACGCTTATCGGCGGCCGTGTGCTGCGGCTACCGTTTATCATCCGCACCAGCCTGGGGCACGAGATCGCCCACTGCTGGTGGGGCAACGGGGTCATCGTCGATTACACCGGCGGCAACTGGAGCGAAGGCTTGACCACCTATGTTGCCGACTACCGCTATCAGGAGCAAGCCAGCGCCGCCGCGGCTCACAGCTACCGTTTGCAGATGTTGCGCAACTACACCGAGCTCGCGCCTGCCGAACAGGACTTTCCCCTGACCCGCTTCCGCAGTCGTCGCGATCCCCTGACCAAGGCCATCGGGTACGATAAAGCCACCATGGTTTTCCACATGCTGCGCCGGCAAGTCGGCGATACGGTCTTCTGGGCCACTCTGCGCCGCATGGCCGAGGAGCGCATGTTTCAGTCGACCTCCTGGGAAGATATCCGGGCGTATTTCGAAGCCGCCTGCCGCTGCTCGCTGGACACCTTTTTCAGGCAGTGGGTGCGCCAGGCCGGCGCGCCGCAACTGATGCTGGATGAACTGAAGCGAACGCCAACCGCCAATGGCAGCGTGGTCCGCGGCGTTATCCGCCAACAAGCCCCCGTCTTCGAACTGGAGGTTCCTGTCCGGCTGGTGGCCGGTAAATCATCTCATACGGAAATGATCCTTGTCCGGGATAGGGAAACACCCTTTGAAATCGAAACAGCGTTTGTCCCCCAGCGCATCGAAGCCGATCCTAAAGCGGACCTTCTGCGGCGTCTGGACGCTCGTGAAATCCCCCCCACAATCAACCGCCTTAAAACCGCCCGGGACCTTTTGGTAATCCTGCCGGACGGCCGCTCCGGCGAGGAGGCCCGCCAGACCGCCACCCGGTTCGGACGCGCCCTGGGGCTCGCCAACCTGGAGATGATCACGCTGGCGGATTGGACGCGCGATCGGGGACGCGACCGCAATATCCTTTTCATGCAACCTGGGGAGGGTACGCTTCCATCCTTCCGCATAGACAAAGGACTCGCCATCGCCCAAGATAAGTTCAGCTTTGAAAACGCGACCTTCGACCGCCGGGATCATACTTTTGTGGGCGTTTATCCCCATCCCTTAGGCGCCGGGCGGATTGTCGCCGTCTATTATTTCGGTCGGCACAAAGACCGTTTGCGGGTCGCTACCAAGGTGCCCCATTACGGCAAGTACAGTTATCTCATTTTCGATCAGACGACCAACGTTGAAAAAGGCACCTGGCCGGTAAACCAGTCCCCCCTAATCCATGTCTGGCCTCAAGACCAGGCGGGATGAGGTTCCGTGACGCCAGTCGGCGCCGGGTGTGGGGGGCCCCTGACAATTGCAAACATCGAGGTGACAGATGAAAAACATCGTCATGGCTATTTTATTGGCCGGGCTTTTTTTTGCCCGCCCTCTGCAGGCTGATCCTGATTCACAAATGGAGTTGGTCGATCTGCGCAGTGGCCAAACCTTTCGCCTGGCCGAGCAGGGCCGCATGCTTGCGGGCTACCGCATAATCCTGGTAGGGGAACACCATACCGCGGCCAGCCACCATCAAGCCCAACTGGCCGTTATCCAGACCCTGGTGGCCGCAGGCCAAAAGGTTGCGGTCGGCATGGAAATGTTTCGACGTGACAGCCAGCCGTCGCTCGATGACTGGAGCGCGGGCAAACTCGATGCATCATCGTTTGAAGCGGTCTACCGGGACAACTGGAACTACCCCTGGCCCCTGTATCAGCCGATCCTGGAATACGCGCGCGAAAATCGCCTGGCCATCTTAGGGCTCAACGTCCCCCGGGGCGTCACGCGCCAGGTCGCGCGTGAAGGTTTCAGCTCCCTCTCCGCGCAGGAACGCCAGGACCTGCCCTTTGTCACCTGCGATGTGAGTGAAGACTATATGGCCTACATCAAAAAGGCCTATGGCGCGCATGGACACGGTCAGATGAATTTCAACCATTTCTGTGAAGCTCAGCTTGTGTGGGATAAGGCCATGGCCGCCAATGCCCTGCGCTTTTTGGAAGATCATCCCTCGCATGTGATCGTGGTGCTGGCCGGGTCGGGGCATGCCCGCAAGGGCGGGATCCCCTCCCAATTGAAAGCGATGTCATCCTTGGCGCATCTCGTCATTCTACCGGAAGTTCCCGGCGCCATCGACCAGGAATCCCTCGACCACGAGGATGCCGATTTTCTGATCCGCAGTTTCTAAAATCGGTGCCGTATCAATAGCGCTCGTTGACGTGGTGGCGGGGAAATAGGCATCGCGTGCGGCCGATCTGGAAACATATAACAAAATCCTTCTGCGAGGGCCCATGCTTGTCGCCCGCCATTGCGATCATCCCGCGTTTAAATCCCTCAAGCCGCAGCGCTGTCTCTCCGGACGCTTGACAGCCCAAGGGGGCTTATTATTTTTTAAATATATCAACTTGAAGCACCCGTTGCGGCTGATTAAGCACCTTTTGCCCGATCAATAATTTATTAGCGTTCCATCCCAATCGACCCTGATAAGTAAGCGACTTGCCACCGACCCGATGTTGATGCGACCTCTCAGCCGACCGCCCGCTACCAGCTGATCCGATCGTTCCTTCTCCACCCTTCCTTGCCGGTATTCGGCCCTGGACGGCCCACGGCCAACCCCACGGTTTGAATGCCGTTTACGATGCAGGCAGCCACCACTTACAAACCGGACGGGGTCTTTTGAACACCCCCAGCGCCGAGCAGCAGGACCCCGGGCCACCGCCTCAACTTTCTGGAGATGGACGAAAGGAGAAACGCATGGAAAAAAATCTGCTCAACTACGAAACCCTTCTAAAGATCACCGAACGCATTGCCCAGTCGCGTGAATTCGACGAGTTAACCCTCCTGGCCGTGACCGGTATCCGGGATGCTCTCGAATGCAAAGGTTGCGCCCTTTTTCTGATCAATCCTAAAACCCAGGAATTGGAAGTTGCCTCTTCCGCCGGACTCAGCGACGAATATCTCAACAAGGGGCCGATCAGCGCCATCAAATCGATTGCCGATTCGCTCAAAGACGGGCCGGTGGGCATCTACGACGTGATGGACGATCCACGGATTCAGTATCCCCAGGAAGCCCAGCGCGAAGGCATTGCTTCCATTCTGGCCGTGCCGATCATCACCCGCGGCAATCCCATCGGGGCCGTGCGAATCTATACGTCCGAAAAGTGGGAATTTACTATCGATGACGTCAATCTGGTCCAGGCCGTGGCCCAAATCGCGGGGATGGCCATTGAAATGTCACGTCTCTACAAGGGGTTGAAGAGCAGTATTGAAATTCTCAAATCCCGCCAGGATCACCGCGCACTGGGTGAAAAACGCTGGACACCGCACGAAGGCGTGCCGGTCAGTGAAGGCCGGGTGAGTTCGGTCACCTCCGAATCGAGCTGAATAATGCGGGCGAGGCCGGCAACGATCAATTCCCCGCTGTCCTCGCTTGCTCAGGATTGATCCCCTCCGCTTCAGCCGGGACGACCATCTCCGTGGGTCTTCCCGGCTAAAGTGATGATTTCCCTGCCCATCCATCCGCTCGTCGCATCCGGGCACCTGGGCGCTGGACCACTGGTGGTGTCTTGAATGTGGAGACTCGGCCACGCACCGATCGCGATCAATCACTAACTTACCGCTGACAAACCCCCCAAGCTTTGTTATTTTTTAGGGCGGTAATAAATCCGACGGGGCGCATCGGCCCCCGGCTGTACAACGGTTGCGGTGGATTCCCTTCGACCGCCGCCCCATCGAATCCTGCGCACTTTGACAGTGGAGTCTGACATGCCCGCGTCCCATAATCGGAAATTACTTATCGGCAGTTTGCTGGCCGCAGCACTCATACTAATCTTGACCCTTGCCCTGGCGCTGACCCGCTCGCAACGGGATATCCCCCGATCGGCCGCCGACCCGGCCGAACCCGCCGGTCGTGGTTTTAATTTCTTTGATGTTCATGCCGATACCGTCCTAAGCCGGAGCCTGCGGCAGACCCTCGAGGACCAACTGGGGCAGGATGCCATTTCCCATCGCGCCCCGATCGACCTCACCGTCATCGACCTTGCCTTCACCCAAACCACCTTCCCGGAAATCCACCGCTACCACATGGCCCTGAATCCAGCTTCCGGTGGACGCCGAGAACATGCTGTCACCACGCTGACCTACCGCCGCGCCCCGCAGAAAGGGGTACCGTTTGGTTATATCAAGCTCGTATTTGCCCAGGATACGGGCAAACCGCTTTATTTGGTGATTGAACCCACCGAGGACGACCCCTACCTTTTCGAAACCCTGCACGCCAAACACGGACCACCGGCCACGGTCAACGCCTCACGGGAGGGCGACGCGGCGCTGATCTGGCGACAACCGGATGAAATTCTAACGGGGGTCACCATTCGACGCCGGGGGGGGCGGATCGATCGCCAGCTGCGTTTCTATTTTATGGCCAACATTCGCAGACTGGTTGAACAGGAACGGGAGGACGCGGCCAAGCAGCGCCGCCAGGCCGATAAAGCCAGCCGGCGCGCCTTCTAACGGGTCATTGCCGAACGTCATCTCAGGGCGTCCAATCCCGCAGGCCCCTTGTACATCGCCCCAAACCAGCAATAACGCATTGTCGCTGCCTGAAATGGTCTTACCTTTTTCTTATATTTATCCAAACTAGCCGATATGGGGCGGCGCATACCTTTGTGCGCGGGGTCGACTGGTCAAAAGCGTCGCAAGCCCACGGCAACCTTAGTCAAAACAGGATGGAACACCCTCACCGCAGCGGGACCCAATAACACCGATGCGATGGTATTCGAAACCCTCATTGAATGGCGTCGCTTCGCCAACGGAGCGCTCGCCGATTCTTAGGAGAACGACATGCCAAAGGAAATTATGATCGCGGTGGATGATTCCCCGCCCTCGCGCCAGGCGATCAATTACATGGCCGGGTTATCAGCGGTGGTCGGAAATTTAAGATGCACCCTCATTCATGTGCAGCCCGCCCTCTCCGAGTTTCTGGTGGCCGAAGCGTCTAAAGATCCCAATTCGCGCCAAGCCCTGGAACACTTGCAGGCCGCCCACACGGAAGCCTCCCAGCTCATTCTGCAACGCCGGCGCCAGGACCTGATCGCCATGGATATCCCGGAGTCCGCTATCGCCGCCGAGAGCCTTCCCTACCGGGAAGGGGTGGCCAAAACGCTCCTGGACCATGGTCACGACCACAACGTCCATGCCATCGTGACCGGCCGACGTGATCTGTCCGCCCTGCAGAAACCTTTCATGGGGCGCGTCACCGCCGACCTGGTCGAGAATTCCACCTTCCTGCCCATCTGGATCGTGGATGGCGAGGTCAAATCCCCTCGCCTGATGGTGGCGGTGGATGGCTCCGAAAGCGCCATGCGGGCCATTGAACATCTCTGTTCGATTTTCGAAGGCAACGGTGAAGCCAAATTCCATCTGCTGCATGTCATTCCCCGCCTGCTGGAATCCTGCCGCGTCGATTTCGGTGAAGGACGCGATCGCCTGGAGATGGTCGGCCGACGCGGGGCGCATCACTGCATCGAACATTTTTACACGAAAACCCTGGCCCGGTTCAAAGCGGCCGGCATCGGCGAACACCAGATCGAAACCCAGATTCTCGAAAAAAAACTGAACCCCGGCAAGGCCATCATCCAAACGGCCATCGAGGGTCGTTTCGGCACACTTGTCATTGGACGTCGCGGCATCAATCAGTCCTTCTTTACCGGCAGCGTCTCCCGTTATGTGATCAACCGGGCCGAAAACATGGCACTCTGGCTGGTCACCTGAACGTTGAACGATTGAGCGTGCGGGAGCCCCAAAGGGGAATTTATCGCCAACGGTTTTCCGCAACGCATTCGCATACAGAGCAAATGCATGGGGGCCAAGTTTATTTGATTTTGGTGAGCATTTGCCTTGCGGCCGGTCAGCGTTGAAAATCAATCCCGAGCTAACACCGATTTAGCCATAAATTAACACTGTGCTAATATACAGACCCTAATTGCGAGATTGATATCCGTGCCCATCCATAAAGGGCATCTTTCGTCCCCGGCCAGCGTTCTCGCTCTTTTGAAATCCTCGACGTAGCCTGACTACGCCTGCGGCTTCAAAATCGCTGTGGCCTTGGCCTGAACCAAAGTCTACCATTTCTAGACGGGCACTAAATGGCAATCATTCGTAAGGGAACACCATGCGCAAAGCCAAGATCCTGGTCGTTGATGATGAAGAAGACATTCTGGAGTTGGTACGCCATCACCTGAACCGGGAAGGCTACGAGGTCCGGTGTGCCGCGAGCGGGGAGCAGGCCCTGCAGGCCGCCACGGCGGAGTCGATGGATTTAGTCATTCTGGACTTGATGCTGCCCGGCATCGACGGGCTCGAAGTGGCCCGCCGGTTGAAAACCGATGTCCGCACCCAACACATCCCCATCCTCATGCTGACGGCCAAGGGTGAAGAATCCGATGTGGTCACCGGCCTGGAGCTGGGGGCCGACGATTACATCACCAAACCCTTCAGCCCGCGCATCCTGATTGCCCGAGCCCGCGCCAGTATCCGTCGTCAACTCAAGGAGGCGCCCGATGAAATGGCGGTCATCCAGGTTCACGAAATCGAAATTCATCCCGGACGGCGCACGGTTCACATCAGTGGGCAGGCCGTCAATCTAACCTACACCGAATTCCAGGTGCTGAGCATCTTGGCACGACGGCCGGGGTGGGTCTTTACACGCTCGCAGATTGTGGATATGGTTCGCGGCGACGACTATCCCGTCACGGATCGCTCCGTGGACGTTCAGATTGTCGGGCTGCGTAAGAAGCTCGGCGGTTGCGGACACTATATCGAAACCGTTCGCGGCGTTGGCTACCGCTTCAAAGATGCCTCATGAAGAAAAAGAAACGTCTCGTCTGGCAGATCTTCCCATTTTTCTTCCTCATCACCTTGGCCTCATTGGCCGTGGCCATCTGGTTCGCCTCCTATGCCCTGAACCATTTTTTTATGCAACAGACCGCGCTTGATCTGAAGGCACGCGTCGCTCTGCTCCAACACCAGGTCGCCCCCTATCTGCTAAATCAGCAATTTCAGCGGATTGAACAAATCTGCAACGAGGCCGGCCAGCGGACCGGCACCCGTTTCACCGTCATCTTGCCGGACGGCAGGGTCGTGGGCGATTCGCGCGAAAACCCGTTGCACATGGACAACCACGCCGATCGGCCCGAGATCCGTGAGGCCATGAGCGAGGGTTACGGCCAGTCGATGCGTTATAGCAAAACCCTGGACCGCAGCCTGATGTATGTTGCCGGTGCGATACACAATGGAGAACGCCTGGAGGCGGTGATCCGCGCGGCCCTGCCGGTGGTCTTCCTGGACGAGCAGAAAAGGGCCATCCAATGGCGGATGGCCACCGGGGGGCTGGTGATTGCGGTTTTGGTGGGACTGATCAGCCTTCTGGCTGCGCGTAAAATCAGCCGCCCCATCGAAGAGCTGCGCATCGGGGCCGATGTCTTTTCAAGCGGCAATCTGGTGCACAAGCTGGCCATTCCGGATACCGAAGAATTGGCCAGCCTGGCCGAGGCCATGAACCAGATGGCCGACCAACTCGACCGCCGAATCAAGACCATCACCGATCAGCGCAACGAACTGGAAACGGTCCTGGCCAGCATGCACGAAGGCGTCGTGGCCATCGATCGGCATGAAGTCATCATCAGCATGAACAGCGCCGCCGCCGCCATGTTTGAAAGCGAGCGCGAAAAAGCCCAGGGGCGCAGCGTTCAGGAAGTCGTTCGCAATCTTGAACTCCAGACCTTTGTCCGGCAGGCTTTGGCCGCGGATGGCGAGCGGGAGAGCGATGTCACCCTGTTTACCCCCGGCGAAACCATTTTATTTATTCGCAGCTCACCGATTCTGGATAACGGGGAGCAACGCATCGGCACCCTCCTGGTGATGACGGATGTTACCCAGCTGCGCCGACTCGAAAATATGCGCCGGGATTTCGTGGCCAACGTCTCCCACGAAATCAAAACGCCCCTGACCGCCATCAAGGGCTATGTGGAAACCCTGTACAATCAGGAAGTCGACTCCAAGGAAGACAGCGAGCGATTCCTGGGCATCATCATCAAGCATGTCAACCGCCTGAATGCCATTGTCGAAGACCTTCTGTCACTCTCACGCATCGAACGCACGGACGAAAGATCGGCCTCCGCGCTGGATTTTACGGAAACACGCATCGGTGACGTCATCCAGACCGCGATTCAAGTTTGCCAAAACCAGGCCGATGAAAAAGGCATCACGATCGACAGCCGGGGCGCGCTTGACCTGAAGGCCCAGGTCGATGCCACCCTTCTTGAGCAAGCCATTCTGAACCTGCTCGACAACGCCATCAAGTTCAGTGACGCCGGCAGCGCGGTAGCTATCAATGTAGAGCATCGCAACGGCGCCACCGGCATTCATATCAGCGATCACGGCTGCGGCATCGCCAAAAACCATCTGGCGCGGCTCTTTGAACGCTTCTACCGCGTTGACAAGGCCCGCAGCCGCCAGATGGGCGGCACCGGCCTCGGCCTGGCCATTGTCAAACACATTGTCCAGGCCCATGGGGGCCGGGTGGCCGTGGACAGCTACCCGGGCCGGGGCAGCACCTTCTCTATCTTCCTGCCAGTCTAATTGACGGTTTCGCAATAAGTCCGATAGCGGCGTTACGCGAAGTCCTCGTCATTGCGGCGTACATAAGTACGCCTCATTCCTCGGGTTTCGCAAGCCTTGCTCTCGAACCTTTTACGAAACCATCTGACAAATGGCCTATTACGACGCCACCTTGCCCATACTACTAAGAAAGATAAGCAAAAAAAGAGTCATGCGCATGCGCATGACTCTTGGGGTTCAATGTTAAGGTGAGGCCTGTCAGGCGGCGCAGTCGTCCTTGTCATAGCAGATGCGGCAGCACTTGAGGCAGCGGTTCGATTCGTGCTTGGCATCGTCCTCGCTGATTACAAGGTCCACCTCGACCATGGAATCGATGCGTTCGGCCACCTCCAATTCCGGCATGGGGGTGCGTTTGGACGCCACCACCCCGGGCACGGTTTTGAACAGGGACTCGGGGATGTGGCGTTTGAGCAGGGATTTGGGACTGCCCTGGATTTCTTCCCCGGTGATGTACTGGTGGATCGAACGGGCCGCGCGGCGGCCACTGCCGATGGCGTCCACCACTAAGGCCGGGCCGGTGGCCACGTCGCCACCGGTAAACAGGTAGGGCAGGCTGCACCGCAGGATTTCCGGGTCGTTGTCAAAGGTGTTCCAGCGTGTGAGCTCGACCTTCTCGCGCTCCGGCTCCTTCTCCATGAAGCCGATATCCGGTTGCTGGCTGATGGCCGAGATGACCATGTCCACGTCCAGCACGGTTTCGGAGCCCTCGACGGGTACCGGCCGCCGGCGTCCGCTGGCATCGGGCTCGCCCAGTTCCATCTGCAGGTACTCGAGTCCCTTGACGTTGCCCTGCCCGTCGTCGAGCACCCGGGTGGGGGCCGCCAGGAACTGAAACTTGATGCCTTCGTGTTCGGAGGCCACGATCTCGACTTCGTTGGCCGGCATCTCTTTGCGCGTCCGGCGGTAAACGATGTAAACTTCTTCGCAGCCCAGGCGCAGGAGGGTGCGCACGCAGTCGATGGCTGAATTGCCACCGCCCACCACGGCCGCACGTTTGCCCACCGGGATCTTTTTTTCCGGGTGGTTGGCCACGGTGGATAGAAATTTGATGCCCTGCGTGACGCCGTTGAGGTCCTCTCCCTCGATACCCAGGGTGTAATCCTTCCAGGCGCCGATCCCCATGAAGATGGCCTCATAGCCTTCGTCGTGCAGGCTCTGGATGGTGAAATCCTCGCCCAGACTGGTATTGTAATGGACATCGATACCCAGGTTGAGGATGCCTTCGATCTCCCAGTCCAGCACCGCGTCGGGCAGACGGTACTCCGGGATGCCGTAGCGGGTGATCCCGCCCAGTTTGGACATGGCTTCGTAGATGGTGGGGTGGTGGCCCAGGCGTCTCAGGAAATAGGCGCAGCTGACCCCGGCCGGACCGCCGCCGATGATGGCCACCCGTTTGCCGGTGTCCGGGGCACAGGCAATCGGCAGACGTTTACCGGAATTCATCTCATAGTCCGCCACAAACCGTTTGAGTTGATTGATGGACACGGGCTCATCCTCGATACCGCGCCGGCACGTGTCTTCGCAAGGGTGCGGGCAGACGCGTCCGCAACTCAATAACAACGGGTTGCGTTCGCGGATGGTATGAACGGCCCCCTCGTAGTCGCCTTCGCGAATCTGGGC
>JAAUYB010036103.1_pt1 | contig 16455 bp, 12 predicted proteins | sample 7278071 | NCBI WGS metagenome assembly JAAUYB01 (sample SAMN14350121, study PRJNA611818) | marine sediment metagenome | isolation source: surface marine sediment (1.8m) | place: French Polynesia: Moorea | collected 2018-08
CCATTTTTTTCCTTTTTATATAAAGTACCAGTCTGGTATACGGAAGGGAAAGATAAACTTTTCAGCTTTATACTGAAAGACGGGGGGAAATCCCTGTTTCTTTGGAAAAAATCCGTGAAAATTTTATGATATTGATAAGGTGAGTCAATAAAAAAAATTTTGGCAGTAAAGGGGGGTGGTAATCAAATCCTGTGTAGGAGGGGGGATTCAAGATTTAACCTTCAGGAGGGGGAAACCCCCCCCCTTCCTCCCCGTGCCCATTTGTTCTTGTATACATGTATAGTAGTCCCTCGTCTGGAATTCTCTCCCCTCCCTGTGATCACGAAATTTTTTTTGGGTCGATCCATCTGCAAAAAATAATTGAAACGGAGTGTGGTACTTAATTTTCTGAACTGCTGCTTGATGTGAGAGATGGGATAAAGTTTTTTGATATATCATCATCTTTCCTGTCTTCCCGTCGGTCTGCCGCGGAGATATTTCACCTCCTTCGTAATAGCTTTCTAATCGAGTCATCTTATTTTCTCCTTTTCTGCAGATTATCCAACTGTGTCGTCGAAAGCGGCAGGAGTTCCTCAAGGCCTGCTACAGAGGTTTGAGCCCAGTTCCTGAGTCCGATCTTCAAACGGCCGTCGCCCTCAGGAGACGCCAGGCACCTTCTCTGGCCGCGGGATCGCCCCGAAGGGGAGTATCGGAAGGGTGGAGGGAGCAGCAGTCTCAGCAACAGCAGCAGCGTCAGCAGCGTCACCGGATGCACCCTCGACACCAGCGGCACCACGTCCATCACCAATGGACTCTCCCACGCCAGCAGGAGCAACAGCAGCCATCAGTCCCCCAAGAGGGGAAGACTGCCGTGACCCTCTCCTCGCAGGTCAACTTCATGGTGGGGGTGGACGTGGACAGGAAGCGGCTGGTCGAGTCAATCTCGGACCATATCTACTACGGGCGTGGCGGCGGCGGCGGAGGGGGAGGAGCGGCGGGTTGGGGCGAACTCGCAGCCTCGGCCACCTCAAGGCCGCAGCAACCGGCGGCGGCTGCGGCAAAGTCCCAGGTGGAGAAGGCAGCACAGCATCTGGTGGCGGTCGGGGGGACAATCTGCAAAAAATGCCAGCGTCCGGGATGTCAGCACCGGCGCAAGGGTCACCTTCATCACCACCATCACCACCACGCGCGTCAGCAGTTACAGCAGCAGCAGCAGCAGTTCGGAGGTGGTCAACTCGGAGGTATTCTTGGAGGTCCTCCGGGATTTCCCTTTCGAAGCTTAAGGAGAGATCCTGCCGCAGCGGCAGCGGCCACAAAGCCGAGGCCTTCTATTCCCTTGGCTGAGACATCCTCCCCCCCTGACAACAATGCCTCCCAGATTGCATTAAATATGCATCAGACGATGCAGCAAGAGTCATCGTCGGCAGAGGCGGACACGGATGCCGCCGCGGCAAAGCCAGGTCAAGAAGCGAAAAAGTTCAAGAAGGAAACCTTTATGCGGGAGAAGGAAGAAGATGCTGACGAAGTTGAGCCGACATCGTCGTCATACCCTCATCCCAGATTAGCGAGGATCGCAGGTCGTACCAAGTCTCTCCCTCGGCACCAGCAACAAGCTGCCGCCGCCGCGTCCGCCGTTTCCACCTCGTCTCCATCCGCAGGAGGAGGAGGAGGTCGCTTGTCCAGGTCCAGTAAGTCGGACGACAATATCTTGTCCTCCGCTGCTGCAGCCGCAACAATGGAGGAGAGCTCCGCGACATCCCATCAAAGAGTTGATGATCACTCCCGGAAGGCGGCATCCTCGGAAGACTTGGACACCCTACCCCTCGGGGTAGACGGCGTGGGAGATTGCCAATGCCCACTGGCCCAACCTCCTCCTCCTCCGACAACAGTGAAGCCAGAGAGGGGGACGGGCGGAGGAGGGAGGAAGGCGGCGTCCCACAGGCAGATACGAATGAGCGCCAAGTCTATCAGCACGGACGGCGCCGAGGGGAGGGCACTGCCCGAGCCAGGAGATGGGGCCGCAGGAGAAGTATCTGCCTCCGCCGCCGGCGATGCCGACACCACAACCCAAGGGACCAAAGGCGAAACCGCCGCTCCCTCTCCGATGCTGGCCGAGGCGAGCGCTGCGGTGAGCTCCTTCCTCAAAAGTCTCAACCTGCGGGAGCTTGAGGAGGTCGGGGAGGAGGAGGGGGAGGAGGAGGACGTCGTCTCCAGGGAGGACACCGCCGACGCAGACGCCGCGGATGACACCTCAGTCAGACAGCTGGAGGAGTCGCCGGGAGGAAGCAGGAGGCCATCCGGAAACAGGGTGAGTTATACGAACATACTGTACGACTGGAAAAACTGTCTGTAGGTGAACGCATCGCTTATTGGTACCCTCCAGTAGTGAACGTATAAGTGTTCCCTTTGTTCCCTTTGAAACCCTAAGCGAGCCTATTGAATTATAATTTTAGAAGGGAAGCTGTGCGAGCGGTGGGAGCGTTGGGAGCGGCGGCGGCGGCCTGGTGAGGAGAACGGGCGAGGTGGCTGACGGCCGCTTCACCATCGGCGACATCCACGAGTCTGGCGTCTACTCCAGCAAGGGAAAGGAGGCGGAAGAGCAGAAAACGGTGAAGCGCTCTCTGTCCCTGGGGGAGATGGAGGAGCAGTCGGAGAAGAAGAGGAACAAGGAGAAGGAGGGCGGCGGCGGCGGCAAGGAGATGCAGGGGGCAGGCGGAGGAGCCAAACACAGACCAGAGTCCTCCAAGGGCAGGAGAAGCCAAGGGGAGCTGAGGGGGAGGTCTCATGGGGCCACCCCGGAAAAGAAGGAGCCTGAACAGAAGAAGATATCCGTTTCCACTCTTCCCAAGGCCAGGAACGTTTTTGCCGTTGCGTCGGGTGTTGGTGGTGGCGGCGGCTCTGCGGCGGCGCGGAGGATGAGAGCGAGGTTCGTCAGACAAAAGTCTTTCGAGCTGGACAGTGATAGTACCGACACCAGTTTGGTGGAACAGATCGCCAAGGATCAGCGGAGGAGGTCAGAAGACGATGCAGGGGGAGGTGTGAAACTAGAAAAGAAGGGAGGTGGGTTTGCAGGGAAGAACTCCAAAGCAGGAGACAAAGGAGAGCTCAAGCATGGTCCACATTCGAAAGAGGTCGGGCTACTTTCACCCATTGCAGCTACGGCAACCACAACCACGGGCTCTTCCAGAACGTCAGAGGAGGGATCCTCGGAAAACCAAGGGCCCCAGAGAGGGGTCGCTACTCCTCCAGCATCTGCATCATGTGTGAAAGAAGCAGGGGGGAAAAAGAAGAAGAAACGACCAGAGCTAACCATCAAGATCCACAACAGCTCTTTCCTGGAAGACGCAGGCGATGTTCCCTCCGACCCAGAGTTGGAAGCGCTGGCGAGATCGCCAACCCTTCACATCAGCGGCATCTCCATCAGCAGGGGAAGAGCGGCGTCGACCTCGGCAACCTCGACCACGCAGACTGGAGCTGGGTCAAAGAGCGCAGGAGCCTCACCTCGTACCCCAGGAGCAGGGGGAGCACCCGCCACCGCAGCCACCCTGGCACCTTCTCGCTCTCCAGACGTCTTGGGAAGCCGCCAGTACCGATCATCCAGCCTGGTAGTGCCACCTGCCACCCCAGGAGCGGGCGCCGCCGGACGCGGAGGAGGATCGGCTACCACATCCAACGCCTCGCCATTCTCTCCATCCCCGGCAACTCCCAAGTCTGCTTCAGCAGCGGGTGGCGAAGCAGGTTCCAAGTCGCTCCACCAGCGGCAGCTCAAGATGCAGCACCGACAACAGCAGCAAGATCAGCGCTTCTCGCTCTCTGCCGCTGCCGGTGGGACCCCCTCGTCCGCCTCTCCAGGCATCCGATTCACCTTCCCCACCCCTGCCCCGTCCTCCTCCGCAGCCGCCAACAACAACGACTCCTCCCTCAGCTCCGTTCTGCACGTGAGGGATTCCCACCTCAGCAGCGACGACTTTCACGAGGCGCTTTTCTTCGGGCGGTCGCCAAAGAGTGCAAAGAAAAAGAAGAAACCAAAGAAGCAGCCATTGACCGAACAGCAGCCGCAACAGCAGCTGCAACAACAACAACAGCAACAGCAACAACAGCAGCTTGCAAAGAATATTGAAAAGGAAACGCCTCAAGACGATTCGCGACAGGTTGTTTTCGAAACTGCGACATAAGCTACCCAGCGTTGAACCTTCCCCCTACCCCCTTGCTCAATCCTTTTTGCAATGTTCTAGAACCAGTCACTCAGAGACTTGGATCGTTTTTAATCGAGCCCCTTTAACATGTTTCATTCCTGCCCCTGTCCCCTACCCTACCATCTTCCCCCCAAATTTCAATAGCTCACATCGTGAGCATGATTTTTTTACCAAACTGTTCACAGTATGCAGTGTATACTACGATGTGTATATTACTGAAGCAGCCATGAAAGAGGTAATGCAGTACGATAGTCAGTTTATCTTCTTCCATATTTCGTACCGTATATTTAGCATTTCCCCGAAAAGTGTTTCAATTCAAAACTGCCAGGATGCCCCACCCCCTTATCGACCTCATCCCCGGTAACTACACTCAATATTGATAAACAAAACCACACCTCTAGATAAAGCACCGACGCTGGCAGGTCATGTATTCATCCTTCCAACCATACTACCTATTTCAAAGGTCTAATGGAATATTGTAGATTTTCGCGGCATATTCTCTATGATGGTCTATGTGTAGTCTTCCACTATGTACGTATATCCTGTTCGGTATGGTACAAAGCGTAAGAGCGGACGACGAACTGTGCGACGTGAATTGTACCCGTCTTTAACCTCGGAATGGAAAATGTGAATGTATATGACGAATATTATTACCTGAAACGACCCTACTTGATACACAATTTTGCTGATTTGTCCAGATCTTTTACCCGTCGTCAGAGACTTGAGCAGCGAATACGTACACTATAGACGACCCTCGATCGCGTCTTCTTCACGAATATGGGTTTCATGATATTTTTTCTGTCCCAAAGCCATTTCACCTCGTGCTTTTGAAGGGCGTCCTTCTGTTCGACCATCCGACCATACATGCCCAAAAGTCCGGAGGTCTGGGGGGGGGCAAAAATTTTATGGGGGGTCGGTTTTTCTGGCCCCCGAGGGATGTCCCACAACTTCAGCCTAGTGGGGGAGTATGAACTAAATTAATTTTCCGCCGGGGGGGGTGGGGGGGGAGAATCCCCCCTCCCCCCATGGGCATGTATATCTCCGACCGTTCTGCCTTTCAATCTCGCCGCCGCTTTCATTCCTTCATTCCCCACGGAGGCTTGAAGAGGCAGATTGAAAGGGGGGCAAAAGCAGGAAAGAGCGCCCGAGGGAGAGAGGGAAGCGGCGACTGCTGGGGGAGGCAGGAAGGAAGCGACGAGGAAATTTTCCCCGCTCCCGCGCGAAATTGGTTGTCAGAACATTCTCTTTTACTACCTTGCTCTCTCTCTCTCTTCCTTATCCGCGGCGCCGTTTCCAAGAAGGCGACGACAGGTTTTCCTCCTCCGCCTTTCCTCTTCCCCCATCTTCTCCATCTCTTCCCGCCTGAAAATCGCCACTTTTGTCGGAAACGTCTGGTTGACGTAAAGGTAAAGGAAGGGCCCAACCACCTCCCTCTTTCCACCAAGCCTCGATCGGTTCAGCACGCGGTGTACCAACAGTTTGCCAATACCGCCTCCGCCCTTGATCGACGACGTCGCCCGCCAGCCTCCATTCCCCCATTCCGTTTTGCAGCCGCCGCCGCCGCCTTTAACCTGTTCTCTTTTCCCCTCTCGACTAAAACGAAAGCCTGCAGAGAAGGCTGCAGCTTCCCCCCCCCCCCCCTCCAGGTTTCTTGCTTTTTCTCCTCTCCTCTCCTCTCCTCCAGACTCGAGAGTAATGTTCCACAAAGGGGAACAAGGGTGGAGAGCGAATGGGAGGGAAAAAAGGTACAACTAAAGGGGGCTGAAGGGAAACCGGAAGACAGCGCAAAACGGAGGAAAGCTGAACCTGCATGCCTGCAACTTATTTCTCTTAATCTTCCCAATCAACTACGAGTACCATATTTCAACGGAACTCATTCTTGACTGTTGCATGGGGGGTGTATTGCTTTCTACGTAGAGGCGGCCCCCAAACATCCTCCACAGAACTTTAAAAAAACCTTTGGATACGTATCTAGGCGAAAAAGAAACGAATGGAGGATGAGGAGGTACGTCGTCGCCTCCTTCTCCGAGATGTATGACGTCGATGGGAGTGGAGTGGAGAGTGGGCATGGCAGCAGGAGGAGAAGGGGGCAGAGGCATGAGTCTCCGCTTTTGGAAGAGGAGTACCACCGTACTTCCACCTCCGCCGCCGCCGCCCATAAGATAGCGACGAATCCCCCTTCCCCTCCCCGTGTTTGCCATCCTTTCCTGCTCTGGTGTGTGGGGAGAGGGACTGTAACATCGAGCTACATGCCCTCCCCTTTCCTTCCTTCTTTGCGTGCTAGAGAACATGGCAGGAAAGGAAAGAGGAGGGGTAGAGAGAGGTGGGAGAAGAGAAGAAAGCCCATCCTCTGCCGCTCTAAAAATAGCGATGCCCCCCTCTTTTGGTGCCAGCGACGGTTGTTGCTTCCTGCCTGGATCCCCCCCTCCCAAGTTTCAGAGCTCCATTGTCCGAGGGAGGGAGGGAGAAAGGGAAGGCCTGGATGGAGGTGTTGCTCGCGGCCGTCTCCGCCCACCGCCGGGAAAGCTGCTCTAAACTCTGCGAAATCTTTCGTACTTTCACAGCTGCATTTCTCTCCATTTGCCTCAGGTTTGTTGCTTCTTAGAGCTAAGGAGGAAAAGGTGTGAGGAAAAAGAGGACATTGATTTTCTCTGATCCGAGGAGGAGACTTCCCTGGTTTTAATTTTTTAAAGCATCCATTGATTATAGCACTCACCTCCCTTTCCGATCCAAAGCATATACTAGGCATTCCCCAATCTTTGCTTGCACGGTTCTTAGTTTCTTTTGCTGAGAAATACGAAAAAACTATCTAATGCGCTTGCATGACATGTTTATTTCGTCAAACCAGAAACAACATTTCATGTAGCGTGTTTTGGTTCCCTAGTGCTGAAACAAAGTTCGTTTGCGACAGCGTGGTATGATTGTTTTAACTTTTTTTTGTAGTTTTTTGGATGCTGGGTTGTGGGGAGGGGTATTCTGTTTTCGCTGACAAGAAATGCAAGATGATGGATTTACGTTCTTACAGCAATGGTCTCATAGCTTGCTTCTTGTCCGGGACAGGGAAGTAGGGGGTAAAGACTTTTAGTATTCCTAATCGTAATCCATATTTCGGTTGCAATTGTCGACGACGTCTTTGGACTCCCAAATCGTCCCTTGTTAGAAGAAGGAGCCCCCACGAGCAGACCTCTGGGTGCTGAGCTCAACCTCGGCCAATTTGCACCTCTCCTCACTCTCCTCGAATTCCTGCTGAGCCTTCCTGAACTTGGCAAGGTTGAGAGCTGCAATCTCCTCAGCCTCCTCAATCTGCTGCTTGTAGGTCTTGATCTTCTGCTGCAATTTCTGAGCAAGCTCAGTCATACGGTCCTGGTTCTTGCGGTCCTCCTCCTGTTGGAACTGCAGCTCCTTGACGCGGCGCTCGGTCCTCTGGTAGGCCTTGAAGTTCTCCTGGGTCTTGGACTGGCAAGATCCAAGCTCGGTCTCCAATTCACGGATCCTGCTCTCGAGCTTGCTCATGGCAGCACGCCCAGCCTTCATAGCATTGGCCTCAGCATCAGCAAGACGGTTCTCGAGCTCAGACAGCTGACCCTCAAAGGCCCTCTTGGCCCTACCCTCACTTGAAGCATGTTCCTGCTCAGCACGGAGCTCATCGGACAGACGAGCAGCGTCAATCATAGCACGCTTGGCCTTTTCCTCAGAGTTCTTGGCCTGAGTGAGCATGTCATCAATCTCAGCATGAAGAGTGTGAATGGCACTCTCAACATTCCTCTTCTCATGCATGGCCTTTGTGTTAATGGTGGTCATCTCATTGACTGCAGCTCTGGCATCAGATAGTTCAGCATCCAACTGGCGCTTGGCACGATCAGCAGTGTCAAGAAGAGCCCTGGACTCCTCAACTTCCCCGGCAAGGGCATTGGCCTTCCTCTCAGAAATGCCAACTTGCTCCATGACTTGTTGGCGAGCACGGGCTTCATCCTCATATCCCTGGATGGTATCACGGAGTTGAGCCTGGTAGCGCTTGATGGCCTTCTGGCCTTCAGCATTGGCCTTGTTGGCATGGTCAAGGGCAATCTCTAGTTCATTGATGTCAGACTCCAGCTTCTTCTTGATTCGCAGAGCCTCTGCCTTGGCACGCTGCTCAGCTTCCAAAGAAGCCCCAAGGGAGTCCATGGCCCTGGCATGGTTCTTCCTGAAATAGAAAAGAAGAATATTCTGGTCACAGAGAACAATCAACATTTTGTTATTTTTTTACCTGGTATTTTCGAACTCCTCTTCCTTCTCCTGAACCTTGCGATCAATCTCCTGGCGAACTTGCCCAAGCTCCATCTGGGCCCTAAGAACCTTGTTCTCCTCCTGCTCAAGAGCAGCTTCTGCCTCCTCAAGAGCACCCTGAAGCTCTTCCTTTTCAACCTCCAGGCGGCGCCTCTGCTTGTCAAGCTCATGGATGGAGCGACCACCATCACCAAGCTGGTCAAGGAGATCCCTGATCTCGTCAGCAAGATTCTTGTTCTCCCTCTTGACCACATCAAGCTGCTCAATAACCTCCTCATGAGCAGCCCTAAGGCGGAAGAGCTCGCTGTTGTAGGTGCGGCACTCCTTCTGGCTAGCATCAACCTCAGCAGCCACATCATCTGCCTTGGCCTTCCATTCCGAAATGACCTGGAAGCAAAAAAAGACAAACTATTGAAATGTATTTTTGTAAATAAGATGTGTGCTACTTGCCCTGTCAAAGTTCTTTCCTCTCTTCTCACTGATGATGGCAGCAGCATGAGTCCTCTCATATTCCATTGAGATTTCCTCTAAGTCAGTCTGCATGCGAGCCTTAGACTTTTCACTGTTGGCAAGCTTTCCATTCAGTGACTCAACGGTCTCTTCGGCCTCAGTGATGCGAGCTTGCAATTTTCCTCGAGTTCCTTCCAATTCCTCCACGCGACCCATGCCTTCAGTCTCGTACCGAGAGCGCCAGAGCTGGATCTCAGCTTGGGCCTTTGAGAGTGCCTTTAGGGCATCAGATTTCCTCTCATGCTCATTTTCAATTCTCTCCCTAGTGCTTTCCAGATCAGTATTGAGACTCTGGAACTTAGTCAGGAGAGAGGAGCGATCCCTAGCCTCAGCATCAGCAAGACGCTTGGTATCTTCCAGCTGAGTAGTAAGGGAAATTTTCTGCTTGTTCAAACCTGCCAAGTTGTTCTCTCCCTCTTCAATTTGGCGCTCCAGATCAGCCTTCTCAACCTCAAGGCGTTTCTTCTGAGATTCAGCCTCATTCATGGCTCTGGCCAACTCATCCAATTTGTGGTGAGCATCAGTGATTGACCCTTGCAGAAGCTTTCCATTCTTGTCAAGCTCAGCCTTGGCACGAACACCTTCCTCCAGAGTTCCGCGTGCCTCCTGAAGGTCACGTTCCATTCCAGCCTTGTCCTTCTCAGCCTTGACCTTGTTGTTGTTCAAAGAGTCAATCTGCTCCCCAAGCTCAGTCATGGTGTTGTTGTGCTTCATACGAAGGGCAGCAAGAGTGCCCTCATGAGCAATGTTTAGCTCCTCAATCTCACCCTTAATGCGGTGAAGTTCTCCCTCACGCTTTTTGTTCAGCTCAACTTGGGTGGCTGTGTTGGCTCCAGCTTCCTCAAGGCGGGAACCAAGATCCTCAAGATCCTTTTTGAGAATAGAGCGACTCTTCTCAGCCTTTGCCCTGGCTGCCCTTTCAATGGCCAATTCTTCATCCAGTTCCTCTAGGCGAGACTGCAATTCCTTGGTCTGCTTTGAGTATTTGCCTCCAAGAGTGGACTCATCTTCAATCTTGGCCATCATGGCAGCAAGTTCCTTCTCCTTGCGCTGAACAGCCTGGTTCAACTCTGCCTTGACCCTCTCAAGATCAGAGACAGTTTCCTGGGTGAGCTTCAGGTCACCCTCAATCTTTCTCTTGAGCTTATCAACGTCGGCTTTGCTCTTCTTCTCCCTCTCAAGGGCATCTTCTGCCTCATCCAAGCTCTGCTCAAGCTTCTGCTTGACACGAGAAAGGTGGTTGGCCTTGTCTTCCATGGCTTGGACATCCTCCTCGGTTTTTTGCTTGGAGTCAGAGCAGCCCTTCTTTTCCTTCTGCAGCTTGGAGATCATCTCATTCTGGTGCTCAATCTCTTCCTTCAGGCCACGGATCTGCTCATCTTTGTCAGCACGGTCCTGCTCAGCAGCAGCAGTTTTTGCCTCCAAGTTGGAGATCTCCTCAGCCAGTTGAGCCTTCTGAGAATTGACCTTATTTTGGCCTTGGGAGAGGGCATCCTTCTGTTGCTTCTCCATAGCAATGCGGTTCTTGACCTCATCCAGTTGCTTCTGCACATCAGCAGCCATGGCCTCAACACGGTTGGTTTTGTCAACAATGTCTTGAACAGCCGAGCCACCGCTCTGGAGAGCAAGGACCAACTCGTTCTTTTGGCTCATGAGCACATCATGGGCAGCCTCAACCTTTTTGCGGTCAGCCAAGGCTTTGTCAATGTTCTTCTCAGCAATGGCTATCTTTTCCTCATACTCAGCCTTGTACTGGGCAAACTTGGTGCACTTGAGGTTTGGCTTGATTCCTTGCCACAGCTGCCACCAGAGCCAGGTTTTGCCAATGTAGTAGTTGCGAATGGTGCGCTGACAGCAGTACAAAGCAAGCTTCTGATCTTGCATCTTCTTGAAGACCATGCGGGAGGCCTTGCCTCTTGCCTGAGATTGTAGCCAAGACAGAACCATTCCAATGCGGTCCTCCCTGACCTCTTCCATGAAACCAAGGATACCTGCGCGGAAGAACACCTTGGTGTGGCCCAGGCGGAACTTCTCAGGATCCAGTTTAATGACGTCAAAGACAGCTTTGGCAGCTGCCTTGTCATTCTTTGCCTTTGCCACAAGGGCAGCAGCCAGAATATTGTATCTGGACTTGAACTCGGGATAGGGAACCTTGTTGGGGAAGCCCTTCCTGCAGATGGCAATGCCAGCAAGCACACCGTTGCACCTGTACTGATGCATAACCAGGCCAGGCTCCACACCACCAGGCTTCTTGTGGGTGTTGGGTACAACACACCTAATGAAGGCAGGCTCAGTAGCATACAGAGTCTTCATGAGATCATCCAGCTGACCCTTGTAGAAGGAGGAGACAGTCTTTCCACCACCCTTCTTGCGAGGTCCACCAGAATCCTTAGGAGCCTCCGTTGGCTGGCCAGGATGATCTTTGAAGACCTCCACAAGGAGGGCATTGCTTCCATCCTTGAACAGCTGGACAACAGTGTCATTAACAGGGTCCTTATTCTTCTCCAGCCACCCTGTCAAGTTGTATGAGACAGTGGCAGCATAATGCACAACAGCAAAGTGGGCATTGGGGTCAGGCTTAGGGCTGGCCTTCTGGAAGTTCTCACACTTGCCAAGCAGGTTCTCATGCAGCTTGGCGGCAAAAGTTTGGTCAGTGGCCTTGGGGAAGAGAGACTCCTCTTCAAGGATAGCCAAGAGACCCATGGGCTTCTCAAACATGGTGATACACTTCTGCAAGTCCATGCCAAAGTCAACGTTGGCCCATTCAATTCCTTCCTTGACATACTCCTCCTGTTCAAGCACAAACATGTGCTGGTTGAAGAACTGCTGCAGCTTCTCATTACAGAAGTTGATGCAAATCTGCTCAAAACCATTGTAGTCAAAGATCTCAAAGCCTGCAATGTCAAGGCATCCAATGTACTGGACCTTCTTCATGGAGGGATCAACAAGAGTCTCGTTACACTTGTTGACAATGAAGTTGAAAACAAGCTCATAGATCTTCCTGCCAATGCCAGACACAGAGTTAGCAGCTCCAGAACAGGTCTGACCCTTGGACACCCACTCAGTGCCGACCTTTAGCTTAGGTTTGCAGAAATAGGTGATCATCCACTCAGCGTCAACACCACAGATCTCAGCAATTTTGACAGCATTGGTGTCATCCTTCACCTCAGCCTGCTCTTCCTTGCCCACAGGCACAAAGTCCTTGGTAAGGTTGCCCATGTGCATGACAACTGCAGTGAGCTTGTAGATGTTGTACTTTTCTTCGTTGGAAAAGCCAAGAATATCATAGGCTTCATCAGCAAACTGCATGTCCTCTTTGTCATCAATAGAGTCAACAGTAACTTTTCCCTGGGACACCCACCAGTAGTCATAGATGTTGTCAGAGAGAATAGCCTTCTCTTTCAGGTCAGGAACTTGGTCAGACATGATGTTGTAGAAGGCATGGTAGCACCTCTCAAGCTCTGCCTGGAAGGTGAGACGTGACTTCTCCAGCAGGTAGACGACCATGTCACCACCGGAGAGTTTGCCGCCCTGGTTGAACCAGATACGGATAAACTTACCAAACCTGGAGGAGTTGTCATTCCTCACAGTCTTGGCATTGCCCCAGGCCTCAAGCACAGGGTTGGTCTGGACAATCTTGTCCTCAAGACTGGCCTCTCCCTCCTTTTTCTTGCCAGAGGCACCAATGGAGGCAAAATAGGAGATGACCTTTTTGGTGTTCTCAGTCTTGCCTGCTCCAGACTCACCAGTAATCAAGATGGACTGATTCTTGCCACCGTTCATCATGCCCTGATAGGATCCTTCAGCAACTCCAAAGATGTGGGGAGGGCACTCATTCCTCCTCTTGCCAATGTAGATTTCCATGGCCCTCTGGGTGTAGATGGGGAAGCGCTTGTAGGGGTTGATGGCAATGCAGAACAAGCCAGAGTAGGTGTAGATGAGCTCGTTCTTGTAGCGGACCACAGAGTTCCACAGGACACAGGCGTCGTTCAGGTAGGTCAGTCCAGCCATGTCATCGCTGCAGTCGAACTTGGGAGGGTTGACTTGTCCAACCTGGTCCTTCTTGAAAGTCTTTTTCTGGAAAAAATTGGAGAGGGGCCTTTTCATGAGAGTGACATGGCAAGTGTCAATGTAAGAAAGGGAAATACTTTCTTCTTGTGCCTTACTAATTCACTATCCAAATCTTTTCATAAGAAACATGTTGTCTACTTGAAGAAAGAGGAGCTAATTTGATTTCATCGTTTTTTTCATCCCTTTCTCTTTCAAATTGGCGGGGTCTTTCAAAGGCGAGAAAAGGTATTCTCCTTTTCCAAGCCAGGAAACTTTTCTGGCGCCATACTCATACTTGGTAGACTCCTACCAGACCAAAGAAAAAAGATAACTGATGAGGAGAGCTCAACTTACGTCCTTGGTCTCCAGGATGGTGACGGTGACCTTGTCGCCCTCAGTGGAGTCAATGAGACCCTCAAGGTAGCCACCAGTGGCTTTCTCGGGAACCCAGCAAGACTTCTTGGCATCATAGGGTTTGGCCTTGAGCTTGACCTTCAGCTCAGGGGACACCACTAGCCACGGATCGGGGTCCGGGTCCGGTCCAGTTGACTTCTTGATGTGGCCGGGCATGGCTAGTTGCTTTGCGTTGATGTAGTAGGAGATGAAGATGGAAGGGGCGGTCTATAGAAAAAAAATTTCCCCCTATTAATAAAAAATACCTGAGAAAAAAATAGGAATGGGGCACAGCAACTTTGTTCTTTGCGGTTACCCCGTTCCTAGCTTTACAAAAGAAAAAGATGACCGAATTGATTCGAGGATATCCCAACTACCGAAAGGCGCAATGTGACCACCTCCTACCTTCTAAAAAAAGTTGCTCGCCCTTTGCAATTTTTTGTTACACTTATGATAAGAGCTCCAAGACAAATTATTTCAACCTCCATCTACCACAAAAAAGTTGGCAATATACTCCTGACAAGTACACTACGAAGTGGCAGGCCTGGCCCCCTTGTCCCTTCCGAATTTTCGCCAAAGTGATGGGTGAATACCATTTTTATGATTTTATCTATCTCTCAAACTAATTTCAACAGAAAGATGGGTGACGGAATTTCGGCAAAAAGATGCTCCCCCGACACTTCGTGAGATGTTGCGGCGGTTTTTTTGCACCGCAAAATCATGAGATAAAAGGGGCCGCTGCCCAAAAAACGCCGCAATATCTCACGAAGTGCCAAAAAAAGGCGCGTGTATGTGCCAAAAAATGAAAAACGGAATTTTTTTACTATGTCGTGGGATTGCACTAGGCTATGAGAGAGAGGAAAACCTGTTACTTTCCCCAGTTTGATGTTTGACTCACCTCCTTGTTCGGACCCCGATAACCCTCTGAGGCAGCACACCCTACCGGAGACCCCTTTTATACTGCGGATAGACCCAAGCCGCCTCCGCCTCCTGCCGCCGCTCATCCGATCCATCCCACCCCTAGATCCACCCCGTCTGCCCATCCTCTCGTTTAATTGTCCTCCCGTCTTCTCCTCCTTCCTCGCTGTGATGGGCGCTTCGCTCGCCGATCGCCCGTTCGCCCTCCGTCCCCTAATGAGGGGCGGGAATAGGACACACGGCGACCGAAGGAACGGCTAAATCCATCCTCTTCCCCTCTCCCTGTGCCTATTTTTGGGCACCACTATATCGAAAACAAGGAGAGTTGGAATATTGTAAGGCAGCAGGCGAGGCGTGCCTTACCGTGGACCAAATTCGTTACTTGCCGGTCTACCTACATTACAACACAGGTGTTTTTCGGCCAGTAGTGGAATAATTATCGCTTGAAACTATTTTTAACCGCAAATCAACTAAGTCAACAGAGTATATTTCAACTACAGTATAATGGGTCGTTGGAAAAGAAGTTGGAAATAGGAGACCTTATACATTTTGTGCTTGTTCAGTATAAAATGATGGCTACATTAGCACCTTTAGGCTAACGCTGGAGTTGGTAGCCTAAAAGGAAAAAAACAATATTTTTTCTCTGGACACTTTGTTTGTCTGTACATTTGACCGTACGGGTCGGCGATGTGCAGTACTATGTAGAATATCTTAACACATCCATTTATTTTCGATAAAACATCTACAATGTATAAGTATAGTCCAACAGTCACTCAATCTCTGTTGTTTCACGTTCCTTAATTATAATAGCAAATGACCGCCCGGCAGCGTACCGTACGTAACAACAGAACAACAGCACGAGTGAATCACACCGTGCGGTAGGAGCTCATTGGGCCCGAGCGATCGAGGCGGGCGGCGGCGATCGAATAAAAATAGTGCCACCACTACATGCACTGCAGCATGAGCCAAAGGGCGAAGAGGACGGGAGGAGGTGGATTTAGACGGGGGGGACGAAAGGAGTAGCAGGGGATGGAGAGGGAGATCTTGGATCGAGGCGAGGTCGGCCGGTGGGCGGGCGGGTCTCCCTTCTTGGGCTATTTCGATTCTCCCGAACGGCGGAAACTGGCGGTGGCGAGGGGTGACTCAGTCCGTCCCCCCCTCCTCGTGGCTCAGAGCGAGGTCAGTACGAGCAGTGGAGAGATAGAAATTGTAGTGAAGCAGCTAGCTGGGCTGAATGCCTGAGATGCTTTGATGCTACTTAATGCCCCCTCTCCTTCCCTCCCGTCTTTTTCTTGGGGAAAAAAGCTTTTATTGCCCTAAACCCCCTTTTCTCTCCTTTCTCCCTTGAGATTTTTTCAGGGGGGAAATGAAACGAAAGCAACAGATGAGCAACAGAAAGGATGAGGGAGGGAGGGGAACAAGGGAAAGGTGGATCAGTATGTGTAAAAAGAGCTCAACCCATGGATATACCTGCTGAAAGAATACAATTTATCAGCTAGTCATTCTGAAGTAAAAGTAATCTCGGAAGTTTTTTAATATGTCGCCTTCTGCAGGTCACTGATTGCCGCATTTCAAGTTGGTGACTTGAGCGGACGGAGGGGAAAGGAGAAGGAGGAGGAGGAGGAGAGGGAAAAATTACAACAATTCGGGAAAGGAGGCAATTTATGGGAGGGAAAGGGTGGAGTGGAGAGAACAACGGGCCAAATCCGACAGAGTTTAGCAGACATTTTTGCCCCGTTTTCTCCTTTTCTCTTTTTCTACTCCGAAATTGAAAGCAAGCTGTCTGACTTTTCTCCCTCGAGCCGTGTGCAATGCTGCAAAAGTAGTACTGTACCGTACACGCACCTCTACTCATTTATTTTTGTCTTAAAGACTACGATACACTGCTGTATTGTAATGTGGAACCGGTATTTGGTACGTATGTGTGTACAGTACGTACGTAATGTACAGTAGTATAGCACAATTAAATTTCGCCTCCTTGCTTCAACTGATTCCCCCGACTATGTCTCTCCCTGTCTTGCTCCATCTTCTATGTTGCCCTGATCTTTGCATCCTCTTCCTCCCCCGTCCTCCTGAAGGCGACCTCCCCCGGCGCCGCCTCCGCCGGGTCAGACTCGCCCTGGCGGTTCACAGCGCTCAC
>JAAUYB010125932.1_pt1 | contig 16447 bp, 10 predicted proteins | sample 7278071 | NCBI WGS metagenome assembly JAAUYB01 (sample SAMN14350121, study PRJNA611818) | marine sediment metagenome | isolation source: surface marine sediment (1.8m) | place: French Polynesia: Moorea | collected 2018-08
CAGCCACAGCTAGGGAGGGCGTAGAGCCAGGGTCGATCTTCTTTATCCTCTAGCGCACAGCTGTGCTGTGGGGTCTCGGTGCAATACTACGAATTTCCGAATAATTGCTCGCAAGAAACGTATATTCAAATATTTTTTATATACGAATTTCAATGGAGGATATTTCCAAGTTTTAAAAAGATACTGTTGCTTTTAGAATTAGTACAAAAATGGCTTCAATAACCTGTTCTTTGTTGCGTTCTGTTGCTGAGGGAGAAGCTGCTGCGCTGCTGCTGCTTCTGGTGCTTGGCCTGGCCTTTCCTTCCTTCCCTTCGCCACCACCTTTCCCAAACTGCGCATAAAAAGATCTCGGGCGGAAGCCGTCTGAGAATCACCCTCCTCGCCTCCCCCCCTCTTTGTTCTTTGGCGATTGTGCCACTGATGCTGCTATAGTGACTCATTGTCGCGAGTTGCGTAGAAACAATTATTATTACCTGCGGCTTAGCCGAGAAGGTTAATAGAATGCTTCGTGTTGTTGTTGTTATTATTATTATTATTTGACGGATTTTTAATTATTGTCAAGGAAGCATCCTACAAAAAAGTTTATGAGACAAAAGTTTTAGATATGAATAAGATATAAAAAATTTGCAAATTTTCAGCTTATTGTAACCAATATTTTTGCCACAAATCACCAAAAATGATTACAAGGTTTTTCTTGATTTGCATTTTTGGCCTTTTTGACCTCCAAAATGATCTCAAAATTTCAATTTGACCTCATCCGCCTGACATAATGTTGTGGTGCCTGATCTGCTTTTTTTTCATACGCCCACTTCTTGAGTGTCAAAAATCAATTTCAAATATTCATTTCTAACTAAACAATGCTTCTTTCTTCTGGACGTTTTTGCCTGTTTCTTGAAGAAATGCAAAATCCATGTTAAAAAAGTAAAAATCTTCGATTCAACTTAAAAACTTAGGTATTTTTTATGAAACCTTCTCTTGTGCAATCTTGACTGTGCTCTTAGCAAACAAAGGTACATGAATTGTTTTTAAAATTTTCAAATTTACACATATTGTTCATTTTCTCTGAATTTTTGCAACTATTTTGATTTTTCATATCATTGTCTTCAAACAGAGTCTGCTCTTGTTTCTTCATTGTGACCCCCATTACGGGAGGTGATGAAATGTCATTAAGAATTATACCTGGTATTTATCCGCGAGGTGCCGATACTAGAGATTATCGGAAAAAGCGATTTGATGTTTTTTTTCTGCAAAAATGCAACTATATGCATAATAGAGACTTTTTTAAATGGGTCACCATTTTAATAATCAGCCCGCCATTTCAAAAAGGTCGCGCCATTGAAAATGGGCCCACCATTTAAATAAAGAAAAAAACATTTTTAACTCGGAAAAACATACTGAGTTCTTGCTTCAGAATAACTCCTGCAATACCATGTTTCAAATTTATTTGATTTAAATTTAAGTTGCTGCTGCAAAAAGTGGGAAACGTTTTACCTTCAAATTTTCTCCAATTCAGGAGAAGGGAATGTTTGTTTCTTTGTTTTGGACGAAAAGGTTGTGCCACTGGTTCGCACTTGTGTTTATTGATGTAATTTCACTCACTTTGCTACTGGAGTGGACTGGATACGTTTTTTGATGTATTTGCGTCTTTGAGGAACAATGCACACGGAATTCATCAATGTTTTTTTTCTAGATTAAAATATCTTGGCAATTTAAACAAAGGCGCTGCTCCAGTTGCTGCTGCTTCAGTTGCTGCTGCTTCAGTTGCTGCTTTAGCTGCTGCTGCTATTGTTGCAAAATTTGTTGCTTCTGATTTAATTGCTGCTACAGTTGCTGCTGCTGTTGCTCGTACAGCTACAGCTGCTGCTGCTCTATTGCTGTTGCTGCTGCTGCTGTTGCTGCTACAGTTGCTGCTACTGTTGCTCCTACAGCTACTGCTGCTGCTGCTCTATTGCTGTTGCTGCTGCTGCTGTTGCTGCTACAGTTGCTGCTTTTGCTTTTATTGCTGCTGCTGTTGCTACAGCTGCTGCTGCTTTTAATTGCTGCTGCTTTTATTGCTACTTCAGTTGCTGCTTCAGTTGAGGCTGCATCAGTTGCTGTTGTTGCTGTGTGTGTTGCTGCTGCTTTAGTTGCTGCTGCTTTTATTGTAGCTTTTATTGCTGCTTCAGTTGCTGCTGCTGTTGCTGCTGCTTCAGTTGCTGCCTCCGCTGCTGCTGCTGCTTCAGTTGCTGCCGCCGCTGCTGCTGCTGCTTCAGTTGCTCTTGTTGTTGATGTTGGTACAGGTGTTGTTGCTGCTGCTTTAATTGCTGCTTCTTTGTTGTTACAGTTGCTGCTACTGCTGCTTTTATTGCAGCTTTTATTGCTGCTTCAGTTGCTGCTGCTTCAGTTGCTGTTGTTGCTGCTAAAGTTGTTGCTTCTGCTTTAATTGCTGTTGTTGTTGCTGCTACATTTGCTGCTTCTGCTGCTTTTATTGCTTTTTATTGCTGTTGCTTCTGCTCCTCCCACTGTTACTTCAGTTATCTGCTAAATTTCGTTCGAAGTTGCCGCTGTCTGAGGAGAAAGGAGAGGATAAGCTGAAGGCTTTGCTTCTGTGTACACTGGAATGAAACGTCACCACTGGAACCGGAGGAGAATAACATCAGCCGACAACGCTCTCTCCACCTAACCCTACCGGCTTAGAAAAATTCACTACCTGCACTTTGACTTTGAGTCTTTGACTCTAACAGTAGAGGCGAACAAGTAAAAGTAATTTCAATTCGAAACCATGTCTCCTTCCCCCACTTACTCGATCCTTTTACCGACTTACAACGAGCGCGAGAACCTGCCCATCATCGTCTGGCTGCTTGTGAAGCACCTTGGCGAGGGAGGGGCCGGGCTGGGGGACCAAGACTACGAGATCATCGTCATTGACGACGGGAGTCCGGATGGGACGCTGGAGGTGAGAGAGTGCCTGAGGGATTGGTGGAGCTGGTTGAGTTAGGAACAACCTCTAAATTCGCCAAATCTGGTGTGTGAAGCTAATAAAAGTGTAGACCCCTCTTCCCCCTCCTCTTCCTCCTTGAGCTGTTGCATTTTTCGAAATTGAAGAATCTCACTTGAATTCCTCGCTCAACACAACCTGCTGGAAATATAAAATTGGCGAATCCCACCACTTCTTCCCGTCAGGTTGCCAAGGAGCTCCAGGATCTGTACGGCTCTGGGCGAATCGTCCTCCGCCCGAGGGAGAGGAAGCTGGGCCTGGGCACCGCCTACGTCCACGGCATCAAGCACGCAAGGGGGGATTTTATCCTGATCATGGACGCCGACATGTCGCACCACCCAAAGTTCATCGCGGACTTCATCCAGAAGCAGAAGGAGAAGGATTTCGACGTTGTCTCCGGGACGAGGTATGCCGGAGGGGGAGGGGTGCACGGGTGGGACCTCAGGAGGAAGGTCATCTCGAGGGGGGCAAACTTTGTCACGCAGCTGCTGCTCAGGCCGGGGGCGTCAGATCTAACAGGCTCGTTCAGGTGGGTAAACAATAAATCCATATTGTTAAAATCCGTTTGTTAGACTTTTTTTTTGGGGGGGGAAGAGTGTTTGCAGACTTTTTAAAAATTGAAAACTTTACTGTTCTAATCTAATGCTAATTTGCCTCCATGTTTTCTTGCATGCAGGCTGTACAAGAAGGACGTCCTGCAGCGCCTGGTTGACTCCTGCACGTCCAAGGGCTACGTCTTCCAGATGGAGATGCTTGTTCGGGCGCGGCAGCTCGGGTTCTCCGTGGGGGAGGTGCCAATCACATTCGTAGACAGGGTGTACGGAGAGAGCAAGCTGGGCGGCAGCGAGGTCGTGCAGTTCGCAAAGGGGCTCCTCTACCTCTTCGCCACAACGTGATCATTGACAGCCGGGGAGGAAGGAGCACCGCTGTGATACGAGTTTGCCAGCTCCGACGACCTTACAATGTGTACATTTTCGGACGAGAAAATGTTGATGATGATTATGCATTTTGTGTCCGAAAACCATGCAAAGCGCGAGTATAATTTTGCCATTCGATTTAGTTTATCTATTATCCCCCCCTCTTGGTTCTGTGACTGCTTCTGATGCAAGGTGTTTAAAGGTCTTTTGCCGCCTCAACCGGATACCTCGCCTCATCCTGATGCCGTATACTTTTTCCATTCCGGTCATCCTTCCGCTCGAGTAGCCTAGCCGCAGCAAGCTCGCTCGCGTGGTCATCTCAGACAAAAAATCAATCTTCTTCAGTTGCTGCGCTGACAAGTGGGAAGAGGGACTAAAAAATCAGTCTTGACTCCGGAACTATCTTTGATTCTTTCTCCAACTTTCATCTTCTTTATCCCCCGTACCTCCGAAGACAACGAAGACGCATCAGCATGGCCGAGGATAAGGAAACCTCTACCGCCGCTGCTCCCGCCAGGTACGTATCTACAAGTGCACGGATTGGCCGATTATATTCTTCGCCTTCTTTCGCAGTATATTGCTGAAAAAAATATCCTTCGCTATTTGCAGCAACGCTGAGGAGAAGATCGTCCCGGCGGAGAAGAAGGTTGACGAGGCTGCCGCCGATCCCGCTAAGGAGGTCACCGGCAAGGCAGAGGTCAAGGAAGAGTCCAACGGAGAGAAGACGAACGGGACCGAGAAGGAAGTCGACGAGGAGAAATCCGAGGACAAGGACAAGGGGACCAACGAAATGGCTGCAGAGGACAAGGAAGAGAACGGGGAGAAGGAGGAGAAGGACGACAAGGAGGAGGAGGAGGTGAAGGCCGACAAGAAAACCAACGGCGAGAAGGTGAGCCACTTCGAAGAAGCTGCCGAGGCTGAGAAGGAGGGCAACGACAAGCATGAGACGGAGGAGGAGAAAAAGGACGACGGCAAGGAGACCAAATCCAAGGAGGAGAAGAGCAACAACAAGGATAATGAGGTCAAAGAAGCGGGCGAGAGCAGCAACAAGGAAGAGGCCAAGGAGGAAGAGGGTAAGAAGGAAACTAGCAACAAGGAGACTGACGGGAAGGAGAGCAAGAAGTCTGAGGAAGAGGGCATGATAGTGGATGTCAATGAGGACGGCAAGGAGGAAGAAAAGACAGAGTCGAAAGAGGATAGCAACGTAAACGAACAAGAGTCCACCAACGGCAAGGAGGAAGACAAGGAAGAGACGAGCGGCACCGACAAGGAGAACTCTACCGATGAACAGTCCAACGGCACCGACAAGAACGGCAAGGATGAGAAGACCGCCACCAAGCGCAAGGCGGAGGAAGGGGAGGCCATGAAGGCCAAAGCCGCTCTCGTCCAGAGCATCGCTGCCTCCAAGCTCATGTCCGCCCAGAAGGCGAGCCAGACGGCCAACGTCATTGGCAACTTGTTGGCCGGGCATGGTGTCTAAATCTGAGAAAAGCGTTGAAAGAAGCTAAGTAATCGTTTATTCGGCCGCAAAAGCAAAAAAAAGTCCTCGTGGGAAGAAAGACGGACGATGAAAGAAACTTTTCCTCAGCCACGCATTATAGATAATTTCAGCCTTGCCATCGACATTACCCACCTGTACAATGTACATTTCATACCATTTGTCGTCCAAAATTGTTCTTTTCCCGCCCATGCAAGAGACCCCCCTGAAATTATTTCATATCACGATTTCCAACTAGCTTTACTACTGTAGCTTTTGAACAATCCACGATGGGACATACTTCGTATGCCGGAAAATGCCAGAATATAATAATTTCCATTTCATTGACTTGTCTTCGTGTGAGATTTTGAGGTACAGACCTGACTTGCTTAGCTCCATAATTGATTTCGAGGTTTTTGTCCTCTTCCAACTCTCGCTTTCCGCCTTGTCTTTCCTGCGACTCTGGCTCGGGGAAAATCAGCTGGCAAATTTTGAGAACCGCCCTCCGCTCCCGGTCCCGGAGGCGGAGAGCACCTGTGAGGGTGCACAGTGTAGACCTAGTAACCTGTCATCAGGTGCCAAGATCAGGTGTTCCGTGCTCCCGTTATATCTACTTGGCCTCGTAGGAGGGTCTCTTGGGCACCATGTCGACGGCGGGCATCCAGCTCCGGCTGCAGCGCGAGCTCTTCGACCCTGCCGGGGAGCAGCTCCTGGCCATGGTCCTGTGTCTCGGGGCCGCCGCGGGGGGAGGGGACGGAAAGGGACAGGGCAGGGCGGGGGCCAAGACGTCGGGGGCCAGGAGGGACGTCTACCTGTGCCTGCTCAACCAGGTGCAGGACTCGCAGTTCCACATCTCCATCGCGGAGCTGAGGGGAGCGGCGGCGGCCACAGACGGCGGCGGCGGGGCCACGGCCTCTGCGCAGACGCTGGAGCTGCCCAAGAAGAAGCGCACTTGGTCTTTGAAGGAGCTGACTGCCCTTGACGCCGGAGGAGACGGGAGGGGATTCGAGCTGGAGTTCGAGAAGGGGGCCTCTCACGGGTGGACGGCGGTGGCGGCGGACGACAAGAAGAGGTTCCTCTCCACCCTCATTAACCTGAGCGCCAGGCACGACCGGAGGAGCAAGAAGAAGCTGGCCCTGGCCAACCTCCCTGCCGACGTCATTGTGGTGGACGCCGACGAGGGCGCCAAGAAGGGCCCCTCCGACCGTGCCGCCCTTGCTGCCAAGGAGGCGGAGGAGGCAGAGGAGGCCTACGAGCCCATCTCCTCCAAAGAGGCCTCCGACCTGACGGCCCTAATGGGCAAGTGCGACCACGCCGTGACTAATGCCGACGTCTTCCTGGACGACCTCCAGCGGGAGCTGAGCGTGCTGGACGGCGCCAACATACACTCCATCATGGCCAGCGAGGAGAGCGTGGCGGCGCTCATGGAATTATTGGAGAGGGCGGTGGAGCACACAGAGGCGGTTGAGATGAGGTTGAACCAGTACGACGAGCTGCTGGAGCGCATCAGGGACTCGATGGACAAGATGGAGGGAAAGACTGTGTCCATAGAGACGGTCAACCTCAACAACAAGAAGCTGCTGGAGTCCCTGGAAAAGCTGCTCAAGCAGCTGGACGTCCCTTACAAGCAGCAGACGGCCCTGGCGGAGGCGGACCTCAGCAGTTCGAGGAAGCTGAGGGAGTGCGGGCAGGCGGCGAGGGCGCTGCAGAGGGTGCTGACGGCGGAGGTGGACGAGAACCTAGCCAGGATGACGGCGGTTCAGGACCAGATCAAGAGGTGCGAGAAGCTCCGAGATCGCTTCTCCAAGGCCGTTTCCAGGCACCTGAGCAACCTGTTCGTCCACCTGGGAAACGACACCATGAACCTAGACGCCGGCGGACAGCAGCTTAAGCTGTCCAGGAGGAAGCACATCCACAAGGAGCTACTCAAGTACTCCGACCTAGTGCACTGGCTCAAGGATATGGACCCCAAGGCCTTCTCCGCCCTTCAGGGTCTATACAGGGAGAACCTGTGCAAGCTGTACGACAAGGACATCAAGAAGTTCTTCGAGGCCGCGCGATTCCGTGTCAGCGGCGACCGGGCTCTTCAGCCGGTGTCAGGATCCAGCTACGATCTCTCCGGCGGTAAGAGGACTGGCGGCGGCGGGAGCACCATAGGCGGAGCCGGCGGGCTCTTGACTCCTGGCACCCCGGGCCACCAGCAGCAGTTGCTTGGTACGGACGCCGATAGTGTCAGCTCTGCCGACTTGTCCCTGTCCGAGCGTGAGCGCTTCGACGACGTTCTGGAGACTGTGCTGGCTGAGCTGGAGGACGTTTGCATGGACGAGCAGTACTTCAGCATCCACTTCTTCCGCATGGAACGGGTGGAGGCCATGATGGGGAAGGCCGCAGCTGCTTCGGCGTCTTCAGACCCCGCCGCCGCACGAGAGAACAAGAAGGCGATGGAGGAGGCGCGGGCCATGATGGCCGAGATCTTCCCCTCCCTCGAGTCCGAGCTGCTCCAGTTCGTCTCCTTCTACGAGCGAACGGACGCCTTCTTCACCCTGCACGCGCTGGTGCGGCTGAGCAGACACGTCCTCTCCACCCAGGACACCGGATCTTTCCTGGCCATCTCCTTCGGCACCGTCCTCGTCCAGATCAAGAGAAACTTCGACCGCTTCATGCAGGCGCAGCAGCGCAGCGTGGAGGAGGCGCGGCCGCCGACGAGAGGTGGAGGAAGAAAGGGCGGCAAGTGCGGGGTGCTGCCCTTTGTCTCCAACCTGGAGGCCTTCATCGCCACCTCCGAGGCCATCTTCCGCAGCTCAGAGCGACGATCGGACTTGGAAAAGTGGTACGCTGCACTGGTGGCGGAGTCCTCCCGCTCTATTGGCCGCATCGCCCGCGAGCACGGCCGCACCCCGGCAGAGGTCGTCAAGATGGAGAACTTCCACCACCTGCACGCGGTGCTGGCGCAGGCCAAGGTGCCCGCCCTCGACGCACACAAGAAGGAGCTCAAGCAGCGCTACAACGAGTCGCTGCGCAGCTACGTCACCCAGTACTTTGGCCGCCCTTTGGTCAAGCTCAACCAGTTCTTCGAGGGAGTCCAGCAGCTTGTGCAGGCCGGCGTCAAGGAGTCGGAGGTGGGGTACCAGCTAGCATACTCCAAGCAGGAGCTGAGGAAGGTCATCTCGCTCTACCCGGGCAAGGAGGTGAAGAAGGGCCTGGAGAGCCTGTACAAGAAGGTGGAGCGGCACCTCTGCGAGGAGGAGGGACTGACCCAGGTGGTGTGGAGGGCCATGCAGGAAGAGTTCATATCGCAGTACAAGAACATCGAGGACCTCATCCAGAGATGCTACCCGGGGGCCCAGATCGCGCTGGAGTTCACCATCAACGAGGTACTCGAGTACTTCTCGGACATTGCCAGGAGCCACTGAAGAATCGAGGGAGGACAGGCGGAATCGTCTCCTTCCTCCGGCGTCATGTGATGAAGATTTGTTGCATTTACCATACTCGCGCGCCCTTGTTGTTGCTTTGCATTTTAATTTTATTCTGGACAAGGAAGCTTTGCACTATGGAAATATTTTTTCTACCTACGTGGTCGTTACTGTCATGAGAAGACGAGAAATACCATATTCCACTTTAAAAGCCCAGAGGATAGAAACAAAAATCCTTAAACCCTTTTTTCCACTACGTTGTGTACACAAGGTCTCTTTGATGCAAGTAACCTTCGCCGTCGCATATCCATCGTCGGAAGTGCCGATGCACGCACGGATTCTTTCCCTCCTCCGTTTTAAAGGGACTATGGGAGGATGGATGAGAGGAGAAGGTCCACAGGTAGAAGAGGGGAAGGGGACGCCCAAAGAACATGGGGAGAACGAAGCCAGGCAACAATCCAATGCCAAGCTGGGCGGGGAGAGGAGGAAGAAGGGAATCTGACAGGCTTGGAATTTTGGGACCTGAGAGGGGGAAAGGTAGTCTTGCTGCTGCCGCGTATCCTCCTTCCCGCCCCGTCCGTCGGGAGAAGGGGCGAGATCGACCTGTTCTCCTTGCCCCCCTTCCCAACCTGACGATAGAGGAAAATGGACCGCCGTCCGTCCGCCCGTCCCCACGAAGACCTTTTTTGTCTGCCTGATCTGGCGAAGGCTCTTACAGCAGCAGCAACCCATGCATGTACCAGAGTCCCTTCCGACCTGCGGGAAGGGGGCTTCGCTACATACACTTATGCTCCACAGTCCGTCGTCTCTCGCCCCCCACCCCCCGCCACGCCCGCGTCTCTTCCAACCTATACGTACAGTACAGTCTGTCAGACAGGTAAACAAGGGCGAGAAATTGCGTCCTTTTGGTACTGAGCTACGTATTGTAGAGTACGTCCGCCTACTCTGTTTGCCTTTCCTTGTTACGACGATTGGTGCAGTACCTTTGTGTCATGAACAGAAGCGGTCGTCGCTCAGGATAATTTAATTAGGGCGTCGACGACGAGGCTCTGTAAAGAGAAAGAAAACATCCATCCATTCCAAAATCAAAAGGTGATTATTTTCCGCTGGTGTTTTTCAGCAACAAAAATATTCAACACAAACGAAAAGTGAATTATGTTCTTTTTCTGACCAGCAGAAGGAAAAAAATGGTGTTCCAGCTCAAGACTTTCTGCGGCTGCCAGAATGTGGAGGACGGCTCCAGGACTGTCTCCATCCTGCAGATGGTCATGGGGGCGGTCTACGCAGGGCTCAGTATTTACAACGAAATGATTCAGGGTAAGGAAAGTCTGGACAGTTGTAAATTCGTTCCCCCTCAAAAAAAGGTTTTTTCGGAACAGGAATCGTCGGCGGTCTTGTGGTCTTCTTCCTCGGTCTCCTTCTCTATCTGAGCGTGCGGTGGGCGAACGTCCCTCTCCTCATCCTATGGATATTCGCCAATGTCCTCGCCATCATCTTTTTGGTGAGCGATTTTTCCTTTCCTTTGATTCGCTAACTTTTTCATCTCTCTTTCCAGATATTCGAGTTCGTGGTGTTCCTGTCGGCGTCTGCCGGGACTGGATCCACCAACACGGGCTACCTGCCGGAGGGATTCGCCGTGGCTAACGTCATAACGGTCGTCCTACTCTCCACCTTCCTCTGTAAGTGAACAAATTAAGCGGTAAAAATGTTGCATTGGTGGAAATTTGACCTTCCCTCCAATGTTTATTTCCAGGTCTCCATGTCTACTTCATCCTGGTTGTCTTCTCGTTTGTACGCGAGCTGCAGGGTCATGGGACGGGGCCTATATTCCCACGATGACCAGGGGCAAAAACGCCGTGCCTTTGATCTTCCTTTGTCGAACTTTTATATGGGGCAATATTAATATTGCACGTATGTACTACATACCATGTAGTAAGCAGGGATAAGTACTGAAAACGGGATCTCGTGAAACAATGAGTTCAAAATGTTTGTGTTGTAAGGAGCTTGAAATTATTCAAATCAATAAAGCAAGACTAATTGCTTGACAAAATTAAGTTAGGAATTAGAGTGTCAAAAACTATAGGAAAACATGAGGAAACCACTTTTAAGTGCAGATTGTCCAGGGGCTGTTTTCATAAAGCCATCGTAGCTACGAAGGTACGTAGGTAAGTAGCTACATAGTTACAAATTTAAATATAGTCCCAAATAAAAAATAAATACTTAAAATTGTAACCATGTATAAATGTAGCCACGTAGCTACCGCGGTACGGTAGGTAGCTACGATGCCTTTATGAAAATCGCCCCAGGTGCGATCTGCAAAAACATAATGCCATCGGGACGGGTTAAAAAGTGTCACATATATTTAGCATCACACAAATTGTAACATGAGTGTTACAGAATACAATGTACTGTACAGCCTGAAATGCGCTAAAGAACGCTTTTTTGACTGGCTTGTTCACTGACAGGACTGCTACCAACTTTAACAATTTGCTGCTGCGATACCTCTGCCCTGTTGTTAGAAAAATTACCTCCGCCCGAAGGAGTATCCACCGCTACTTGTTCTCCTGGAATTGCACTTCCCCCTGTAACGTAGAAGTTTTGCTGTCGTTGTTTGTACCTTTGCCACATCTCCTCTGATATATCCTCTTCATATGTAATCTTGAAGAACTCTTTGGGTCTCTTTCCATATCCCATTTCTGCCAGATGGTCAACAGTTTCTCCAATATATTGGCAAGCATTATCAAAGTATCCTGGTTCTTCTGTTCCTGGTTGCAGAGTCGTTGCGGGCCGAATCGACCTTCCCACTGGCTGAGCACTACCAGGTTGAACAGTTCCAGGTCGAGTTCCCATGGGTAAAGCTCTTCCAGGTTGAGTTCCCATGGGTGTAGGTCTTCCAGGTTGAGTGCTCATGGGTTGGGCAGATCCAGGTTGGGTACCGGAGATTGGCTGTCCTGTACCAGATGTTCCACTCGTAATTGGATGAGCTGTTCCCGGTTGGGTACTCATAGGGTGGGTTGTGCCCGGCTGTGCACTTACCGGCCGAACTGCTCCCGGTCGACTACTCATTGGCTGGCCTGCGCCTGGTTGAGTACCACTCAACGATCGCCAAGACCCTCCATACTCTGGCGATGTGCACAAATAGTACAAGATAGCTAGAAGGAGGGCAATTGCCGTAATAGCAGCAAGGAGACCAGCAGGGGTGGCAAGCAAGGCGACAAGCCAGCTCGCAAGTGCGCACAACATATCCCAAAGCCATGCCAAAGCTCCCATTACACCAACTGGCCACAACATCCAAATGATGAAGGCAAGGAGTAAAAGTAAAGGAACCAGAAGTGGGCACCACCACGGCCAATTCTCTGAAGCGGATGTTTCTTGCTGAACCCCTAATGAAGACTCCATAAATGGGGCTAAAATGTCTTGGACTTCAGATACATAACTTGGGCCTATTTCTTCTTCCACTACAGGTACTGGAGTGTCTTCCTTGAAGATGGGGTATAAAGTATCTTGCAGGCGAGTTACAACACCAGGACCCAAGACTATTTCCTCCTTTCCTTCAAGTGCACGTATCCTATTCAAGCAGGCAAGTTCTTCTGCTGTGAGAGGTACGTCACTTGTTCCTTCTACAATGTCAACAACTTTTTTCATTCTTTCTTGAACAGCCCATTCTCTATTTTCAGTGTCATCTATCCAAGTGCCACAAGGAACAACAGCTGCAGCATGAACATCAAATGGTGGTAAATTAACAACAGCTCCTCCTTCAATACCCTCAGATTCTTGGATTGTTTCATCAGGTGAAATTACAATGGGTTCACCCTGAGTTGCCCCACTTGAACCAACACCTGGTGCTCCAGAGCCTACTTCTCCCTTGCCAACTCCTGTTCTTGCTCCTTCTTCAGCTCCTGTTTTCCCTGGAGTACCTGAGATGCCTGCTCCTTCTTTGCCCTCCTGAGCCGCCGATACACCCTCTCCTTCACCCAAAGGAACACCCGAAGCACCAATCCCCTCACCCCTTCGTGCCTCGTCACCAAAGGGAACTCCTTGATCTCCTGAGCCCACACCTCCCCCTGCCGTACCTCCACCTTGAGCTTCAGCAGAAGCTTCTCCTCCAACCCTCTTACCAGATGGTACATCTCCAGCTTTTGAAGGTACTTGCTGTGACGAAGGTGATTCACCTTGGGCAGCTGACATTGCCTTCACTTTGGAATCTCTTGCTCCTGCACCACCACCAAAGGGGCATGGATCAGGGGGACAAACTCTTTTGACTATTTCTGTTGCTCTCACTGGATAGTTGCTTTCGAAGGGTGGATAAGAAGCTTTTGATCCAAGGGTCATACTGCCTGCTCTAGACACTTTTGGCGATCTTTGTTTCCTGGAAGAAGGAGCAGAATGATACGAAGGACCGGAGCCAGACGCAGGGTATGCAGCTCCAACTGACTTTGGAGACTCATCCACAAATATTCTTATGTGCCCCAGTCGGTGCATGTATGCAAAGATCACAAGCGCACTGACGAAAAAGGCGACAGAGAGACATGGGAGAAATCTTGGATGATGAATAAGTTGCTGAAAAGTCAATCCATGCAAGTAACAGATGCCAACCAAGATAGCAACTACAGCGAGCAAACAAACTGAAACAATTGAGCAGCAATCCAGTACTAGAGTTCCTTCTTCATCAATATCCTGAGGTTCTCCTAACGTACTGAGAGCAACACCACTCTCTGTTTCAGTTTGGCTGCCTTCATAGTGCATTTGCAAAGAACCCTGTTTTCCCATCTGCGATCTGTCTGTTTCACTTGCAGTTTTCCCAAGAGTGTTTAAGTTGGCTGGGTCATTTGTGGATTTATGAGTGGAGCTTCCCACAACGCTGCTCTGCAGGAGAGGGTTGGAGTTGGCAGTGATATCCTCCAAATCTTCTTCTTGACCCGTGACCCCTTGTCCTGAGACACTTGTCCCAGTTTCCTCTGTACTCATTCCAGCCACGGCCAACTGACTCCCTGCGGGAGGGGACAGTACACCTGCACGACTTACTGCGGCTTGACTGATTCGACTGCCTCTCACACTGGCTGTAGCACTTGCTTGGCTGGCCCGCGATTGCACCCCGGCATTGGCTTGCACCATGTCCATGTCTTGTCTTTTACGCACATAGTAATAGTAGTAGTATCCAGCAGCTGCAGCAAGCAGTACAATTGCCACACCAACAATTTCAATCCTGAATTCCATCACGTGTATGTCACTGCATGAAAGATTTTAGCATTACTGAAGCACTCACAATTTGACCGGAAATTATTTTAAAAGACACCAAATAATAAAATTCACTATTTGAAAATATATAAATTTGGCGGAGTGACAGCTGACGTCGGATCGAGAGGGTGGCTGTCCACGTGGCTCCCAAAACTTTTCAAGGTCAGAGGTTGATTGTGACATCAGGAGGGCAAGGATGCTTCCCCCAGATGTCTGGGATCGTTGAGGGAGGTCAGAGGCCACCTGGACCGAGGTCGCCTGGATGGGGCACACCGCCTGGAGGACAGGCCAGGACTTTGGGTCACAGTCGGTGCATGAGTCGCTCCACCCTGTCCATCAACGGAGGCACTTGGTGGGTGAGATGACACCAGGACCTCCGCATAATCAATGGAGACATCCATGGACTGCACCGGGACGTCCGACTACACCTTGTCCGGCCCAGCGGACATGGCCAACAACTCGACCCTGGGGCAGAAGCGGTCGGAGGACTCAGGGAACGGTTGGGAGGGACCCCACGATGACGAGGAGTGCCTCGGCCCCTCATCGGACACGACAATGTGACGGCGACCGGCAAAGGCGACGGACCCTGCTAAGAAACAAAGCAAGACTACATCGGAGCCTAGGGGTTGGTGAAGAAGATGCAAGCTTGTGACGAAGAAGAGCGGCAAGATGTCGGTGCGATTGAGGAAGAGTGAGAAAGTGACATGTACTTTTCCCAAGGGCACTCCAACCTGGGGTTTTTATACCTGATGATGTCCCTCTTCTCCGCGCTAAAGATTATGTAATGGCTAGGCATATTTCTAGAAGAAGCCCCCCCCCATAGGTATCTTTGCGGCGTCTTTAGGCTTCTGAACATTGTGGTGGCTACGAGGAAGCCCCTCACCGTCTGGGCCTGACACAGTGGTGGCTGTGTGCCCTGCTAGTGGAGGCTGTGTGCCCTTACTAGCCGTCCGGTATTGGTGGTGGCCCACGTGCAATATCTCGACCGTGTTCTCCCGGTCGACACGGGTGCACGGTGACAATGCAAGATGACCCGTCTCCCCCCTCCTCGCTCGTCCTCTCCTGCAGTATCCACGGATTCTGTAGGATGATGGGTGGGGGCAGGCTTGTTGCACCCATGGACAGATAATTGTTAGTTTCAATGACATGTTCCCTCGGTTTAACCCACCATTGACTATGTGGCCAATAAGGTGTTATCAGACTCAGACATATAAATTTGGCATGTCTGTCTGTCTGTCTGTCCTCATTTTTCTCCAAAACTGTGAGAGATGGACCTCATAAACCATATATATTCTGAAAGGGCATGGCCCAAGGATGGTTTCTGTGACATTAAAAACATGGGTCACTCTGTAACCAAAACTGTCTATATTGTGGGTGCCCACCCTGAACCACTATTAATTTTGCTTCCCGTGGGGCTCTCAGGAACCACAGTCCTTCGGCCCCAACTTTACCTTCTTCAGGGAAGCCCTTGATATTCTTTGACTTTAGGCTGGGTATGGGGATGGATGGGCTCCAAACTGGCTGTAAGTTGGTGGGGCGGCACCGGGATTTGAACCCCGGACCTCATGCATGAGAGTCAGGAGTGCTAGCCGCCCCCACCCTGAACCACTAAATAGCCTCCTGGATTTGAATTAAATAAATATTTTGTTTGAGTGAAATGAAAGTGTATCCACATTCAAATTCAAATTTCAAATTTTAAAAATATTATATTTCAACATGGGGGAAATCAACGTGTGGGGAGGCAAAAGAGTTTGAGTTTGAATTTAAAGGGTGGGAAATTAATAAAATTGGGAAATCAAAAGGTATGGGGAGGCAAAAGCATATTTTTGACTTTTGAGTTTGAATTTGGAGGACCAAATGAACTAATGTGAGATAGAGTTCAGGAATGGGGTTAAAAGTATACAGGACCAGTAAAGCGGGCCCGGATAGCTAGTTTTTTTAAAAAAAATTGACGCAAATAGAGCCACAAGCATACGTGGGCATGGGGGGGGAGGGTATCGTTACCCCCCTCCCGAAGGGTAAAGTCCAAATCCCCCCTCCTGCAGGACACTTTATTGACCCCCCTTGTCTCAAGAAAAAGATTTATTGACCCCCCCCCCTTTGCCACAAGAAAAATTTCCCCATACTGCAAGTAGAAATCATAAAAAATGTGCCTCAAAGTGCATTTTTAGGGCCCTTTTTGCAATTTTTCATTTCCCTTCCCCCCCTGAAGCAAAAAGGAAAAATCCGAATCCCCCCCCCCCCCCTGCAAGCCCATTTTCTACCCCCCTCCTGCCGACCACCGCCGTGCCCAAGTACTATGGCTACATTTTATCTTGATAGCCAAAAAAAAGAAGAGAATGTGCGCACATGGGCTTGCCTGTGAAGCAGCCAGCGTTCGAATTCTATGAGCGCCCTCTGGAGAGAGAGGGCGCTTCCGGCGGCG
>JAAUYB010198747.1_pt1 | contig 16414 bp, 24 predicted proteins | sample 7278071 | NCBI WGS metagenome assembly JAAUYB01 (sample SAMN14350121, study PRJNA611818) | marine sediment metagenome | isolation source: surface marine sediment (1.8m) | place: French Polynesia: Moorea | collected 2018-08
CGTTGCGCTACAAGAACACGGGTTAACTGCTTAAAGTTTCCCCTTATTCATTCATCTGAGAGGAAAAAAATGAAAGTTGCATTTACTACTAGCGATAACGTCCATGTCAACGCCCACTTCGGTTGGGCTAAGAACATCGACTTATATGATGTGTCTCCCGATGGCTTTAATTTCGTCAACACCTTAGAGTTTGGTGGCGACTTAAAAGAAGACGGAAACGAAGATAAATTAGTTCCAAAACTAGAGGCATTAGATGGCTGTACTTTACTCTATGTTTCTGCTATTGGTGGCAGTGCAGCCGCCCGTTTAATTCGTCAAAATGTCACCCCGATAAAAGCAAGGACTGATCAAGATAAAATTGATGAAATTCTCGGCGAATTAGTCAAAACGTTAAAAGGAAATCCTCCTCCTTGGTTAAGAAAAGTTCTGCAAAAAGAAGCCGGAATTGACCCCACTCCTAACTTTTTAGACGAGGATGAATAAGTGGTAAAAGAAGGGGAATATTTTCCCCGATAACTTCTTTTTTAACTAAGCCTGAAAATCTATGAATAATTGAACAACAAAATCAGGTAAAATTGTTCATAGATAACAGAAGAGTCCTCATTTTAATTGTTATTATGACAACAACAACAACAACCAATTCGGAAACTGATTCTCTCTTAGTCGAACAAAGTCCTTTTTTACAATCATTAGTACAGCAAATACGCGCTTATGATCATTACGGTGTGTATCGTACTTGGACTGATGAACTGGTTATTGCACCTTATGTTATTCCTAAGAAAAAAAGACGGGAAATTTCTCTAGAAGGAGATATTGACCCCACCACAAAATTAAGAATCCTGTGTTATTTTCGGGCGATCGCTGCCTTAATAGAAAAAGAAACAGGATTACTCTGTCAAGTTGTTGTTGACTTAAACCATGAAGGTTTCGGCTGGGCTTTAGTTTGGGGCGGAAAATTAATGGTGGTTTCTCGTACGTTACGGGATGCTCATCGCTTCGGTTTTGACACCTTAGAAAAGTTAAACGATCAAGGAACTAAACTGGCCAATGCTGGCATTGAGTTAGTTAAAAAGTTCCCTGAAGTTTCGAGATTATAATCTCGAAAAATAATTAATTTTTTTGTTTAAATTTTCTAGGTAAATACGAGGGAAAAAGATGACAGTAGCTACCGAAAATAATCCCACTCCAGAAGCAGTTGCGGATCTTAAAAAAAAGGTTCGTAAACTCAATTCTAAAGCCGGTCAAATGAAGATGGATCTCCATGATCTTGCCGAAGGACTGCCTACCGACTACGAAAAATTGGTCGAAGAGGCACAAAAAACTTACGAAGTATTTCGTGAATTAGATCAACTCAAGAAAAAACTTAACATCTGGGAGGAAACCCTAAAATGACTATTACTGCTGATACCCCAAGAACCTTAGCGGAGTTCACCAAACTTATCGACACGGAAGACTATTTAACCTTTTTTGGAATCAGTTATGACCCTACTTTTGTTAACGTTAACCGTCTTCATATTCTTAAGCAGTTCTCTTTACTTATTGCCCAAGTCGATCAAGCCTTCCCCGATCTTAGTGAAAGTGAAAAATTAGAAAAATATAAACTCGCTTTTTCGGAAGCTTACGAACTCTTTAAAACCTCCAGCCCTCTCGAAACCAAACTCTTTAAAGTCTTCAAAGATGTTCCTGGTAACGTGGTTTTATTGGATGATTTAACCAAAGAAGCCGGTATTATGCAATAGAAGGCAACCCTTCGGGAAGGCAAAAGGCAAAAGGCAAAAGTTTAAATTGTCTCTTTTCCCACACTCCCCATCCTTCCCACACTCCTCATCCTTCCCAAACCCTACCCCCAAACGGTCATGAACTTCACCCCAACGGAACGAGAACGTTATTCACGACAGATACAACTGCCTGGTTTCGGCGAAGAAGGGCAAAAACGCCTCAAGGACTCTACTGCTGTGGTCACAGGAGTCGGAGGACTGGGGGGTACTGTTGCGCTATATTTAGCAGTGGCTGGTGTGGGTAAGATCATTTTGGTTCGGGGGGGTGATCTTCGTCTCGATGATCTCAACCGTCAGATATTGATGACCAATAGTTGGGTGGGTCAACCGAGGGTTTATAAGGCGAAAGAAACCCTCCTCAACCTCAACCCTGAGATTGAAGTCGAGGCGGTTGCTGAGTTTGTCACCGCCGAAAATATTGATGCTTTGGTCCAACAGGCCGATATTGCCTTTGACTGCGCCTTTGACTTCAAAGAACGCAACCTTTTAAACCAAGCTTGTGTCCGTTGGGGGGTTCCTATGGTGGAAGCGGCCATGAGTGGCATGGATGCGTACTTAACCACCATTATTCCTGGGGAAACCCCTTGTCTATCCTGCATTTTCCCCGAAACCCCGGAATGGGATCGTTGGGGGTTTGGGGTCTTGGGGGCAGTGTCTGGCAGTTTAGCCTGTTTAGCTGCCTTAGAAGGCATCAAACTCCTCACCGGACTCGGAGAACCCCTCACAGGTCAACTCTTGACTATGGACTTAGGAACTGCTACTTTTGCAAAACGTCGTCCCTACCATGACCCTAACTGTCCCGTTTGCGGTGATTTTAGCAAGCAACAGTTAAGCAGTTATGTTAAGAGGCAGAAGCCGGAAGGCAGAAGGCAGGGGACAGGGGGCAGGAGTTAAATATCTGTCTCCCCCTCTCCCCCGTCTCCCCACCCTCCCCACACTCCCCCGTCTCCCCACACTCCTCACCCTTAAAACACCATGACTGTCACTCTTACTGAAAAAGCTGCCCTGAAACTCCGTACCGTTTTATACGGTAACTCTAATACCAGTCATATTGCTGGTATTCGGGTTGGTGTCAAAGATGGGGGCTGTAATGGCTACGAATACGCCTTAAATTTAGTTAAGGAAGCTAACAGCGAAGATGTCCGCTTTGAACAGGATGATGTTCCCATCTATGTTGACCCCACAAGCGTATCTTTATTAGATGGAGTGGTCATTGATTTTGTGGACAGTTTAACCCAAAGTGGCTTCACCTTTACTAACCCCAATGCAACCGATACTTGTGGCTGCGGTAAGTCTTTCTCTACAGCAAACTGCGGTGGCCAAGCTGCTTCTTGTGGCTAAATAAAGCTTTGATTTTTGATGGTTATTTTTTCTTTTAAAGAAGGAATAACTGGTTAAAAATCACTGGTAAATGTTCCTATGATTAAGGAGAACACTCATGACTGCTACGTATCAAGTTCGTCTGCTCAAAACTTCTAAGAAAAAGAACAAAGAGACAGGCAAAAAAGAAGAAATCGCCGAAATGGACGTTACCCTAGAGGTTGCTGAAGATCAATACATTTTTGATGCAGCCGAAGAAAATGACGTTGAGTTGCCCTCTTCTTGTCGTTCTGGTGGTTGTTCTAGTTGTGTGGGACGCATCGTTGAAGGAGAGGTTGATCAAGAAGATCAAAGCTTTCTCGATGATGAACAAGTGGAAAAAGGATGGGTGTTACTTTGTGTTGCTTATCCCCGTTCTAACTGTACGATTAAAACCCACCAAGAAGCTTATTTGGCATAAATTCTTGACCTATTTTCCTCATCCATCTGCTGAGGAAGTCGTAGCATATGCTACGACTTCCTGTCCCTAATTGATTATTTCCAGGGAAACATTTTATGGATATTATTCAACAGCAAAAAAACTTGCCTTCTTCGAGGTTTCCTATGAATTTAAGGTGGAAGACGTTTGTTTACAAAACAGCATTTTGGATGATGGGAGAAATTGTCCTTAATCTTTTGGGATTGGATAATGTTGCCGATTATAGTGAGTTTCTTTTTGGCCATGAATTAGAATTGTCTAAAAAGAACCATCGGACTGTTAAATTGTCTTGTCTCAAGCCCAAGTTTTGTGACAAAATTAATGAAAACTGTCCGGTAGATGAAGTGGCTTTACAATTTTCTGATTCTCCGATTGAAGATTGTATTACTAACCATAAAATTTTCTTTAAAAAATGCACAAAAATTAAACATTATTGTATTAAGGCTTCGTTATTTTCTGATTTATCGTACAATTTGAAATGGGAAGATTATAGTGGTGATTCGTGAAAAGTTAGTCCAAGAGTATCGGAATCTTGTTAACTCTTACCATCCTTATATTAATTCCTTATTAAATAACTGTTATATTAACATTATTGATGGTTGTCTTAATTCTGTTTCTCCTCCTTACTATTATTTGGGAGTTTATTATGCAGGGAGACAAGAAAAAGAAATTACTTTATATCTAAATGAATTAAGAAAAATTGCCAAAACTTTTGGTATGGTTGATATTATTTTTATTAATGCTAAACAAATTATACGTGATCCTTCGTCTACTCTGAAAAGAGAAAATACCCGTCTTTGGTTAGAACTTTATTGGATTTGTAGTAAAGTGACTACTTATTTAGATTAATCCCTAATTATAATAATTACCAATTGGTCTAATCCAAGTGGATGATGACAAGTTAAAATAACTATGATAAAGAAGATTATTATCAAAAAATATCAAAAAGATCAATAATAATTTATTTTATGTATCTCTAGTTACTGTTTAAAATAAGAAAAAAAATTACACTAATAACAAGGTACAAAAAAGAGAGATGAAGTGTAATCAATGTCCTGATAGTTGCCAAAAAAATCCCCAAACTTCTACCAGTTTCTGGCAAAATTTCTTGCCAAAACGTTTTCAGGGTCAACCCATAGAAGTTGTTTCTCAAGGAACCATTGCCTTACTGGGTTCTCCTAACGTGGGTAAAAGTCTTTTGTTTAATGTTTTAACTGGGGCTTATACTAACGTTTCTAACTATCCTGGAACCACGGTGGAAGCTTCTCGTAACTATACCAAAATTGCGGGAAAAACTATCACTATTATTGATACACCGGGGATGTATTCTTTAATGCCCATGACAGAAGAAGAGCGATTTTCTAGAGAGTTATTATTCAAAGAACCTTTAGACTTAGCGGTTCATGTCATTGACGCAAAAAATCTCAGTCGAATGTTAAATTTAACCTTTCAACTGATAGAAACCCAGGTGCCTATTTTACTGGCTGTCAATATGATTGATGAAGCAGAAAAATTAGGAATATGGGTCAACGAAAAGCAACTAGAAGCATCCCTTGGTATCCCTGTTGTGACCTTATCTGCTGCTCAACAAAGAGGCATCAAAAGTTTAACTGCTAAGATGGCTAACTATGTCCACATTCCTGCGCTATCCTACAGCTATTGAAGAAGGAATCACGAAAATAGAGTGCCTTCTCACCAGCGATCATAACGTTGTGAAAGCGGCCATTGAACCGTTAGTTTCTCGGCGTTCTTTAGCCCTTTTATTACTGCAAAATGATCCCTTATTATGGGATAAAGTCCGTCAATATGAACCGAGATTTGAAGCAATTGAAATGGTAGTCGAATCGGTTCAATCTCAATTTAGTGATCCCTTAGTTTTAGTCATCGCTAAAACCCGTCATCAAGCGACTAAAAAAATTGAAGAATTAGCCATTGTCAAAATCAAAAAAACCTCAACAGAAAGCGAAGAATTTTTTCATCGTTTAACTGTTAATCCTATTACCGGATTTCCCCTACTCTTTTTGATTATTTATTTCGGAATTTATCAATTTGTCGGTCGCTTTACGTCAGGGGTTTTAGTTAATTACTTTGAACAGGGTTTTATTCAGCAAATTAACCCTATTATTAACGGGATAGCGTATTACTTATTGCCTTGGACTAGCTTACAAAATTTAGTGGCCAATGACCAGGGAATTTTAACCTTAGGGATGCGTTATGTTATTACTATTATTTTACCGATTACTACCACATTCTTTTTGGTCTTTTCTATCCTTGAGGATAGTGGTTATTTACCAAGAATTTCCCTACTAATCGATCATTTCTTTAAAATGATTGGCTTATCGGGTCGTTCTATTATTCCTTTAATTTTGGGGTTAAGTTGTGGCAGTATGGGGTCATTAGTTACTCGTACCATTGAGAGTAAAAGAGAGCGTTTTGTTGTCTCTTTATTATTAGTCTTAGTCATTCCTTGTTCGGCTCAATTAGGGCTTTTTATTGGCCTCCTGTCCCAAAATCCCATCGCTTTAATTATTTGGTGGGTTTGTATTGCTTTGATTTTCGCTATTATTGGCTCTATAACCGCTAAAGTTTTGCCAGAAAGTCTCTCGTATTTCTATATGGAAATACCCCCCTTGCGCTTACCTCATCTGCGTTCAATTCTCACCAAAACCTATAGTCGAGTGCGGTGGTATTTAAGTGAAATTATTCCTTGGTTTACGTTAGGTTCGGTTCTACTTTGGTTGGGAACATTAACAGGAATCTTACCATTATTAACCCATGCTATAGAACCCATAATGCTAAAACTAGAACTACCACCTGAAGCCTCAACTATGTTTATTTATGGCTTTTTTCGACGGGACTATGGGGCAGCCGGAATGTTCGATTTACACCATTCTAGCTTATTAGAGGGAAGACAATTAGTGGTTGCTGCTTTAACCTTAACGCTGTTTATTCCTTGCCTGTCTCAGTTGAAATTTATGGTCAGGGAACGGGGGTTAAAAACAACCATTGCTTTGAGTAGTTTGGTGATTATTTTTGCGTTTTCGATGGGCTATTGCTTGAACAAACTATTACTAATTTTGGAGATAATCTAATGATGTTTACCAAAACATTTGCCATTGAGTCCTCTGCCTTAAACTTGATGAAAGAAAAGGAAAAAGGAGTCATTACCCAGTTTAGAAAAAGCGATGAAAATTTACTGAGAAAACTCATTGCCATTGGGATTATGCCAGGATTACCCATTACCTTAGAGCAGAAATTTCCTTCCTATGTGATTAAAATTGATGGAACAAGAATCGCTTTAGACCGTTCCATTGCCAAGGCAATTTATGTGAGAAAAACAAGGTAAAATGAAACTAGCAACCAGACAAAATCACTCACAATTTGCATTTCTTGTTTCCATTCCCATCGCTATTTTAGGGGGATTAATGGGGTTAGGGGGGGCTGAATTTCGCTTACCCATTTTAGCCGGTCCATTGGGTTATTCTGCCCGTCAAGTGGTTCCTCTTAACTTAGCTATTAGTTTAATTACTATTCTTATTTCTCTATTAGTCAGGGGAAAGTTTTTATCCCTATCAACGGTTATTCCTTACAGTCAAGTTATTATTTTCCTCATCGTTGGTGCGATGATTATGGCTTTTGTAGGAGCAAGTTGGGCTAAACATTTATCCAACGAAAAACTAGAAAGAATTATTTTAGTTTTTCTAATTATTATTGGTTGCGCGTTAATTATTGAAGGACTTTTACCCGAAAGTTTACCCGCTTTAGTTCCTGCTATTCCCAGTTTACAAATTATTGTCGCTTTAACTTGTGGTTTGATTATTGGCCTCGTTAGTAGTGTGTTAGGAGTGGCTGGAGGTGAGTTAATTATTCCTACCTTAATCTTTGCCTTTGGGGTAGATATAAAAATCGCAGGAACCGGCAGTTTATTGATTAGTTTACCCACCGTAATCGTCGGTTTACTAAGGTATCATCATCAAGGATCTTTTATCAATAAACAACCCCTAAAAGACACGGTTTTACCCATGGGGTTTGGCTCATTAATTGGGGCAATTCTTGGTGGTTTATTGGTGGGTATTGTTCCGTCTAATCTGCTCAAAATTATTTTAGGTATTATCTTAAATATTGCTGCCTTAAAAGTGTTTCTCCACACTCAACGTTAATTGTTTTATTCAGGGAAGGAAGTATCATGACATTGGATTGGTCCCCCATTTGGATATCATTAAAAACGGCTGCATTAGCTACATTTTTCGCCTTTTTTCTGGGGGCGATCGCAGCAAGAACCATGTTTAAATATCGGGGCAAAGGAAAAGGCTTAATCGATGGTATTTTGACCGCCCCTTTGGTACTTCCCCCAACGGTTGTGGGCTTTTTTCTCCTCTTATTGTTAGGAAAATATGGACCAATCGGTAGACTTTTAAGATTAGTTGATGTTACAATCATTTTCACTTGGTATGCTGCCGTAATTGCAGCTACGGTTGTCGCCTTCCCCTTGATGTATAAAACCGCCTTGGGAGCCTTTCAACAGATAGACCGTAATTTGTTGTCCTCGGCGAGAACCCTGGGAGCTACAGAATGGCAAGTCTTCTGGAAAGTTCTTCTCCCCCTAGCTAGACCAGGCTTAATCTCAGGGGTCTTACTAGCCTTTGCCCGCGCTTTAGGGGAGTTTGGAGCCACCCTGATGTTGGCCGGTAGCATACCCGGAAGAACCCAAACCCTTCCCATTGCCATCTTCTTCGCTGCTGAAAGTGGGGACATGGCAGAAGCCTTGCTCTGGGTAAGCGTCATGTTAGGGTTATCCTTAACTATTGTGGTTGGGGTCAACTATTGGAATGATAACCGTCCCCAGAAACGGATCAGGAAACGGGCCAAAGAAGGTTATCTTACCCTGGTAGACGAGAGTTTACTCCCTTGGGATCATCCTGTTACCCCCTTAACCTGGGAATATAGCAGCACAAATGTTTTACCCGATCCCATTGAGTTAATTGTTGATATACAAAAGAAATTACCAGAATTTACCCTTAACGTTTCTTTTTCCAGTAATCAACTGCCATTAGGGCTGTTAGGCGGCTCAGGAGCGGGGAAAAGCTTTATTTTACGCTGTATTGCGGGCTTAGAAACCCCCGATCACGGTTGCATTATCCTCAATGGTCGGGTTTTATTCGACTCCAGAAGGGGTATTAATGTCCCTATCCGCGATCGCCGTGTCGGGTTCTTATTTCAAAATTACGCCCTTTTTCCCCACCTTACCGTTGCCCAAAACATTGCTTTTGGCCTGCCGAAAACCCTCTCATCCCTTGCCATTCGTCAACGGGTAGAAAAGCAACTGATGGCGGTACAATTACAGGGATTAGGCGATCGCTATCCTCAAGAACTCTCAGGAGGACAACAACAGAGAGTTGCCTTAGCCAGAGCCTTAGCCAGTGAACCGGATATTTTGCTACTAGACGAACCATTTTCCGCCCTAGACACCTATTTACGGGATCAACTGGAAAAACTCCTCAGACTCAGTTTAATCCACTTTCCAGGGGCAACCTTGTTTGTCTCCCATAACCTAGAGGAAGCCTATCGTATTTGTCCCAACCTCTTGATTCTAGACGAAGGACAAATTATTGCCCAAGGTCCCAAACAAGACATCTTTGACACCCCCTACTCGTTTCGAGTCGCCCAACTCACCGGTTGTAAAAACTTTTCTCGCGCCGTTATACAGTCCAAGAATACCGTCACCGCGCTTGACTGGGGATGTACCCTACGAGTCCACGAACCCATCCCCGACGACTTCGCCCATGTAGGTATCCGCGCCCATCACCTCATCTTTACCGGGTTAAACGGGCAACAAACCGACTCTCAAGACAACATTTTTCCTGCTTGGCTAACCACCACCAGCGAAACCCAACACCGAATGACATTATACCTGAAGTTAAATTCTTCCCCTACCAGTCCCTTCGACTATCACCTACAAGTTGAAGTGTTCAAAGATCAGTGGAATGCGCTGCAACAGCTTCCCCAACCCTGGCAGATACAACTTCACCCCACTCGCCTCATGTTACTACAGAATTCAAGCGGTTCCGTATCTCTTGAATACAAACCTAGCCACTCGTCAAGAATGACTAGGGATGATCGATCTAACCAACACCCATCCTAATACAAGGAGGACACTTATTATGGCAAGTTTAACTGGTTTAACCTTTGGTAAACTTGATTGGATTCCTAAATTTGTTGAAGCGATCAACAAAGACACCTGCCTTGGTTGCGGACGTTGCTTCAAAGTCTGTGGTCAAAACGTTTTAACCCTAATGGGTGTTAACGAAGAAGGGGAGTTTGTGGACGAAGACGAAGACGACGACGATATTGAGCGTCAAGTCATGACCATTGCTAACAAAGCCAACTGTATTGGTTGTGAAGCTTGCGCCCGCATTTGTCCCAAAAACTGCTACACTCACGCCCCTTTACCTGCGTAAGTCCCTTAGGTTAAGTTGGGTTGCGCTTCGGCGCACCCTCTTGCCTTTTAGGAAGTCAAAATGCAAAAAAATAAGGTGATTATTATAATATGACAAGAATCAAATTATTGATTAGTTTTACTCAGTAAATTTAGTGAATTTAATGTATCAATTAAAGATTTCGTTTCAGATTCTGCTTTAAATTGATTTTTAGATAAATCAAGTGGTGATTTTTCAATCACAGATATTACTAACTCAAATAACTTCAAATATTTTTCTTCGTCTTTCAGCTTTTTGATAAAATCTTCTGATTTTTTTTCAATTTTAGAGCTATTTAGGTAATCAACCGTCACTGAATTCATCGATAATATTCGAGCTAACATAATCATGTGATAGCGAAGTTTTTTATACTTTGTATCTATTGTTTTATTGCGAAATAAACTTTCTAGTCGATAGAAACACAAGGCACTTCCATAATAAGGGGCATATTTATGATCATTATTAAAAATTTTATCTTTGAATCTTTTAGCAATTGTTCCATAATAACCTGATACTAAATGAGGACTATTAAGGAAAGCAGAAGCAAATGACTTAATTTGAATCGCAATTGAAATAACTTGTGTTTTTTTTACGCCTGAATTTGCGTGATACTGTCGTGATCGCCTTTCATAGTAAAGTTCTATTTGATCTTTCATTGCTTCATAATATAGTTCAAGATTTTTCTGAAAAGTCGTTAAAGAAGCTAATTGTTCTGGTTTGACTTCTGTTTGACTATTGGTTGCAAGAGTAATTTGATTTTTGATATCTTCATCTTCAGTAACAATAACTTTAATAGGTACATTAACATTTTCAATACCTTTTTGTTTCTTACACTGATGTAAGACATGGCTAGTCTGACATCCATTTACTACTTGATAATCCCTTAAAGTAAATGCGTTTCCAGCAGGAGTAAGAGATGTTGAAACAAGTGTAACACCGTTATTAAGCAAACAAAATAAATCAAATTTTTTTTCATTTAAAGTTTGTTTTATTTTACTGTTAATTTCATTTTCTCCTAAAAAATCTCTTACATTATCATAAAATATATTATATATTGACTCATTATCATCTTCAATTAATTTAATGAATTCTTTAAAGGGAACAAGTCCTAAATAAGCTTCTTTTACTCCTTCGATATCTGGTAAAGTAATTTTATTTTCAAATTTAATTGTACTCGATAATTTGTTACGAGTTTCATTATATAATTTTTGTAACTCTGTTGCTCCATAAGGCTCGAATTCAACCTGATTGAATAGTCCACTATCTTCTATTTCCTGAACACCCGACGAAATTACAGCTTTTAGATTTTGATCATTAAACCACTTACCCGTAGTAACATAAAGAAGCTTACAATTTGGTCTACGATTTAGCATATAAGAAGAATTTTTAATGACAGTTTCCCAAATTTCTTTAAGCCTTTTGATCTTTTCATTATGAACCAGTTTAGGTTTGTCATCCAGAAAATCTTTAACTCCAAAAATAAAAGTGCCTATTTCTGAACCCTCAAATTTTCTAGATGTTTTTGATTGTATGAAAGTAATATTACAGTCAAGATAACCATTTTCAGAAACTATATCATCAAGCTCTTGAACGTCAGTAATTAGCCTACCATTAATCACAATAGCAAGTCCATCTATTCCTGCATCACCACTATTTCCTGTACATAACGAGTCAATCTCAAAACTACCTCTATGAAGTTTTGAACCTGTTACATAATTGACGAAATATTCAAATTGTTTTGACTCTTCAAGTTGTTCAAGTTCATGTTGCTCAACAAAATTATTTACTAAATTTTCTGTTATTCTATCCATTTTTAACTAGTTTCTTTTTCATTATAGATCCACTGTACAATATTTTTAATATAAATCAAATTAAATTTTTGTTAAAACTAAGATCAGCTAGTAGGTTGGGTTGACGAACGAAACCCAACAATATTATGAACTATTTCATTACTTTAAATCTATTTAAAATTTGATGTAATTCTCTGAGCTTAGAAGATTATAGATATAAATGATATATACTAATAATATAAATCAAAATACTCGCCATGAAACGAAAAACCGCTAAACTATTTATGAACGGTCGTAGTCAAGCTGTACGGTTGCCTCAAGAATTTCGATTTGAAGGTAAAGAAGTTTATATTCATAGAGTTGGAAATAAAGTTATCTTATCTCCTAAACCGACTACCTGGGAAGACTTTTTTGAGAAAACCCCTTTACCCTCAGAAGATTTTATGGAACAAAGAATCGATTTACTTCCTCAAACTAGAGAGGAACTATTCTAAATGTATATGTTAGATACTAACATTTGTATTTATATCATTAAAAAGCGTCCATCCACGGTATTAACTCGTTTTCAAACGATTGCTTCTGAAGATTTATATCTTTCTGTGATGACGGTAGCTGAATTACAATATGGTGTAGATAAATCTAATGCTAAAAGTAAGAATCAAGAGATTTTAGATGATTTTATCTCACGCTTACAAGTTTTACCTTGGGAAGAAACAGCAGGACAATGCTATAGCAAAATTCGTAATTATTTAGAAGCAAAAGGAACTCCTATTGGTAATATGGATATGTTAATTGCAGCACATTGTCAAAGTCAAAATTATACCTTAGTTACTAATAATATTCGAGAATTTGAAAGAATTCCTGATCTCAAAGTAGAGAACTGGGTTTAATATTGATCTTGTAGGTTGGGTTGAGGAACGAAACCCAACAATATTATTCTTTTAATTTCTGTTATACTACAAACTGAGAAGTTAAATTAAATGGAGGTAAATATGATTGAAGCTCTTAATAAAGTAATGACCAAACTTGAGAAATTACCGGAATCTGAACAAGAAAGAATTGCTCAGATAATTCTTAATGAAGTAGAAAAACAAGAATTAACTGTCTTATCTTCTGCTTCTTTTTCTCTGGAAAATCAGCCTTTTGTTGGAATGTGGAAAGATAGAAAAGAGATGCAAAATAGTTCTCAATGGGTACGTCAATTAAGACGAGAACAATGGCAAGGTTAAGATGGTTTATGTTTTGATAGATACGGATATTTTAATTGATGTAGCTAATGGAGACTTAACGGCAATTACCCGTTTAGCTGATGAGTCAAAAAAAGCCGTTTTATCGTTTTATCGGTTTCTATTATTACAATAATGGAGTTAATCGTTGGATGTCGTAATAAGTCTGAGTTACAAAAATTAAATCGTTTTTTAAGTCAATTCCATTGCTTAACCTTGAATCAAGAAATTTCTGATTTAGGAATTCAGTTAATGCAAAAGTATTATTTAAGTCATGGTTTAATGATTCCTGATGCTTTAATTGCAGCGACGGCGATAGGTTATAATACTGCTTTACTTAGTAAGAATCAGCGAGATTATTGTTTTATTTCCTCTCTAAATCTACTACCTTATCCTTAATATATATCAACGTCGATCTTCTAGGTTGGGTTTCGTTCCTCAACCCAACAATATGATGAACTATTTCATTACATTAATTCTATCTAAAATTTGATGAAATTCTCCCATCTTAGAAGATAATAGAATTAGACCCTACAGCCTAATATTATGAATAAACTTTCTTGGTACGATGCGTCCGAAGACGTAAAAGAGTTATTAGTATTAGCCACAGATAACTGGGAAAATAGCAGTTTATCTGAGCAATATATTAATCAAGCGTTGGAAAAAGCAGGGGATAATATCGATGTTTTAGTAGGAGCTTATCGCTTCTTTTTCTATAAAAATAAACCAGAATTAGCCCTAAAAATTGCTAAAAAAGTCTTAGGAATTATCCAAGAAAAAGAAAACTTACCGTTAGAATGGGAACAACTGCAACCTATTTTAATGAAACGTCAACAAGAACCTAACATAAGACTCTATCTTAATGCTTATGCGTCCCAAGGTTACATTTTAGCTAAAATGGGTGAAATTGAAGCAGCAAAATTAATCACTGAACGGGTTCAAGAAATTGATGAACATCGGGAATCTTGTGCTACAACCGTGTTTGAAGTGTTAACCAAAGACCCCGACGAAGATGATGATTAAACAGTTTGTGATTCTTTAAATCGTTCGTTTACTTCATCCCAATTGATAGTATTCCACCAAGCATCAACATAATTTCCTCGAGCATTTTGGTAATTAAGATAATAAGCGTGTTCCCAAACATCAATCCCTAAAATGGGGTATTTTCCTTCCATAATAGGATTATCTTGTCCTTCTGAATTGGTAATAGCTAGACGACCATTTTTGTCTCTAACTAACCAAACCCAACCACTACCAAACCGTTTGAAAGCTTCAGCCTTAAATTGCGTTTTAAACGCTTCAAAACTACCAAAAGAGTTATTAATAACTCTCGCAAATTCACCATTGGGTTGACCTCCACCATTGGGACTCATAATTGCCCAGAATACAGTATGGTTATAATGACCACCGCCATTATTACGCACGGAAGTCCGAATATCTGAGGGGATACTATCAAGATTTCCGAGTAGTTGTTCCAGGGTTTTTCCCTGTAATTCAGGGTGTTGTTCGAGGGACTTATTAAACTTTTTAAGATAGCCTAGATGGTGTCCTGTGTAGTGAATTTTCATGGTTTGACCATCGATAAAAGGCTCCAAAGCATTATAATTGTAGGGTAGAGGAGCTTGAACAAATTCCCCAGTCGGAGCTTGAGCTATTTGAGTTACCCTAGTGGTATGGGAAGGAACAGCTGAGTAAACTGGAGCGTTATAAAAGTTACCCCAAGGACAGCAAATGAGAAGAACAATACCAAAAAAGAAGAAGTTAAGCCGATTTGAAATTGTCATAGAAAACGTCTTATTAGTTATTTTAAATTAGAGCAAATGGTATCCATTTTAACTACTAAATTAATTAAAATACTAACTTGGGTCAACGGGGATTATAACTAAGAAGTAAATAGATTAGTTGCCAGATATGTTGAATCTATCTAGAAAACTTAAATCAATTTTCGTCTCAGTTGATCTAAAGCGGTACAACTGCTTAAATAACGAATAATGTCCCGAGTGCGATCGCCAAAAGTACACTCCACACTGGCCACTTGACCATCCGGACTAGCAATGCCAATATAAACCAACCCCACCGGTTTAATGTCCGTCCCCCCACCCGGACCCGCAATACCCGTAATACTCATCCCCCAATCAGTTTTTAACCGTTGCTTAACCCCTAAAGCCATCTGTTGCGCTACAATATTACTAACTGCTCCATGATGCTCCAACGCCTCTGCACTGACTTCTAAAAGGGAGATTTTAACGCGGTTATCGTAAGCGATAACCCCACCCCAAAAGTAGTCAGAACTGCCAGGAATCTCGGTGAACATTGCCCCTAAACCGCCTCCTGTACAGGACTCAGCTACAGCGACAGTTTGCTGTTTTTGCCGTAATAAACGTCCCACCACTTGCGCAATCGTATCGTCATCTTCTCCAAAATAGTCTAATCCGGCAATTTTAATGATTTCTTGGGCAACGGGTTCAATGAGACTTTTGGCCTCCGCTTCCGATCTGGTTTTTGCCGATATTCGCAAGCGAACTTCTCCCAAAGACGCATAAGGAGCGACTGTTGGGTTAGTCAAGTCAAATAAATGATTAACCTTGGTGGCCAAAGCAGACTCACCAATGCCTCTAAAACGCAACATTCGACTAAAAATGATTTCTTTGCCCCAACCCTGGCTTTTCAGGTGAGGAACCGCCGTTTCTGACCACATCCGCTTCATTTCTGAGGGGACTCCAGGAAAAGTCATCAGGGTTAAATTGGGCGAAGGTTCCCAGATAAGGCCGGGGGCAGTTCCTGTGGGGTTAGGTAAAATGGTAGCCCCTTGAGGAATTAAAGCTTGTTTACGGTTATTTTCATTCATCTGCCTCCCTCTCGCCTTAAATTTCTGTTCAATATCCTCAATAATTTCTGCCTTTTCGATTAGGGGACTGTTAAAACATTGGGCAATGGTTTCGGTGGTTAGATCATCGGGAGTAGGTCCCAAACCCCCTGTAAATAGGAGAATAGAAGCTCGTTTACTGGCGATATTAATTACTTCTTGTAGGCGAGTAGGGTTATCTCCAACTACAGTTTGATAATAATGGGGAATGCCTAAATTAGCCAATTCTTTGGCCAAAAATTGAACATTGGTATTGACAATGTCCCCTAATAAAAGTTCGGTACCAACGCAAATAATTTCTGCACTCATTATTTATCTATTCCGTAGGGTTATTTAATAATTCTACGGCATCTCGGCCATCGATTTCTTGCAGATATACTTTAACTTGTTCTTGGGAGGAGGTAGGCAATTTTTTTCCTGTAAAATCGGGATGAATGGGTAACTCTCGATGGCCGCGATCAACTAATACTAATAAACGGA
>JAAUYB010083546.1_pt1 | contig 16402 bp, 11 predicted proteins | sample 7278071 | NCBI WGS metagenome assembly JAAUYB01 (sample SAMN14350121, study PRJNA611818) | marine sediment metagenome | isolation source: surface marine sediment (1.8m) | place: French Polynesia: Moorea | collected 2018-08
CATATATTGTCCCAAGGTTAAGCGATCGCATTTTACTTTTCTTAAGTCTTTTAACGTTGTCATAATTTCTGCTTCGGTTTCCCCGTGACCCAACATCAATCCTGATTTTGTGGGTACGGTAGGGTCTATTTCTTTGACCCAATGTAACACATCCAGCGATCGCTCGTATTTTGCTCCTCGTCTCACTGGCCCCTGCAAACGTTGTACGGTTTCAATATTATGATTGTAGCAAGCAGGTTTAGCAGCGACTACCGTAGAAACTCGTTGTTTTTGACTGATTTCCCTTTCTTTCCCTCCCCAAAAGTCGGGGGTTAACACTTCGATTTGAGTTTGGGGGTTAAGAGTGCGAATAGCAGTCATGGTATTAAAGAACCATTGGGCCCCACCGTCTTCCAAATCATCCCGTGCAACAGAGGTAAGGACAACGTAGCTGAGTCCTAATAATTTAACCGATTCTGCCACTTTTTGGGGTTCTTGGGGGTCGAGGTTCATGGGTTCATGACCTTTATCCACTTGACAAAATGCACAGGAACGGGTGCAAGTTGGACCCATTAAGAGGAATGTGGCTGTTTTTTTACTATAACATTCTCCCCGATTGGGACAACGACCTTCTTCACAAATAGTATGAATCTTCCGTTTTTTGATAATTTTTTCAACGGTAGAAAGTTCACTCGCTTTGCCTATGGGACGTTTTAACCAGGAGGGAATGGGAGTAATATTTTTATCATTTTTTAGAGAGTTTTTAGTCATCATCTATCAAGGAAAATAAATGTTTTTTCATTATCTATTTTTGCTTATTTCTTGTCAATGATTTCGCCAACAGCTAAGTTCTGAGCAATTTTATCCTGATGTCGGGCAGAATACCCCATCCTTCTCAATGGTGTGCATCAATGACCGACCAAAATATCAACCGCGAAGCATCCATTAAAAATAATCCCCCTCAATATCTTACTGAGATGTTATAATATGAGCAATATATATTGTCAATCTTGACCATGTTAGTCACACAATCGATACAAATTCGAGGCTTAACAAAAGAATCCCCATCGCCTTGCGTTGGGGTAGTTCAATATCTATTCCCATACTTCAAATTCTTCCATCCAATGATTAAGAATGGTAGTGAGTTGAGTCCGTCTATTTTCAAAATTAGCAGCGATCCAAATAAAGACTAATCCTAGAAACAAACCCATTACCCATTTTAGCAGAGGATAACTAAAACTAACAATAACTAATTGATAAAAAACAGTGATTAAGAAAGTAAAGGTTCCTGTAAATAAAAACGCGCGGGTTTTTAGTCCTAAACCAGTGGTTATTAAAAGAAGTCCTAATAAGGCTGCAATGATACCAGTTTCTCGATAAAATACCAAGGAAACTGTACATAAAATTCCTGTTGCAACCAGACGGATAAAATGTCTAATTGATTTTCCTTCTTCTCTTTGACAATAGGGTTCAATGATAATAATTAATAGAAGAGATACACAAACTACACTTGAGTATAATAAGGGAGATAGTTGCTTGACTATGCTTATGTGATTGTAGACAGCAAGATTGAGTAACAGTAAACTGAGATAAAAGAAACGTGGTTTATTAGATAGTTTAGCAAGGATTCCATAACAAATAGAAGCAACCAGCAAAGTCATGAAATCAAAGTGACTAAAAACCCCAACTAACGGTAAACTAAAAGCTAATTGATTCCAGGGTCTTTTTGACCATCCCCATTGTTCCCAAGGTAGAGTATAAACAATAATACTTAATAAAGAAAGGATGGAACCTATTACCTGCTCGAAGAAAGTATAAGAAAAGGTTAATAGACTATAAGTAGCAACTCCTCCCCCTTCTAAAAATCCTAAATAGACCCAAATTTCTCCTTTGCTTTTGTCTATGAAGTTCCTACCTTCTAAGATAGCATATTGAGTTAAAAAGATGCCCGTACCTAAGCCGATTAATTGTTGTGATATGAGAGTATCTAATAAAGAAAAACCTAAAAGACTACTTCCTAAAATCCAGTGGATATGAGCCATTATTTTAACTTCTCTTGGAGTTAAATAAAGATAGGAAGATAACCAGGAAGAAGACAGACGATAAACATACATAATTGTGGTTGACAGTGCAGCTATACTAATATATTGATCTCCCCAAGATAAACTATTAATTTGATAAAATAAAAGTTCATAAGTAGATAAAGAAATTATGATCATTCCTAAATAAGTTAGGGATTTAAACTGTTGTTTTTGTCTTCCAATACCAATAATAATTAAAGCAAAACCAAGAGAGATTAATCCTGTAAAATTATTAAACAAATTCCAGCGTAGTGCTGTTGCTAATGCTCCATATAAAAGAGGTAAAATGCGTAAACTGCTTAAAAATTGTTGGTCTCCCCTTCTTTTTTGCCACCATTCTCCAATGATTTGTAATACAATCCCTAAAATAATATTGATACAAGCTAATAAGATTAAAGACTGATTGAACTTAGCTGTAATATTAATTGTCAACAATTCTAATGTCCATCCTAATGTATAAAACATCAAATTATTGGGCTGTTTTTTCGTCCGATAAAAAATAGCCATAAATAAAATACCGATAGCGATAATAACGGTAAGGGAAGGATTAATATAATTACCATAAATTGCAACAGAATATACTGTTAAAGCGGTTAAGAGAAAACCACAGATAATTATTCCCCAGACATCCAAACTTTTTGTGTAAATATTAGCTAAAGGTTGAGATTTTTGTTTTAAATAACTCCAAATTAACCAAAGAATCACTAAGGTTAAACTATCGCTTACTATCCAGAGAGAAATTTTTGGATATTGGAGAATTTCTGCTGCTTTCAAGACGATGAGAGAACGACAAAAGATGGCCATACCCACTGTTATAAAAGCTGTTGAAATATGAGTCAATAAATAACTATTAATAAACAGCAATCCTGTTCCTATTATTGATGTAATGATTTTAGCTATTAAGGGATTAGGTGTTGAAAACTGAGTCATTAAAATTACAATGATACTAAACCATAGTAGATTATTTTCTCTTGGTTTTTGCCAACTACGGTAAACTACTCCTATCATAATTAGATTGAGAGTAACCAGTAAAACTAAATCATTATTCAAAAGGTAATCAGTGGTTAATCTAAAAGTAGAAATAATTGTGACTGTTACAGTACATAAAGTGAAACCCCATAAATTTGATGCTTTTTTATAGTAGTCAAAGTAATTAAATTGATAATGATTAAAAATATGATAAATAATCCAGAATAAAATAGTAAGAATTGCTGCTAATAATAACCAATATACCCAAAATTGTTCCGCATACTGTAAACCATTGTTTTCTAAAGTAACCACCATCAATCCGATGATAAAACCAATAGTAATAAAGGCTAAACTATCCTTCTTAAAAACCTCTGTTTGTACCACCATCAAAAGAGTTGCGATCGCTAATTCTATCCATCCCCATAATGGTAATGATAAAGCGGGAATAGGAACAACTGCTAAAATTATTATGCTATATAATAATGGTATTTTATTATTTATAGTGGGAGATTGCCAACTACGATAAGCAACACTTCCCATTAATAAAATGGCAGAAATTAAGGTATTAGTGGCTGAAGTATAAACCAAAGAAGAATCAATTAATCTAATTAAAATTATTGAGGATAGTACATAAGCATAACCATCAAAAGCTTGAGCATACATAACAGCTAAATGCGATGTATTTTCAATCAAAACATGACGAATAAACCAAAGAAGAAGGGTTATAATAACCCCTGAAAGTACCCATAAAGAAGAAGATAAATCCAGATAAGATAAATAGAAAAAAATGGATGTTAATCCTAAAGCAATAGTAATAATCACTGAATATATATGACGTAAATAGTGAGTATTTATAATCATTAAAATACTTCCAGTTATCAACCCTATTAATTGAGTTTCTGGGAAATAAATTGTTAAAGCTTGTCCCAGACATATGGCGATCACACTTAAGTCGGTTGCTAGTTTTCTTCGAGGTAAATAATAAGTAGCGATCGCAGTCAAAAATAGAGGAGAAATCAACCAACTCACCCCCCAGAAAGGTGAATTAAATGGTAATTCAAACCAGAATAGACCATAGGATAACATACCCAAAAATAAGCCAATTCCCCAAGAGTTATTAATAATCAATTTCAGTAGAGACTCTTGCTGTAGAGTCACTAAAGATGCTAGGATTTCAGCAATCATTAATCCCAAGAATATTAATGAAAAAATATTGATAGAAAGATTGGGTAAATAATAATTAATAGCAGAAAATAACGTTAACAATAATCCAATATTAGTAATTAATCCCAAGGGTTTCATGAAGAAACGTCGATTATTTTTAAGTTTATGTCTAGTTTCATAAGCCAATATTAAACTAGATAACATTAAGTTGCTCGTTCTAATTAGGGGATTGATTAAACTAATAGCGGTTAAAATTATACCAAATGCAAAAATTAATTGACCACTAAACTGATACAACTTAATATTATTATTTTTTAGTAAAAAAATCCTACCTATTAACAGCAAAAATAAATAAGGGAAAAGACTAATACTACTTAAAACAAAAGGATAATCAGTAGTGTTTGTATAATCAACAATATTAGTCCATACTGTTTGCAGAATAGATAAACGAACCATTAACCAATTTACTTGTAACCCAATGAGAAAAATTAAGATAATATCTCGTCGTGAACCCGAAGTTTTTAACCGTTTTCCTAACCAAGTTATGGCCAATAAACTAATAGCGATTGCCTGTGCAGGAATTGTAAAAACAGATAACAACCATCCCAACATTAAAGTTGCACTTCCTAACCATTTCCAAGGGGTTTTTGGTGGCGATCGCCATCCCATTAACCACCCACATAAACCAATGGCTAAACCCAATTGAAAAATATCAACTTGAGTCAGAAAAATCGCTCGAACCAAAAGAATAATTAACGCATAAATGATAATAGCTTCCGTTAAACTAAACGGCAAAAATTTTTGATTATTTTTCTCAGTATTTCTAGGAGAAATTAAAGTAATAATTATAGTACCAACTACCCCTAAATAAGTCGCCATGAAAGGAATTCCTGGAAGCGTCCATCCCCAATGTAAATAAGTTAACCCCAAATGATTCAGCAAAGGCAAAGAATTCCCTGGAGATTGACCATTATCCTTAAAAAAATAAATGGTTAATAAAGTTAACGATAAACTCCCGATCAACATTCCCATTAACCCCAAAAAAGTATGCCAAAGAGGAAAACTATCCATGGCCAAAAAATTAATAGGAACTAATAATAAAGTAACAATGCGTAATGCTTGAGTGGTTAATCTTAACGTTGGTTGTTTTCCTGTCCACCAACTAGCAACTCCGAACCCTAATGTATATAACCAGAGAAGTCCGTATTGCAAAACGGCCGGGAATGTTTGCCACCAACTTGCGGCAATCACCCCCGAAGAAACCACCACCATAAACACCCCTAATAACAGCAACCAAATAACACTGAGTTCTGCCATTAAAGATTGAATAATTGATGTTATAGATGGTGTATTTCCACGTTGTTGACGGACATTTGATAAGGGCGGTTGAGCAACAGATACAGAGGAAGTTGATGGGGTAGGGTTAGGGGTAATGGATGGAATTGAGCGAATTGATCGCTCAGGAATTTTACAACTTAAATCCTTCTGAGCAATGTCTTTTACCTGCTGATGATTTAATAATCCTAACAATAACCAACGATCTAAACCTTGTAAAACCAAGGAATCAGAGGCTTCGATGTTAATTGTTAAATTGAGTTGTGTTTCCCCAGAAGAAGCACTAACATCTTGTAAAAGTTGTAACTGTTCAATTAAATTACTAATCGACAGGGTTGTTTGAAAATTAACCTGAAACGAATCATTTCCACTTAATAGTCTGGCGGGAACTCCCTGCTCAGAAATTAACCCTAAATCTAACCAATACTGCCATCCCTCTAATAGTTGAGAAATAGCAGTTTTTCGAGTGAGTTGAATCGAAATTGAGTTGTCCCTTGACGATAACATGAGATACCCCTAAGTACCTGAACAAAAATAAACGTTACGGTTGAGACAAGGGAGACTGGGAGAGGGGAAGACGTAACTACCCCGTCACCTTATCACTTTCCACACTCCCCACCCTCTAATTATTAGGTACTTTCTTGTTCTTGCGGACTCACAGCCGGCTCTTTAAAGACAATACGTAACCAAAGGGGAGCCAAAAAAGTAGTGAGGATAACCATCATAATAATCGCTGCTTCCGTGGACTGGGAGAGGGCCCCACTGTCTGCTCCCACACCGGCAAATACTAAACCCACTTCTCCCCTAGGAATCATCCCTACACCGATGGCCAGTTTATTGAGGTCAGGTTTTCCTAGAACCGTGAAACCAGTGACCACCTTACCAATGATAGCCACAACCACTAAAAAGACAGCTAAAATTAACCCTTCTCGGTTACTGGGAACCGTAGGGTTAAGGACACTCAAATCGGTTTTTGCTCCCACACAGACGAAGAAAATAGGCACAAAAATGTCAGAAATGGGCGCAATTAATTCTTCAAGTTCATGACGTTTGGCCGTCTCTGCTAAAACTAAACCGGCAGCAAACGAGCCGAGAATGCCCTCTAAGTGAATGATTTGGGCGATATAAGACAGCACAAAAGCAAAAGAAATAGACACTAATAATAATTGCCCTCTGGTCTTCATTTCCTCCACTAACTTGACGTATAAAGGACTGAATAAACGACCCAGAAGAATCGCGCCAATGAGAAAAACTGCAGCACTAACGATGAGATAAAGGATATTGAAAACTTGAATCTCTCCCGTTTTTACTAAACTGGCCACCACGGCTAAGACAATAATGCCCAAAATATCATCCAACACCGCGGCCCCGATAATAATTTGTCCTTCCGAGGAACTTAAACGACCTAATTCCGCTAATACTTTCGCTGTAATACCGATGCTGGTAGCAGTTAAAGCAGCCCCGGCAAACACTGCAGGAACAATGGGAAGATTAAACACATAGATTAATCCTAGGGTTCCTAGAGCAAAAGGGGTTACCACTCCTACTATTGCTACAATGGCTGCTTGAGGACCCACTCGGATTAATTCTTTTAAGTCAGATTCCAGTCCAATTTCAAATAAGAGAATAATTACCCCTAACTCCGAGAGAACCGAAATCACTTCCCCTTGGGAGGAAAACACCGCTTCTAAGCCCTCTGGGGTTACTTCGGTAGTCAATTGTAAAAATTGCATCAGAAGGGAGTCAGTGGCACTAAAACCCCCCTCTGGGAAGACTAATAACCCTAGGGCTGATACCCCAACGGCCACCCCTCCCACGAGTTCCCCTAACACTGGGGGCAGATTAATACGGAAACAAATTTCACCCCCTAATTTACTGGCAAAATAGATCACAACTAAACTGAGGAGGACACTGGCCAAGACCAGGGAACTATCGGCGACTTCCCCTTCTGTTGCCGTTGCCAGTAACGGGACAGGAGAATAGAAATAGGTTACAAACCAGCTTGATGTTAATATATTCATGCAAATTGTTATATCAGCTATCATCTAAAGTAGAAATGACTTTTATCTACTTTACAAGTTTCTTCCTCCTAGGTGATCGGCGATCGCTGATTAATGATTAAGTTGTTTAATTGTTTCAAGTGGTTTGAAATTGTTGGAGCAACCAGCGACTGACTTCTGAATGATTATTTTCTCTACTTTTTTGTAAAGCTTGAACTAGAATATTTATCTCTAAGTTCAGTAAAACTTGGGACTGGGTAATTCTTTTACTCCCTTGACCTTCTATTTTAAAAGCAATAATGTTGATATTTTTTACATCAACAATCCAATATTCTTCTACACCAAAATCTTCATATAGAAGACGTTTTTCTCCTTTATCATCCGCAAGAGAAGTATTAGCAACTTCAATCACTAGATTTGGTGGTGGATAAATAGTTAAGTCAATCGCACCAGTTCCATAAGGAATAACATCAACATTATCACCGATATAAAAAGATAAATCAGGTTGTGCTTCTCTAACTCCTACTTTACGATAACTACAAGCATCATGACCATTTAAAGGAATGCTTTTTATGGCAGCATAGATATGAATAGCATAATTAATAATCGAGTGGTCTTTTGAGTGATCATTTCCTAATGGTGTCATTTCAATTCTTGCTCTTTGGTTGTAATAATAAAACTTAGCTTTTTCATAGGTTGAATCGTCCCATAACTCTGAAAATTCATCCCAAGTTAAATTAATCCAACTTTCAGTTATTATTTTAGGGTGCGTGGTGATCATAGCAAAACAATGATACTCATATTGATACTAACAATTTTAGCTTAGGGAAAAAAGTAAATCAAACTATCCAAGATAAATGATACTTGACTATGATTTCGTTAAACGCTCCTGATAATCTAGGTAAAATATTAAAATAAAATTAACTATAAAAAAAGTTTCTCATACACTTTTATTATTAATGTTGGTATTATGTTGATAAGTAGAGATGACAAAACAAGAAAAAGAAATATTATTCATTAAACTGTGTAAAGGGTTAGAATCCGATGTAGAAAAATTTATTAATAATTTAGCAACCTTATTACAATTGTCCATTTATGCTGCTCAAGGGTTAGGAGCATTAGGTAAACACATTTCTGCTAGAAGATCATCTAATAGTGAACTTCAATCTAATTTACCCTTAATTCCACCCGTTGATTTTGAAAAGTTGTTACCTGCATCTCCCGTTGGTGCAGTGACTAGCGCACAATATCAAGATGGACATCTTAAAATACATAGAGGTATTTGTATTGGGCGATCGCTTTTAAGTCAATGGCAAGAAATTTTTACAGTTGATGGGTTAACACCGTCTCATTTATTAGTGACTTCAGCTACCAGTTACTCAGGAGAAAATAAACAATCTTATGCTTTTCATGTTCAACAAAAACCCAGTTTATTAATCGAACCACCAGTAGAAAAAATTGAAAAAGTAACGAAACAAAGTAAATTTTTCTTTTGTCCTGTGGTAGATAAAAATAACGTTCCTGTGAGAATATCTGGTTCCTATGGAGAGCAACGTCACGACAATATAGAAAAGATGGTATCTAATTTATGTCGTCCTTACGAGGCAGCAGATCCTTTAATTGATCAATTTCAAAAGTATTTAAAGGACAAAATAGGAGAAGACCGAAAAAATCTTTTATTAATTACCAATAGTTACGCCGAAGCTAAAACCTTCTACAATTGTCTAAAATCATCCTATCAAGAAAAAGCGTCTTTTGTGGTACGAGATGGAGACAGTGATTTATGGACATCAACCATACAGAATACTAATGTTCCTCGTTCTAAAATGACAGAATTCCCCAGTCAAGGAAAAGAACTATTAATTGCCCCTATTGGTGCTATTTCTCGCGCGGTGAACCTCATGCACCCAGATAATAAAGAAGAGCCTTATTTTGGCGGTATGGTAATATTAGTGAGACAGCATCCCCGTCCTGATGACAATCAAATTATTATCAGCGCAGTTAATAAAAATGCGGTTGATAATATGGGTTCTAAACCTGTCGCTACCATTCAAAGAGACGCGAGAAACACAAGGGATGTCTTCTTGGCTGTACCACAAATTTTCTCTAACCTACCAGACGAAATACAAGGCGTTGCGATGAAAAATCCTCTGGTTTGGACATTAGCAGTCAATTTAACCCAATTAATTGGCCGTAGTACCCGTGGAGGACGCAATACGGTAGTTTGGTTCACGGATGCTGCCTTTATGCCACACACTGCACAAGGGAACCATGAACGTGATACAGCGCAAACGTCTCTTTTATTAGCGGTTCGTGAGCTTTTGGGGAATGCTATTAAAGAAGGGGGTTCATCGGGTCGTTTAATTGAAACGTTATACGGGCCTGTTTATCATCCTTTGACTCGTTTAAATCATTTTATTAACGAAGTCGATTTGTAAAGTAAAAAATGTCCACTCTACATCATTTATCTATCTAGCAATTATTTTCAAATTATGGCACCAAGATACAACTATTTTCAACCGATTTATTTTGAATACGATGAAGCATTGATTAAAGATATTACAGGTTATGTTATGGCATTTCCTAATCTAGAAAAATTTAAACTACATTATGATGAAGAACATAAAAATGCACCAACTGATTCTTTATTAGATACGTTACGTTTATTGTTCCCTCAAATTAGAGTGATTAATAAGCTTACAAGGTTTAATAAGATTACTAAAGAGTATGAACCTAACCCCGCAGCTTTTTTAGCCAATGAACCTGTTGATACTGAAACTTTATCCTTAATATTCAGAAAATGGGTTGAAGTTTGGTATCCAGAATCAAGTCATGAAAAAGTAAGAGAATTATGTACTCCAGAACAATTTCAATGGAAAGATGCAACTTAAAAGGATTTAGAATGGTGGTCACCAGCATGGAGAGTTGCTAAGATATTAAGTGAACAGGAATATGAATTAGGAGATAAAAAATTTAAGTTATTATTTAGTCCTAGTAGAAAAGGTAATACAGTTGAGTTAGTTTCTTGGCCACCTTTGACAACTTCACGTGAATATAAAGCTTCTATTGGCGTTGTTATCTCTACCCAAAGCGATCTAGACAAGAAAAGAATCAATATTCATTTTAAAATGAAACGTTGGTTTGTAAAAAGAGGAGATAAAGATGAAATAGGTTTACAAAAGAATACCACTCATTGTTATATTCGTAAGCTAAAACCTTGGTCACCAGAGTTTAATCTGTTTGAGCCTAACGCTTTTACAGTTTTAGGAGCTAAAAATGTTAAAAAAGAACGAGAAGAAGATAATGAAAATGGATTTGAACGTCAATGGAAAGATAAAAAAATACGAGCAATATTAGATAAACTAGGAGTGAAAATTCCTGATGTTGAAGATGTACTTAAAAACCCTTTCAATTATTTTGAAAGTAATGATCTAGATATTTTGATTCCTGCTAGAGCATCGCAAAAAGTGGGAGTTGGAACGGGTTTTCCTATTTCTGATGCAAGAAGATTACTAAAACAAATTACTAACTTTCTGCCTAAGACTGTAACCTTAACTCAACCTTGGAAAAAAATATCTAAAATTGAAAATAATGAGATTATTAAACAGCAGTTTAAACAAGCTTCTGAGTTGACAAAACAAAAATTTCTTGAGCAACCTAAAATTCAAAAACCTTCTAACAATCAATTACCTGAACTCACGGAAGTTTTAAAAGAGTTCTTAAAGCAAAGAGCGAATAATATAAGGGTTTATGTTTGTACAGCAAGTAATTCTAAAACAAAAGATGCTATTCAAAAAATTGCTGAGCATTATTTTGAAAATAATTTAAACTTACAATTTATTCCTTGGGAAAGTATAGCTGATCCAATAGAATATAAAACATCAAAAAAAGATAAAAATAAAAAGATTCCTCAATTACAACATATCAAAGTTTTCGCTGATAAATATAAACAAGATAGTCCTACACCGATCATAGTTGAAATATTAGATCAGGATCACCCATCTTATAAAGGTAATGCTGATCCAAAATCTCACATTAAATCACTATTGCCAAAATGTAAACTAATTCCTCAATGTATCGTTTCTTATGAACAATGTACCGATAACAAGAAAAAAGAAGAATTAGAACAAAGTTTATTTAATCGTGCTTTTCAATCGATTTTAGATGCAATAATGCCTTTTGATCAAAATTATCCTTTATCTACTTCTGAAGATAATAATGTTTATGCAGGATTTCATATAATTTCTCGAAATAAAGCAACATCTAATAAAGCATTTAATGAACCCGTATTAGTTGTTATTTATAAAAATGAGCTTAAGGTTTTATTAGTAGCAAGAGATCCAAAATTCAAGTCATTTACTGAAGCAATTAATTATTTAGCGAACAACAATAATGACAATAATAATATACAGCCTAACGTCATTATAAATAAGATGTTAGACGAACTTACTCTTAACTATTCAAATGCTGAAAATATTTATCTTTATGCTCATGCACAAAATTCTAGAAGATATTGGCCATGGTTACAAGATACATATTTCAACCCTAGTAAGTCACCCACTAAGAAAATTACTATTATTCGTATTCGAGATTTAATAAATAATGAAGTGGCATCAGGATATGGACTACCTATAGCAAACGAAGATTTTTCTAAAAATTTTGATCCAGAAATAGCGTCTTATGCAAATGAAATTTTCATGCCACTTAATTCTAACCTTGAGGAAATACCATTAATAGAATTACATCAAACCGTATTAAGTATTGCCAAAAAACCAGAGACAAATCAAAAACCCAAAAATGTCAGTCGCTTTGACTCATATACCTCTAAGGGAAAAACTAAAGATCCTTCTTCTAATGTTTATTGGAAAATGCCTCAACCTCGCGCTCATAATATATTAGCTACACCATCACCAGAAAACTTTATCTTACATCACAAAATTGCTCATGAGTTGCGATCGCTTCATTGGTGGAGTGCAGACGAATGTAAATATCCTCTCCCTTTATCTTTAGCTGAGAAGCTTAAAGAATGGTGTTTTAGTGACTCAGTTGAGTGAAAAAAAGGTCGAGATGGTAATATCCATCTCAACCCTCAAAATAATATCAAAATATAGCACTACATATTTTGGTTAGGACATTAACATAGATTATTGCCTCCTAGAAGAAGCAGTCTATTTTTGACTTTTGCCTTTCGCGTAGTGGTATATCTCTACTTTTTGGGTAAAATTACCTTATCAATAACGTGAATAACGCCGTTACTGGTCATGATATCAGCCTTAACGACGGTTGCATCATTAACCATAACCGAGTCCCCTAACTCAATTTTAATTTTGCTACCTTCGACGGTTTTAACCTTACCCTCTTCGAGATCGGTAGATTTAACCACACCAGGAACTACGTGATAAGTTAAGATAGCGGTTAGTTTGTCCTTATTTTCTGGTTTGAGTAAGTCTTTAAGGGTGTCTTCTCCTAATGCAGCAAACGCTTCATCGGTGGGAGCAAATACGGTAAACTTATCTTCACCGGACAAGGTTTCTACTAAGCCAGCAGCCTTAACTGCAGCCACTAGGAGTTCAAAGTTATCAGCAGCTACAGCAGTTTGGACAAGGTTCATCTCAGCTTTTTCTGCTATTATTTCGGTTTCTGTCTGAGACGCTTTTTGTTCCATCTTATCAGCAACAGCAGGGGCCACGGAGAAGCCAAGGGCCAAGAGTACCCCTACTACGGTGGAAAAAGATTTTAATCCAGTCATTTGTTTAATCATTGTTTTCTTTCTGTAATGTTAAGCATTGTAACGATTCTAACTTAAATTTACAAAAGAAAAGTTAAGATTTTGGCAAACTGGGAACTTTTATGTTACTCGATAGAGGCGAGGTCAATCTTCTCCCCACACGTCTGATAACCTTCCACTCAAGACTCAGAGGCGGTGACTGTCTCATTTTCCCGTTTAACGCGACGGATAGGTAAATTAGCGATCAAGGCAGTCATCCGTTGATCGCTTTCTAGGGAAAATTCCATTTCTTCGGGGTCAATCTCCACATAACGGTTAACCACCGCTAGAATCTCGGCTCGCATCGCTTCGAGCATTTCGGGGTTTAATCCAGCGCGATCGTGAGCTAATATGAACTTAAGACGGTGTTTCGCTTCATCACCGCTTTTAGCTTGAGTTTTCCAGGGAAATATTTTTTCAAGGAGATCGAGAATCATGGGTTTGGGGTAGAAATAAGTTTACTTTTTGAAAATACTGAGAAGACGAGTCAGAAGGTTATCATCGGCTGCCATAAAATCGAGAAAAGGAATATCTTTTCCATTTAGCCGTTGGGCAATATTGGTAAAGGATAAACCAGGAAGAGAAGGTGTTTCTTCTAACACCAAGGGTTCCCCTTTATTAGTCGAAATAATAATCCGTTCATCATCAGGAACAATACCCAATAAAGGAACCACCAATAAATCTAAAATATCCTCTACCCCAATCATTTGATTGAGTTGGATCATTTTCGGTTTAATGCGATTAACAATGAGATGAATCTTTTTAATATCTTCGCTTTCTAGCAACCCTACAACCCTATCAGCATCACGAACAGCGGCCATTTCAGGAGTTGTAACAATGATAGCTTCTTGTGCCGGGGTAATGGCATTACGAAAACCCATTTCAATGCCAGCAGGACTATCAATTAAAATAAAATCGAACTGCTTATCTAAATCCGCCACTAACTTCTTCATGTCATCAGGACTAATGGCTTCTTTGGTACGATTTTGAGCGGCCGGTAATAACATTAAATTAGGTTGACGTTTATCTTTGACTAATGCCTTCTCAATAGAACATTCCCCAGATAAAACATCAAGGGCCGTATAAACCACCCGTTGTTCCAGTCCCAAGAGTAAATCTAAATTTCTTAAACCAAAATCCGCATCTACCACAGCGATTTTGTACCCTAAACGGGCAATGGCCGATCCCAAATTAGCGGTAATAGTAGTTTTGCCAACGCCCCCTTTTCCAGAGGTGATTACAATAACACGACTCATAATGTAAAGCTCAATTATCCAATAGACTTAAATTAAGTATTATGCAGGATTAGGGGTGTTTTTTTGAGTCCATCCCTGATCTTTGACAGTAAACGTATGGGTTTTGCTAAAATTGAGAGCAGACTTGAGGCGTATCCCTTTGGTGGTTAAATAGGCCACCTCTGGTTCAAAGACCTCTGGACTGTCCCCTGGTGGTCGCGCTACGGCTTCACCAATGCGTAACTGGGTGGGCTGCATTCGCAAAGCCATGATACAACATTCTGGGTTGCCTTTTGCCCCTGCGTGAGCAATTCCCCGTAAATGTCCCCATACAATAATATCCCCATCAGCGATTACCTCCCCCCCTGGGTTGACATCTCCTTGAATGATAATGTTCCCCGGATGACGAATGGCAACCCCTGACCGAACGGTGGTTTTGAGATATAAGGGTTCGATGAGATTGGACGATGTGACCGTATCTGTGGGGAACAGTTCCCGTTTGGGAGTCTCTTGTTCAACGGAATAACCGGCGGTAGCTGCGGTAATGGCGGTTTGACGACGACTGGTGAAAACACGGGTTAATTTTAATTCTGCTGCGTCTAACGCCTCTCCAATATTGTGAAACTGCCGACTATCCAGTAAACGGTTTTCCACTAATAAATGAACAGGAGTTCCTGGTGTCCAAGTTCCTTTATGATGGTTTAAACAGTATTTTAGGTCTTGTAATAACTCTATCCAATCCTTGTTTCCGTCTTTGGCTTCGGTGTCTGGCAAGATTAACAATAGTTTTTTCCCTGCCCTTTTTAGGTGAACTTGAGAATAAGGTTTAGAGGTATTGGTATTAGCTTTGGATAAGGGTTTTGTTGACTCACGATTCATAGACTCAAACCTCTGTGACGTTTTCCCAACATCCAATCACAGATTACGATGTGGGCCTACCTGAAAATAGTGCGTTTCTAGTTATCTCCATATAATAGCTTAGAAAAATTTTAAAAGTAATGAACTTCTGACCCCTCAGTTGAAACATTTAAGAAACTTGTTATCATATTAAGAAATGTTAATGCTATACTCATCGGCATCTCCTAGAGCTTTATGGCATTAGTTCCCTAGACCTCACTCATTCTATGGACTACGGTCATATTGCTCGCGGGTACTTTCTGAAAAATACTCCACAAAACTTAGTTAAGTTTTGTAATTTTCTTCATTTTTTAATCTCTCGTCATCATGAATACATCCATACTTAGTTTAGTTTTCAAACCCAACGTTAACCCTAACATTGCTTCCCAAACTGCCTGGGCTATTTTTCGAGCAGTTGTGGGAATAATGATGATCCATAATGGACTCGACAAACTAGGCAATATCGAAAGCTTTGCAGAAGCCTATGTGTCTTATATTGGACTGCCGTTTCCCATCTTCTTCAGTTATGTAGCTGCTTTTACGGAATTAATTGGTGCGCCTTTAGTTGCTCTAGGTTTATTCACTCGTCCGGCTGCTTTAGGATTATTGGCTACCATGATCGTTGCCATGTATCACCACATTTTGGTAGCAGGTTTAAGTATTGCTTATCTTGAATTGTCTGCTATCTATGCCGTTTGTTTCCTCTTCTTTTTAATCAATGGTGCCGGTTTATTTTCCACCGATGCTTTAATTTTGAACTGGTTGGATAGTCAAGCTTTGACCCAAAAAGCGAAGCAGATTATGCTACTAGAAAAATCTTATCAAGCTTCTCAGAGTAATCAAGAACAACAAATTCCATAGGGTGTCAACTACTCCTGTCCGCTATCGCTGAGACAGGAGCTTGCATCTAGACTCCACCGCAACTCTAAGAACTTTTGCAAGTCCTTAGCTTTGGCTTCAACGTCTGACACATTA
>JAAUYB010087602.1_pt1 | contig 16341 bp, 13 predicted proteins | sample 7278071 | NCBI WGS metagenome assembly JAAUYB01 (sample SAMN14350121, study PRJNA611818) | marine sediment metagenome | isolation source: surface marine sediment (1.8m) | place: French Polynesia: Moorea | collected 2018-08
GCTGGAGCGTGCGGGCGTGAAATCGGTGATCCACGGTCCGTTTACCTTTGCGCCGGACGGCAATCCCTTGGTCGGGCCCGTGCCTGGCGTGCGTGGGTATTGGGCGGCTTGTGGCGTGATGGCGGGGTTCAGCCAGGGTGGCGGCGTCGGGCTGATGCTGGCTCAATGGATGACGCAAGGCGAATGCGAACGCGACACCGCGGCGATGGACGTGGCGCGCTATGGCGACTGGATCAGCCCGGGCTACACCCGCCCCAAGGTGATCGAGAACTACCAGAAACGCTTTTCCGTCAGCTATCCGAACGAAGAGCTGCCCGCCGCGCGGCCCAACCGCACCACGCCGATGTATGACATCTTTGACACTATGGGCGCGGTCTGGGGCCATCAATACGGGCTCGAGGTGCCGAACTACTTTGCGACAGGGGATGAGCCGCGGTTTGAGACCCCGTCTTTCCGCCGCTCGAATGCCTTTGACGCCACCGCGCGCGAGGTGAAGGTCGTCCGACAAGCTGTTGGAATTAATGAGGTTCATAACTTTGGAAAATACCGTGTCACCGGGGCGGAGGCGCGCGCCTGGCTCGACCGGATTATGGCTGGGCGCATCCCCAAACCCGGGCGGTTAAGCCTGACGCCGATGCTGTCGCCGGCGGGTCGGTTGATCGGGGATTTCACGGTGTCCTGTCTGGGTGAGGAACTCTTCCAGCTGACTGCGAGCTACGGCGCGCAGGCCTATCACATGCGTTGGTTTCTGCAGCATCTGTCCGGCGATGTGCGGGTCGAGAATGTCAGCGACAAGCTCAACGGCTTCCAGATCGCCGGGCCCAAGGCGCGGGAGGTACTGGCCGCCTGCACGCGCGACGATATCGCCGACATGCGGTTCATGAACGTGCGCCGCCTGACCGTTGGGATGACCGACTGCCTGGTGCAGCGGGTCAGCTATACCGGCGATCTGGGGTATGAGATCTACTGCGATCCGATGGCGCAGCGGCAGCTCTGGCAGACGCTGTGGCAGGCCGGTCAGCCCCACGGCATGGCACCCTTTGGCATGCGCGCGATGATGAGCCTGCGGCTGGACAAGTTCTTCGGCTCCTGGGGGGCGGAATATTCGCCGGACTACACAGCGGCGGAAACCGGGCTCGACCGCTTCATCAGCTTCGGCAAGAACGTTGATTTCATTGGACGACAGGCGGCCGAGGCCGAGCGCGCCGACCCGCCCGAGCGGGTGCTGGTGCCTTTTGCCGTGGACGCGCTCGATGCCGATGTGCAGGCTTATGAGCCGGTCTGGATCGACGGGCGGGTGATGGGCTTTTGCACCTCAGGCGGCTATGCGCATCACAGCCAGACCTCGGTCGCTATGGCGCTTATCCCGCGGGCGCTGGCGCAGCCCGACCTGACGGTCGAGATCGAGATCCTTGGCCAGATGCGCCCGGCCAAGATGCTGACTGAACCGCTCTTTGACGCCGATGGCGCGCGGATGCGCGGGTGACCGGCTTGCGCGCCCGCCCGGCGCTTGCCACAAGGGCGGTATGACAGACACGCCGGATATCCTCTGCATCGGATCGGTCCTCTGGGACGTAATCGGCCGCTGCCCCCAACACATGCCGGCCGGCGCGGACAGGCCCGGGCGCATCACCCGCCTGCCCGGCGGTGTGGCGCTGAACATCGCGCAGACACTGGCGCGTATGGGCTTGCGCCCGGCCCTGCTGACGGCGATTGGCCGTGATGCGGAAGGGGATGAACTGATGGCCGCCTGCGCAGATCTGGGCTGTGACATGGGCTTTGTCTACCGCGCTGACGATCTGCCAACCGATCGCTACATGGCAGTCGAGGGCGCCAATGGGCTGATCGCAGCGATTGCCGATGCGCATACGCTGGAACAGGCCGGCGACAACATCCTGCGCCCGCTGATGGACGGGCCCTTGGGCCGCCCTGCGGCGCCGTATACCGGGACCATCGCGCTGGACGGCAACCTGACCGAAGCGCTGCTCGATGAGATCGCGCTCAGCCCCGCTTTTGCCTCTGCCGATCTGCGCATCGCCCCAGCGAGCCCCGGCAAAGCCGAACGCCTCTTGCCATTTCTGCGTAGTGGCCGCGGTACGCTTTACGTGAACCTCGAAGAGGCCAGTGTCCTTTGTCAACGCCCCTTCGACACCGCGCCCGAAGCCGCCGCGGCGCTGGTCGATCACGGCGCGCGCCGGGCCATTGTGACCAATGGTGGGACCACCTGTTGTGATGCCGATGCCCAGGCGGTGGTGACGGAACACCCGCCCCAAGTGTCGGTGTCGCGCGTCACCGGCGCGGGCGACACCTTTATGGCGGCGCATATCGTGGCCGAACGCAATGGCGCGGGCCGCAAATCCGCGCTTGACCACGCCCTGGCCACCGCCGCCGCCTATGTTTCCGGAGAGAGCGCATGACCCTGATCCACCTGTCGCCAGATGTACGGGCCGCTTTGGACGCAGGGGGGCCGGTTGTGGCGCTGGAATCCACCATCATCACCCATGGCATGCCCTGGCCGCAAAATCTCGACGTCGCCCAGCAAGTCGAAGCGGCGGTACGCGACGCCGGCGCTACCCCCGCCACCATTGCGGTAATCGACGGGCAGCTTTGCGTCGGGCTGACCGACCGACAATTGGAAGCGCTCTCGCAAGCCAAACACGTGGCCAAGCTCAGCCGGGCCGATATGGCCGTCTGCATGGCCGAAGGGCGCACCGGCGCCACCACGGTCGCCGCAACGATGATCGCCGCCGAACGCGCCGGCATTGCGGTCTTTGCCACGGGTGGCATCGGCGGCGTGCACAAAGGCGCCGAAAGCTCGTTTGATATCTCGGCCGATTTGCAGGAACTGGCGCAGACTGCGGTGACGGTGGTCGCCGCCGGTGCCAAGGCGATCCTCGACCTACCCAAGACGCTGGAAGTGCTGGAAACCCTGGGCGTGCCGGTCATCGCCTATGGCCAGGACGCCCTGCCCGCCTTCTGGTCACGCACCAGCGGGCTGCGCGCGCCGTTGCGCATGGATGATCCCGCCGCCATCGCCCGCGCCCACCACATGCGCAGCGCCTTGGGCCTGCCCGGCGGCCAGCTGATCGCCAACCCGATCCCCGCAGAGGCCGAGATTGCGCGCGATACCCTCGCCCCCCTGATCGCGGAAGCCAACCGCGATGCCGAACGCCACGGGATCACCGGCAAGGCGCTGACACCTTACCTGCTACAACGGCTCTACGAGTTGACCGAGGGCCGCTCCCTGACTGCGAATATCGCGCTGGTGCTCAACAATGCCCGCCTGGCCGCCGCAATTGCCCGCGAAATGAGCGCTGAAGCCTGATTATTAGGCCGCAATCCGCGCCAGCCATTGTAGCTTGACGTTAGAACCCCTACCTTCGCAGGGGCAAAAACCTGTGGACCCACAACGCGATGACGACCCCATTCGATCCCGAAACCAAACGCCCCGGCCTCTTTTCCGGCCTGCGTGCCAGTTTCCTCACCGGGATCGTGGTGATCGCACCGGTCAGCCTGACGATCTGGCTGATCTGGTCGATCATGGGCTGGGTCGATGGTTTTGTCCTGCCACTGGTGCCCGACCGATTCAACCCAGAGCAGTATATCGGTATCAACCTGCGCGGCGTCGGGGTGATCTTTTTTCTGGTGTTTACGATCACGGTGGGCTGGGTGGCCAAGGGGCTGATTGGCCGGTCGCTGATCCACTTTGCCGAGAGCCTTGTCGAGCGAACGCCGGTGGTGCGCTCGATCTATTCCGGCATCAAGCAGATCGCCGAGACGGTCTTTGCGCAATCCGAGCGCAGCTTTGAAAAGGCCTGCCTGATCGAATACCCGCGCAAGGGAATTTGGGCGATCGCCTTCATCTCCACCGACACCCGCGGCGAGGTGGCGGAAAAGGCGGCCACCATGGGTGGTATGGTGTCGGTCTTTGTGCCCACAACGCCAAACCCGACCTCTGGCTTTTTGCTGTTCTTTCCGAAAGAAGACGTGATCGAGCTCGACATGACGATCGAAGACGCCGCCAAGTTGGTGATCTCGGCGGGCCTCGTCTACCCCGACGGGGAAAAGGCCAAAGCGGCCGTCGAAGGGCAGTTGCGCAAGGCGTCGTAGCCCTAGCCGAACATCTCACGCAGACTGACTGATTGGGTGTTGCCCAACTCGTCTCCATGGTGGTGCAGGAATTCCCCCGCCGCGCGGCGCCCAGCCTCTTTCAGCTGAGCAATCACAGACGGGACCGACACCAGCTTGGTGGCGACCGACAGCTCGTTCATCAGCGGATCGTCGGCGATCATGTGGATGCGCACGTCTTTCATGGTGCCGGATTTGACTTGGTTCTTGTCCAGTAGGCGCTGCACAAATTCGATGGCCCGCAGCTCACGCAGGAGTGAGGAGTTAAAGCTGATCTCATTGATTCTGTTCTGGATTTCCGTCGGCGTGACGGGCACATCATCGCGGTGCAGCGGGTTGATGTTGATGATCACGATGTCGTCCGGCAGGTCCTTGTCGAAGAGCGGAAACAGCGCCGGATTGCCGGTATAACCGCCATCCCAGAATGCCTCTTTCACGCCGGTCAGCGGATCTTCGACCTCGACCGCCTGGAAGAGCGTCGGCAGGCAGGCCGAGGCGAGGATCGCCTCGGTGCTGATCTGTTCGCCCTCGAAAATCCGGATCTTACCGTCGCGCACATTGGTGGCGCAGACAAACAAGGCCGGGCCGGTATCGGCGCAGACCTTGCCGAAATCAAACGCCTCGACCACCTTTTCCAGCGGATTGCGATAAAGCGCGCCCCAGGCATAAGGCGACACCATACGCGACACGCTGTCCCCCACTGCGTAAGGTAGCGAATACTCCACCGCGCGGCTGACCAGACCCGGATCAGGCAGCCAGGCGCGCATCCAGTCGGGCATGCGCGTATCCTCCAGCCCGGTGACCTGCTCCCACAACCAATCGAGGTTTTCACGCGCCGCATCGCGCCCGCCCGTGATCATGCCGGCCTTCAGCGCTGCGCCGTTCAAGGCGCCGGCAGAGGTGCCCGAAATGCCTGCAATCTCGATATCGTCTTCTTCCAGAAGCCGGTCCAGCACGCCCCAGGTAAAGGCGCCATGCGCGCCGCCGCCCTGCAAGGCCAGGTTGATCTTGACCATTGAAATTCCTTTCTCGCTATGGGCCGTACTATTGTGCTGCAATGCGGCGAAGTCCAGCGGTAGGCGCTTTGGCCACAGACCTGTCGGCATTTTTCCACACACGCATAGGAAGAGCGCGCATTTTTTTGGCAAACGGTGTATGGTCCCGCCATGGGAGGCATTGCGGTTTTGATTCCCGCTGCCGGGTTTGGCACCCGGATGCGTGGTGAGGACAAGCTGTTGCACGAAGTGGCAGGCATGCCGCTTTTGCGGCGACAGGCGCTGCATGCGTTGGAAGCAGGCGACCATGTTGCCGTCACCCTGCCCGCCTATGACCACCCCCGCGCCAAGGCGCTGAACGGGCTTCCGGTGCAGATTGTCGAGGTGCCGGATGCGGATGCCGGCATGTCGTCGTCATTGCGGCGGGGTGTCGGACGGTTACCGCGCGGCATGGCCGCGGTGATGATCCTGCCCGCCGACATGCCGGACATCACCGAAAGCGATATGGCGCTGCTGGTCAGCGGCTTTCGCGCGACACCGCATCCGATGCTGCAACAAGGCACCGCTGCGGATGGGACGCCGGGGCATCCGGTGCTGTTTCCGGCCGATTGTTTCCCGGCGCTGATGACCCTGACCGGCGATTACGGCGCGCGCGATGTGCTGCGCGCCAACCGCCATCGGTTGCGCCTAGTGGCGCTGCCCGATCGGCACGCGTTGACCGACCTTGACACGCCCGAAGCCTGGGCCGCGTGGCGGGCCGATGCATCGGTTTAAGTTTCTCGCTTAATTGCCTGATATTGTGATATTTTTCAAACTTTGAACGCTGAAGACTCGGCGTCCAGTGGCGCGTACGCCCACGCACTACCAGAACGCCAAAAAATCCATTTATCTCAGAGACTTCACGGTTTCAACCAAGTCCCGCCACATTTCCCCGCCATACTCCTGATATGGACCAGACGGCGATGATACCCGGGCCCCGTTCCCGCCCTTTCCAACCAGCGGAACCACCCGTCATCGCACCATGTGCACAAAAGGCAAAGGCGGGATGGACCAAGCCACCCCGCCCTGGGATTGATCAGATGCAGACCGCACCAGATCAGCTGCATAAAGCGTACGGAGAAACTCCGATTACTTGGTCAGAAGCTGCGCCTCGTGCTTTTTCAGCGAGCGGCGGGCAGAGGCATAGGCGTTCAGGCCTTCTGCATGCTCCAGCTCGGGGAAGAGCTCGAGGATTTCCTGACGCTGCGCATTGCCGATGCCCTTGAGGCTGTAGTCGCCGGGCTGGAAGCTTTCGGTCCAGGCGCCGTTCGACAGGATCACCTCGTGCTGGTCGAACATCACGTGGAGATAGGTCACCCCCAGCGTGCTGACTTCGTCGACCCCTTCCAGGCCGGTCAGATGCTTGGCCGCGGCCAGCACTTCGCGTTCCTCGAAATAGAGCGCCGTCTTGTCGTTGTTCACCAGGATGCGGTGGTTCGGCGAGACCAGCATGTCATGCTCCGGCAGGCCATTGCCCAAGGCACCCTTCTGGATCAGAACCGGCTTCATGTGCGGCTTGCGGGCCAGCTCATGGCCGGTCAGCTCCTTGCGGCCGATCCAGCGGATCTCTTGGATGCCATTGTCGCGGGTGATCACACGGTCGCCAACCTCGAGGTCTTCGACCAAGCGTTCGCCCTGCGGCGTGGCAATCAGTGTCCCCGGGGTGAAGCAGGGCACGATTTCTTCGATCTCGAAGAAGTCCATGGTGCCGGTCACATTGCCCGAACCGTCGAGGAACTCGATGGTACCGTCCTGGCCGTTGCCATTGCTGTCCGGGGTCAGGTTGACGGCCCGCCAGTCCACGTCCTCTGCGCCGACGCCCGACAGATCCAGCACGTCATAGTCCTGGTTGGGCAGCTCTTCCGGGTTCGGAATGTCGACAAAACCGCCGGACCCACCATCAACCACGTCTCCGGTACCGTCCGACGCGCTGTCGACGATAATGCGGTCACGCCCGTCGCCGGCGTCGAGTGAGTCGACACCCGAGCCACCGTTGAGCGTGTCTTCGCCCTGCCCGCCGATCAGCGTGTCATCGTCGTCACCGCCCATCAGGCTGTCTTCGTCGATGCCGCCGTCAAGGAAGTCGTTGCCCGAGCCACCCATCAGGGTGTCGTCGTCGTCGCCACCGATCAGGCTGTCATCGCCCAGGAAGCCCTGCAGCAGGTCACGGTCGTTTTCGGTGTTGACGTCGATATCGTCGGTCAATTCGAGGACCGCCAGGTTTGAGCCGTCCAGGGTGTCGTTGCCCTGACCGCCGTCCAGCGTGTCCGACCCGTGGCTACCGATGAGCGAGTCGTCGCCCTGGCCGCCCATGATCATGTCGTCATCGATGCCGCCGTCGAGCGTATCGTTCTCGCCGCCGCCGTCGATCGTGTCGCGGTCATCGCCTGTGCTGATCGAGTCTGCGCCGCGGTTGCCTTCCACGCTGTCCCGGCCATCTTCCTGGTTCGGGTCGGCGACAAAGCCAAGGTCGTTCAGCAGCGTGCCCGGGGCAAAGGCCGGATCGTCGCCCACATAATCCGAGAAGGTGTCGATGCCGGCGATGATCGTATCATCCCCCTGACCACCCGAGATTGTGTCCGCGCCTTGGATGTCAAAGAGGCTGTCATTACCGGCGCCCAGATCCACAAGGTCATCGTCGATGCCCGGCTCGACCGTGTCGTCGCCGCCGCCGGCCTCGATGGTATCGGCGTCGTCGCCGGTGCTGATCGAGTCGGGACCACCGGTACCAACCACGTCATCGAGGTCATCGAACGGATCGGGGTCTTCGTCCAGACCATTCAGCGGGTCCAGCAACTGGTCGCCCGGGGCAACCGGGAAGACGTCGGTGTCGATACGGTCGGGCGTACTGTCATCACCCACGGTCACAATCGCCTCGGCGCTGTCAGACAGGCCGCCATCATCGGTGATGGTGTAGGAAATCGTGTCTTCGCCCTCGAAACCCGGGTTCGGGGTGTATTGCACCGTGCCGTCACCATTGTCGACGACCGTACCGTTGGCTGCCGTCAGCGAGGTGATGAAGAACGGATCGCCATCGGGATCGCTGTCATTGAACAGCACCGGCACCGCGACGGGGGTGTCCACGTCGGTCGAGGCGGTATCGTCATTGGCAATCGGCGCCTGGTTGTCATCATCAGGCTCAACCGTCACGGCGACTTCACCGGTGGCCGGGTTCCCGGCGGTGTCCTCGATCGTGTAGGTGATCGTGTCCGGGCCGCTGTAATCGGGGTTCGGCGTGTAAAGCAGCGTGTTGTCGGTGTTGATCGACACGGTTCCGTTCAGCGCGGTGGCGCCAGTCACGGTCAGCGGATCGTTCTCCGGATCGGTGTCATTGGCCAACACGTCGATGACAACCGCGGTGTCTTCGGGGGTGGTGGCGGTGTCGTCATTGGCGGTGGGCGGCAGGTTGCCGTCGATATCGACCGTGGTGAAGTTCACGTCCGAAATGGTCACACCCTGCTGGCCGTCACCACCGTTTTCATAAATGATTTCAATGCGCGACACGGGCTCATTGATAGTCACAAGGATCGAACCGGCCGCATCGGTGAACACGGTCTCGGTGCCGCCGCTTGCGGTCTGGCCAAGCACCGACACATCAACGGTTTCCGGTGTCAGGGTCACGGGCACCGGGTTGCCTTCTTCGTCAAAGGCGTTGACGGTCACGATGTCCTGGAACGCACCGCCATCGATCTCACCCAGATCACCGATGATAGCGCTGGTGTCGATGTCGTTGATGCGGAATGACACGTTGGTGACTTCGTCGGTAAAGCTGTCGATATCGGTCGCGCGGAAATCCAGAACCGCGCTCGACGATGCCGGCGTGCCATCGCTGTTGTCATCGTTAAAGAGCTTGAGGAACGAGTTGGCGCTGAGGTTATCGGCCGGCTCGACATAGCCTTCGGCGTTAAAGGTGAACGCCTGGGCAAAATCATCAACCGCGTTAAACGTGATATCGACAGCGACGCCACCGGTATCGACCGTGGCGGTCACCCCATCATCCAGGTTGGTTCCGTAGGGCCCAATGTCACCCCAGTTCAGAAACAGATCAGGCATTTCTCGACCCTCTTCCTTTCACTCGGGGCTAAACCCCATCACGCGGTTGCGGCGACAATGCCGCAGCACTGCCCAGTCCTCAGTTGCTCGTCATGCCTGCGATTTTGCGAAGTTTCGCGTTGCCCTTTGCCCACGTCTTTAGCGTGGACGAAGAACGCCTTTGCGGCATGATCGGATTCTCCGATCTCGCGTCACCTCACATCCTTGCAGATGCTTGACAGTTCGGCGGCCGCCCCCGTGGCCAGCAGTCTTCACCCCCCAGTTGGGCTTGCATTTATTAATACGTGGGCGGGCGGCCTGCTCAAAGGGAAAAAAGGCGCAACCGCGGCACAATTGGGCCAAGTCCGGCCAAAACGGGGCAAAATTCAGCCAATGAAAACCATAAGTTGAGCAATGATTGTTTCCAAAACCGCTTTGGTTACCGACGTGGTTTTGGGGTGTTTATGCGGATTTAGCACGCGAAAGGGCATTCGACGCCGGTTTGCCAAAGCAAGCGTTTCCGAAATCGCAACAATGGACGGGTTTCAACGCCTTCCAAAGTGCGAAACGCAATCGCGGCACAATGCGGCAGAGTTTGTTTTGAGGTCAGAACCAATGGGCGCATCTGCCCAGAATTGGTCAGTGTTTCCAGCGCCAGGCAGTTAACACAGTGCGAATCATTTGTCGTAAATGTGGCAGGCCTCGTCACAATCCGGGGGCGAACCCCGGTCACGCGTAGACGTCTAAGTTTTTCGAAAAGCGAGGTGGTGCCCAAGGAGAGACTCGAACTCTCACGCCCGTGAAGGCGGGGGATTTTGAATCCCCTGCGTCTACCATTCCGCCACTTGGGCCCGATCCCGGGTGTAGCCGCGTGGGCGCCCGGCGTAAAGGGGCTTGGGGCGCTAAAACATCACTTGCACAAGCCAGAGCGTGATCGACGGAAACGCCACCAGGATCACCACGCGCACGATGTCCGACAATACAAACGGCGCCACGCCGCGATAGGTGGCGCCGATGGGAATATCACGCGCCACGCCGTTGATGATAAAGAGGTTCATGCCCACCGGCGGCGTGATCAACCCGACCTCAACCACGATCAGCGCGAGGATGCCAAACCAGATCGCCGTCATCTCCTGGCTCATGCCGAAATCCAGCGCGTTGATGACCGGCAGGAAGATCGGGATGGTCAGCAGGATCATCGACAGGCTGTCCATCACGCAGCCAAAGACCAGGTAACAGAGCAGCATGATCGCCAGCACCGTCAGCGGTGTGTAGCCCGAGGTGAGGATCCAGTCGACCAACATGTCCGGCGCGCGGGTGAGCGCCAGGAAACCCTTGAGCAGTTCGGCGCCCAAGAGGATCAGGAAGATCATCGCGGTGGCTTTAGCGGTCTCGAGGATGGATTGCACAAACCCCTGCCAGGTCAGGCTGCCCACTAGCATGCCGTAAAGCGCGGTGGAGACCGCGCCAAAGGCCGCGGCCTCGTTGGGCGTAAAGAGCGCCTGCGGCCCCGGTTTGACCCAGTTCCAGTCGCCGACGATGCCGCCCATGGTGAGGCCAAAGATCACGATCACCGGCCAGGTGGCGATCAGCGTCTTCATCCGCTCGGCATAGGGCACCCGCTCGGCCGTGCTGGCGGCATCGGGGCGAAAGCGAACGTAAAGCGCCACGGTCAGCATGTAGCCGGCGGCGGCCAGCAGCCCGGGGATCAGGGCGGCCATAAACATCTTGACGATATTCTGCTCGGCCATGATGGCGTAGATCACCAGGATGATCGACGGCGGGATTAGGATGCCCAAGGTGCCGCCGGCTGCCAGAACACCGGTGGAGAGGCTGTCGGAATAGCCGCGCTGGCGCATCTCGGGCAGGGCCACCTGCCCCATCGTGCTGGCGGTGGCGAGGGACGAGCCGCAGATCGCGCCAAACCCGGCGCAGGCGCCGACCGAGGCCATGGCCACGCCCCCTTTGCGATGCCCCAGCCAATCGCTGGCGGCACGGAAGAGCGACGCGGACATCCCCGTGCGGGTGGCGAACTGGCCCATCAGCAGAAACAGCGGCACGATGGAAAGGCCTTGGTTCGAAAACGTCTCGTAGGTCAGCGCCTTCATCTGCGCCATTGGCGCCACGGGTGCGCCCAGCACGTACCAGGTGCCGAAAAACCCGGTCAGCCCCATGGCGATCGCCACCGGCACCCGCAGAAAGATCGCGCTCAGCATCAGCGCAAAGGCGGTCAGCGCCAACGCCAGCCCGGTCATAGCGGCGCCTCCTGCCCGCGCGCCACCCAGATCGCGGCGCGCAGCACGCAGTAAAGCGAGACCAACACAAAGACCGCCGCCATCACCAAAGCCGCGCCGTAAAGCGCCCAGACCGGGATCGAGAGTTCATAAGTGGTTTCGGGGAAAAACGGGCGGTAGCCCATGCCGAGCGCCTCGCGCAAAGCGTCTGAGCCGTAGGGGTATTTCTCACCAAACCCCAGCCACAGCTGCCGGGTGATCAGGATCGCCGCCAGCGCGATCAGCGTGTCGCCCATCAGGCCAAAAAACGCCTGCACCCGGGCTGGAAAGCGGGCGGTCAGGATGTCGACGGTCACATGCCCGCGTTTGAGCTGGCAGTAGGGCAGAAAAGCAAAGACGGCCAAAGCGCAGCCATTGGCCACCAGCTCATAATCGCCTTTGACCGGCCCCAGCCCGGGCAGGATGCGCCCGGTGATCGACACCATGGTCATCACCGCCATGGCGCAGAGCACCAACCCGCCAGCGACAGCCAGCACGGTCGACACCCCTTCGACAACGCGGGCGAGCCGCGATTCCAAGATCATCACTTTCTGCATCAGCGCCCTGCCCCTACGCCCCTCCGAGGATCGAGGGCCGCGTGTTCAGCGCCTCGATATCCATTCCTGCGATGGATTTATACCCCGCGGCAAAGGTTTCGCGTTCTTCAAGCGACATCACCGTGTCGATATCGTCAAACCCGTCCGGCGCCCGGCTTGCGACGATGTCGAGGATCTTGTCCGGCCCGTCACCGCGATTGGCCAGCACCAGCGCATTGACCGGCGGGCGGCGTTCTTCTTCATAAGCCTCCAGAGCGTTCGCGTTTGGCCCCTTGTCGCGGAGTGCGCGTGCCAAAACGCGGGCATCGAGGATACCCTGGCTCGCCCCGTTGGAGCCGATGGGATACATCGCATGCGCGGCATCCCCCAGCAGTGTGACCGGCCCAAACGTCCAACGCGGCAGCGGATCGCGGTCGACCATCGGGTATTCATAAATCGCCTCGGCCCCGCGGATCACCGCCGGAATGTCGAGCCAGTCAAAGCTCCAATCGGCAAAGCGCGGCAAGAAATCCTCGAGCCGCCCTTGCCGGTTCCAATCCTGCTGGCGCCATTCATACGCGTCGTCCATATGGATGTCGGCGATCCAGTTGATGAGGCTGTGTTCGCCAATATCCGCAATGGGATAGGCGACGAACTTCACCTGTTTTGTGCCGGTCATACTGACCGTGCGCCCGGTGCGAAAGCGCGGCCCGACGGTGGTGCCGCGCCACATCATCGTACCGCCCCATTGCGCCGGGCCTTCGTCGGGGTGCAGTTGCGCCCGGATGGTCGAGTTGATGCCGTCGCAGGCAATCAGCACGGCGCCATCGGCATGGCCAAGCGCGGCGCCGGTCTTGCGGTTGGTCAGCGTGATCCGGACACCACCCGAGGTCTCTTGCCAGCCAGTCACCGCAGCCCCGGTGCGGATCGCGTCCGGCCCGCAACGAGCGATCAGCGCGTCGCGCAACGCCATCTGCAGCCCGCCGCGATGGACCGAGTATTGCGGCCAGCGATACCCCGCCAGCATCCCGCGCGGCTCGGCCCAGATCAGCTGGCCCTGGGCGCTGAAATAGGCAACCTCTTCGGTGCGCAACCCGACCTGGTCGAGCTCAGCTTCCAACCCCAGCTCAAAGAGCTCCCGCGCCGCATGCGGTTGCAGGTTGATGCCCACCCCCAAAGGGCGCAGCTCACTCACCGCCTCGAAGATCCGAAACGGCACCCCCGCCTGATGCAGGCTTAGCCCCAGTGTCAGCCCGGCAATCCCGGCCCCGGCGATCAAAACACTCATGTCCGCCCCGCAAAAACGCAAAAACCCCCGATATGAAATCGGGGGCCCCTGCTGGTTTGTGTCACATCATTCGCCGGAGTGCTTGGCCACCAGCGCCCGCGCGTCTTCGACCATCGCCGCGGCGTCGAGACCAAGGCCCGAGGCCTCGGCGATCCAGGCGGCGGTCAGCTCTTCGCCCATGGTGCGCAGCTCGGCCACTTGCGCGTCGCCCAAAGTCACAATGGCATTGCCACGCTCGGTGATCATCGTCTCGGCAATGTCGTCGCCCTTGTCCATCGCAGCACCTGCAAGGCCCGAGGTTTCGATCCCGGAATTGGCGTCGATGACCGCCTTCAGGTCATCCGGCAGGCTGTCATACTTGGCCTTGTTCATGCCCCAGATGAAGAACGTGTTGTACAGCGCACGATCGCCCGAGATCTGGGTATGCGCCTCAGCCAGTTCGTGCACCTTGAGACCGGGGACAACCTCCCACGGGATCACACCGCCATCAACGACGCCTTTCGACAAAGCCTCAGGGAAGGCCGGCACCGGCATGCCCACGGGTGTCGCACCCAGACGTTCCAAAAGCTTGTTGGCCTGACGCGACGGGCCGCGCAGTTTCAACCCATCAAAATCCGTCAGTTCGGCCACCGGCTCACCCTTTTTGTGCACGACGCCCGGCCCGTGCACATGCACAGCCACCACGTGAATGTCGCCCAGCCGTTCACCCATGTATTTCTGGGTAAATTCCCAGGCCGCTTTCGACGACGCTTCGGCGCTCATCGAGGTCATAAAGGGCAGCTCGAACACTTCGGTTTCCGGGAAGCGTCCGGGCGTGTAGGCCGGCAAAGCCCAGCCGCAATCGATCACGCCGTCGCGGATCTGGTCATAAAGCGCGGGTGGTTTGCCGCCCAGCTGCATGCCGGGATAAAGCTCAACCTTGATCCGGCCGCCAGAGTCCGCCTCGATCTTTTCGGCCCAGGGCGCCATGAAAAACGCCGGCACCGAGCCTTGCGGCGGCAGGAAATGCTGGCAGCGCAGGGTGACGTCCTGCGCCATCGACGTGGTTGCCGACAGCGTCAGCGCAAAGGCACCGGCTACGGCGGAAAGCAGTGTGGTTTTCATTGATATCCTCCCTCGCGCGGCGAGCCTGCCGCGGCTGGCCATATTGGTACAGCCCGTGCAACGCATTGCAAGAGGTGCCGCGGCATTTTCGACCACCCGGTCAACTCTGTGCACGGTTGACCCCAAAAGGTTGTCATGGTCTGACCGGCGCAACCGCAAAGGAGCCTGCCCCCCATGCTGCGACGCCTTTACGACTGGACGATGGCGCAAGCCGATCACCCGCGCGCCTTGTGGGTTCTGGCTGTTGTGGCGTTCATCGAAAGCTCGGTGTTTCCGATCCCGCCGGACGTGCTGATGATCCCGATGATCCTCGCCGCTCCGCACCGGGCCTGGCTGATTGCGGGTGTGGCCACGCTGTCGTCGGTCGCGGGCGGCGTTCTGGGCTACGGCATCGGGTTTTTCTTTTACGAAAGCATCGGCGCGCCGATCCTGGAATCGCTGGGCAAAGGCGATGCGATGCTGGAATTCAACGACCGCTTCAACGACGTGGGCTTCTGGGCGGTGCTGATCGCGGGCCTCACGCCTTTCCCTTACAAAGTCATCACCATCATGTCCGGCTGGACGGCGATGCCCTTTGTCACCTTTATCGTCACCTCGATCCTCGCGCGGTCTTTACGGTTCTTCATCGTCGCCGGGCTTTTGCGGATGTTCGGCGCGCCGATCCGCGGCTTTATCGAGGAACGGCTGGGGCTGGTATTCACCGTCTTCGTGATTATGCTCTTGGGCGGATTCTACCTTGTGAGGCTTCTGTGACACGCAGCACGTTGATTCTGGCCGCCACGCTGGGTTCGCTGGCGATGATGATTGGCGCCTTTGGGTTCCAGTACATTGGTGAGATGGCGCCCTGCAAACTCTGCATCTGGCAGCGTTATCCGCATGTGACAGCGATTGGCATCGGCGTCCTTGCCTTGGCGACACGGCAATATTCGCTGGCTTGGCTGGGCGCGTTGGCCGCCCTCGCCACCGCCGGGATCGGCGGCTATCACACCGGGGTCGAGCGCGGCTGGTGGGAGGGCCCGGCCAGCTGCAGCGCGCCGGATATCGGCGGCATGTCGACCGAAGACCTTCTGGCCCAGATCATGACCGCCCCGATTGTCCGCTGTGACGAGGTCCCGTGGGAGCTCTTTTCGCTGTCGATGGCCAGCTGGAACATGATCGTGTCGCTGGGGTTTGCCTTGGTGTGGCTGATGGCCGCTCAGGGCCGGTTTGCGTCAGCCTGAGCCTGTTAGCCCGAAGCGCGTTTCGTTGACAAGAGCAACGAGGTTTCCGACGCGCTGATCCCATCGTATTTGCGAATCTTCGATAGCGCGGCATCCAGAGCTTCCAAACTATCCGCGCCTAGCTCAGCAATCACGTCCCAGCGCCCATTGGTGCTGTGCAGCGCGCGGATCTCGGGCAGGGCCGACAGTTGCCGCAGGATCCGGTCGGTGCCGCGCCCCTCGATCGCCACCATGGTCAGCGCCCGCACCGGATCGCGCGTCACGTCGGATTTCATCACCACTGAGTAGCCCAGGATATCGCCCCGCGCTTTCAGCTTGTCCATCCGCGCCCGCACCGTGGCGCGTGTTAATCCCAGCCTTGCCGCCAGTTCCGACAGCGACGCGCGCCCGTCCTGGCGCAAGACGGCAATGAGCTTCTGATCCGTTTCGTCCATTTTGATCTATCTTGCTGTTCATTTTGGACATTTATCACCCGAAACGCACAAATTGCCAACTGCCAAATCCCGCAATTCGGCGCCATATGGGGGCAACCCTTCCAAGAAACCGTGCGAAATGACCAACCCCATCCTCCTGATCGGTGCCCCGGTGGATAGCGGCAAGACTCGCCAAGGCTGTCTCATGGGCCCCGACGCCTACCGCACCGCCCGCCTGCCCGAGGTGCTGCGCGATCTCGGCCACCAGGTACGCGACCTGGGCAATGTGACCCCCGATGACAACAGCCTGACC
>JAAUYB010229630.1_pt1 | contig 16340 bp, 18 predicted proteins | sample 7278071 | NCBI WGS metagenome assembly JAAUYB01 (sample SAMN14350121, study PRJNA611818) | marine sediment metagenome | isolation source: surface marine sediment (1.8m) | place: French Polynesia: Moorea | collected 2018-08
GTTCAGGCACTATGGTTTTTTTGGCCTTTTTGCCCTTAAATATTATTCATTGGGTAAATTTAGGAGAACATAATGGAGTTATTAGCAGCCCTTAATTTAGAACCGATTTTTCAATTGACCTTTGTTGGGTTAATCGTCATTGCTGGCCCTATTGTTATCGCTGTGTTGGCGTTTCGGGGTGGTGATCTCTAAGATCACATCTAACCTCAATTTTTCTTGCTTTTAATGCCTTCCTGAACTCAGGAAGGTATTTTTGGTAACCAATTCAGCCGCGAGAAATACCCGGTTGAACAAGGAAGCCCGCACAGGTTTCATCCGCAAGAGCAGGTCTTGCTTGAGGTACGAAAATCGAGGGATGAAGGCCAGACCCGCAGTTACTGGGGGACTTCAGATTGCCAAATATACTTGTTGATAATTCTACCTTGAATTGTTTACGAAGAAGATTTTAGATTTTTGACTATTCTTCAGGGGGAATTTGTTCGCGGGTAATAATAATCATTTCAAAAAAATCTTTAATTCTTTGGGGTTCAAAAGGAACAATTCCCTCTTCTCCAAAATAACGATTAACAATTTCTACATAACGAGAATCCCCCCGAATATAACCATCCATCATTTTACCGATGGTAAAGTTGACTAAGTTTAGAAAGGTAGAATCATGTTCGGGAACCATACAAGCGATTCCATGTCTAAAATAAGACTGATTAGGAACTACTTTATACTCATCAGGTTGCTCTAAGGTTTGTCGCATTCCTTCTAGAATCGTTCCATCGAAAGCAAATCCATCCACTTCACCATCTTCCACGGCCTTAATTCCTGCTTCTATACTATCAACTTTAACAATTGTTACTTGAGATTCAATCACTTTAATGGACTCTGGACTCAAAGTATTTTCAACGATGGCAATTCGTTTATTTTTAAATGAGTCTGGAGAGGATAAGTTACTCTCTTCTTTCACGAAAACTTTAATCCCAGAAATACCATAAGCTAAAGAAAAATCTACAAATCTATCCCGTTGCCAGGTGAAAGTTGTATCACAAGCAATATCAACTTCTCGATTCAAAACACTGGTAATTCTTTCCTCTAAAGTATCATCAACAACTACCTTGATTTTAACATCTTTTCCTAGTTCTTTCTCTAAAGTTTCCCTGATTAATTCGACGATTTCTATAGAATACCCTGTTAATTCATCTTGATCATTTACATAGGCAAATGGGACTAAATCAATTCTCGTGCTAACATTTAAAGTCCCTGTTCTTGCTACTCTTTCTATGACTGTCTCCGCTAAACTTTGACTAGGCATCGTTAAAGCAGTCAGAATAGTCAGGGCAATTAATGGTAGTTTGCTATACATGATTTTTGATCCTACTAGAAACAGTAGAATTGTTACTCAATTTTAGTCAAGCTGTAAATAAAAGGTAAACAAATTTAACAATAATGGCAATGGAAGTCTTTTTTTTGCTACAGTGCTGAATAAGATTGTATCATAGGGTAAAAAATCGCGCCAATGACCACAAAAATCACGTTTATGGGTTTTTTATTAGCTGTCTCAACCTTAAGCGTTTCGGCAGTAAGTGCTAGTGATCACAATCCTAGTAGTCATGACAGTTCTAATCATCTTGAATATCGTCTATCTCGTCTTAGCCAAGCAATAGAAAAGCGAGCAATGGAAACCATACAAACTTCACCAATAGAAGGGGAAAACGTATTAGTCAGAGGTTTTGCCAATCGTAGTGGGGGTGGTGGTTTTGCCAATCGTGGAGGAGGAGGAGGTTTTGCTAATCGTAGTGGGGGTGGTGGTTTTGTCAATCGCAGTCCTTGGCGAAATGGTGGTAGTTTTTATAACCGTTATTAATCTATTGAACAGTTATTGTTTACAATAATATTTGAGTGTTTATTATTTAGTTTCAGGAGAACTTAATTTTGCAGATTATCACAAAAATTACTTGTGTTGGTTTTATGTTAGCGGTATCCACTTTAACCGCTTCTGTCGCTAAAAGTCATGGTACTTTCTCAGATAATAACTTAACCATAGAAAATCGTCTCTCTCGCTTAACAGAAGCGATGGAAGAAAGAGGGATTGATGTTTCAAGTGAACCAACGAATGATTTAATCGCAAGGGGTTGGGCCAATGGCCGTCGAGGAAGTTGGGGTAATGGATATCGGGGAGGTTTTGCCAATCGTCATGGTGGAGGGGGTTTTGTTAATAGAAGTCCTTGGCGTAATGGTGGAGGATTTTATAATCGTTACGGTGGAGGCGGTTTTGTTAATCGGTGGTAAGGAGAAAAAATGACAACCAATTTATCTATAAATACCAATAAGAACGAGTCTATAGATGTTTCATCTTTTGGTCCAATTAATTTAGTTGTGATTCAGCCGACTCCCTTTTGTAATCTTGATTGTGATTATTGTTATTTGCCGAATCGAGATTTAAAAGAAAGGTTATCTCTTGATTTAATTGAACCAATTTTTAAAGAGATTTTTACCAGTCCCTTCCTAGGAGACTTTCTTGATATTTGTTGGCACGCAGGGGAACCTTTAGCAGTTCCCATTTCTTATTATCAAGAAGTATTTAAAAGAATTGAAACTACGGCTCAAAAATATAATACTAAAGGAGTTCCTGTTTATCATTCGATTCAAACTAATGGTATTTTAATTGATCAAGCTTGGGGTGATTTTTTTAAAGCATCTAATATGTGTGTAGGAATTAGTCTTGATGGTCCCGATTTTTTACATAATTCTCATCGTAAAACTCGGACAGGTTTAAACAGCCATGAAAGTGTCATGCGAGGGATTCGTTGTTTACAAAAAAATGACATTTATTTCAACATTATTGCTGTTATTACTCAAGATTCTCTAGACTATGCCGATGAAATGTTTAACTTTTTCTGGGAGAATGGCATCACTGATGTCGCATTTAACATGGAAGAAACAGAAGGAATTAATGAAAACTCTTCCTTAGATAAAGTGGGAACAGAACAAAAATATCGTCAGTTTATGAGGCGATTTTGGGAATTAACTAGCCAAACCAATGATCAATTTAAAGTGAGAGAGTTTGAGGCAATTTGTGGGTTGATTTGTGATAACCAAAGATTAGCAAAAACTGATATGAATCATCCTTTTGCTATTTTAAATATCGATTATTTGGGAAATTTTTCTACTTTTGATCCCGAATTATTATCAGTTGACATTAAACCCTACGGAAAATTTATTTTAGGTAATGTGTTAACCGATAGTTTAGAATCGGTTTGTGATAGTGAAAAATTCAAGCAAATTTATCAGGATATGAGACAAGGGATTAATAAGTGTCGCCAAAGTTGTGATTATTTTGGTGTATGTGGTGGCGGCGCAGGAAGTAATAAATATTGGGAAAATGGCAGTTTTAATTCCACAGAAACCCAAGCTTGTCGTTATCGGACAAAAATCGTTACAGATGTGGTTTTGGAAGCCTTAGAAAACTCCTTTGGGATTGATTAGTTACTCTTATATTGAACTTAGATCAGTCAATGTTTTCAGTTTTATTATAGTTCTTTGCTTGGGGTTTAACGGAGATTTTTATTGTTTTGATTACACTTCAAATATTTGCTTAGCTGTTAATTTTAATTTAGGAAAAAGGGACGATTTAATTTCGTGTTCTTCTGTAAACTCTGTTACTTCATAAAATCCAGAAACTAACAATAAAATTGATACTTTTTTTGCCTCTGGATCAATAATCCAATATTCAGGAATCTCTCTTACTGCATACTCAGAACGTTTATAACGATAGTCATCATCGGCATTATTAGGACTCACTATTTCTACGGCTAAAAGGGGAGGTGTTTCTAAAACGGCTGTAGACATTTCCCTTATTTCTTGACACTGAGTTTCGGATAAAATGACGACATCAGGAATTCTTGATTTATTCTTGGCCGTTCTTACTCCCACAGTCCCTGGCATCACTTTCCATTGCTGTTTGATTCGATCAATTTCTTGCTCTAAAATCTTAAAAATAAAGTGCAAAATTAGTGCATGAAACCCACTTGCTGTTGGCATAAGTTTTAAGTCTCCATTGACCAATTCATACTTATTATCTGTTCCATCATCATATGTTAAGTATTCTTCAAAAGAATAGATTTTAGTGCTTAATTGAACCATTTTTGCTGTTCTCCTCCTATGATAATGGTGGGGTATGTCAACTATTCTGATTATAGTCATTGCTCATCCTACGGCTTAAAGTTGATAAACAATTCCTTTTTGTCAAGCCTATTTTACAATTCTTATTTATGGTTTATCTGTTCTAATTTAAAAAACTTGGTTAAATTGGTTATTATCGAAGCGATCGCTAACCAGTTGAAAAACGAAAACCCTTATCAGAACTGGATTTAAGGACTTAATAGAAGTTTTGGTTATAAAAAAGCTCATCGTATATCATAGATACTATAACACGAAAATAAGCAAAAGTCAAAAATCTGGCAAATTTTAGCAAAATCAGGGAAAACAAAAATTTCATTAACGCTTGTAACAAGGCAGTTTATATAAAAATATTCAATAATTTTAATAATATTTGATAAGTTTAGCTTAACAAAAAAGGTATCTTTGCTATCTTCAAAAAGTCTTGTTATAGTAAGGGAAAATGATCAAAAAAATTAGCATAAAAATAGTAACTTTAGCAAACTTATGATAGAACGAAAACAGCAAAATCTAGGAAAAAAAGTATCAATAATTGGTTGTGGTTATGTAGGTAAAGCAGTAGCAAATTATTGGTATAAAAAAGGATATTTTGTAACAGGAACAACCACAAGAGAAGAGAAAATTTCAGAGTTAGAAAGTATAACCAATAATTGTATTGTTACCACAGGAGAAAACTTACAAGGAATAGAAACAGTTATCAGAGATCAAGAGACTATTTTAGTTAGTATTGCACCCATTAGCGATCGCCAAGTTGATGCAGAAGCTTATGCACAAACCTATTTACCTACGGCCAAAAATTTAGTTAAAGCACTAGAAAACAATTCAACTGTTAAACAGGTTATTTATCTTAGTAGTGGTTCTGTTTATGGGGATAAAAAAGGGGAATGGGTGGATGAAACTTCACCGTTAGATACTGATAGTGAGTATAGCCAAATATTAGTGGATGCAGAAAACGTTATTTTAGGGTTAAACAAAGAAACGATTAAAGTTTGTTTATTGCGTTTAGGGGGAATTTACGGACCGAGAAGAGAGTTAGATAAAAGAATAGGAAGACTAACAGGAAAAACCTTGCCAGGAAGTGGAGAAAATTGGACAGGATGGATACATTTAGATGATATTGTAGAAGGGATCGAATTTGTTCATGAAAAGGGTTGTCAGGGGGTTTATAATCTAGTTAACGATGTGAAATTAACCAGTAAAGACTTGTGTAATTTAATCTGCGATCGCCAACGATTAAAACGAGTTTCTTGGGATGGGAGTAAACCCCCATTTAGTGCTTTAAATGCGCGAGTTGATAACAGTAAAATAAAACAAGAAGGATATCAGTTTATTTATCCTGATACCCTAATTTAGTCATGAATAATTATTGGTTCAACTCATAGTGTTCGAGAGTTAAAGATTGGAACTTTCCAGAAGCGTCATAATTCGCTATTAATTGCTGCATTTCTTGTTCATTAATCAACCAATTAACCAGACAAAACACAGGAGATCCAAGAGATACTTTTTCAGGACAACTAATAGAAACACCATCGGGTAAATAGAACAATTGATGACCTTCTTTACTCCAAGTAAATTGAGCATTCACAGGTTCAGAAACTTGTAAATCAGCCGTCATACTGATAGACGTTCCTTGTAAATTTTGGCTTAACTCCCTTGAGGGTAATTGTTCTAATTCTGTAGACCAAAAAGAGGAAGGATAACCAGTGGAATCTTCGCGAATATTAGCGGTTCTCATCAGGTTTCCTTTGTCATCATAAACAATACCCACACTATGTCTAAGATGCTGATATCTGAAAAACAATTCCATGCCAAAAGGGGAACCTTCTTGCAATTGAGTTACGGCCCACGCGGCATGGCCAGATGGGAAGAAATACCCCCGCATTGACTCAGCTTGTGGATGAAACATTCCATCTTCTAAACTATTTTCTGTTTGATTATAATGCCAACTTTCTTTTTTAATATCATCCTCAGTGTACATATACTTATTCAACTGATAAATTTCTGTTTTATCAGCATTACTTTCAAAATGTCTGAGACTAGGAAATGATTGTAAAACCTCTCCTGTTGGCGTATATCGAGTCCAGAGGCCATGCCAATCATACAAGTGTTGATCGGTTAAATTTTTCCAATTTTGTACTTTAAGATCCATGATTTTGAGTTCCTCCAATAAACTTGTCTATTGTCAGTTAATGACGAGTATAAGCTCGTTCAAACTTAATTTTAACTTGTTCTGCAACCACTGCGAAAGAAACGGACAATATAGCAGTAGCAACCAGAAAATATTTAAGCGAAGAATGATCTAATATCAAAGCGATCGCCGCTAAAATAATGGCTAATCCGATGAAACCTTGCTTGATTTTTTTAGTGTTTTCATAAGCTTGATTACAAGAACCACAAATTTGTGTATGACGAGTTAACCGAGTTCCTTGATCAATCTTTTTGGGTTCAATATTGTAAGAAGTTTCATAACCCTGATAAAACGGCAATAACTGACCATAGTTATCCAACCATTTACGATATTCAACCACAAAAATATCAGATGTTTTCAGGGGTAAATAAAGGTCTTTGAGACTTTTTTCTAGACGATTGATTTGTATCTGTTGTCCAACCACAAGAGGTAAATCTTCTTCCAAAAATTTGTTTCTAAACCAATGTTCAAACCAGCGAGGTTGCAGTTTAAATTTCCAGGTTGGAGTATTATTATAATTTCTAATAAGAATTCGACAGGAACCCTTTCCTGACGGTAAAGAATAAAGTGCAGCACCTCCGATACGTTGTAGCCTTTCATTCCTATAGGTGACTAAATTAGGCGCAATAAAATTTAAGCTTGTCCAATGTTTATTAGGGGTTTTGGTTAGAGAATATCTGCCTTTAATTCCTTTAACAGATACTTTCATAATTTCCATGGCTAAAGGTTGAGCTAATTCCTTCATTTTCCATGATCCATTATGACTGATAAAAATATGTGAAGGATCAATAACATTTTCAATAAAAAAAGTTTGATCGTAAGGAAGATCCATCACATAATCTGAACTAACAACCCTAGGATTATCGAAATCAGCAACCGTTGGAATCTTATTTTGATCTGCTGTTTCTAAGTTTCCTGCCCAAATCCAAACCATTCCTTGAACTTCAGCCACAGGATAAGATTGAATGCAAGCAGTTGCAGGTATTTTTGTCTCTTTTGGTAGTTGAGGAATATGTAAACATTGACCCTGATCACCAAACTGCCAACCATGATAAGAACATTCTATTTTGCCATCAATTATCTCTCCATCTGAGAGTTTAGCAGCGCGATGGGGGCAAAAATCTTTGAGACAGATGAGTTTACCTTCGTTGTTTCTAAATAACACTAAAGGTTCATCGTACAAAGAGAAAGCATAGGGGCAATCTTTTACTAAGTCTTGAATAAAGGTAACAGGATACCAGCATTCTTTTGGGTTAAACTGTTCTTTTCCTTCTGGTGTAGATAAGGGTTGGGTTGGCTTTTCTGTTGCTGATGAATGGGAAATCGAGGTCATAAGCAATCTTTAATACTTAAGATGAAAAATTATCAGAATATGTCTATAATATAGCCAAGATTAAATAAATAGACTCAATTTCCAAAAACTCTTAGAATTATGACACAAAAAGTAGCCATTGTTACAGGGGGAACGCGGGGGATTGGTTTTGGTATTTCGCAACAATTAGCAGCTGATGGCTATAACCTGATTATTGGCTTTAATAGTAATGAAACTGCAGCCAATGAAGCTAAAAACACTTTAGAAAAGGATTACAATGTGACTGTTTATCCCATTAAAGGGGATTAGGAGTTACGCATTGACAAATTAACTTGAATATGGTGGAATTGAAAGTGAGATAATGAATAAAATGGTAGAAAATTCCCTTGTCTATATTATTACATATATCAAAGCTTATGGAGATGTTTTAGCTTCTAATAACGTCCAAAAATAGCCATCTGGTGCAATAAAAGAAAAACTTTTTTCACCAAATTCATTAATAATAATTGGAGTGATTTCTCTTGCTTCACTTTCTGTTACTTTTTGATGGTAAAAATTAATATTAGTTACCTGCAATGTATATAAAGATAATCCTAAACAACCAGGCCGAGAATAGCTATGTTTATTCTCTAAATTTCCTTCAAACCGTAACATCTCAAAATTTCCTGAACGAACATCATTTTTATGTTTCAAATCATACCCAGGTGCAATAAAATAATAGTTGAACATTTTTTCATTGGGATTATCTTTTTTCACGTCTAAAAGATGACGAGAAGCAGCATTATATCCACTTTCAACATTATCCACAATACGAACCAATCCTAAGACTTGATCGTAAAAATCTACTGTTTCATCCTCGCAATCAACAATCAATCCAGCATGAACAAATTCTGAACCTTTAAACTGAGAATTAGGGTTAATAATCCCAGAATTTGGTCGATGATAATCATGACGTTGAAAGATAACTTGTCGGGTTAAGGGTTGGATAACTAGCATTTCATGAACACAAGGATTAACATCATGAAATGGGGTAAAATTATCGAGACGATTAATTAAATTGCGTTGAGGAGGAACATAATAAATAGGGAGTCCTAAATCTTGGCTATCTTCAGCATGATTTGCAACATTAAATACATCTAAACATAATGAGGTTCCCCAACGACTTCCTATTACTTTTAAAGGGGTTAATCCTAATCCTTCGTTCACCGGTTTATCCCAAACCATCAGACGTAATAAACTTCTATCTGTAACCTGATTTTGCAGACGAAACGAACGTAAATGAGAGTCAACTCCATACAACTTTTTAACTACCTCTGCGTCCAAGTTTCCAGAGAGATTCACCGTAAACCCAAACTTGTCCCAATAATCGATTAATTTGCTTTCATCTGCTGCTGTAATACCGATGGCAATTTCGTATAATCCGCTAATGGATGGACTGGTCATCAATTAATACCCTTAAAAAAATATATCTACTATAATATACCTAAAAACGCGAAATTTTAATGGTGTCATGGATTTACAAGTTAGAAATTGGGAGAATTTTTGCCATTATCATACTGGAGAATGGAAAGGTAACAAAAAACGCTATTCTCCAGAGGGTAAGGTGATAAAAACTTGGGATGTTATAACTCATCTTCAAGTCAATCAAGATAATAGTCAAATCACCCATCAAGACGAATTATTTTATAGTGATGGAACCCATGAAGTTAAAAATTATGGTATTTATCAAAAACCTAAAACCAGTGCTTTATTTTTAGATAGTACCTTTTGTTGGGGGTCTAAAATGGTTAAATCTGATTCAATTTTTATTTTTGAATTTGGATTTCGACATGAAGATAAACGAGTGCTTTGTTATTTTCGCTACGATGAATCTGGACAATTACAATATAGTTCCACCGGGGTTGAATATCTCAATAATGAGGATACACAAACTAAGCAAAATAATGAAGTTAAAACTATTAATAAACAAGGGAAAGGATTCAGGCAAAAGATGACCCCAGATTTAATCATATCTGAACCCATAGAAACGAGTTGGAAACCCATTGAAGAACTCAATAACAACTATTTAATACAAAAATTTGATGATAATATTGTTGCTAGTTGTCCCCAAACTGTAGATAATAATTCATCATTTTTAATTGCGGTTGATTGGCAAGTTAACGATGAATTACTAAAGCGAGGAATTGTCTATTATGAAAAGTCAGTATTAAGTTATTTTACTGTTGAAACCTTTAATGCTGTTTAGTCATAAATCTCTAAAGTTGCCCCTGAAAATGCAAAATTTTCATCATAGTTAACCACTAATTGTTGCAAAGTAAACTTTGTTTTTAACCAATTAGCAATAATTTTAAAAGGAGAACCTAATTCAATTTTTTCAGGACAACTTAATGAAATTCCATCAGGAAGAAAGAATAATTGATGATTTTTGTAAGGCCAAGTTAATTCCTTTATATAAAAAGGAGAAGTGTCTAAGTTTGGCTTGAAATTTATCGCTTGTCCCATCCAATTACTTTTAAAATTTCTTTCTTGTAATAAATCAATATCAGATGACCAATGTTGGCTAGGAAAACCTTGAGAATCTTCTTTAAAGTTCCAGATGCTTTCTAAATTTCCATCTTCATTATAGACAGTACCTACACTTAATCGTAGATTATTATCCTTGAAAAATAATTCAGTTTTATGGGAAATTGAATCACTTTGTAAACATTTTGTTACCCATAAAGCAGCACCTTGCTCGAAAAATAAAGAACGCATCCAAGGATGTTTAGAATGAATTAATCCGTCTTCTTTGGTACTTTCTTCTAGACCGAATTCCCAAGAAACTTCTTTGATAGTTTCATCAGAATAAGTGTAACAATTTTTTTGAAAGACTAGGGTTTTTTCTTCATTTATCCATAAACTTCTGACACTTTTTACTGATTCTTGAATTTCCCTATTAGGGAAATACTTAGTCCATGTACCATACCAGTTATTTAAGTGGTGGGTCAAAAAGTTTTCTACGTTTTGGTCTTTTCTATCCATTACTTAACTCCTATTGTTTTTGATTGAAGATGATAATATTCGATTATAATTGATTTAACCAATTAACAACATCATTGGCTGCTTTTTTTTCAAAGTTAGCAAAATTGTGACCACATCCCTCATACCAAATAATATCCACAATAGGAGAATTAATTGCTGCATTTTTCAAAGTATCTAGACGTTCCCTATCGTTGAAAAAATCGTTACTCCCACAGAGCATTAAAATAGGAATTGTTACTTGAGAAATTGTCTTTAAATTAGCTGTATCTGCATTAGGACCCCACCAAGATAACCAAGCGTCAGGACGACTGGGAGACAACATTTTATCATAGGGAGGTTTACCAATTAAACCCTGGTTTTCTGAACTATTTGTGATAGCTTTTTCCGCTTGTTGAAGTAACTTATTATAATCATCAGAACCGACATGACTTTTCAACCAGTTTGCACAGTCTTGAGTGGGTGCAAAATGAACCATTGCAATAATATTCGGATGAGGATATTGAACACAGTAACGCATGATACTATTACTTCCTAAACTTTGGCCAGTTAAAATAATGCGTGTATAACCTCTGTTTAAGACATATTTGACAAAAGCATTAATATCTTCTGAATCCATTTCTGCTAATGATTCTAAACTCCCTCCGTAACCACTTCGATGTAGTTCAATGACTAAAGTAGCTATTTTATTGTTAACATAAATTTCAGCCATGTCTGCGGTTAAAGGTTCTGTAATGGGGGTTCCTGTTTTTCCTCGAACATGAATAATAATTGTTTTATTTTCTTGACAGTTATTATCTTCCCAAAGTAACCCAATTAAGGAACGATTATCAGAGGTTTTGACGGTAATAATTTCATCGATTTGAATCAGTTCTGAACTGTTAAGCTGAGATGATGATAATTCCTTTTTTTGTTCGATCCAATTATCAATTACTTTACTTAAATTTTCATTTTTATCTAAATTAATAATAGTTGTATTTTTCGTCTTTTGTGTAATTTGTGCTACAGGAGAAATCGCTAAAATAGGTAGAGAAATGTGAGTCAATAAATCAAATATTTTTGTTTCAGCTTTGGGACTCCACCAAGATAACCAAGACTGATAAGATTGATAAATTAACAACGATTCATCATCGGTATAAGGAACTTTCAAATTAACCCATAATTCTTCACTTCCTTCGACAACTTCTGGTGCTGATTTTTCTAAAAGTTTCTGATATCTTGCGTCTCCAATCTTACTTTTTAACCAATCTTTTAAATTGGGTAAGGGACGAATTAAAATGAGTCCTTTAATAGTGCTTTCATTTTTAGTTAATTGATATTGCAGTACACTTAATGAACCAATTCCTTCCCCGACTAAAATAATCTTTTGACATCCTTGATCTTTTAAATAGTTTACCCCACGATTAATATCCTCTATATCATCCCTAGGAACTGCTGTCATTTGACCTTCCACCCCCCGACGAGATATGCCTAAACTTAGGAAGAAATAACCCTGATTTGCTAATGTTTGACCGAGATCACAAATTGAGGCAGCATAAGGATACTTATTCCAGTCATGCAGGTAAATAATAGCTGGTTTATCTGTGGATAACGAGGTAGGAGAAAAGAGAATTGAGCAAGGAAGTCTTTTACTTAAAGGTTTACTCAATTCGTCGCTAGATAGCTTCAATAAATAAGTGTTGATCATTATAAGTTGAAGGTCAAATTTCTTCTGGATTAATTCCCATATCAATTAGTTTTTGTGCTAATTTATCAGCCCTCAATTTCTCTCGTTCTGCAATTTCTTCAGGGGTAGAAATCCAATTCCGATTACGATCATACCAGCGTAACCATAGCCTTTCTATTCCTTCGTAGGAACCTTGCCAAAGTCCTAACCCTAAACCAATATCTTCCATCCAGATTCGAGATTCAATTAATTCTAATTCTCTGTAATGACTTCCGTTTAACTGAAATGCCCTTAATTGATCGCTATAACGGTCAAAAATAATATAGTAAGGAACTCTCAAAATTCGCTCATAAACCTCCCATTTAGTGGGGGGATTGTCTGCTTTGCGTAAGGTTTGTCCTAAGTCTTCTTTTTCTGTTCCTGGTGATAGTAATTCCACTACCACAAAGGGATTAATTCCTTCTTGCCATACCACATAACTTAACCGCATATCCTGTTGTTCGTATAAGCGATCAACCCCTACCACCGCAAACCAGTCAGGACGCTTATACCAACTTGTATGACGCACATCATAATAGAGGTTCATATCCGTAGCAATAAACACTTCATCGGGGGGATAATTAGCAGGATGAAATGTGTATTCAAGGAGTCGAGGTTGTAGAATATGATATTGATCTGGCACGCCAGGTTCCTCGGGATCTTCACTAGGGAGATCATACATGGTGGGCAGAACTTTTTTCGGATCATTTAAGGCATCGGTTTGATACATAATAATGACGCTTACAAACAACTTAAATCTAATGATAAGTTATCGACAGCCTAAACTATCCCTAGTAGAAACCCCGGTCACCGGGTTAACCCCTTCGGCCCGTTCACACATCAGAGAGACTTGATAGCGATCAATCACCGCATTGGTAAAGTCGGCCCCGGTGATGGTTGCATCGTAGAAACGGGTCCGAGTGGCGATCGCATCGACTAAAATGGCATCGGTGAGATCGGCAAAATCTAGGGTAACTCGGTCTAGTAAAGATGAACTGAGATCAGCCCCCTTCAAATTCGCCCCTAAGAGGATTCCTTCCGTAAAAATGCCATAGGATATATTTGATCCTTCAAAGTTGGCTTCTCGCATATCTGCGGCGGCGAAGACACCCCCTTGTAAGTCCTTATGGGAGAAGTCTTGCTGTTGTAATTCCCCGTAGGTATAGTTAACCGTATTATCTTGGGCGATCGCAGGACGGGCATCCAGTAAGATCCAAAGACCAACCAAAAGGATTAAACCCACTATTGTTAAAAATCGTAACAAAACACCTTGCAGGGGTTGAAATATTTGATTTTTCATGTTACCAATTTTCATCTTTTTCATATCCTAAGGTAATTAATAATTGGCCATATTTATCTTTGAAGAAGTTAATATGGTCTTCATTAAAGTGATTTTTCCAATCTCCCGCTACCCCTTTTCGATAGTGACTTTTCACATCTTCTTCCCCAATGGTACGCCCTTTAGTTTTCTTTTGGAAGCGATTTTCGTAAATAATGCCTAAAGCGATCTCGTAGGGGATTTTTTTCAAAGAAATATCAATAATAGGGTTACTAAATAGTTTTTTTTGGGTGGTTCGAGAGGTAATTGCTAATAAATGATTCCATCTTTCTTGATAAGTGGGTCGGGACTCACTGACAATACCTAAAAAACGAAAAATATCCACGAAACTTCCATAGGGATCTCGACTCAAATCTTCTAACTTTATTTCCATGACATGATCTTGATTATAATTCCACTTTTCCATATCTTCAAAAACTGTCTGATTAAATTCCATTTCTTGGATTAATCCTTCATCCTTTGACATTTTTTGTAAAATTTCTCTTTCTTTTTTAAGCTCATCGTAATTATCAACTGGATGACTATATAGATGGGAATAATAAGCAGAAACCACAATATCTCTGGGATCTCGAATCAGATGAAATCCCTTAAAATCTTTGAAATCTTTAAGGTATTGATATTTAGCATTGGTATAGGAAAAAATATCAATTTTTCTTTCTTTTAGGAAGTCTTCAAGATCATAATTAAAAATTTCTTCATTATGAGCATGGCCATACAACCAACCCATTTCCTGTGCGACTTCTCGCAAAATACCTTGAACCCATTGAGTCCCACATTTATGATGACCAAAAAAACAGAGGAGTTTCTTGTTATGATTATTCATAGAGGTTTATGTTGATTCGATTCGTTATTAATTTAGTCTTCATTTTCAGAAGTTTTGAGAAAACTATCTCCTCTAAGTAAATCTTTAGCATCCAAACCAATGCGAAGGGTTAACTGAGAGTCTAAGTCTCCCGTAGAAGATGCTTCTACTCTACCCATTCCCAAAGCAGTTTGCAAGTAATTCGCTGCTTCAAAGTCTCCTTGTTGGACTACTATTTCTGTTTCCCGTAACAATTGGGGGGCATCGGCGATCGTATAGACATTACGGATATTTTGTTGAGCCAGGTATTCCCTAACTTGATTGGCCAACCCTGGATCATCGGTGGCATTTTGCAGGGCAACTCTAACACGGTTAGGGGAACGACGACGGGAAGACTGCCATTGGGGACTAATACCGAAATATTGTTCCATAACTCGATCTCGTCCCGTTTCTGACATCACCCAATAGCTACGGTTATCAAATTCTTCTTCTTGACTAAAGCGACCCGGTAACATGACCATTTGTACCTGATCTCGCTCCAGTTGTCGACCAAAATTAACCAGGGCCAGCATTTCTTCCCAAGTGAGGTTAGTATCGATATGTTTGTCCAATAAGCCGATCGCTTGGGGAATACGGGGTATAATGGTGGGGCTAGTGAGGCGTTGACGTAGGGACTTCAGTAGTATTTGCTGTCGTTGCACTCGACCTATGTCCCCATAAGCATCTTTGCGAAAACGGGCAAAATGTTCAGCTTGTTCCCCGTTAAGGATTTGTCGACCGGGTTGGAGATCGATTTTCAAGTTTTGGGTTTTGTCTTCGTATTCCATGGCATAGGGGACAAAGACTTCTACCCCTCCCACTAAGTCTACCACTTCTTTGAAAGCATCGGTGGTCACACGAACGTAGCGATCAATGGGGACATCGTTGAGGGTTTTGCTCAGTACCCTGGCCGCTAACCCAGGACCCCCATGAATGTTAGCATCGTTAACCTTAGTGTAACCGACTCCTGGAATATAAACCCGGCTATCTCTGGGAACGGATAGCATTTTAACCGAGTTATTGGCCGGATCGAAGCGTAAGACTAAAATGGTGTCACTGCGGCCGCCAAACCCTTCAAGACTTCCTGGAGGGGTATCTAACACCCGATCAATTCCTAGGACAAGAAGATTAACCGGACGAGACAAACGATATTGTAGCAGCGTATTATCAGCAACGGGAGAAGTGGCCGGAGTTGAGGGGGGTTCGCTGGATGTCCAAGGGTTAGTTATCTTTTGAGTTAGGGGTAAAATGGTTTCTGAAAGGGGGCTAAATAGGGTGACAGTTGCCCCGATGGTGGCTGAACAAACTGCAGTACAGCCAAAGGCCATTCCCCATAACACTCCTCTGAAAAGGGGTTTCAGTCCCTTATTATTCCCTTGTTTATCAGGACTGGTTCTTCCCATTTTGTTACGGTATTTAGGGGGTTTATACCGACGAGAACCTGATTTTCCTTTAAAACCAGAAGCATTGGACATTCTGTCGACGCTATTGGCCATAGTTACCTCAACACACCACTAAGAAAATTTCAGAAGTTAAAGACAAGAAGTCGTTATGGTTGACTTCAGGTGGAGACTTTAACCGACTGATTAATCGAACAAGGGATCACTCTTATTATGTTTTAGAAGTTTCGTGAGGTTGAGATGTTCCCTGTTTACTCAGTTATCAGAAAATTGGGTTTAAAACCCCGTCCTTTTAGGACGGCTTTTCTTGTTTCTTAATATAAGATTTTAGCACTTCCAAGGGCGCACCTCCGACAGCAGAAACGAAATA
>JAAUYB010059077.1_pt1 | contig 16332 bp, 13 predicted proteins | sample 7278071 | NCBI WGS metagenome assembly JAAUYB01 (sample SAMN14350121, study PRJNA611818) | marine sediment metagenome | isolation source: surface marine sediment (1.8m) | place: French Polynesia: Moorea | collected 2018-08
CCGAGCGGGTGATCGTGCGCAACGAACAGAACGGCAAATTCGTCATCGGTGCGATTTTCCGGCGCGAACGCCAGTCGCCAGGGCCGCGCCTGCAAGTGTCGTCAGATGCTGCGGCAGCTTTGGGCATGTTGGCCGGGGCGCCCACCAATATCGACGTTGTCGCCCTGCGCCGTGAAGAGGTGAAGCCCGCGCCGGCCCTCGAAACCCAGGCGGATGCGCTGCCAGTGGATGGGGACGTGCTGGCCGAGGCCGTGCCGGCCCCCGCCGCGGTCAGCGAAGGCACGCTGGATCCGGTGGCCGCAACCGCCGCTGCCGCGATCGAGACGGCATCTTTGGAGCCGCAGGCCGCCGCCCCTGCCCCGGCGCCCAAGCCGAAACCTGCGGCAGCCAAGCTTGCCAAACCCTTCATCCAGATCGGTATTTTCAGCATCGAACAGAACGCCCGCAACACCGCCACTGCGATGCGGCAGGCAGGCATGGTGCCAACGGTGAAAAAGCAAAGCTCGAACGGCAAGACCTTCTGGCGGGTTGTCGTCGGGCCGGCGCAGACCAAACCCGAGGTTGCGACCCTGCTGAAAAAGATCAAGGCCACTGGGTTTACCGACGCCTATGCCGTGACGGATTAACCCCCAAAAGGACAGGAGCTGCCCCATGATCCTTGCCCTCCGCCGTTTGACCATGAGCGCCGCCGCTGCGGCGCTTTTGGCGTCTCAGGCGCATGCGTTCGATACCCGCGCTCAGGCCGCCTTTGTGATGGATTTTGGTACCGGTACGGTTCTTTTGGCCAAGAATGCCGATGACCAGTTGCCGCCGGCGTCGATGTCCAAACTGATGACGCTTTACATGGCGTTCGAGGCGGTACGCGATGGCCGGCTGAAGATGGACGAAGAGCTGCGGGTGTCGCAACATGCGATGGATTACACCGGCTCGACCCTGTTTTTGCGCGCCGGCGAGCGGGTTTCGGTCAAAGACCTCATTCGGGGCATCATCGTATTGTCGGGCAACGACGCCTGCGCGGTGATTGCCGAGGCGCTCAGCCCCGACGGGACCGAGGTTGGCTTTGCCCGGATGATGACGCAACGCGCCCAGCAGATGGGCATGACCAATTCGGTGTTTCTGAATTCCAACGGCTGGCCAGAACGCGGCCACGTGATGTCGATGCGGGATCTGTCTCTGCTGGCGCGCAAGCTGATCGAGGATTTCCCCGAATTCTACCCGATGTTTGCCGAAACCGAGTTTCTGTTTGACGAGAACGAAAGCCAGAACCGCTATAACCGCAACCCTTTGCTGGGGCTGGGGATCGGGGCTGACGGGCTCAAAACCGGGCATACGCAAGAGGCAGGCTATGGCCTTGTGGGCTCGGCCAAACAGGGCGACCGGCGGGTGATCTTTAGCGTGACCGGGCTTCCGACAACGCAATCGCGGGCAGAGGAGAGCGAGGCGATTGTGAACTGGGCTTTCCGGCAGTTTGCCGAACGGCAGGTCGTCTCAGAAGGCGCGGTGATCGCCAGCGCCGAGGTCTGGCTGGGGGCCAAGGACAGCGTCGAGCTGATGGCCGACCAGGACCTCACCTTGCTGTTGCCAACCGGGGGCACGGCGCCCTTGAAGGCCGAGGTGGTCTATACCGGCCCGATCCAGGCGCCGGTCGAGGAAGGCCAGAAGCTGGCCGAACTGATCATCCAGCCCGAAGGTCTGCCGGAAACGCGGATCCCGCTGATGGCGGCGGAATCGGTGGCAGCAGGCGGCTTTGTGGACCGGATCATGGTGGTCAGCCAGATCCTGCTCGAGCGGTTTTCCGGAGCTTCCGGGGACGCGATGTGAGCGGCCAAGGCCTGTTTCTGAGCTTCGAAGGCATCGACGGTTCCGGCAAATCCACCCAGGCGCGCCTGCTGGATCAGGCGCTTCAGGACCGTGGGATTGCCACGCTGCTGACCCGCGAACCGGGTGGCAGCCCGGGGGCAGAGGAAATCCGCGCGCTGGTGCTGCAAGGCGATCCCGATCGCTGGTCCGCAGAGACCGAATTGTTGCTCTTCACCGCGGCACGGCGCGATCATCTCGAACGCACGATCCAGCCGGCGTTGGCGGCGGGCAAGGTGGTGATCTGCGACCGCTTTGCCGACAGCACGCGGATGTATCAGGGCACCTCGCGTGGTGATCTGCGGGCCAAGGTGGACGCGCTGCACGACCTGATGATCGGGGTCGAGCCGGACATGACGCTGCTGATCGACATGCCGGCAGACATGGCATTGAGTCGGGCCAAGGCACGCGCGACGGACGAGGAACGGTTCGAGGATTTCGGTGTCGGGTTGCAGCAACAGATGCGTGATGGCTTTTTGCAACTGGCCCAAGACGCGCCCGAGCGGTTCCGCGTGATCGACGGCAACCGCACCAGCGACGTGGTTGCGCGCGATGTGCTGGACGTGGTTCTGTCAGCTTTATGAGCGAAGCAAACGACCTGCCAGAACCTGACCGCGTCGAGGGTGCCCCGCACCCGCGGGAGACGCAGGTTTTGTTTGGCCAGCAGGACGCCGAGGCAGAGTTCCTGCGTGCCTTCACCTCGGATAGGCTGCATCACGGCTGGCTGCTCACCGGCCCGCGCGGCGTGGGCAAGGCGACGCTGGCCTGGCGCATCGCGCAGTTCCTGCTGGCCACGCCGCCGGCGCAGGAGGATGGGCTTTTCGGCGCGCCGCCCCCGCCCACTTCGCTAGAGATTGCCCCCGACCATCCGGTGGCGCGGCGCGTGGCGGCCCTGTCGGAACCGGGCCTGTTTCTTTTGCGGCGCGGCCCCAACGACAAAGGCGACAAGCTGGCCGCCGAGATCCGCGTGACCGAGGTGCGCAAGCTGAAAGGGTTCTTTGCGCTGTCGGCGGCCGATGGCGGGCGGCGCGTGGTGATCGTCGATGCCGCTGATGAGCTGAACGTGAACGCCGCCAACGCGATCCTCAAGCTGCTGGAAGAGCCCCCCGCCAACACCACCCTGCTGCTGGTCAGCCACCAGCCTTCGCGCCTCTTGCCAACGATACGCTCACGCTGCCGGACGCTGCGTCTGACGCCACTAAACCCCGAAGACATGGCCAGCGCCCTACAGCAGGCGGGCGCTGGAGTTGCGCCGGAACAGGCCGGCGCCTTGACCGAGCTCTCGGCCGGGTCGGTTGGCGCCGCCTTGCGGCTGCTCAATCTCGACGGGCTGACGCTTTACGCCGATCTGGTGGGGGTGTTGGCCTCCCTGCCCCATCTCGACCGCGCCCGCGTGATGGCGCTGGCAGAAAGCTGTACCGGCAAAGGGCGCGAGGCGCGGCTGGACCTGGCTTTGACCCTGATCGATCAACTGGCCGCCCGTCTCGCGCGTTGCGGAGTCACCGGCGCGCCACCAGCGGCCGAAGCCGCGCCGAATGAAGCACAGATCCTTTTGCGCCTCGCCCCTGATGCCGCCGCGGGCCGCAGCTGGGCCGCCCGGGCGCAAGCGGTGGGTGACCGCGCGCGCCACGCCCGCGCGGTCAATGTCGACCCGGCCCAGCTAATGCTGGACCTGTTTCTGGGCCTGCAGGAACCGGTCTAGGCGCGCGCCTCACCGATCAGGCGCAGGATATCCTGCGCGGCGTTGGGGATGTTGGTGCCCGGACCAAAGATCGCCTTCACCCCGGCATCATAGAGGAACTGGTAATCCTGCTGCGGGATCACCCCGCCGCAAATCACCAGAATGTCCTCGGCCCCCGCCGCTTTCAGCGCGTCAACCAGCTGCGGCGCCAGTGTCTTGTGGCCCGCCGCCTGGCTGCTGATGCCGATGACGTGCACATCGTTGTCGACCGCGTCCTGCGCGGCCTCTTCCGGCGTCTGGAACAGCGGGCCCACATCGACGTCAAAGCCGATATCGGCAAAGGCGGTGGCGATCACCTTGGCGCCGCGGTCATGGCCGTCCTGGCCCATCTTGACCACAAGCATACGCGGGCGGCGGCCCTCCTCTTCGGCGAAATCCTCAACCGATTTCTGGATCGCGGCAAAGCCTTCGTCACCCTCATAGGCGGCGCCATACACCCCGGCGAGGGTTTTGACCTCGGCGCGGTGGCGCCCGAACACTTTTTCCATGGCCATGCTGATTTCCCCCACGCTTGCCCTTGCCCGGCTTGCCTCAACCGCTGCTTCCAGAAGGTTGCCGCCCTCCGCGGCGCGGCGCGACAGCTCGTCCAGCGCGGCCTTACACGCATCTTCATCGCGATCGCGCCGGATCTGGTCCAGCCGCGCGATCTGGGCGTCGCGGACCTTGGCGTTGTCGATATCGAGAATGTCGAGCTCTTCTTCCTGCGTCAGGCGGTACTTGTTCACCCCGACAATCACATCATCGCCGCGGTCAATCTCGGCCTGCCGCCGGGCGGCGGTTTCCTCGATCCGCAGCTTTGGCATGCCGCTGGCGACCGCCTTGGTCATGCCACCCATCTCATCGACCTCTTCGATCAGCTTCCAGGCCGCTTCGGCCAGGTCATGGGTCAGCTTTTCCACGTAGTATGAGCCTGCCAGCGGATCGACCACATTGGTCACGCCGGTTTCTTCCTGCAGGATCAATTGAGTGTTGCGGGCGATGCGGGCGCTGAATTCGGTGGGCAGCGCAATCGCCTCATCCAGCGCGTTGGTATGCAGCGATTGCGTGCCGCCCAGCACCGCACTCATCGCCTCATAAGCGGTGCGGATGACGTTGTTATAGGGGTCTTGTTCCGCCAGAGACACACCAGAGGTTTGGCAATGGGTGCGCAGCATTTTCGACCGCGGGTTCTGCGCGCCCAGATCGGTCATGATCCGGTGCCAGAGCATCCGCGCCGCCCGCAGCTTGGCCGCCTCCATGAAGAAGTTCTTGCCGATGGCAAAGAAAAAGCTCAGCCGCCCGGCAAACTTGTCCACATCCATGCCGCGCGCCATGGCGGTTTTGACGTATTCCTTGCCGTCGGCCAGTGTGTAAGCGAGCTCTTGCACCAGGTTCGCGCCGGCCTCTTGCATGTGGTAGCCCGAGATGCTGATCGAGTTGAATTTCGGCATCTCGTTCGAGGTGTATTCGATGATGTCGGCAATGATCCGCATCGAGGGTTCGGGCGGATAGACATAGGTGTTGCGCACCATGAATTCCTTGAGGATGTCGTTCTGGATCGTGCCCGACAGCTGCGCCCGGGACACCCCCTGCTCTTCCCCGGTGACGATGAAATTGGCCATCACCGGGATCACCGCGCCGTTCATCGTCATCGACACGCTGACCTTGTCGAGCGGGATGTCGTCAAAGAGGATCTTCATGTCCTCGACGCTGTCGATGGCCACCCCGGCCTTGCCCACGTCGCCGACAACCCGGGCGTGATCGCTGTCGTAGCCGCGATGGGTCGCCAGATCGAAGGCGACGGACACGCCTTGCTGACCGGCATCCAGCGCCTTGCGGTAAAACGCGTTGGATTCCTCGGCGGTGGAAAAGCCCGCGTATTGCCGGATCGTCCAGGGACGGCCGGCATACATCGTCGCCTTCACCCCGCGGGTGAAGGGCGCGATGCCCGGCAGGCTGCCCATATGCGGCAGATCCGCGGTGTCTGCGGCAGTGTAAAGCGGCTTGACCTCGATCCCTTCAAGCGTCTGCCAGGTCAGATCGTCAAGCGGGCGTCCGCGCAGCTCTTTCTCGGCGAGCGCGCGCCAATCCTCGGGCGTCTTTGTCATCCTTTCGTCCTCTCTCGTCAAAGCCTGCCGCCCGGATTTGTCCGGGTCTTGCGGGCATGTCTTCCTCTGTCAGTCGGGCCAGACCATCCGCGCCGGCCTGCAGCCAGAACAGATCGTCGGCATAAGCTTCGCGCAGGGTCGCGGCCTGGTAATCGTCAAACGGCATCCAGCGGCCTTCACCCTGCGGCAGGCGGTCCGCGTTCTGGCCCTGCTCTGTCAGCAGGCGCGACAGCGTGACCAGATCGGGCGAGCGGTTGATCCAGAACTCTGCCGGGTCGGCCTGCGGCGCAAAGGGCAGGCCCGTCATGACCCGGAACAGCCGGTCGGGATGGCCGCCGATACGTTCGAACGGAGCCACGCGAATTTCGGTTTCGGGGCAGGCGCAGGCCAGATCGGTGATCACCTGCCGCCAGCCCCGGCGCGATCCGGCCAGCTGCTGCAGCGTGGCGCGGCGCGGCAACGGTTCGCCCCGCGCGACCAGATAAGCCATGGCCGAGGCCCACCAGATCTCGGGCGAGCGGATATTGAGTACAATCCGCCGGATCTGCCCGTCAAAGGCCGCGTTGAGCCGCGCCATACGTTCGCCGATCTCGGGATAAAGCGCGCCGGCCCGCAGATTGCCGCGCGGCGTGCCGATGATGTTTTCGTCCGACACGATCAGCATGCCGACATCGCGTTTGCGCGCACCCTGCAGGTTGATCTGCACCCGTCCTGCCGCCCGTTCCGCCTGGGCCCGCGACTCCGGGCGCTGCACGACAGAATTCAACAGGCCCTTGCGGGTCCGCCACGGGCCCCAAAAGCCAATCGCCTGCCCTTCCAACCGGGCGCGATGGGCGCGCAGGTAGGTTTGAAAGCTGGTGGTACCGGTGCGGTGGGCGCCCGCGTGCAAAATGATATCCATCGCTTTTCGCGACCCCGCTCTGTTGCTGTGCGTTGTCCACAAACATGGGACAGACAGGGTGAGCAGGGGGTTAAAGGTAAAATTTTCGCGGTCCACGCAGGGTAAACCCTGTGCAGGTTGCGCCCGCCCCCCTATATCTGGGGGTATGAAACAAGTTGAACGCCTTGTCCTGATTGCCTTTTTCGCCACGGCCGGCATTGCCCTGCCAGGGGCGGCCGCCTGGGCGCAGGACGACACCGTCGCCGCCGCCACCACGGTGGCTGATGAGACACCCGCGCCCGAGCCGACCGCGCCGGAGGGCGAGGTGGCCGAGACCGAAGCGGAACCGATGATCGTCGATGCCGCCGATATCGATCTGGCCGAGGTGCAGTGGATCAAGCGCCCGCTGGTCGTCTTTGCCGACAGTCCGGCCGACCCACGTTTTGTCCAGCAAATGCAACTGATTAACGACCGGTTGCAGGCGCTGAAGGATCGCGACGTGCTGGTAATCACCGACACCGATCCCGGCGCGCGCAGCAGCGTGCGGCGGGAATTGCGGGCGCGTGGGTTCATGTTTGTGCTGATGGCCAAGGATGGCAGCATCGTGATCCGCAAACCCGCCCCCTGGGACGTGCGTGAGCTCTCACGCTCGATCGACAAACTGCCGCTGCGCCAACAGGAAATCCGCGACCGCCGCGACGGCCTCGGCCAGTAAGCGCGCTTGCGGCAGACGACACTTTTACCTATATTTAACGGGTAAGCCCGAGGATACCCGACTATGAAACGCGAAGACGATCTCATTCCGCCACCTCCGGGCCGGAACGGCCCTGATCCGTGGTACTGAACGCCAGCGGGTGATCGCGTAGTTGCGCCATTGCAGCGCGACCGTATTCTATCAGCGTTTCCTCCATAGAGTTCAATGATTTAAGGATCGCCGCGCGGCGTTCCAATGGCAGCTTAGCATAGACCTCCGCTTGCATCTGGGTCCCAAGTTCCACAACCTTTTCCTGCAAAGCGTAAAAGCGCACCACCGTTTCAACCTGTTCGTCATCCAGTGTTTCGATTTGCGGTAGAACTGCGGAAAACACCTTGTCCCGCCGTGCTACGACGACAAATGGCACAAATTGCTGATCATTGTTGAACGCGCCATCAACAGCTCCATCGGTCCGTTTTTCGGCCCCAAATTCCAGTTCCCGCACGTAATCGTCAATCTCGGCACGCAGCGCGCGGCGAATGTCGCGCCGCTTTTCCTCGCGCTGGCGCGCTTCGGTCTCACGCGCAACAGCCGCATTGAAAACAAGTCCGAACAGAGCCGAGCCCGCCACCAAAAGGGCAACAATCAGCGCCGCGGGAAATTCTGGGCGATCGCCATAGTACAGCAGCAATCCCGCGGCCAGGATCATGAATATCAGCAGAAAAACCGGCAATTCAAAGCCCGCGCGGTCCAACCGCGTCGCGCTGGCGCTGAGATAGACGAAAAACGCCGCCAACCCCAAAGTCACCAATATGCCGGCGCCAAAGATCATCAGATCACTCGAATTCCATGATCACTTCGTCCACCGCCAGGCTGTCGCCCGGGCCGGCGTTGATCTTGGCGACCACACCTTTGCGTTCAGCGCGCAGGATGTTCTCCATCTTCATCGCCTCGACGGTGCAGAGCGCCTGGCCTTCCTGCACCTCATCGCCCTCTGACACATCGACCTTCACGATCAGGCCGGGCATCGGACAAAGCAGCATTTTCGACGTGTCGGGCGGCAGTTTCTCGGGCATCAGACGGGCCAGTTCCGCCTGGCGCGGGGTGCGCACATGTACCTTCAGATCTGCCCCGCGCGACCGGATGCGGAACCCACCCGGGATCTTGCCGACCTTCATCACCAGAGTTGTGCCGTCCACCGTCATCCGCGCCAGCTGATCCCCCGGCGTCCAATCGCCAGCCACACGCATGGCCCCGCCATCGGCAAAGGTTACGGTGGAGCCGGCATGATCGGCGGCGATGGTCACGTCAAAGCTTTGGCCCTGCAGGGTGACGTTCCAAGCCTCCCCCACATGCCGTTCGTGATTGTCGAGCCGCCCGGTGATCCGCGCCCGGCGAATCTCCGACACCCGGTTCATCGCCGCTGTCGCCGCCGCGATGCTGCGCAGGGTGGCATCGCTGAGCGTCACGCCGTCAAAGCCATCGGGATATTCCTCGGCGATGAAGGCCGTTGTCATATCGCCGCTGATGAATTTCGGATGGTCCATCACCGCGCTGAGGAAGGGCAGGTTGTGGCCAATGCCCTCCAACTCGAACGCGTCGAGCGCGTTGCGCATCCCTTCGATGGCCGAAGCACGATCCGGGCCCCAGGTGCAAAGTTTGGCGATCATCGGGTCGTAATACATGCTGATCTCGCCGCCCTCGTAGACGCCGGTGTCGTTGCGCACGACCGCGCCATCCAGCGCCACCTCTGCCGGCGGGCGATAACGCGTCAGCCGCCCGATCGAGGGCAGGAAGTTGCGGTACGGGTCTTCGGCGTAAAGCCGGCTTTCCATCGCCCAGCCGTTCAGCTTGACGTCGTCCTGCGTGATACTCAGCGCCTCGCCATTGGCGACGCGGATCATCTGTTCGACCAGGTCGACGCCGGTGATCAGCTCGGTCACAGGGTGCTCCACCTGCAGGCGGGTGTTCATTTCCAGGAAGTAGAAATTCTTGTCGCCATCGACGATGAACTCCACCGTGCCCGCACTGGTATAGCCCACCGCTTGCGCCAGGGCACAGGCCTGTTCACCCATCGCCTTGCGGGTGGCCTCATCCAGAAACGGGCTCGGCGCCTCTTCGATCACCTTCTGGTTCCGACGCTGGATGCTGCATTCGCGTTCCCCCAGATAGATGCAGTTGCCATGGCTGTCGGCCAGCACCTGGATCTCGATATGGCGCGGTTGCGTCACGAACTTTTCGATAAAAATGCGGTCGTCGCCAAAGCTGCTGGCCGCCTCGTTCTTGGAGCTCTGAAACCCCTCGCGCGCCTCTTCATCGCTCCAGGCGATGCGCATGCCCTTGCCGCCACCCCCGGCGCTGGCCTTGATCATCACCGGATAGCCGATCTCGTTCGAGATCTTCACCGCCTCTTCGGCATCCTCGATCAGGCCCATATAGCCCGGCACGGTGCTGACCTCGGCCTCCTGCGCGATCTTTTTCGAGGTGATCTTGTCCCCCATCGCCTCGATCGCGCCTTTGTGCGGGCCGATAAAGGCCACACCGGCCGCGTCCAGCGCCTCTGCGAATTTTGGATTTTCCGACAAAAACCCATAGCCCGGATGCACCGCCTGCGCGCCGGTCTGCTTGATCGCCGCCATCACCTTGTCGATCACGATATAGGATTGGTTGGCCGGCGGCGGGCCGATATGCACCGCCTCATCCGCCATCTCCACATGCAGCGCATGCTGGTCGGCATCCGAATAGATGGCCACCGTTTTGATCCCCATCTTGCGCGCGGTCTTGATGACACGACAGGCGATTTCGCCCCGGTTGGCGATCAGGATTTTGTCGAACATTGCTGTTCCTTTCTTGGACGTTCTGGGCAGGGGCTAGGGCCCGCAGAGACTGGGCGCGACGCGCATTGGATCACGGTGTGTGGATGAGCAGAGCGCCGCACGAACCCCACACGTCGCGCGGACGCGGGGCGGGATCGTTGTGCGGGGCAAAAAAACACGGGCCGCTGGCTGGGGGGTTTGCCGGCAGGCCCGTGCAGGGAAGGGTCACGGTGGAAACAGGTTGCCCACGACGGGCTATCCACTGGTACAAGGCCGACGCTGCCAAGGATGGCGACCGGCGCAAAGGGGTTTGCGCGGCGCGGCGGAAATTCGGCTTGTTCCCGCGCAAATTGCGTGTCGCTTGGCAAGAACGCGCTCATGGCTGGGCCTCGAAGACTTCGGGAAAGGCCGCCCGGGCCGCCGTCTCGTCGATGATCAGCAACGCCTCATAACTTTCGGGATCAAACGGGTCGTCATAGGGCAGCACTTCGCGCCCGAAAAGCCAGCTCAGCCGGCCGGCATCCAGATTGCCGCGCTCGAAGGGGCCGGTGCCGAAATGCGCCCAGAGCGCGGCCATAAATCCTGTGTCGGCCCGACGATCCGCCGGACGGCGATCGCGAAACCGTTCGCGCCGGATGATCGGCGTCACCCCCTTGGGATTGGGCCGGCGAATGACAAACTGGAAGTCCGTGCCCGGCAATCGCCCGGGAAAGCCGCGATGCTTCAACACACGCCCCCCTCCGGCTGACCAAACAGCCGCCGCCACGGGGACCAAATTTCTTGGAAGAAATTTTCAAGAATTTTATTGCAAAATTCTTGCAGCGCACCTGACGAAAGTTGCGCATGGAGCGGGACGGGCCCGAGGGCCCGCCCCGTCCACTGATTACTTGTACTTGCCGGTGTGAACGGGCTCGACGCTGATCGGCTCAGGGTCGACCACGACGAACTCTTCTTCCTGCTGGCCACATGCGGCAACGCCCGCGACCAGGCCCAACACGGCAAGCAGCTTGATGCTCTTGGACATCTCTTACTCCTGTCATATTCAACGAGCCCGACAAAACCGGATGGTCCTGCCTGTCCCCGTTTCGAGGTATCGACTGCTTGGGTGCAATCAGAGCCGACAATACTCGCTTGTTTGACAAAAAGAAACTTGGCTTGGGGCACACCTTTGACCTGTGACTGCAAAGCCTCAGGTAGAGCTACACATGAGAGTCGACCCGCAAGATATTGTGCGCGCATCAGAAAACCTCCCAAATACAGGTTCCGTCTTGTGGGCTGTAGCTTTCGAAGAACTGCGTCACATTGGCATTGGCCACGCCAAATTCGGTGGGCTCGGACATCAGTGTGATGACGATATGGGCAGGTGGCGGACCGATCTCGGCGATGCGCGGCAACGCGTATTGGGTGCACAGCATCTGCATGTCATCCGCCACCTCGATGAAGCCCCGATCCGACTGACCGATCTCGGGTGCGACAAAGCGGAAGCGATAGGTCAGCTCGTCCCCGGGTTCATCCGAGATCATGTCATGGAAGGTAACCGGCATGCCCGAGGGCACCGGGACATCCTCGGCAAGAACTTGATTTGCATACGAAAAAATGCAAGTCGCCGCTAGCGCCAGGACGTGGATCGCCCGGCTACGGGAGAGGCTGATCAACGCCTTAACCGAGGGCCGAAGCGCTAGCAGTCTCTTGAGATCGCGCGGGCCCTTGGCCCACGTCGCGGCCGCTCTACCGCCCGGAAAATTCGGCAGAAAAAGGCTCTGGCACGGGGCGCCCACGCGCGGAAAACCACCCTCTGCCACAACGGCTCTGCCCGTTTTCACCCATGCCGGCAAGAAGCCGCCCATCGCCGACAAAAAGCCGGACAAAATGCGCCTCCAACGCCTGTCCGACCAGCAAATCCACCAGCCGAAAAGACGGATTCCAGAGCCATTTTCGACCTCTCCATCCCAGCACATCGATTTGCGATTCGGCCCCAACTGAGCGCTCCTTCGGCAAAGACATTTCGGCCACGACACGCGTGGCCGACACTCCCCCTTACAGCGGGATGTTGTCGTGCTTTTTCCAAGGCATGGACTGCTTTTTCCCGCGCAGCATGGCAAAGGCGCGGGCCACCCTTTTGCGGGTTGAGCGCGGCTGGATCACCTCGTCGATAAAGCCGCGTTCCGCCGCTACAAACGGGTTGGCGAAGCGGTCTTCATACTCCGCCGTGTGCGCCGCGATCTTTTCCGGGTCATCCAGGTCCGCCCGATGGATAATCTCGGTCGCGCCCTTGGCACCCATGACGGCAATCTCAGAGGTCGGCCAGGCATAATTCACGTCGGCCCGCAGGTGTTTCGACGCCATCACGACATACGCGCCGCCATAGCTCTTGCGGGTGATCACGGTCACCTTGGGCACTGTCGCCTCGCCATAGGCAAAGAGCAGTTTGGCGCCGTGTTTGATCACCCCGCGATATTCCTGTCCGGTGCCAGGCAAGAAGCCAGGCACGTCGACCAGCGTCAGGATCGGAATCTCAAACGCGTCGCAGAAGCGCACAAAGCGCGCCGCCTTGCGCGCGCTGTCGATGTCCAGAACGCCGGCCAGCACCAGCGGCTGGTTGGCCACCACACCCACGGTCTGGCCTTCCAGCCGAATGAACCCGGTGATGATGTTCTTGGCAAACTCTTCCTGGATCTCATAAAAATCGCCTTCATCGGCGATCTTCAGGATCAGTTCCTTCATGTCATAGGGCACGTTGGGATTGTCGGGCACCAGCGTGTCCAACGACGTCTCGAGCCGATCCACATCATCGAAGAACGGCCGCACGGGCGGCTTTTCGCGGTTATTGGCGGGCAGGAAATCCACGAGGCGCCGCACCTCGGCCAACGCCTCGACATCGTTCTCAAACGCGCCGTCAGCGACCGAGCTTTTCTTGGTATGCGTGCCCGCGCCACCGAGTTCTTCGGCCGTCACGTGTTCGTTTGTCACGGTTTTGACCACGTCAGGGCCGGTAACAAACATGTAAGAGCTGTCTTTGACCATAAAGATGAAGTCGGTCATCGCCGGGCTATAGACAGCGCCACCCGCACACGGGCCCATGATCACGCTGATCTGCGGCACCACACCTGAGGCCATGATGTTGCGCTGAAAGACCTCGCCATAGCCGGCCAGGCTGTCGACGCCTTCTTGGATCCGCGCGCCGCCGGAATCGTTCAGACCAATCACCGGCGCGCCGTTCTGCATCGCCATGTCCATGATCTTGCAGATCTTTTGCGCATGGGTGGCCGAGACCGAGCCGCCCAGAACGGTGAAATCCTGGCTGAACACATAGACCATACGGCCATTGATCGTGCCCCACCCAACCACAACGCCGTCGCCATAGGGGCGGTTGTTCTCCATCCCGAAATCGGTGCAGCGATGGGCGACAAACATGTCGTATTCTTCAAAGCTGCCTTCATCCAGCAGCAGTTCGATCCGTTCGCGGGCGGTCAGCTTGCCTTTGGCATGTTGCCCGTCGATCCGCTTTTGGCCGCCGCCCAGACGGGCGTCCCCGCGCCGCCGCTCCAGTTCGTGAAGAATATCTTTCATCCGCCATCCCTTTCGTTTGGCGCGAAAATACAGAGGTTGCGGGGTGCCTCAAGCGGAACCTCGCAAATTTGCAAACTGCGCATACGCTTTGCCTGGCGAAATGCAAAATCGCAAACCTTCCAAGATGTGCCGGGGATTGTTGGACAATTCCATCGTTGCGCCCTACCCCTTGAGCCATGAGCACCGCGCCACAGGTCCGATTTCTGGACCGCACCACACCGCCGCATATTGTCACACTGATCCTGCTGGCCGGGCTGTCGGCGCTGGCGATGAACATCTTCCTGCCCAGCCTGCCGAACATGGCCGCTTATTTCGAGTCCGACTACCGCCTGATGCAGCTGTCGGTGGCGGTCTATCTGGGGGTCAACGCGGTGCTGCAGGTCTTTATCGGGCCGGTCTCGGACAAGCTGGGGCGGCGGCCGGTGATCCTTGCCGGGCTTGCGATGTTCATGGCGGCCACCTTGGGCTGCCTGCTCGCGCCCGATGCCTACACATTCCTGTTTTTCCGCATGCTGCAGGCGATCATCGTCAGCGCCATGGTGCTCAGCCGCGCCATCGTGCGCGACATGGTTCCGCAGGATGAGGCCGCGTCGATGATCGGCTATGTTACCATGGGTATGGCCGTGGTGCCGATGATCGGCCCGGCCTTTGGTGGCGTCCTGGATGAAATCTTTGGCTGGCAAGCGAATTTCTGGCTGCTGTTCCTGCTCGGCGGTCTGCTGTTCTGGCTCAGCTGGTCCGATCTGGGCGAAACCGCGCAGAAAAGCGGGCTGAGCCTTACCCAGCAGTTCCGCGAATATCCCGAGCTTTTCAAATCGCCGCGCTTCTGGGGCTATGCGCTGGCCTCTGGCTTTGCATCGGGCGCGTTCTTTGCCTATCTCGGCGGCGCGCCGTTTGTGGGGACCGAGGTGTTCGGCCTCGACGCCTCCGAGCTTGGGTTTTTCTTTGGCGCCCCGGCGGTGGGCTATTTCCTCGGCAATTTCATTTCGGGGCGCTATTCGGCGCGGATCGGGGTCAACCGCATGGTCTATTGGGGCACGATCATCAACGCGGTGGGCATCGGGTTGTCGATCCTTGTCTTCACCGTCGGATGGGGCAGCGTGCTGACCTTTTTTGGCTTTATGACCTTTGTCGGTCTCGGCAACGGCATGTCGATCCCCAATGCCACCGCCGGGATGCTGTCGGTGCGGCCGCATCTGGCGGGCACCGCCTCGGGTCTGGGTGGCGCGATCATGATCGGCGGCGGTGCGGTGTTGTCGGCCCTCGCGGGCGCCATGCTGACGCCCGGATCGGGCGCCTGGCCGCTGTTGTGGCTGATGTTTGCCACCGGCGTGGCGGGGTTGGTGTGCATCCGTTTCGTCATTTGGCGCGAAGCGCACCTGGCAGGGCTGGACCGCGCGACCTGACTTTGCAAAGCTGCGCGAAAGCAAAGCAAAGGTGCAAACATGGCGGTTCAGAAACTCTATGCCGGGGCCAAGCTGCGTGAGTTGCGCACCCGATTGAACCTGACGCAAAAGGATTTTGCGGCCAAGCTGGGGGTGTCCCTGCCCTATCTCAACCAGATGGAAAACAACAACCGCCCGGTCAGCACCACCGTGGTGCTGGCCTTGGCGCAAGAGTTCGGCTTTGACGTGACCGAGCTGGGCCAGGGCGATGCGGAACGCCTGGTCACCGATATGCGCGAGGCGCTGGCCGACCCGGTCTTTGCCGATGGCGCTTTGCCTTTGGCGGATCTGCGCCTGACCGCATCGAACGCGCCGGCTTTGGCGCGCGCCTTTCTGGAACTACACCGCGCCTATCGCCAGACCCATGAACGGCTGGCCTCGCTCGATGAGGCGCTTGGGCGCGAAGGCGCGCAGTTGCAGCCCAGCCCATGGGAAGAGGTGCGCGACTTCTTTCACTATTGCGACAACTATATCGACGCGGTCGACCGCGCCGCCGAACGCTATGCCGAAACGCTGAATGCCGGCGGCGACATCCGCAACGCCGCGATCCGCAAGCTGGCGAGCCAAGGCATCACCACGCGGTTTCTGCGCGACACACCGCTGCGCCGGTTTGATGCGGAGCGCGGGGAATTGAGCCTCTCGGCCCTCGCCCCTCCCGAGACCCAGACCTTTCAGCTACTGGTGCAAGTGGCGCTATTGCAGCAGGATCCGCTCTTGGAGGCGACGCTCGATCTGGCGCGGTTCCAGTCCGACGCCGCGCGCGCCATCGCCAAGCTGGGGCTGGCCAATTACTTCGCCGGGGCCGCGATGATGCCCTATGCCGCCGTGCTCGCCACCGCTCAGGAAACCCGCCACGATCTGGAGCTTCTGGCCGCGCGTTTTGGTGCCTCGATCGAGCAGGTGGCGCATCGGCTGTCGACCCTGCAACGACCGGGTGCCAAGGGTATTCCGTTTTTCTTTGTCCGTGTCGATCAGGCCGGGACGATCACCAAACGCCACTCTGCCACGCGGCTGCAGTTCGCGCGCTTTGGGGGCGCCTGTCCTTTGTGGAATGTGCATCGCGCGTTCGAAACACCGGGCCGGTTCCTGCGGCAGTTGGCCGAAACACCAGACGGCGTGCGCTATATCAGCCTCGCGCGGGATGTCAGCAAAACCGGTGGCCACTTTGGCGCGCCAGTGCGCCGCTATGCGATTGCGCTGGGGTGTGAGGTGCGCCATGCGGGGGCCCTCGTCTATGCCGAC
>JAAUYB010137414.1_pt1 | contig 16319 bp, 23 predicted proteins | sample 7278071 | NCBI WGS metagenome assembly JAAUYB01 (sample SAMN14350121, study PRJNA611818) | marine sediment metagenome | isolation source: surface marine sediment (1.8m) | place: French Polynesia: Moorea | collected 2018-08
CAGGGAGGGGGACTTACTAAGGGAAAAGTCAGCCTAACGGTATCCCCCCCTTCCCCCCCCTTGCCCACGTATGGCTTAGATCCCAAAGTGAATTTATGGAATGAACCAAGACTACTGTACTTGGCAGTGATCTTAAATTTAATCTATGATTTCAGAATGGGGTGTGAATCAACAACAAAAAACAACAAAAAAAGATATTTAGTTGTTCATCTCCCACTATGATTTCAGAAAGGGGTGTGACCCCCCTTCTAGACCATACCTGGGCAATGGGCATCCAAACCATACAAATAAAAAGACAAATAACAATAAAAATATGGTTGGCTACAACGACGATATAAAAACTATGTCTTGCTGTTTTAAGTTGTTTGATTAATTGCATCAAAAGAGGGCACTGGACCATTAATACGGTATAGCTTGAAAAAAAACTTTGACCTTACTTTGTCTGGTATTTGTGGGATATGTTGGTCAGCGGATCGGAGAGGAAGACTGCGGCGGCGATGACTAAAGAGACCGCCGCGGCGGCCGTCAGGAGGTCCAGGAAAAAGCCGCCGCCGCCGCCGCTGTTGCCACCTCCGCCGCCGGCACCCTGGTGGCCGCCGCCGCCGACATCTTTCTTCAACTATAGCGGGAAAAAGCAATAGACAATGTAAGGTTTTTTCCCCGCAAGTTGTACAAATAGTTCGTTTTGGTACTGGAGTCAAAAGTCGAAATGTTCTTAATACGACGGCAAGAAGAAAAGGGAAGGATTTTTTTTCTCAAACTTGGTGCAAAATGGAGCAATGAAATTCAAAATAGTAATTCCTGTTGGCTAAATGTTCGCGGTTTACTGTAGATCTGATTTGTTCAGTCTTGTTTAAGTTTGAAAAGCTTCATTTTAGTACCTTGGTCATCCTGTATATGGCCGCTGCCCCTGCCACGACTTGCATCAGGAGCAGAATGCATAGGATCGGCGTCCGAGGGTCCAATTCATCGAAATATCCGTATTCGTCTTCCTCCATGATGAAGTATCAACTAAGGGAAATCGGAAAGATGTGTTTTTCCTCCTTCGTACGCCCTTTTTCCCGTGCGCCCTTGGAAAAAGAGGAGAATCTAAACAACCCGTCTCACATCACATACCGTACATACACGATCACCGCCCCAATCTTCCTCCGATATCGCCTTCTCTACCGGAGAAAGCAATAAGAGCGCCAATGCACAAAACGCTATAGGCAAATAATCAAGCTATTTATGACGTATAATAACGAGAAACAACGAAAAAAGCTCTGGCACATACATGTGGGTGTACTAGAAATTTACACGTTGATTGTTTAAAGCATGAATAATATATCATAGAGGAGGGAGGAAATTCTCAGTGTTCTTCGATTCCTGATGCAGAGTTGGCTATAATCCGACGAATTTTACTTCGAGTTCCTGGCAATACTATTCCGTCGAAAGACAGGATCAAAGATGTACAATAGCAGTGCCGGTAATCCCTTTTTGGTCTTTCAAGCGCACAAATTTCAACCGTTGAATTTTACACTGAGACTGAGTACTTGTATTCTCCATTCAGACAAGGAGTATATATATTCAACAGCAACAACATCCCTTTTCCTGCGGCCTGCCCCCCCCCGCCCAGGCCGCCGCCGGGAGTAAGGCGAATGCGATTGAGAACTCGCTTGCCTGCTCCGCCCTGTCGATCCAGGGCCACATCCACTGCTCGTGCAAAGCGTCCTCCTTCTTCTCCTTCAGGAAGACGTAGATGCAGAAAATGGATACCTGAGATATCTGAAGAAAAAGAACAGATTGTGGCAGGAGCCGTTAAAGTAAGTGAGGGTCGTACAATTAAGTGGTGTTGTTGCTGTTGTTGCTGCTGCTCTTGATGTTTTTGGGAATGATGCTGTTAATTGTTGATTAAATGTTGCTTAGAGCTTTGGCTTAAGAAAAAAAATTAAAAGAAAATCGGGTTTTAGATCTTGGGGGGACACAGTACACAAGGGTCTCAAAAAGTTCGTACGTTACTACAAAGAAATGGGTGGTTGGTGGGGAATTCCCCTCCCCCATTCCCCCTCCCCTTTGGCCACCTATGCTAGTAAACCATACCAGCAGAAGGGTTCCAGTCCACAGAAACACTGTGTCCTTCCAGGAATCCTCGTCGCTTGTTGGAGCATCGGTTTGAGATGAGCACCAATGATAAACCAACTAGAAAGAGCAAACATTATTTCTTAGTTTTCCTCCCCCTTTACTCATTTCCTCGCCTTTCCTGCCACTGCAAAGATTGTGACCACCAGGACCATCGCTGAGGCCCCTCTCACCATGCCTCTCTCCATGATGACAATAGTCCAGTACAGAGGCTCATTTTCCTCAATTTTTGGTTATTTTAATTGATTTCAGGATATTTTTTTTCACAAAAACTGTTTCTTGTCTCACCCAGTAGGCGCTGTATGTGAGGTATCTTGTGGTGTTGTCTCCTTTGTACAGCGGAAACTCCACACTCCCAGGACTGTGAAGGCGGTGTTTAAAATAGATAGTAGTTTCCGTATGTACCATTACAGTATATAAAATAGGGGAAAGGGAAGGTCTTAATTTCGGGGCAACATTTGTTTGGAAACTTGCTGTCTCACCGTAGGTAGAAGAAGCATGGGATGGTCAGCACAACCTTTTTGGAATAAGGATATACAGTAGTCATTTTTTGATTTGCGCACCAATAGAAAAGGGTTTTCTTTACCATGATTGCCACCAGGCCCCAGAATGCCTTCATGATTGGACATTTGCAGCGGTTGAGCCTGTCTATTCCTCCGAGGGCGACCGAGAGGAGGAGGAGGCCAAGGAAGAAGATGGAGAGGGGGTAGAGGAGGTAGGATTCGAGAAAGGGGTGACCCCTAAGAAAAAAGAAGACACTGTTCACCAGAAAAAACACATGTAAAAGCATGGAATTGATGCCACCTTGTCCTGTATTCGAGCGAGAGCCTTTGCAGGGCGAATCGGAAGAAGGACACAACGGCGAGAAGGAGGGAGGAGGCGGAGGCGGAGGTGAGGAGGAGGACGAACGGGGAGGAACGGGCGTCAAGCTGAAAAAGATGCGAATATATTTACATCGAAAAGAGAAGTAAAAATTACGATTAAAACTTTAAAGCAGTCAGAAATGTCTCTTGCGCGGATTTTTTTTAAAGTCAAGCAACGTTTATTACGGGGCCTCCCATTTTAAAAGTGCCTGGATTTGGCCATCTCAGGATGAGATCTCCCTGCCAGGTGGAAGGTGTGTCCCCAGCAGGAGCAAACATCGTACCCAGGTCATTCATTCCCACTCTGTTTTCATTCAGGCATTGTTCCTACCTTTGACAGCCTGATCATTGCTACCACCCCAACGAGGAGGGCGACGGCGACGGCGGTAGTTCGCCAGAGGAATGTATAGTAGTCGGGAAGCGGGTAGAACAAGTACATCTCTTTTGCAGGTTAATTCAGTCCTGTAGCCTGTTGATGACTGTTTGCACTGGGGTAGGCCTGCGGGCTTTCTTCTATGGAACGGGCGTCGGATAAGGCAGCAGCTAGGACATCTCCCATTTTACTCAGTGTGGCCGAAAGAGGAAACATGGGCGTGGTGCCAGAGAAAGGCCAAGCGTTGGACGCAATTAAGTTCCAGGTTTTTGATCTGGGAATCCGCGACCTTCATTCGCATCATTTATTTTACTGCACAAAAGAATGTGAGGAAAAGTTTTTGCGGGAGTGCAAAAAATTAATTTGAAAATGTTTATTCAGTAATGGGAATGTTGATCGAGAGAGCCCAGAGATAGCAGCCTCCCCCCTCCCTCCTGCCTCAACAGTCGACAGGAAATGTAAACAGTTTGCGTACATACGTATTTCGTAGCCTGGCCCGTTTATGGGATGTAACACTTAGTATCATATACCATGCTATATTTTTCTCCCTTCAAAAGGGCGATGATAATTGTGCATTACGAACGAAAAAAGCGTTTAGAACAAGCAGTCATTTTGGTAGTATGCAATGCTCTTCTGGTCCACCACTGCTAGAAATTGGACCAAAAATATCGACTTTTCCCCTCGTAATCGATCTCTTTTTCCTCTTTCGCCGTTTCCCTTGGAGACCGCCGCGGGTTACAACCGGCGGCGGGCGGCCTTGACAGCCGCGGCGGCGGCGGCGGCGGCGGCCGAGAAAGCCCACACATGCCCTTTTAGGTCGAAGTTTCTGAAAAATACACACTTTTCCTTTGTTTCATTCTGAATATCTCCGGCAGCAGAATTACAACAGAATGGCTCATAGGCCCAAAATCGTGTGTTGAAAAGGTGTGCTCGGGGATACACAGTGTGTCTATAGCATGAATAAAAGGTTTGATTTCAGACTTTCTCTCCTGGCGGCCTGTAACCATGGCTGCGTCGGTCAACGGTTGCGTGGCTGCTCGGCACTGAATGGCGCCGAATGTGGAATCGACTTCGATTGACCTTCTCCGAACCCTTCAGTCCTCCGTCGGTTTCGGCTCTGGAGGGATGGGGGGAGAAAAGAGTTTCTGACTGAGTTTAACTTTTCCGTTTGGGGGGAGGCCCAGGATGTGGCCCTCTCGGCCCTCCTCCTCCTCCTCCTCCTCCTCTCCCTCCTCCGTCGGCGGGGGGGAGGAGCGGCGGCGGAGGGACCAACAGTGGAAGAGGAGGAGGAGGAAGAGGGGAGAAGCCGAGTTGATGTTGGTAGCGGTCGGGGTTTGTCTCTTGGCTCTCATGGGCATTGCAGAGGCCGCCACAACCACCACTAGGTATTGGACGCACTCCATTTCAGAAAATTGTCATTGCTTTATGCAAACATACTGACTCCAGCACAACAACCTCTACCACCACCACAACAACAACAACTACCACAACTACAACCACCACAACCACGACTACAACCACCACCACCACTACATCAACAACCACTACATCAACAATGGTGACCACAACAACTGGCAGCACAACGACAACCACAACGACTACTACAACAGGGACGACCACGACCACGACCACGCTGGACCCCACATCTCTGGTAGGGAAATAATGGCAACTCCCCGCAAAAAGGTTTACAAATGAAGTATCAATATATTTTTACAGATCTGCGTGAGCGCCAGCGCCAAGGTCACCTATAAAGAGGACGAGTGCTACTGCCAGGTTTTAAAAAAACTTTTGTTTTTTTAAAAAAAATTATTAACTGTACTAAATGTTTTGCCAACTCTTTAGTTGGACGAGTGCCTTGACGCCCTGTACGAGCAGGAGCCAGAGTCCTGTCCCGAATGCGCAGTGAGCGAAGCCACAACCACGGCCGAGCCTACATCCACATCCACCATGGAAGTACCAACGTAAGTGTTACATATTACAGTGCATTTCCCGAATGTTCGGATAGGATAACATTGGTACAACAGATTCCGCTGGGCCACTCTCTTCACCACGGAGTCTGCCCCCACCACCACCAGTACCACATCTACTACAACCATCACAACCACAACCACCACTGGAACCACCACCACTGGACCAACCACAACTACCAGCACTGGACCCACAACCACCACAAGCACAACTACTTCAATTACCACCACATCAACCACCACCACCACAACTCCTACTACTACGACCACTACGACCACCACCACCACAACAACAACTACCACCACCACTACCACCACCACTACCACAACAACTACAACGACCACCACAACCACTACGACCACTACGACCACCAGCACCACCACTACAAGCACAACCACCACATCCACAACAACCACTGGGACAACCACGACTACAACTGGAACCACGACAACCACCACCACGACGACAGGAACGACAACCACCACCACCACGACTACCACGACCACGACTTCTACCACCACCACTACCACAACAACCACTATTGGTAAGACCACTTTGTTTTAAAGAAGTAACCTCCTAATTGTTTTCTTTTTTACAGAGGTGTTTCCCCTGGACAGCCATCGGTGCAACGTGCAATCTTTCGGCATGATGATGCTATCACTTCGGTAAAAAGGAACCTTAATTCCCCTCAAGACAAAAAAAATCCGTTTTCAATCCCCTAGCCCTGTTTCCCGCGGCAAGCGCTGTTGCTGCCCCTCCTCCTACCAGGGCGAGAAGGTGAGGGTTAGGCTGAGCACAGAGGATTCCCTAACCGGAGGCGAGCTGGGGGTCACATGGGAGGACTTTTTCACGTGAGAAATTTAATACTTTCATATGAGAAACCGGCTTGTGTGACTGCATTTATTATTTTTTTTGCAGTGATGACAACCACCCCAAGACGAGGGCTGTCAAGGCTAGGCTGGGAGGGGAGGTCACAAGGTGATGATTAGCAGTTTCCAAATGGATAACATGATTGCTTACTAATTCGAAAACTTTTTTTCAGGCTGCTCCAACACGCTCTTCAGGATCTCACGGTCACCTCAATTGCGTGTGTATATTCTGTTTAACAAATATTTCAAGAACTTTTTCCAATGGGAAGAGACTTTTCCAGTTTCGACGGGATCTCCCGCGCCTCTCCCCTTGGCGTGACGGCCCAGGCCACGGTGAGTCTCCGCCAGAGCAGATACAAGAACGCGGTTTGGGTTGGCGACCGCCTGGCAAACACCATCGACCTATACAACAACGACACAGGGAGAGGGGTGTTCGGACAAACATTCAACGGATACGAGAAGACTAGGTACAAAAAAAGGTGTTGGTGTTGGTGCCGCGGCTTCCGCTTCTTTTGTTGTTTCCGGTGGCGGAGGAGCTCATGCTCCCATTTCTGCTGTTGATTGCAGCCATTGCTGCTGGACGTGTTGCTGTTTGCAACTGAACATCCTCCTCCTTTCCCTCTTCATTCTGTTGCTGTTGTTCTTGTTTCCTACGCTGTTGTTGCTGTTGTTTGCCTCTTCTGCTGCTGCTGCCGCCGCAGCTACTGTTACGATTCTGCTGCTGCTGGTGGTGGTATCCGAATTAGCAAAAAATGCATCAATTTGTTGGAAAAAGACTATATGCTTTAGGCCAGATGCTGTAAAAGTTTATCAAAAAATTACCCGGTTTCAGCTACCGCCTCTCCTCTATCGCGACCTCCCGTTTGTTGGACACCTCCCTTGCCCCCTCGACTGAGGCCCCTCCAGCGGCGGAAGGGGCGGAGGAGGGGGAGGAGGAGGGGGAGGACGACTCGGGGGTTTACATCGGGATATTCCTGCCCATTGGAGGACTGGTAAAAATCCTTGCTGGAAAATTAAAAGATGGTTTTCAACTTTCAAACGCAAGTCCATTAACGGTTTCAAACTGTTGTTATTGTAGTGTTTGTTCAGTTTGGACTAAGCTAGCATATAACTTTTCCAAGAAATGTAGGAATTTAGTTTGTTCCACATATTTTTGAACATAGTCTGTTCTTGTTGTTTTCGCTAATGGTTCGTCGTAACTTTTTCCTTCTTTCAGATTTTGATCATCATCTTCATATTCCTGGCGGTGAGGAAGGGAATCTGCTACTGCGGAAACTGCTGGGGGTGAATGAAAAACTCACTTACATCGGTTTGACAGAAGAAAAAAATCGTGATATATAAAAAGACGATCGATATATGGACGGACGGTGAAACGAAGAACTTAGACATAGCAACAAGAGAGAGCTAACCATGGATCTTGATCAGTATTTTTTTCCATTTTTCCGTCAACCATAAAACAAAATGTTTAAAAATACATTTACATACAATATGTTTGTTAGAATAATGTATGTCCAACCACTTTGAAATAGACTCGATTGTGATACAAACCTTTCCTGTCTCGTTTTTGTAGAAATCGTTTCGAATGTGGGTAAACAAAAAATTAAACAAAAAAGGAAGTTGGTTTCCGCTCGGTAGGTACCTTTCAAAGCCAGACCCAATCCCCCTCCTTCCCGTTCTTTTCCGTCTAACCTCACAGGGCAAAGCTTTCTTTCCCTAGTTTGCTGCTGGAAAAAATACCTTGACACCTGAAAAATTCCTGCTTGAAAACAGAGTGAGTGAGGCTGACTTGGAGGGGATTGTTTCTCATGCTGGAGCCCCCTCTTCCACCTGGCAGGGAGATCTCACCCATAGCCAAACAATTTCAATCCCCTGCATTTTGGGGGTCACCTTAAAAACAAAAAATTTGAAAATTCAATCCACCTCTAGCTATGGGAGAAGCTACAGCAACCAACGTTCCTGGCTGTTCCCTTTTCCCAAGAAACAAACTTTTGCCCTTTTCTGCTTTCCCTCCGTTTGATCCCTGCAAACTCCCAGAGGAATCCAACCAACGACCGACCGAGGCAGTTTCAGTAAAGAAGGATGGATGGAGGAGGCCCAAGGGAGAGGGAGAGAGAGAGAGGAAGAGCTCCGAATTTGCGAAAGTCTCAGCGAAACCACTCCAATTGCCCCCGGTTTTCACTCAATTAGTATTTCTTCTTCTATATTTTTGGAAACTTCATCTTCCAAAATTTGTGTCGAAATTGCGTCCCTTTGACTGTTTCAAAGCTAAACAACTTTTGGCAAACTTTCTTGCTAAAGCTGGGAAAGCACAGCCTAAAGTTTCCCTCCTTGGAAGTTCCCTCACACGAAAGCTACTGCTCTTGTGCCAAGATTCGATTTCAAGTCTTTGACCTCTCAATACGAAGAAGGAAGGGGGGAAGTGGACCATTCTTCTTTCTCCCTTCCCTCGATCCTGCCAGCAATAGAAACACAGAGGGGGGAGAGGGGAGATTGGACTGAAAGGAGGGAGGGGAGGGAGTTCGATAAATCTCAATCCGGCGTCAGATTTGCTTTTTCTCCTTCTATTCGATTTTCCTGAAATGAGGCCAATTTCCCCTATGGAGGGGAGAGGGAAAATAAATTCGAAATTTTCGTCCTGTGTAAAAAGAAAAAAGCTTGGGAAACTGGACCATGCAGTGGTAAATATATCGTGCGGTGGCGTCTGTCCACTACTTTTTTTGGTCAACCTCTTTTCCCAACTCTCTTTTTTTGCCTGGGCTTTTAAGCCAAATGGCGTGTTGGGTGACGGGAGTTGCCCTTTTTGTGCTGTGGAGGAGGGGGTTGGCTATGGCGACGGAGGAGGAGAAGGAAGAGCGACGTAATGACACTCTGCAGCAGTGATGACGACAAAAAAGAATACTTTGATACTGCATTCAGTATGCCGCATAAGAAACAGAAAAAATGCATTAAGTTGCCTTAACAAAGTTCTGTCTGAAAAAGGCAAAATTGAATGTACCTCACATACAATTTGCACACAAAAGAATGCACATATAAAGTCTTTTTATCCCTCCCTTTCCAGTTCTTTTTTGGACCTTTCTGTCTCGTTATTCCCTGAATGGAGAGGGGGGAGGAGGAGGAGTCGGGTTTTGAATTTTAAGTCCCTTTTCCCTCTCTTGATCTCATTTGCGTATTTCCGTATACGGGGTATGAAGGTGGGGGAGGAAGAGGAGGAGAGGGGACATACACAGATGCTGGAAACAAGAAGGGAGGTAATTGGAAAAGGAATTTATAGGCCAGCTCTCTCCCTACCTACCTTTACTTCTGCCAAAAGGTTTGCTTTAAAAATGATACTTTTTAAGGGAAAGCATGCAAATATGCTTTTAGAATTATGTTAATTATATTTTTTGCAGAAAAAGCCTCGAAGGCTAAGTCCGCCTTCTCCTTCTGCTGCGGTGAGACATAAAAGGAAAGCCTCCTCTCTTCTGCATAAAAAGACTGTTAGCCTCTAAGCATGATAAATTCAACCCTTTTCCCCTCCTTCCTACGACGCTCATTTTCCCATGAAAAATGGAGAGAGGAGCCAACAGAGACGCAAAAAGGAGGAAAAGGTTTCTTCTCAGCCTTTATCCCCACACCACAACACAGAGGGAGGAAGAAGAACACAAAGGCGGAGAGATTTACCACACACATCTTGACTGGTTTTCTTTAAAAAATGTTTTTAAAATATACCGTAAAGTTCAAACTCAGAACTTGTTTTTAAGGGATTTTTGTGTGTGGGAAACAGAAGAAGGGGAAATGATGCAGCGAAAAAACCCTCTTAGGGGGGCGCTTGAGAATGAGGCCACCTGGATTTTCTTCACACAAAACCCAACTTTCATTTCTCTTTTCTTCTTTCTCACACATTGCGATTTCGAATAAAAGAAATGGAAAGGAAGCCTTCTCCACCATCGCTCTTCTTTTCACCTTTTGAACGACACGACAACTGCAACCTCCTCCCCTCATTATTTTCAAAAAAGGGTTTGTTTGTTCGTTTGCTCTCCTCTGCTGCGGTTTTTTCTTCTCGGGGGAAAGCAAGGGTTGTGAGTGGCTGTGTGGTAGGTTAATGGAAGGGGCGGAGGAAGAAGGAACAGGGGTCGGAGGGGAAACAGTGATTGCAGCAATTTTCGCCCTCTTCCCTCCCCGCAAATGGCGAAATAATGGGAGCAAAAGAAATACGTTTCTTTTTGCTTGGGAAATGACTTGCTTTCATTGTTTCTTTTCTTTTCTTGCAGCATTTGCAACTAACAGCTCCTTCGGGAGCAACAACGTATCATTGCGTGCGCCGATCGTTCAAACAGAAAAAAAGCGCACTCACTTTGCTTTCCCAAACAGAGCTCCTCCTCCTCTCCTTTTCCATTTATACCTTCTCCGTACGTTCCCCTTTTTGTTTGATTGCCTCTCTTTCTCTTTCCCCTTCTTGTGGATAGGATCGACCTTGGAAAAAGGGGGGGAAAGAGAAGCGATGGATAAACAAATCGGGAAGGAAGGAGGAAGGAAGAAGGTGAGGAAAGAGATTTGACACAAAACTGAACGTAAAAAAACTCATACAGTATTCTTTGTCTCATACGGAAATATACAATGATTACACACACACACTGCATTTTGCCTCTTTGTTGTAGAAATATTGTCGAATCCCGGACCTATTTTCGGCTTGCGTGGCTTTTTTGTGTGAGACGCCAGCGTAGGCACCCTTCCCGTCCCTTATAGTATGGCATATTCGCCACTTTTCTGTTGTTTGGGCCGCCGCCGCCGCCGCCGCACCCGCCGCCGCCGCACCCGCACCCGCCGCACCCGCACCCGCCGCCGGAACCGCCGCACCCGCCGCCGCCGCCGCCGCCGCCGACACAGGAAGGGAAGGGGGGAGGAGGCGGGGACAAGGTTATTCCGTGCGGAGAAGGAAAGGGTTGGAGGAAGGGCGATGGCGTCTGTGATAAAAAAAGAGGCAAGGATATGGGCCCTCTTACCTCCTTTTTACCTTTCTCAGGTTGGATGGGAGCAAAAAATGTGGCTATTTTGTGTGTCTGGCAAGACTTTTTGTACAGAAATGCCATGCCAAACTCTACGCGCACGTACTGCTTCCTATAGATAGAATTTCTAGAGGAACTGAATTTAATGTTCCTTTTCAAAGCAAGCAAAATGCGGAACACACTCACTTTACTTTGTCATATTCCTCCCCGCTGCAGCTTTCTAAATAATTCAGCCACAACATCTGCCGCCCTAACCCTTTTCCTCCTCCCCATACTCGTCCCAAGGGAGAAAGGCACCCAAAAAAGAAGCCAAGGAGCAAAAACTTTCCTCCGTCCTTTCCCAAATCCCCCCTCTACCCGCTCCGCTGTACGTACATCCATATGAGGAAGGAGAAAGATACGGTTATATACGTGCGTGGATATGTGGGAAAATCTTTTCCTTCCATTGAAGGTCGTAGGAGGAGGAGGAGGAGGAGGAGGAGGAGGAGGAGGAGGAGGATGCCTGTGAAGGACAATAATGGAAGGGAGGAGAGGACAAATGTTGTACCAAGGACGGAAGGAGAAAAAATAGGTAGACGGACAAGGATTTGACACAAAATTTGAGGGGGAAACGGGGGGGGGAATATACAGTAATATTTTAATGATACTGTCTTTAAGATATGGGAAATGTGTTTTGGTATGATTTGTCGAACCCCATACCAAAGAGGAGAAGATAGACGAAGAGGCCTTCTCCTTTCTCCCATTTCCCTTTTTGTTTCCGTTCTCTCCTCCTTCCGTTTCCAATAAGGGAAATGGGATACCTTTCCTCTTCCCCCCTCCTCCCCTGTCCCCTAACGTAGTGTGTGAAAAAAGATTCCCATTTCTCGTTTTTTTGGTGTGTGGGAAAACGACGAGCGTGTGTCGAACATTGGCGGAAAGAAAGATCCTCTGTGTGTGTTGTTGCGACAAAACTTTTTTGTGGTGTTGGTGTTGGTTCGGACCAAAGCAAAAGCAGCAAGGACACAGGACAACAGAAGGAGGAAGGAGAGGAGGAGCCAACAATGCATCAAAGTCCCAGCGGCGGCGGCGCAACAACAAAAACTTTTTTTACCTCTTGTGTCGTGTCCTACTGAGTCCCATTTTCCCACAACGCAGGTTAACTTTTTCTCTCCCTCTTCTCTCCCTCAGTCTCCTTCTACGCAAAAACATCATGTGGCTTGGTAATACGTCTTCTGACCAAAAAAGCTGTCTCTTGCCGGAAAATAGTAAATATGTCTTTTTCCATTCCCGCTTTTATTTGGAATTCTGCTGCCAACAACAAGTGCCCGTTCTCCCTCGTTCCCTCCCCCCCAACTCCACCCAAAAAACGAGAACTTTTTTACCCCAAGGGAGACAGAGGAGGAGGAGAGTTTGTTTTTTGTAGGTTTTTCGGGGAGGGAGGTTGTTGTGTGGGAAACGGGCGGTCGTGGATAATCCAATAACGAGTCCTCCTCTTCCTCCTCCTCCTACAACCCACCGCTACCCCCATGGACTATGAAACCAGCCGCCGGAAACTCTCCTCTCCTCTCCCCTCTCGTAGAAAAACTTTTTTTGACGAAACTCCTCCTTGTTCCGGAAAGAGGAACAAGGGTTCCTCCCACGCTTTTTCGTCTTCTTTCTTGGGAGGGAAATTAAAAGTCGTCGCCTGCATGGGAAAGTAAGAAGGAAAAAGTTCATGTTCCACCACTTCCTCTTCTTTCGACCTCTGGAACAAGCCTCCAACACTTTTCTTTCCTCCTCTCAGGGACACGCTACGTTTTTCCCAGAAATAAAAAAGGAAAGTGCTTCCGTTTTTTCACTTTTTTTATTTCTCTTCGATCTTTCAATACCAAACCGTGGTAATGTTTTTTTCTATACGTTCACGTTTTTCTATATATTGTCAAGGGGGTGGGAAGGGAAGGGAAGGGAAAAAAGCAACATAATCGTCCCCTCTGGACTTGTATGGTGGAAAACATGGCAGGTGAAGGAAAAGAGAGGGAAAGCGAGTGTTGTCGGTGTGTAATAAAGCCCTTTCACTGCCCTCACTATACTTTCCCCAGTTCCTTTCTCCTTTTTCTCAGGGGACAATGAGGGCTTGCATGGTTTGGAAGGAAGAAAGGGGTTTGCGTGTGTACGTATACAGACATAGAAGTTGGGGGGACGATGAAATGAAACAGTCTTGAAAAGTCCAAAAAAAATTGGGGGAAATGATAGTTTCTTCCATTGAAGGCAAAAACCAAATTGTACAGTGAAGGTGTTCTGAATATTTAGGAAATATCACATTGTCCGTCATCTTCTTTGTTTTCTTCTGGCATGTATGTAATAAACATGAAGAATGCGCGACGGAATTTCTTTCTTCTTTCCACACTCCCACCCTCCGACTTTTTCTCGTGATATGTCTTTGCATTGTCCCTCACACTCTCCATTTCCCGTATTATTTTCCTTTTTTCCTCTCCGAGTGCTGCATCATCACATATCCTCTTTTTCCTGCAGATTGCATTTGCACCCCTCTCTCTTCTCATCCCTCTTCTTCCTGTCTTCCTTCTCCTGTCTTGTTAGCGCTGGATTGATTGTTGTTGATGCCCAAGAGAGGAGGGAGGGGAAAGACGGTCACACAAAGACTCTCCCTTTTCTACTTCTCTTCTCTCTTTTCTTCTTGATATCAGCACGAGAAGGATGGGGGAAAGACTACTGACCCTGTTAATGTATCTTCTTCTTCTCCTTTTCAGGGATGTGAGAAGGATTTTTCTTCCTGGATCTTGTGACCACCACACCACAAAATCTTTACAAATTTGAGAAACTGTGACCACTTTTCTTCATTTTTTTCAGGACACTTTCAAATGTGTAAGTTTTCTTGTTCTTCAGAGCCCTGTCTCAATCTTGTGCCAACTATTTCCTCCTCAGGAAGAGACAGTCTGTGGCCCTGTAAATTCAGTGTTCCCTGACCGCCTTTAAGACGAGCATGAGGTTCACAATGAAGAGTCCCCCCGCGGTGAAGCATAGTCCCGCCAGCGTCTTTCCCGCGGGCGATCCCAGCTCAGGGTGGTCGTAGGAGTCGAGGGTCACCACGCCAAGGCCGATCAGGGCAGAGCCACCGAAGATGGACAGCACGGCCTCCTGAAAAAACGAGAAAGAAATAGGGTTTATTCTTTTTTGAGTACAAATGGTTAGAAAAGAAAAGTATGGAAATATGTGAAGAAGAAGAAAAAGACGTACAATACTGCAAGATGGATTCATGGTTTTGTCACATATCCTAACGGGAAAATGCGTGTTTTTGTGCAACAAATTTGGCTCAATATCGTCTTAAAAATACATCCGCTTTTCGCGAAATTTTTATCTTCCATAAAGAAAGAGTAATAGGAGAGGAGGCGGAGGCTTTCCGCACAGAGTACATGGTGTGTCCCCGCCCGTTTCCTCTTCCCATGCATCCATTGGCCCTCCTCCTCTCTTTTTAACCCTTCCTCCTCCTCCTTCGTCATAAAACTGCCTTGAGACACGACAACCATGGACCAACCAACCTGCCTCTCTCCTTTTTCCTCGTATAAACTTCCCCCTCTGCCTCCCCGCTTTCAAATTGCTCCATTTTCCTCTCCCCTTTGTCGCAGAGCGAGGATCGGCGTCCAAGAATGGACTATGTTGTTCTTATTATACTTTGGTGTATCGAACGAACTATCAACTTATCCAATGAATATTAACTTTTCTCTACCACAGAAAATAATTTTTTTTGTTTTCGGTAAGAGTGAGTTGTGGGGCGGGGGCAGCAGTGGACAAAAAATTGACGTATAAATGCGAGAGTGGAGACCTCCTCCTCCTCCTCCTCCTCTTTCCAAACAGCAAGCAATGGACCTTCTTCTTCTCCTTTTTCTCCTCCCTTTTTCCATTGCCTGATTGCCTCCTTCTCCGTTCCTCTCTTAATCGTCCAGGACATGCCTCCACCCATTTCCCACTGGAAAAAAGTACCATGGCAGAGAGGCAATACTTCAAATATGTTGACCCAAAAAACATATGATATGTAGAGGAAAGAGAAGGTTCGATGTATAAAAATATGGCTCCATTTCCATGGTCCATTTCTTCCAAGAGGGAAACCACAGGGCGCCTTCTCCTCCTTTTCCTTCTTCTGTAGCGAGCCACTAATGATCATGATTTGCCTTTTTCTCCTCCTCCTTCCTCTCTCTCCCGCTGTTTCCCTCTCTTCTCTTGACTGACTTTGCTGGTTTGTGAGGCGGCGGCCTTGCGGTGGTGGTATGCACACAGTATGGTGGAACAAATTCACCAAAGTTTCTCTTTATAAACTCAAGCCTTTTCTTGGCCAAAAAGTGAGACACACTGTTGTAGACTGCTTGGCATAGATTCAATTACGAATGATTTAAATATATTGGTTGACTCTCCTATCCTCGTTTCCCTTCGTAATGCACTTGGCCTTGGCAATTAATGCTCTGCTTTTTCCTCCCCTAACTAACTTTTCTGGGGAAATGAATAATGTAGCAGAAGTGGCTCTAGTATATTGGGAGGCCTACAAAAGGAAGGCTCTCCTCCATTAATGGAAAGGCGGTCTCTCTTGTGCATTGGTTTTGCGCCATACATTCAACCATCAATTTCCCAAGCTATGTTGAGCGCCCCATCGTTTGCATGGTACGAGAGTTAATTATCAAAAAATAACATGCTGCAAACTTTATTTGAGAATACACAACAACAACTCCGAAAACACGGTTCCAAGACCCCGAGGCTTGAAACAACCTTGTGACTTCTTTTCCTTTCCCTTATGTATCGTTTCGTGCCATCGCCGTGAGTCCGTCGTATGCTCTGATGATGACTAATGATGCCACAGGGGGAATATGGGAAAGGAGGGTCTGTTCGTGGCATTCAATCATGGAAGGGAAGGGAAAGACGGAGGGGGGGGGTATACAGTATAAAGGTAGGCTCACCCTTGGAATATGGAAACCCATGGGACATTCACATTCAGAGCAAAGGAAAAAAATCTCTGTTTCGTCAAGCATTTACAGAAATATTTTTAGAACCTTTTTGGTGTTTTTCTTCGATTTTTGCGTTGAATATCCGTCTAGGCCTGGCTGCCAATGGTTCTCCTTCTCCTCTCTCTGCTCCTTTTGAAGAAAAAGGGAAGGGGTAGAGTGGCAGAAAATCCTTC